>Ga0115566_10001183_pt1 | contig 22609 bp, 25 predicted proteins | sample COGITO_mtgs_1204_3_FD_87173 | JGI IMG/M metagenome (GOLD analysis project Ga0115566, IMG submission 87173) | Pelagic marine microbial communities from North Sea - COGITO_mtgs_120405 | ecosystem: Environmental > Aquatic > Marine > Epipelagic | place: Germany:Helgoland, sampling site Kabeltonne...
GGAATAGGTAATAACGCAGATAGTCACTTACATGATAACACTAAATCAGGCGTAGATGCTGACAACGACGGAATTGACGACGCAGTAGATAGCCATCCAAATGACGCAACTAAATCGGGCGTAGATGCTGACAACGATGGAATTGACGACGCAGTAGATAGCCATCCAGATGACGCAACTAAATCAGGCGTAGATGCTGACAACGATGGAATTGACGACGCAGTAGATAGCCATCCAGATGACGCAACTAAATCAGGCGTAGACGCTGACAACGATGGAGTTGACGATTCAGTAGATTCAGACCCCTTGGTGAATAATAATTTTGTCGATGTAGATGGAGATGGGGTATGGGATAGTGTAGACCCCAATACAACCCTTGCGGGTCAACCTGGAGCTGATACGAGTGTAAGCGGTGCTTTTTACGGGTGGGGGACGAACGATCTAATGCTTGACCTTACTCAAAGTAGTGGTCCTCACGGCGCAAGAGAGTACTTTGCCCATGTGTACCAGGATTTGGGTACATTTGATCTTGGGAGAGGTTGGAGTGATCTTGCTGAGGCAGAGAGTAACCGAGTTACGATCCCAGGCCTGGATAATTACTTTATTAATGGTTTTGAATATTCACTTGCCACTTCAGATGATGGGCAAAGTGCAGGGTTTTACGTCCACATATATAATGGAGATTTAGTCCTTCAAGTCCGAAATGGAAATAAAGTTGGGTATAGAAAAGTCTATGACTCAAGCACTCAGCAATTTGTAAACGGATTCTCACTCAGTAATTACGGATTCCTTGCGGGCGACTTGAGCGGTCAGGGATACATTAGCACCTTCAACCTCAGTTACGATATTACTAAAGTACAAGATTCTGACGGTGATGCAATTAGTGATTATGACGACGCATTTCCAAACGACCCACTTGAATACCAGGACACAGATGGGGATGGAATAGGCGACAATGCTGACACAGATGACGACGGTGATGGAACACCCGATGTCGATGACTTTTTACCAAAGGATGCGAGTGAATCTGCCGATTCAGATGGAGACGGAGTCGGAGATAATGCTGACGATCTCCCACTTAACCCAGACGAACAGACTGACTCAGATGGAGACGGAGTCGGAGATAACTCTGACCTATTCCCAAATGATCCCGACAGATCAGCAAACTTAACTTTGAATGACCAAGTAGGGCCTATTCCATTTGGCACGACCGGAGAATGGGACGGATCGCCGCAGACTCTCACTGCGTTCCCAACTAACAGCGAACTTTGGCTAAACGATGGCACAGAGTGGTCAAGAGGTTACTACAGAAACTTTACTGATGATAAAAACATATGGTTTGGAATAGTTAATGTGGGTAATAAAGTAACGATGTATACAGGTACCACAGACCAAATGTCGCAAGCAGAAGCTATTGATGTCGGAACATGGGATCAAGATGGTATCCACATAACAATGGATGGGTTTGTTGTTGATCGAATTGACGACACTCACGTAACTATAAATTTTGTAGGAGTTGACTCCGATAATGACGGAGTGGCGGATGCAGTAGACGTATTTCCAAATGATCCAAGTAAATCTGTTACGCCAGCTGGGCCAATACAAGGTGGTATAACTTCTAACGGTACTACTCAACAGGGACAGGGAACTACCAGAATGTATGAGGTTTTCGACATGGCAAGTTCAGCAGAGTTCACATTTAGCTGGAACGCCGAGCCTGGGGCTGTCAGTTACCATGTTAGTGTAAATGGTTACGAATACTTGCACACAGGCAATAGCTGGAACAATAGCGTTTCATTGGGGGAAGAAGTCTACAATGTAACTGCTCCTACTTTTAATTTGCCTAAGACAGGCGGCGGGCAATCGGCCGTCCTAAGAATAAGTTCGGTAGATGCTGCTGGGAATGTAAGTTCACCAGTTAGAGTCTATACGGCCGTTGTAGATAACACCCCTGTGTTTGGTCCGGTAACCGGTACTATAGGCTCTAACGGTTTCTCACAACCAGGGCAGGATACTCCCACTATATATCATGTCTTTAATCCTTTTGCTAGTACGATGACATTTACTTGGGGCGCAGCTCCGGCAGCTGCGGGTTACGAAATCGATGTGAACGATTACGTATACGATCACTATGGGAGAGGCTGGACTAATAATACCCTCCTTAAAAGCACAACTTACTCTACAACAGATCCAAATTGGAGCTGGCCTAAGACAGGCGGCGGTCAAAGTGGACTCGCGAGAATATATGCTATAGATGCTGATGGAAATCGAAGTTCAGGTGTTAGAGTGTATATGGCGAATATAAGTCTCACTCCTGTGGATAGCGACGGCGATGGAGTTATTGACCTCGACGACTCCCAACCTAGTGACCCTCTTATTTCTGGAGTAGATGCAGACGCAGACACAATTGATGATGCTATTGACCCCGATCCAAACATACCAAACGTTATATTAAACCCGACTCACGGCATTTATATACCTACCGTTTACGTTGATGATAACTCAGGAGGTGGACAAATAGTTTTCAATGCCTTGGATTACGTGCAAAACCCTGAAGTTTTAGCTACTACTACTCATACGCCGAGGTTTAGGCTTGAAGGAGGAGCAACAACAGAGTTTGAGGTGGTAGGCGACAATGTTGTCCTCAAGGTGAACCCCGATTATTCATCATTTCCAGTCCATCAGGGTATCCCCGCAAAGTATTACACAAAGGTACAGTTCTACACCAACTATGGGCTGTCTGCATCGGCCGGCCTTTGGGTACAGGTAAGAGCATAATGTTTAACAATCTAAAATAATATGAATCATAAAATAACTTGGGATCCCCCTTCTTCGACTTCCGACTTTAGCGGCATACGAGTATTTCGCGTAACCGCCCAGCTAGAAGAGGTGCCTGAAAAATACTTCGAGATAACCTCGGGCTTTAGCACAGTTAAGGTAACTATCACAGATCACTGGGAGACTTACAACAGGCTTGTAATTGAGTCCGGAACGAATATGGGCAGCGACCCCTCAATTAATCACTGGGATGGGACCAGCCCCGATATCTACTTTGTGCACGATACCTTGTCTATGCTAACGATGGGCGATCTAGCTTCGGTTCAGATTGCGAGTCATAATATGTATCAAACTGGAATCGATGCCGAGCTAATTGCGGGAGACGGATCCGAGCCAGTGCCGGTATTCTCTGCATACGAATCCTTACCTCCAAACCTTGGATATGGACCCCCTGCCGGAGGACCGCCCCCTGCGTATTACAAACAGGATTTTCTTGATGGTCATAAGGTCGGCACCATAACCGATTTTCTTCACACCAGGTGTTTTGTAGAGGATAAAAATGTTCCCTCGGGTGATCACACCTACGGGGTTATCGGCTACAATTCAGGTGGGTATGGCGAGTGCACTCAAATTGGACCCTATTCAGTATAATGTCTGACATAATTGTTTTCGACCAGCTCGCAGACATTAAACGTCTAACTACCGATGAGTCTTTTATCTTACTTGAAAAACGTTTTCAAAAAGAAAGAGCACGTATGCTCGGGAAGATGCTTGATAGGGATACCAATCAAGAGGAGACCCTTGCCCTCAAAGCTGTCATTAACAGTCTTGAGGGGGTATCGCCGATGGCTCTTGCGGAAAAAATACTTAAAATTGAAGTAAAAAACCGGAAGGTAGAATCCCCCGAGTTTTTTAAACTGAAAAGGAAACGATAATGGGCGACTTAAAAGTATTTAACAGTGCGGGAGAAAGCGACGACCCAAACACGGTAACTAGCTACAACAGCTCTGTAGGTAGAATCTCAGATTTGTTTGTGGCGAAAGAAGACCTTCAGGACTTGACTTCGGCTATTGAAAATAACACTAACGCAGTCCAGGGAATTACCCAAGGAGCGAGTTCAAGTTTTGACACTTTTAGCGAAGTTGAAGAGAGCCTCAGTATAGATGCTTTTCTGTCGGCATGGGATGATGAGTGATTCTATACCACCCCCAATTGAAACACTCCAGCTTAGGCGCGAGTTAAACCAGGCCCAATCTACTATCACCGATCTACTAGTTGTTATTGATACGGCTCAGGCTGCTTTAAGAAGAGCTGAATCTTCGATCCCCGAAGACTTAAGAGGGCACGTGTTTAATCAGTCCGCTAAGTGGGTTCTGTCTTTTTCGCTAAAGTCGTAGGCAAACTCGTCGTAGTAGCGGCCTGTATATTCAAACCTACCGCAGTGGGCTAAATAGTCTTTAGTGTAGGCGTGGATTTTACCGCCGAGGCGTCTCCACATTTTACAGAAATTAAAGTCCTCTCCTGTGTACTCGCCAGTCTTTGGGTTAAACTTGAAGTCGAAGAAGTTATACAGGTTCATGTACTTTTGCCTCCCCGCATTTGTCAGTATAGATTTATCTATACGAAGGTTGGGCTTAGCTTTAGCTATTTTTTCAAGCACATGTCGCCTTATCATCATAAAACCTGTGGTGCCGTGATTGGCTTCAATCCAGCTATCGTCTATGATTTTTGAATCTTTAACCCTAGATATAGTGTACCTATTACCTAAGGTTTGCTGGTGGCATTCGGCGCCATTGGTAAGCGCAGTTTGGCTCTTACGCCAAAAGTGTTGCTTAACAGGGTAGGGGGCGAAAGCAACATCATAGGGGCTATTGAGTAAAGCATGTGCTGTCTGAGGATCAAACCTCACATCGGAATCTACGAATAGTAAATTATCGAAGCGACGATCGTTTAAAAAGTTAGACACGCATATGTTTCGGTTCTGCGGAAGAATGCTTCCCATCACCATGTCATGCTTAAAGAGAATCCCTTTGTTGCTGCAATCTGTAGCAAGCTCCACGGTGCTTAAGTGAAAAGCCATATCTACTTCCCCTGTAGTCGGAGTACACATGAATATGGAGTTTAAATTGTTTTCCATGTTCCCTCCCCTGTGTGAATTAGTAATTTTTCAGTATCTGTTGAATAAGCCAGCGTTCCTTCCGCTTCAGAGTCAAGGGCTACTATGTTCGACTCAGTATCTAAAATACGTGCTACCCCCTGTTTTGACTCGACAAAAGTTTTAACTAAACTTCCGAGAGTTTCTAATAAAGTCATATAAACTTTACTCCTAAACTATTTTCTACCTCGGTAACCCCATACCGTATTACCCTTGCGTTTATAACTTTCCGCTCCCAACCGTATAATTTAGCCCAACGCCGCACAGTTCCGGCGCTTACATCCATTTTATCGCGTATCTGTCTGGGGGATATATAATCATTTTCGATGTTCACCATAAACGATTAGTAACGGTCTTAAGCGTTTTAATCCACCGGATGTAAAGCGCCTGCAACCGATTGATAAAGACTGCTAAAAATAGGAGTATGAGTAGTAACCAAGAGGCTTAGCCTCAAATTATAACCTAAAAAAAACAAAAATATGTCAGATAACTTATTCCAACAACTCGGTGCCGCCATCAAAGGTAAGATCGCATCCGAAGTTAACACCTTAAATCTCGCTATTACTGCTGCTCAAGCTGTTGATTCCGCTGCTCGTACTGCTTTAGAATCTAGCCTTCAGGGCGAAATCTCTTCTGCTCAAGCTGTTGATTCTGCTGCTCGTACTGCTTTAGAATCTAGCCTTCAGGGCGAAATCTCTTCTGCTGTTACTGCTGCTCAAGCTGTTGATTCCGCTGCTCGTACTGCTTTAGAATCTAGCCTTCAGGGCGAAATCTCTTCTGCTGTTACCTCAGCTTCTTCTGTTGATTCGGCTGCTCGTACTGCTTTAGAATCTAGCCTTCAGGGTGAGATTGCTGTTGCTCAAGCTGTTGATTCGGCTGCTCGTACTGCTTTAGAATCTAGTCTTCAGGGCGAAATCTCTGCTGCTCAAGCTGTTGATTCTAGTGCTCGTGCTGTTATAAACGGCAGCGTATCAAACCTCGAAACCAAAGCCGGTTCGCTTGCTGCTGACGGTAACTCTGCTAATTTTAGCGGAAATGTTACTGGTGCTAACGGAACTTTCACTAACTTAACTGTTAACGGAACAACTACAACTATTGATACAGATAACGTTATTGTTAAAGATAGCATTATGAGTATCTCTGCTGGTGCTTCTGTCGCTGCTAATGCTTCTAACGATAGCGGATTTATCGTTGAGCGTGGTTCAAGCCAAAACAACGTCGGATTTGTATGGGACGAAGGCATTGATCGCTTCCGTGCTGTATCGACTTCGGCTACTGCTGCTACTAGCGACATTGACGGAACTGATTCGTCCATGAGCTATGTGCCTATGCAGGCTTCTGACCTATTCTTAGGTACTGATTCGGTTAATACGATCTTCACTAAAGTTGCAGATCTCGGAACAGCTTCTGATTTCAGCACTGCGTTGAACGGCGCCTAATCCTTAAAGAATAAATCTTAAAAACCGGGGGTCGGAGGATAATCCTCTGACCCCCTTTTTTATGCGAATATTAGCAGCCACAATACTTCTTAGCCTGTCCTCGTGCAGCGTAAAATCGATCTACCCAATTGCGGGCGCTACGATAGGTGGATCGGGAGGTGCCCTTTTAGGTGGTCCAGGTGGAGCCGCAGTTGGAGCTTTTGGAGGGAACGCTGTAGGCCATATGCTTAAGTCCGAGAAGGAGGTAGAAGAGCTAGAGGAAAAAGTTGAAGAGCTTTCAAAAGGAGATGTCCTTAAGCTTTTAGACGAACAAAAAGGTTGGTTTGGTAAAACCATAGAGGGTGTCTACGACTTACTAAAACTAGGAGGTTTCGTAACTCTGATATATTTTGTATTTCACTTTTGGTATGGTCGATATTTCGTAAAAAAACTTAACAACAATAAAAAATGAATGATGCAAATATGTTTATAGGATGGTCAGGAACTCTCGCTACAATATCCCTAGGTCAATACAGCGATATAGTCGCAATACTGTGCGGTGTCGCAACAACTGCGTACATGGTCGTTAAACTGAAACAAGCCCTTAAAAAGAAAGATTAATTAGTGATATCTCAAGTCTTCTACGTAAACCTAGACTACCGAAATGACCGTAAGATTAATATGGAGAATACCCTGCCCGTATTAGGGGCTCCAGTCACTCGATATCCCGCAATTCGACCTACGCATAAAGAAATTACTGAGGGTAAATATCAAAAATATTATGCTCGATCTATACCTAGAATAAAAAAATATCTGGATGCTGAGGCTACTCTCCCAAGGGCGTTTGGTATATACGGGGTTTACCTATCTCAGCGCCATATACACTCCCATTGGGCAGCGAATAAAGGTGAGGGGGTTTATGTCATAGTTGAGGATGATGCTGCTATAAGCGTCTCAACTATCATGAAAATAGACCGGCTGTTTATGGAGAGGCATGTACCCGATGACTGGCACATGATACGAAATATTTGGAATGATGAAGGGAAAAATCACATGGATCTCTCTAAGTTCACTTCGTGCCACAACGAGTCAAAATACGCCGATAAGTACAGCCACGGACGTTATGGTGGAGCCCACTTTTCAATTTGTAACGGCGCAAGAGCTAATGAAATTCTTGAGTATCTAGATAGGGACTTTGTATATGCAATTGATTCCGCATACTCGACTAACCAGCTTAATGTGTATCACACGAACTTAGATGTTACTATTGGTGATTTTGGTACTGATATACCAAAGATAGATCTAGAGCCCGAGCCCGACCCCAACGGACCTATCGTTCATATTTTATGATTAGTAATAAACACAAATTTATCTATATACATCCACCGAAAACTGGTGGGACTAGTATCGAAAAACTTTTCGATGACGAGGCAGATGTAAGAGATGTAGAGCATAAGCATAAATACGCGGACTTCTACTGGACTCCCCAGTGGTCTGACTACTACCGATTCGGCTCGGTTCGAAACCCTTTTGACCGAATGGTGTCGTATTATTTCTGGAGACTGAAAAAAGATCTGGTGATGTTTGGGCGAGACAACTTTGAAGATTGGATAGCTTTTATCACAGACTTCCCCGAATGGAGGCGTTATCAGGAAACAAACTGGCACTTCACAACCGCAATCGACAACCAGTGGAATATGCTACGACTTATCGATAACATAGTTAAATTCGAACACTTTCAGGACGACTTCGATAAAGTATGTTCTGAGATAGGCATTCCTAAAATGGAACTGCCTCATACTAATAAATCTGAACGCGGAAGCTACCAACAATATTACACAGGGAGATCTAAAGAACTAATTGAGAAATATCATTGGAAAGATCTTAAGCACTACGACTACAAATTCTAATCATGGAAGACGATAAAGTAAAAAAAGAGAAAAAAGCTTGTGGAACAACCTGCCCATCACCAACAATTTGCAAAGACCTATTTAAGGGTAAATGCGCTGTGGAAATTATGCAGCAGCAAAAAGGTGAGGCTGAAAAAGTAAAAGATAAAAAGAAACCTGGCACCTACGGGTAAAGCTTTACAACCGGTTACGCCAGAGTAGCCGAAAGTCTATCTTCGCAGTATGGAAACTATTACTGCGGAGGTTGAATCCCCGCAAACAGATGAGTTGAGTGTTGAGAGTGCTTCTTCTGAAGACATTCGCAATGCTCTTGGTACAACGCCAGAGACCGTAGCTGAAGAGCCGTCTCTCGAAAGCCCTGAGCCTGAGGTTTTAAGCCCAGAAGCAGAAGTCGAGAGTCTAGAGTCGGAAGAAGATAAGCTTGGAAAACGTAGGATTCGTCCTCGTAACGAGCTCGATCAACAAGTCATAGATCTCTACAGATCTGAAGGCTTTAGTGGATCTTTTGTCGATGCTTCTCGAGTAATCTACGGGCAAGACGTTAACGCCGCTCCTCAGAGTATTTATCAACAGCCACAGGAAGTCGAGGCGCCTTTGCCCGATCCGGCCAGCGGCATTGATGGACAAGTTGCAGAACTGGCAGCTTCTATAGAAGAGCTTGAAGGTAAGGTAGAGACCGCAGCCGAAGAATTGGAAACGACAGAAGCGTTGAGATTACAACGCCAAATCATGAAAAAGGAACTCGAGTTGCAGACTTTAGCGAATCGTAAAGAGCGCATGGAAGAGGCCCAGGAGCAACAAGCTCATCAGACCCACCGTTCCAAAGCGGTGGACAGTAGAAATAGAGTCTATGAAATGTACCCCACTTTGCAAGATAAGGCGTCAGTCTATCGCAGGCAATTTGATGACTACATAACACAGGCTCAATCTAATCCCGACTACGCCCCAGTCTTCGATTCACCTCGATGGCCTGAGCTTTTAGCAAATGAATTTGCCTCATTTACGCCTGCACCTGTGCAGCAGCAAGTTGCTGTCGCACCTCAACCCCAGCAGCCGCAAATGGGAACTCAAGCCAAAGTTTTGACGACAGGACAAACGGCACAACCTGTACACACTTCGGCTACATCCGAAGGGCTTCTAAATGACATGGGACAGATGAGTAATGCTGATCTTTATAAATTACTCGGACAAGGAAATGTCGCAACGCCCGGAAGGTAGTTAGTCGAGGTACTTAAACAAACCTTAAAACAAAAAAACAATGGCTATTAAAAACTTCACAGCCCCACCAAACGATCCATTAGGCAACAACGTTGCAAATAATGTCGATTTGGTATCACCCCGCATATCATCATATGCTGATTTACTTCAAGGAGACGGAAATTCCGATTTGCGTTCACGTCTTTGGTCCGAGCTCGTTACACGCGATGCTAGGGAAAAAAACGTATTCGACAAGTTCATCGGCGGAGAAGGAAGCGGTAAACCTATAACAGAAAAACGCGATCTTAGCGCAGGCGGATCAGATAAAGTAACTTTTACTACAGTTGCTCCAATCAGAGGACAGGGTGTTCGTGGAGAAGAAATTCTCAAGAACAGTACTGACAATCTTGATTTCGGAACATTCTCCGTAGAAGTTGACCTCGTTCGTCACGCTGTATCCTGGACTCAAGTTCTTAAACTCATGAGATTCACAGGTAAGACTATTGACCAGCTTTCGGCTGAAGTCATGTCCGAATGGATGGCTCGTACAGAACAAGACCAACTTCAGTTTGCTCTTCGTCAAATCTGCTTAAAGCATACAGTCGGAAGTAACGTATTGGCCGGTTATGGAACAGGTGCTAATAACGAACTTCTTTACACAGATCCATTCTCAGTCGATATCATTCAAGAGGCTAAACAAGCTCTTATTGCTAACGGTGCTGAGCCAATGAATACTGGTGGAGATATCAATCAGGAAATTCCTGGTTATCTGTTCTTTGCTCCAGATGCTTGCTTACGCTCATTGCGTTCTGACCCCGATTACTTAGAAGCTATCCTTCAGGCTGATTCCAGAGGAGATAACAATAAGTTGTTCAGCGGTTCTTATGCAAAATGGGACAACAACATCATTGCAAACCATAATGTTCTCATCGACACAGCTCGTGGTCGTCAGGGTTCTCCCTTACTTCCAACATTCTATACTTTTGATCCCATCTTAGATGCGACTAACGGTATTGGAGGAGCTGACGGAGATTACATCGCTAACTTCCGTGGAGCGAATATTAACCTTCCTGGTGGAGGATCCGCTTCAATAACTCCTGATAACGGCACATTTAACATGCTCGGTATTGATTCTGCTGACGGAACTGTCGCTCTTTATGAGTACACTTCTGCAAACATTGCAGCTGGATTTGGTAGTGTTACTTTGACCCGCGTAAACGGTGACGGTGGACTACTTGGCAACGTTAAAGTTGGTAATGCTTTTGCAGCTGGATCCCAGTTTGTACAGTGCAATGACATCGGAACTCCGATCGGTTACTGCTTGGCAATGGGTAAAGACGCAATGTACTTCGCCAAAGGAAAAATCTACGGTGAAAGCATTTATCATTACGATGATTTTGCGACATCTGGCAACGAAGCTCACTTGTCCGCAGTAGGTGTTCAGTCCGTTTACGGAATGGCTCCTCGCGTGGATACTCGTGGTAGAATTCCTTCGGTACAACTTATCGAGGTTACTCGTCAAGTTCCAGGTCTTAATTTGACCCAATAGTGGATTTTCCCCTCCATTAATCAACCCTTAGACCTCCTCCTGAGTATCGGGAGGAGGTCTATTTTTTAATATGAAAATAATAATACTAGGTAAGAAAAATCAGGTTGGAACTGTTCCAGCTATTAATGTCAAAGGCATGTCTCAAGTGAGGTATAACTTCATATGGGATCGCGAAGTTAAGTACTACGCATATACACCTAAAAACCAGAAAGAAGTGGACGACATATTTCGTACACAAGGACGGTTATATAAGCACATGCACTTCTCCGTGTTATTAGAAATAGAGGCCGAGGAAGAGCATCCAATACCGAAGGCTAAAGATCGAAAGAAGGCCAAAGCTCAACCGGTGGAAGAAGCCGTTAAATAGCCTAGTATGAGAGTATGGCCTCGATTACTTACCTTTCTCTCAAGACTCAATTGGCTACCATGTTTGGAGCCGATGATATTACTGATCTGCCTCCTGTAGACCAAGACAGAGTCGGAATTTACGTAAACCAAGCTTATCGAGAGTGCTATAACTCTTACGATGGTAAGCGACCCATGTGGGCCCAACGAGGTTTCACTTTAAGTTTTGTAGCCGACCAAGCCTGGGCCGATATGTCGATAAAAGTCGTTTCTGTCGACAAGATTCCTGAACTTGTCGATGAGGGACCCCTATCGCCGATGACAGGTCCTGAAGCTGAAATAAAAGCTCGATCTATTTTCTCTGCTGATTTTAGAGCTCCCTCAGGAAGGGGATTAAACTTCCCGCAATTTAAACAGAACGAAGTCGAGAAGGGTAGACCGATCTGGTACTATGTCGACAATCGAGACCAGGGTGCAGATGCATCAGTTGTTCCTCGGTTATTTCTGTATCCAGTTCCCGATAAAGCTTATGATGTAGAGCTATACGCTAACATTATACCTGACGAACTTGAACTTGATGCTGACGAACCTAGGATGCCTGCCGATCTAGTTTGGGATATTCTTTTTCCGATCGCACAAGGTAAGGTTTTGTCTGACCCGCGATATAATGGAGATAACAAAGAGTTCTTATCTCGCATGGCTGATGAAGCTCGGAAAAGACTGAAGCAACTCGTCTCACCTCAAAAGCATAAAGGTTCGCTAAGATTATCTAAAAGGGGAGGCTGGTAGTGCCAAGGGATCTCACTATAAGACCCCTCGGTCGTCCTAAAATTTCCGAAGATAATGCTCTTGGGTTTAAGCGCCTTAGTCGAAAGTTTGTGGTCGAAGGTCCGAGGGTGTGCAAGATAGAAATTGAGAAAGCTGTTAACCCTCTTTTTCTTGCTGTCGGTACTCCTGATGAAGAGTTTACGGATCATCTTTTAGTAACCCAACAAATTGAGCCTGCACCAAGCACTTTAGACAAAGCGTATCTTACGAGGGAGTATGTACAAATCAGGAGTACTTTCTCTTCTGAAAGTACATCAGAGTCAGGGGATTTTAAAAGAATAAATCGTAAGTATACAGTATTACGATCTCAACATGCACAAGGTTACGGAGCTGCTGCATGGGGGAATCACCCTCATAATAATGTAGGCGGTCAATCTAATGATCCGTGGGATTACCTACCTAATGTCGTTCTCGCTACAGAACCTGTAGCAGTTAGCTACACCGATAATGGTGGGGGTACAGCAATCTTTGGGCGTTCGGTAAATGTGCCTGGTAATTTAGCTATGCCCATGATTAACAATGTAAGCTTAAGCGATTCTTTGACGGGAGCAGCTGGAGCTGATAATTTAAGTGTTTCGTGGGTGAGGTCTACCGCTCAAGTTGATACCTCAAATCCTGGAGTAGATGTCTGGAGTGTAGGGTGGGTAGCTCCAGTCCTGGATCATTGGACTGCGGGTAACGGTAAGGGTGGATCTAAAAGCTTTCAGAATCCCGCTATGATACATTTTGACGAAAATGGACTCCGGAAATACGCCTTTGGTGTTAACGGAGCTCAAGGTCCAACAGTTATGTACAGCTATATTTCATATGTAGTTGGCGATGACCCTGGGACTACACTTTCAAGCTGGTACGGCACAGGTTCAGTTCAGCCTACCACCACAATGGATTTTTACTTAGCCCACATTGATGGGAACAACAGAACCTCTACTTTTAAACATCAATTTGCAAATGCGTTCTACGTCCAAGATACAACGGACGGAATTGAGTTTCCAGATAAAAACGGTGATGATGTAAAGGTAGCTGATGAAATCCCCTACCAAATAATTTTCGACTATGAGTATGCGACTGAAGATGCAGTTGAAGGTTCATTTGACTCTACTGGCGGTCGAGCGGCTGGTGCTTATGCGGCTCTACCAAAGTCTAGTAAACAGGCAGCAATGGCGGCGTATAAAGGTTTTACCGAAATGCCCATGTTCCAGAAGCAAAAGATAATAAAAGCTGCGGGTGTTATCTCTTTTAGCCACACCTATGTAAGACTAGGTGGAGGTGGAGGCTCTGCTCCCATGGGCAATTCGATTAAGCCAATTTTTTCACACGGCTCAAAAAAAATATGGAAGATCGTTTTGACCTATGTTGGATGATGAGCTAGAGCTACGACTTGCTCAGATTGAGCAAGATATTGAGGCCGTAAGGGGAGAGGCTGAAAGCGAAGGGCAACCGCCCGATTTCTTCGATTTCGATATGGCTCATAGACAAGTGATAGTACATTGGCTTAAGCCTGAGGAGGCTGCGGAAGGTGAGCCAGAACCCGAACCGATCGTTTCCCTCGCCAAGGCAAAGATTGAGATCTTAAGCCAAGCCCGAGCAATCGATCTAGACGATAAAAGACCAAACGTATCTCATGGCGACATCTTGGTTCTCGATTCGGGTTGTCCCTTTTATGCATTATGCGCAGTTGTAGACGCACAGTTTGGTGAAGCGGGATGGCAACTAGAAGACGACCTCGACCCTCCCGTTGCTGAGACTGACGAAGACGAAAACACCGAGAAAGTATTTCGTGAATTTATTGTTTGGGGCGGTTGTGGAGCGGAACCAGGAGAGGGTGGAGACTTTTGCGTCGGCGCTGGAGGTGCTACCGCAAGTGCGATTGGCAGTCTTTCAGTTTCTCAGGCTGCGGCAACACTTACAAATATAGGCTTTTTCGGAACTGCTGAAGGTGACCCCGCTGACCCAACTACAGTTGAGTTGCCTAGTTTATCTGGGCTAACTCTCGATTCGACTCCCGGTGATACCACAACTTTTTTAGCCCTAGATCCAACTGTAGCTCGCTGTTCACCAGGAGATGCTTGTAACGGAATCTGGGCAGATCTAAAATCGGTAAGCTCCACAGAGACACAAAAGGCTTTAACAAAAGAGATTACCACTCGCACTCTTAACATTGTACCTCAATCACTAATCCAGAAAACTTTACGGATTTCAAATACGGTGACTACTGTTACAGGTGACTCTGGAGTTTTATCTTCTTCTGTATGTGGAGACTTAAATATGAACTCGGTAGTAGGGAGTGGCGGTGGAGGTAGTGGATCCATAGCCGCAGATTCTATTAGCGTAATCCCGACGCCAGGTGCTGAAGCGACAGAATTTAGTGCTATCTCTCTAGATCCTATCGACCCAGATGTTGATATCGTCGAAGAAGGGGTTGATGTTTTCGATGTACCAGGCCCGATTGCGGTTACTGCTTTGGATACACCCACAAGAGTTTTTCTTCCCGTTATTGGAGCGTTCTGCCCAAAGACTACCGACCTAACCGTATTAGATTCTTTTTGGGCTGCGGGTACTAGTGCGGAAATAACGAGGGCTTGTGATCCAGAAAGCGATTTAGATACTCAGGAAATTACTGTTACTCTTACGCCTAGAAAGAAGACATTAGCGTTTGAGTGCGGGTTACTCGTAGGTTCAGTGCTAGAAGAAACAATGGCAACGGCGACTCCTATTACCTATAAGTTTGAAACTCCGTGCTGTTGCGATGAAGATCCCGTTGATCCGTGTGAGCCTGGTATCCCTTCGGTGACTGCCACCTTTAAAGAACAGGACGGCACAATAACTACAGTCGTGGCGAATTTTATGGCAGGCCAGTGTCGGTACGCGGGCGGGGGCATGGTGGTCAACTTTAATGCGGATACAGGATTGTGGACTGCGAGTGGTAACAACGCGATGGGTTGGAGTATAAGAGGGTCGGCAAATACACCAAATGGTATGCCTACTACTTTTGTCGGAACAGGGATTGCGGGGGTCACTGCCGAACTAAGTTTTTCATGAGCGATAAAAATAAATCAGAAGGTCTTGGCGATACCGTTAAGAAAATTACTAATGCCGTAGGGATTAAGCAGTGTGGTGCTTGCAAGAGGCGCCAACAAAAACTCAACCGATTGTTCCCCTACAAGAATAAGGATAAAAATAAAGAGTGAGATTCTTCCGCATACCTGCTTTTACTGGCATTGAAACCCATCGCGATGATGCTGATCGTGGAAGCCTGCGCGTAGTTGAGGGCTGTGTTCCGCACGGACCTGGTGGACTGCGTAGTGGGCCAGTCTGGGAAAAACTAGGGGAGGTAGACCTATTCTCTAATTCGACTCAGAATCATATGACGGCTTCTGATGATGGCCAGGGTAATTCAATCGCTTATGTCAGTCGAGAAAATGAGATACACGATCTCGCGGTATTCAGTACTGAGAACACTGCGATTGTAAGCCTGGGTGCGAACTACGCTGTAGCAGCTCCGACCGCATATATAGAGGAGGCAGCCGCAATCACACCTATCGGGAATCAGCTTTACGCCCTTGGAGATGGGACTATGGAAGCTGTGGCTGTAGGAAAGGGCCCACCGATGGTTCAAGCAGCAGTATTTCCAGATGAGAGGATTTACTCACAGGAATGGTCAAGGTTTCCAAATTGTAAGTTCTATGTCCAGGGTCCAAAGAAAACTATTTTTGCATCAGGTAATCCTGATCTACCCCTAAGAGTTTACATGTCTGAGCCCGCTGGTTTAAGTGCTCCTTTTAGAGACTCACCTTATTCAACTGAGCTCACCAATGAGTACGCTGGTTCGCTTAGCACTATTGATATACTGTCAAGTAACGCTTCACATATCACGGCTCTCTCTACTCGCGGGGATCAAGTTGTCGTGCATACTGATAAAGGTTGCCATCTTCTGTACGCACCTCAAGGGGATCAGGCAGACACGGGCTACCGAGTAGAACAAGTGCCCGCTACGAATTTTTCGGGTGCTGTAAATTCTCAGGTTGTGTCTGGAGAAAGCGGGAGCCAGCATTTTTGGATGGGTCACGACGGCCAAATTTATAAAGACGATGCTGCAAGAAGAGGGGCCGAAGATTTTAAGGGTTACGCAGATGCTGAACAGGCAAACTGGAAAGCTAAAGGTCAATGGGAGCGAGAGCACCCTGTAGATCTTTCTAACTCATTCGCAACCTACGACCCGCAGTCAGGAATGTATTGGATATATACATCCGCTTGAAAGCGCTCTAACCCCTCAATATATTTAAAGCATGGCAATTATAAATCTTACATGGAACGCTCCTAGTACCGAAAACGGTGGTGGCGAAGCGGACTCTTATACTGTATACAGGAATGGAGTCGTTATTAATACCGCTTCCTCTACAGGCAGTACCGATGATGTACCAGAAGGTTCGTATATTTACACTGTGACGGCTACTAATGCTGCTGGGGAAGGACCTCACTCCAACTCTTCAAGTGTAACGGTACCAGCCTAACTCGATTAGACAGGGGGCAGTATGGATGGCTTGATTCCTGGTGCCGCGGCCGACCCTAGAGCGACTTCTGTCGTTAGGGTATATGAATATTTCTCAGATGACCCTATAACGGTACCAATGGATGTTACCGGTGTGTTCGAACCAACTGTTGGAACTACTGAGCAAAGGACTCTTAGATATAATAGAACTACTGCGTGTAAGACTTTAAGTATTATATTCGCTGATGATTTTGAGCCAGAAGACACTGAGTGGGCGGATCTACAAGGTAACCTCAAAAAGGTTTTTGCCTTCAGGCACCCCCTATATACTCCCGACTTTTGTAGGACTAATGTTCCCTATGATGTTTTGAGCACAGAAGTGAAGGGGATGTAGTCTCTAACTTAGCACTAACAACTCCCTCGATTACAGATGAGACTAATTGTATAAGCTTTTCAGGGGAGGCCCGCGAGTCAACCTTGCAGAACATGTTAGGTGTAAGCGCACAGGGTACTCTCAACTACAACGAAAATGCTCCTCAGGGGATGGTGCAAAGCGGTGCTTTTGCAAATAGAGCTATATACAATAAAGAAACTGAGACCTACACCATACCTGTCGACAATTTGTTTACTACTACTGACGGATTAGCCCCTGGGTCTGGCGATTTAACAGTTTCGGCTGATGTTTTTGAACGGCTGAACACTAGGAATGACTCTATGTTTGATGCAGTACTAGGAAGTACTTTGCAGACTGGTCAGTGGGTTTCAACTAGCCCCAGGGATCAACTGATACAAGCTATAGCCGCTGGGACTGGTACAGGGATTGCGGGCGTTGGGAATCCGGTAGACATTTTTGACGAGGTGATGGCTCGGATCAATGAGAGGCTCGACGAAAAAGAAGAAATAACCAATGCAGCTACGGATGGAAGTTTAGCGGGGGCTAAAGAGAATTGGGATAACCTGGTCGACACCTTCGAGGAAAAGGAGCTTGAATTAAGGGATGCATCGGCTGCGGCTGAAGGAAGAAGGCAAGCGGTCGCGAATGCTCAAAATAATTTGGATGGCAACGATCCATCTACACTCCTAGCTCTTGAGACTGCCACAAATAATTTAGCCAACGCTGTAGAAAACGAAGCGGACGCCCAGGCCGCATTTGATGCAGCGAAAGCTGCTAAAGACGCCCAGTGGCAGGTCTTCGAAGATATGGAGAGCGATCACCAGATTATTAATGCTACGATGGCCCAAGACTATGCTTGGATTTTACAATTAACTAAACCCTTGCTGCAAAAATCCTTTAATAGAAAGATGTGGAGGATAGACGGTGCTCAATATCACATAGACGGTGGAACTAAAGGTGACATTGAGGGTACACTTAATCAGGGTTTAACATATAATAACGTTAATGGTGGCTTTTTTGATGAAAGAAGCACGGCCACGGGTGGAGTCTGGCCGGCCGCAATTTCGTATTCCGATCAGTGCGAAGCTGATGCTATAATTGAGGATGATGAGGTTTTATCTTGCGAAAGGCACGGCATAGATAAACTTGAACTCCAAGCAATGACCCATAACTATTACGACGAGTACTGGGGGTGGCTTTCTTACAAGGGTCAAGGCTACGGGCTTTACCCGTTCGAACACGGAGCAAAATTTCCTTTCTTTCAACCTATGGGCCCCAATTTTCACGGGGGTAGTATACGGAGCAGTAAATCGAACCCTGGAGAAATTCCTCCTCAATACAGGATGGGCGAGTTTGGCCCTATGTGTGTAACGGGTGGTATTGGAGTTGCTGCAAAGTGTATATCCTTTCCTCTCAAGCTAAACGCACTTCAACAGAGAGTAAGAACGATTGATCTTAACGACTATAACCCTGCCGACTGGGTTGTGTGTGATCCGGGAGATTATTGGCGTTGCCTGTTCATGTTTCTTGAAAAATTGGGTTCCGATATTACTCTGGGCATGGTTCTTAGCCAGATGGATTTTGGTACTGGTATTTTTGAAGGCACTAACCCAGATTGGCCTTTCGATTTGGATCTGACCAATCCTAATGATCCCGCGATGCGTCATGCGTTAAATGTTGTGCGCCAGGAATTTAATACCGTTGATTGGGACTTATTTTTAGATCAGGAAGGGATGATCAAGGTTGCTTATGTAGATAGGGATTCAGCAATGATTGAGACCCCAGAGGTGTTCGAATTACCAGAAGAGCCTTTAAACCTAGTTGCTGAAATACTTTTACCGCCAGAAGCCCCCTTAAACTTAGTTGCGGAACTGGAGGAGGAGCTCCCTGAAGCTCCTTTAAACTTAGTGGCTGAATTGCTTGCACTTCCCGAATCTCCTATCAATTTAGTTGCTACCGTGGAGGAGGTGCTCCCCGAAGCACCTCGGAACCTTCTAGCTTGGATACCGATTCAGCTACCCGAAGCTCCATTAAACCTTCAAACTGAAAATTTAGGCGAGTTACCTGGTCAACCTGAAAATCTCAATTCTGTCTTGCTTAACAAGCCCTCAAGAATAACCAGTCTGGTCGCGTTACTTGTGCCTGATCCGGTAGTTCTTCCCGAATCTCCAGGAAACCTTAATGCGCAACTCGCGAATGTTCTTCCTGAAGCGCCACAAAACCTTATGGCCCTAGGCGGAGGCGGAGGCGGCGGAGGCGGAGGCGGAGGCGGAGGCGGAGGCGGAGCGGTTGTTTTACCCGAAGCTCCAGGAAACCTAAATGTTCAACTCGCAGGCGGAGGCGGAGGCGGAGGCGGAGGCGGAGGCGGAGCGGTTGTTCTACCCGAAGCTCCAGGAAACCTTAATGCTCAACTCGTAGGCGGCGGAGGCGGAGGCGGAGGCGGAGCGGTTGTTTTACCCGAAGCTCCAGGAAACCTTAATGCTCAACTCCCTGGCATTGGAAATCCTGGCGATGGTGGCGGAGGCGGAGGCGGAGGCGGAGGCGGAGGAGCTGGAAATTTCCCTCTAGCACCTCAGAATTTACAAGCTAATTTAATCGTTCCTGGTGATTATGTCGGGACTACAATAGCATCTAAATATAAGGGCTGGGTTTTTGACGAGCGAACTTCAGCGATCTCAGGGCCTTTTGATCACGAGTCTATAACTGCGATCACTACCAAGGATAACTCAGCGGAGATGTATTGCGTGACTGAGGATAAGGAGATCAAGCGCACAAACCTACTGGATTTCAATAACCCTATCTTTAGTACTTATGCAGATCCTTTTACCAGGATTAAAATCCCTTTTGACGGTTCTGCTGAGCGAGGAATAATACTATCAGAGTCGGGGAGAGGGTTCTGCTACAGAAATAAATATCTAGCAGAGCCGTTTGCCGAGCCGGTTTCTGGCGGGGGTGTAGTCTCTGATCCGCTCTACTTTAAAAACTGCTACCTAGCAAATTCTGAAACAAATTGGATGCACCTTGGCGATGAACATAGCGAGAAACAGGCCTATCGAGTCGATTTGAGATTTCACAAGAATTCGTGCGGGCATATTTGGATCTATGTAATGAACGATCAAGGTCTCGTAAAAGGTCAGTACAAGGGCGCGATCAAAGAACACATGAAGGTGTTTACCAATCTTCGTGGGAGATCTTTTAAAGTTCAAATGCTTATCGCGACACACTATGACCATCCCTGGGCGATGCGAGAGATGGCCATAGGTCACTTATACGGTAAATCGTTCTAGGCCGCCCAAAGGCTTAAGATTTTTGGATCCGTTATTAGGTCGGAGTAGGACTCATTGGTTGTCTCAACCGACGAGTGCCTCAAGTATTTCTGAGAAGTGTATATACTTTCAGTAGTGCTTATGAATGACCCAAACAATTTTCGGCACTCGTGGAGAGGTAGCTGTCGATCCCAGCCTATCTCTCGGAGGGCTTTGACTACTGGAGTGAAAACTGCTCGGCCACTGTCCGCTCGATCCTCTATTAAGTATTCGCCTTTTGGTGCCTTATTAAGAAGGGAGGCCGCAACAACTTTGTCTCCTTGAGTATAACCTTCATGGCCACCTTTAGGTCGAAAATCCAACTCTCTTGTTATCGACATACGGGCGACGTCGGTAGTCATGTTAAACCAATCCGATCGGGCATGGAATGCTTCACTTCTTCGCAACCCAAAATGGAGAATCAAACCTAATAGCATGTAAGTGTCTCCCTTTGAATTCTCCCATAGATTAAATGTTTTCTCAATGAGATCGGTAGAGGGTAGGCGGTACTGTTTTTTAAGCCCTCCAAATTTACTCAGATCCTTAATATCCGTACTAAAGGAAATGTCTAAACCGTCATAAATTTTTGGCTGTTTAAATAGTGCGCAAACTTTAGTCAGCTTGGAATTTAAAGTCCTCATGCGGGAAGCAATTTTTGCTTCGTCAGTCAGTGGCGCAAGTTGGATTCTTTTGTACTCCATCCAGAACTGAAAGTCGAACTTGTCTACCAAGAAGTCGTCTACTTTTTTAGTCCCAAGAACTTTCCTATAAATACTTTTAAAGGCATCTTTATAATCCTTTACCGTGGTCGCAGAAAGTCCGTTTGCTTTCGTGAATTCCTCGTAGCGATCCCAAAATTTACCGACTGTCGGGACAGGATCTTTTGTTTTAGAGAATGCTTTTTTCTTAAACATCTTCAAAACTTCCTCAAACGGGTGCAGTAAAAGATGCCCCCGAATTTGATCTGCTAAAGCAAGAGCTTCGTTCTTGTCGTAACCTAAGGCAAAATATTTATCGCGGCCGTTAACGGCAGTTCTAAAAGTCCAAGATCCCTTGGGCGTACGTTTTGTGATTAGGGCACCCCGTGGGGTCCTCGATTTTGTCACGGATTTGTGACGGGTGGTGTGTGATTTCATACTAATACATAGACATGGTTGTGGTGATTTCGCAAATATAAACTGCTTAAACCCCTTTATCTATGGGCTGAAAATCACATTTTGAATCCAGCGCGTCTACCAATTCCGCCATCCGGGCAAGTTGTTGATTTCCAGTAACTTGACAATGAAGTCAAGCAGTGTTATACATTAATTGTGGTTAGATTGTCACGGATTTGTAACGGGGGGTCAATAAAAATGAGGGGAAATTAATATGAAAAAATGGTTGGATAAGAATAAGAAAGAGGAGTCAAGTATGCTTGAAGCGGTAGCGATCCAGGCAAAGCAAATTGCCGATGAATTGATTCCGCAAGTCAGGTTATGCGCTTTAGAAAATGAGATGAACGCAGATATTTTCATTAAAGTCCATTTCGAATTTGAAAATGATAAGACAGAAATCTGGTCTGAGGGTGCGGTTCAATTTCCGCCAAGACAGTCTGTCTCTTCTTTATTTCAGATCGAGGGTGAAGATGAAGCAGCTGGACAAACTCGGACTGACGCCTGAAGAAGTTCGAGCCGCATTCGGAGTTGAACCTCCTAAAAAGAAAGAAAAGGAAAAAAACTATCTTTTTAGGCATGATCAAAACCGAATGCGCCATCGAATGAAATTTTGGGATCGAATGATTTATGCTCGATATTTGTCAGGCACCCATCCTCGTATTATTGCGGGATGCTTGGGAGTATCTGAAGAAACAGTTCGAGTTCGATTGCGTAAGTCAGGGCTATTTAAGCCGAAGCTTTAATTTGCAAAAACATCCCAATTTTCTCGGTACTTTTCAATCTTGGATTTAGTCTTCGGATCGTTGGGGTATACCCAAGTGGTAACTCCGCTTAATTCTGTGCACGGAATTATGTACCACTGATCAATTGGAGCTATGTAGCCAGCGACAATATCGACGTCGTTGCACTTGATTGCAACTTTACCTTTACTCCCTGACCCTGTGCTCAATCTGTATCTTGGTATTTTTCTCCCTGTTCCCTCCGCTACTGCGGTAGCGGTACCTTTAATTTGCACCCTATATACTTGACCGTCATTATTTACAACATGGCAGTCTTGCGGGAGGTAATCTCCCGTTGGTAGGAACAC
>Ga0115566_10001184_pt1 | contig 22604 bp, 31 predicted proteins | sample COGITO_mtgs_1204_3_FD_87173 | JGI IMG/M metagenome (GOLD analysis project Ga0115566, IMG submission 87173) | Pelagic marine microbial communities from North Sea - COGITO_mtgs_120405 | ecosystem: Environmental > Aquatic > Marine > Epipelagic | place: Germany:Helgoland, sampling site Kabeltonne...
CATACTTTCTAGCTAATTCACAATCAGCGTCATTTACACAATCTACAGAAGCATCCATGCACATATCGTATTTCCCTTCTGCATTATCTAATTTATCACAGTTTGTTAAAGCTTCACTAGAAGTCATGTTAGACCACCCACTTGCTCTTGACCAACTATCTTTATTACATGGCACACACCTTGTATGTTGTGGGTCTATTGCTTTCCAGCATAGCCCTTGTGCCTCACAACTGCTTGGAGTATCTTTTCTTCCAAACACTCTGCGTATTATTTTTTCATCGTTTGTCATATCTATTATTTTTTTGCTTTGCTTATTTCATTTACTAATAAATAAACTACCGCAATTCCTATTATTATTGCTCCTACCCTCGCAATTTTTGTTTTCCCGCTTGGTGTTGGAGAAACGGTAGGAGGACTTTCATCTATTTCTACTGGTGCATCTATCCATCCCCAATCTTGTGCCGTTGTTATCCAATCTCCAATATTTCCCTTAAACCCCTCTTCTTCACTGCCCTCAAAATTAGAAAAACTTTTTTTTGCCTCAAGAAATGCCTTATTCATGGAAATCTTTCCACTTTGAACACTACTAGCTAACATTCCATATCTTTTTCTTTGTCCTTCAGTCATTTTTATTACTTAAATGGTTTCATTACAAATATTATTGCTCCTACCCCGATAAGTATAATAGGAAGCCAATCAACTTTTTTAACCGCATCTCCACCTAGAGCGTCACCGCCCGTAGGGTTTTTAGCGTCTGGAATATTACCATCTGTTCCTTTTGGGGGAATAAAACCACCACCACCACCACTAGGTCTAGGAAAAAAATCTATTGTTGGTCTAGGCTTTACTATAGGGTCTGTTGTTGGTCTAGGCTTTACTATAGGGTCTATTATTGGTCTAGGCTTTGGTATGGGACTTGTTGTTGGTCTACTTACGTAAGTAGGCTCTTCTTTTTGTAAAGACAGTTCGCTTGGAAATGAATATTGTTTTCTTATGCTCATAATTTATTTTTTTACCACCATTTTAAATTTATTCCCCAACCATCGTTAGCTTTTCCTACCGAGCCTCCTTTAGCGTAGTCATAGTCGGGATTATTAGCCATTAAAGTGTACAAATCGCCATTATAGTCTATACTGCCATTGCCATCAAAATATTCATCATTTATTGATTCTAGCTTTTCCTTACTTTTAGAAGTAACGTAAATATCTTGTTCATCAACATCTACCTCAACATTAGATTCATTAGCCTCTATCTCTCCACCCGTTGCATAGGTAAACCAAACACCCGAACTAGAACCATCGTCAAGAGTTCCACCCTCTGCGTAGTACCCGCTATTATCAGAATATCTTTTTCCATATATTTCTCCATTACTACCACCTTTAAGCCATTTCCTTAAATCTTCATAAAGTTCAGTTCCTTTATGTTGTCCTATATGATGGGCAGTAGCATACTGACTTCCTACAAATCGAGCATTATTGCCCATGAAAAAATGTGTAGTATCTCCACCTTTTCTAATATAGTATGGATAATCATTTATAAAAATTTCAACAACCTCTCCCTTTTGCATCATTCTTCCACCCTCTGCGTAGGTAGATTTCCAATTCCCATTAGCAATATCGTCTTTAACACTCTCTGTGTCAAATTCGACTTTATTCCCATCAATAGTTGCGATAACATTCTTGCTTGTAACTATCTCTATAATGTATTCAACACCTAAGTCATCAACATATTTATCGCCTTTTTTTATCTCTCCACCTCTTGCCATTTTATCCATAGTTCCCACACTTGCGTATGCTCTCCTACCCATAGATTTTTCCATGCCCTTAGATTCATCCCTTCGGTCTTTTTTGCTTTGAGAGTGACTACCTTTGTGTCGCATACCCAAACTCTCATCCATTCGGTCATTATAGCCTTGTTTCATTTTTCCACCAGAACCACCTTTAGCCATTGACGTAGCTAGTTTTTTCTTTTTTCTTTTTTCAGCACCCTCTTTAAGGTCTTGTTTTACTTTACTTGCACCCTTCTTTAGTTTAGAAGCAATCTTCTTTTCAGTATCAAAACCCGATTTCTGTGGTCTTGCCCTACCAATTTTGTAACCAGCGTAACCCCCGATTGCACTTCCTAATAAAACACCGCCAAGCCCGTAATGAGGGTGACCAAACTCTTTTTCATAATCAGAAATTCTTTTATCTGACCACTCATCAACTTCTATTACGTTTACTTTTTTACCCCCATCTAACGCACCAATTTTTATAACCTCTTTGTTTCGTAATATTTTGATTGCTTCGTCAACATTAGAAACTTCTTTTTTAGAAATGGTTTCAGCCCAAGTAATTATTTCAGATTCAGAAACACCCCCAGCATGACTCTTATATTTGTTCTTGACTTTATCCCAAATTTTTGTGTCAAAAACTCTACCGCCTATTCCGTTTTTTAATTTAACCTTTCCCATAACCTATTTCTTTAGCTTAATTACTATCAATGCAATAACACCGATAACTAATAATTGTTTGTATGAAAACCCTAATGCTGATTTTGGATTGAATTTCTCAGTTTCTTTGATAACAGTTTCTCCAAGTTCCTCAGCACCTTCAACAACATTCTCTGCAACTTGTTCTGTTTCATCTACTAAGTCACTTAAAATACCGTCACCGTCTGCGTTAGAGTGTTTCTCCATTAACATTGAAAACGGAAGCACATATACTCCACCCTCATCTTTAACTAAAACACCCTTGATTTCTTTGTAAGGAACAAATCCACCGTCTTTCTGAACAATTACTTGAGCGTGAACGGGCATACCGCTAACCATACCGTCTTTTATAAAACTCCTTTCAGTGCCAATTAAGGCATCTTCCATAGTAAAAATTGGATGTGTTTGGGTTTCGCTTATCATAAACTCACCTTCTCCACCAATTTGTTGCCATCTTACGTTTGATTTCATTATTTTCTAGTTTTTAAAAATATTAATAATCCAATAAGTGCAACTCCTCCTACTACAATTCCAATTTTAGCATTTGTAGATAAAGGCTTTTTTGTATGTGGTTCTCCGATAGGTAAACAACATTGTCCATGTAGTTCATATCCATCTTCGCATTTGTAACCATCGCCACAAACCATTATTCCAAATTGATTCGGTTTTAAACCACCTTTGCAAATTGGAGCTTTGGCTTTTATGCCATGACTCACTTTACAATTTTGTTCTGCGCTCATTAAACTCATTTCTTATCTTCTTTAAAGTTAGTGTAAGCATTGCCTACAAACCCTCCTAAAACAGTCCCCATTGCACCATATATAAACTTGTTACCACCTTTTACCATTGCGTAAACAACTCCAACTAGCAACCCCCCTATAGCTCCATTAACAGCATACTTGCTTCTTAACTTTGCTGATTCAATAAGTTTTGTTCCGCTAAAATTAGCCGTAGCCGTTTTAACTTTATTTATACTGTTCTGACTAACATAGTCATTATCTTCTACTACTACCGCTTCTTGCACATCATTTGAGCTAGGTCTAGCCTCTCCTATAGGGTGCAAATACGACTTTGGTATTATATACCCTTGTGTCGTTTTAAATACGGCAACATAGTTTGCTGGTGTGGATGAATGATTAACGGTACTCCCAGTAACCACTTCTCCTTTTACAAACTTTTTGAACTGCAACTTTTTGCCGTTCATTATTTTTTTAGAACTTTTAAAGTCTTGTGTTAATCTACATTTCAAAACCTTTCCGTCCATAATTAATTACTTCTTTTTCAATACCACTAATACTACAATAACCCCAATAAGTAGCACCCCACCTACAACAACTATAGGCATCCAATTAGTTTTTCCTTCAGCTCCACCTAATAGCTTTTCATACAAACTCAATTTAGCTTGTTCATTTGCTATTTCTTGGTTAGTTTGAGAGGTTTTCCAATCAAATATTGATTCAGTAACTCCTCCTAATGTCCCAATGACAACTCCCCAAATTCCACCACTAGCACCTTCAGAAGCTCCTCCTCCTACGTTTTCTATTACATTACTACCACCATCTCCCATAGGAGTACCGCCACCACTACCGCTAATCTTTCCCCATATTTTTCCAAAAAAATCTTTAACTTGTCCATCTGCGCTTGAAAATCCTTCTTTGCTGACTTGTGCAATGGCTTTTTTTAAAGCACCCGACTTATTGGCTACTATTAATAATGGTATTTTATTACGAAAGCTTGGGTTGTAAGATAGATTATCTACAGTAGCGTCAATTAACTCCTTTTTTGAAGCTCCTTGACAAATATTACAATCGCTTTCTTGTAAAGCTCCTATTAAAACTGATGGGTAGTTTTCTATTAACTGAGCCAATTCATCAAATAGAATATCTTTTTGAATCGACTTGTCTTTTGATTTGTGAGCTTGAGTAATATTTTGTATAAAGTTTCCTCCGAATCTCATAATCTATTTTTTTAATATTAATGCCAATCCAAGAACAATTACACCGCCCATAATTAACAACTCTTTACTTTTGTCTTTATCAGTACCGTTTCTTACTTCTCCTTGTAAATTAGCCATTTCAGACTTTAGTGCTTGTCCGTCTGCATTAGCATATTCGCTATTACGCTTTGAAAGACACTCTGTTTTGTATTTTTCCTTATAGCCGTCAAGTATTCCTTGAAACAAGCCAGTATCGGGATGTATGTCAGCTAATTGCCTTAATGCTGGTTCTCTCCCAGTTTTGACCATTTGTGCTAATTGCTTCGCCATTACCTTTGGATTCTGATGAGCCCTAATTCCATTAGAACTAAGTAGCTCGTGAGCCCCCCTTGGATTATTTATAGCTGTATATTGATAAATATTCATAGGAATCAATTTTAAAATTAAAAAAAAAGGCGGGTAAGCTTTTGCTACCCACCTTTTTAAGTTAGTATATATTAAACTTGAACTATCCTACAATTCGTCCGTTACTACCTTGCGATAGGTTTGGTCGGTTATAATCTTTAGCCACGTTTCTTCCAACTAATCCTCTAGCTACATCAATTTGTTCCATTGGGTACAATCTTAATGTAAGAGTAGCCGATGCTAAAATCGTTGTGCTAAGTTTCGTAAATGCGTTCACTGGGAACTTGTGATTTACAATAGTAACACTTGATTGTTGTTGCATTGGGTCAAGAGCTGGTGTAACTGGTAAAGTAACTTTACGTCCGTTAGGCTCTCTATACTCAATAGTGATTTGTTTAAAAGGTTGGTTAGCATCCGCAGATTGCAAGTACATTAACCCAACTTTAAATGGTTCAGACTTAATAGACTCTAAGAACTCAGTATAAGACACATCACCATTATCCATTGTAATAGTAATCGCTGCAACGTTACCAAAGTTAGTAGCTCCAAATAAGTTAGAGTTAGCTCCTAAAATAGATACAGATGCAACATCATCAGTAGTTGAGTTAGCAATATTTACGATAAATGGCAATGAAGCTTTTGGGCTTCCACCTTGAGCGCAAGAACCTCCCGCATAATCATATTCATCAAAATAATCATAACTGTCAACCATGTTTGACCATCCACTTCCACCGTAGTTAGAGTAGTTTTCGTTAGCGAAATCATCCGCCATATCAAAATAATTTTTCATTTTTCTTTTTTTAGTATTCAAGTACTAAGCTTATGCTTTATCACTAGCCTTCTTGATTTGCTCATATAAGAACATACCAGTAGCGACTCCTAATGCAACTGGAAGCATTGCCTTGAAAATGTTTGTAACTTCTTTCATCTTTCTTTTTTTAAATTTTACACAAAATTTTAATGCAACTTCTTCAAAAGAACTTTCTATTGAATCCATTACTTGAACACAAATTTATATTAAATATATCTAAGCATATAGGTAGCCTATTAACGGTGGAGGTGTTAATGTAACAAGGGTAGGTAGATATAGCACAAGAACCAGCAAGGGTGATTTTGTTAAGAAAAAGCTTGTTTATGTGCCTTGAAAAGCTATTTTTGTAGTCGTAAACTATATAAAAACTAATTATGTTCCCGAAAGTACTGCTATGCGCCCCTCAACATGAGTCAAAAAACTATTGCTGGGATGAGTGGATTACAAGAGCCAAAGAACTAACCTATCCAAACTACGATATTTTTATAGCCGACAATTCAGACTCTTTGGATAATTACACTAAGTTGTTGAGTCAAGGAATAAAAGCGGAACACATCACAAAGAATAAAAAAGGGCTTTTGTTTACTATTAATGACGCTCACAATTCTTGCAGAGATTATGTGCTAAATAATGATTATGAGTATATGTTTCATTTAGAAACAGACATTATTCCCCCGTTAGATGTTATAGAAAGGCTTATGAACCACAAAAGGAAAGTTTGTTCGGGACTTTATGATATTTTTTATGGGAAAAGAAGAAAAGCTATGGTTCAAATGGATGAAAAATATGATAGGTCTGTTAGAGCTTTTAGAACTTCTGAATTTATCGAAGAAAGCGAACCTTTGTTCTTTGATGGAACTGTAAAGAAAGTATTCCATGCGGGTATAGGGTGTGCGCTCATACACAGAAGCATACTAGAAAAGATTCCATTTAGAGTAGAGAAAGGGAATAACTCACACTCTGACACCTTTTTTGCCTTTGATTGTTTCCAGCACAACATCCCTATTTATGTAGATACTGAACTGCAATGCAAACACCTTAACTTTACTTGGCTAAATGTAATTGATGAATTAATATAGTATATACTTTTTTAAAAAAACAAAAACATGAAAAACAAAACAAAAACATCGTTAGTGTTGTCTCACTTAAATAGATACGGGTCAATAACCAGTTGGAAAGCAATAGAATCTTATGGAGCTACTAGGCTATCATCAATTATTCATAGTTTAAAACATAAAAGAGAACTAAATATTAAAACACACAAAATTGAGTTTGTTGATAAATTTGGGAATAAAGGAACATACGCTAAATATCAACTTGTAAAATAAAAAAATGAATGAAATTAATTGCGTTACGGAAATCGTAAATGAAGTAAAAAATATAGTATCAAGAATATTAAGTGTTCACCAACAAGAGGTTTTATTTAGTTCTAGGCTAAATGAAGACTTAGGAGCTGATTCGATTGATATGGTAGAAATAATAATGGACTGCGAAAAAAAGTTTAATATATCAATATCTGAGGAGGAAGGCTCAGATGTTAAAAGAGTAGAGGACGTAATAAATCTAATAGGAATTAAAAAATTAGTATAAAATGGAAAAGATAACTCAACTTCTTTATAGAAAAAAAATGATTGAAAACTCCCTCAGTAAATCTGGTAAAGGGGCTGATGTTTATAGCGAATTACATGACATCTTAGTAGATGAGCTTACAAATGGCAAAAAACTTACCAAACTACAAAGAGCTAGAATGGAGGTAGAAATAATAGAGGTTAAGTTACAAGCTCAGAACTTTATAAATAGCTTTAAGGAGTCTAAAAGAGAATACAATCACTATTTAATTCCCGAAATAGAAACGGTAATAAAAGAAATGGATGAAGTTCCCGAAATAAGTTTTGAAGATTATGAGGACGAAGCCAATAAGTTAGCTATAAGAGAAATTTACGGAGTAACTACAAAAAAACCCGACAATGTTGAGCATATTGACATTATACAAGATTTTAAGAAAAATATTTCCTTAACAGAAAATTTAATTACTGCCAGTGTTAAGGCATTGAAAGTCTGTAAAGATGATTTAGAAAAGGCTAGATTAGAAAAAGACATATTCAAAGGTAATCTTGAAATAGGAAATTTAAAGAAAAGACTAAACGCAAGAGAGGAGTACTATAACAAGCAGTTTTTACCAAAATTTAAAACCGACATGGCAGAAGCAGATGAAAAGCTTCAGCAAATGTTAGAAATAGGTCATAAAATGGTTAAATTTGGAATTGACCCAAAACTAACTTTTATGTTGCAACAATACGAATCTCACAAAGAAGATGAGGAAAAAATTTGGTTATTTTATACAGCATTAAAGTCAAGGCTTAAAAGCATTGCTAAAGCTATGAGAAAAGACCCTTCTGGCTTTAAAGGAAATATGAGTTTAGCAGATAAGAAACTATATATGTAGTGAACAGAAAAGAACAAATAGACAAATTAAAAAGTTATATATTAGATTCTGAAATAAGTAGAGATAGGCTTTGTGATTTAATGAAAACAGAAAAAGTGTCTTCAGATAATTGGATTAATTATCATAAATCTTACAGTGAATTAACGTCTAAAATATGTATTTCAAACAGAAAATTAAGTTATCTTACTAAGGGGCATGGAAGATTAGGAGAACCTATTTCTTTTATAAAAGTATCTAAAGAAAACTAAAGCTCTTTGTAGTCGCTGTTGTTGAAATAAGAAAAAACATCTTCCATTGTATCATCGCATTTAAACCTACTCATATACTCTCTCACATTAGTTCTTCTAGGATTTTTCCTACTTCTGCAAGTATCTACCACGTTAATTATAGTTGGCTTTATTATTACTGGTGCTAAAACAATAGGTCTTGAAATAGGTTCTGAGTACATAGGTTCTGAGTACATAGGTTCATCGTAAATAACTTGAGGCATAGGCTTTTCAAAAATAGGTCTTGGAGAAACCATTGGTGGTTTTGGGTAAGCTATTGGCTTGTTATTAAGAACTGGCTTAAACAAAGGCTTAGTAGGTAAAATAGGTGGTTTTGGGTAAGCCATTGGCTTAGAAATATCTTCCTTAATTACGGTTGGTTTTGTTTCAACTAAAGGAATTATTGGGGGCTTTACGTTTACTGTAGGCTTAGTATAAACTATTGTAGGTTTACTAGGTTTTATTATGCTTATTAATGGATTTTCAATAGGCTTTGTCATTGTATTAATTAAAGGTTTAGTTGTCACCTCAGCTAAGGGCTTTGTATCGCATTGGTGCATTTGTTCGTTTAATATTTCCGAATCTGCAAAACAATCTGATGTTCCACACCCTAAGTTCTTTTTATATTTAACTATAAGCCTAACCGTTTCTCCAGCATTTAAAGTATATGTTAGTTCGCTATTAGGATTAGGAAAATATTTTATTGGAACACATTCATTTACAAATTGTGCTTGGTATGGCATTATTGCTGGATTTTGGATTTTTACGTTTGTCCTACCATTTGCTTTGCCGACTGTTATTGAAAAAGGCTTGTTTGCTTGAGCTATATCGTCTGCATATACATTTACACTCGTAAGCTCGTAACAACCATTATTAAATTCTGTTGAAACTTCATTATAGTCGCTTTGTTCAGAGCTAGGCAGTTGAACTGCATAAACTGTATTTGTTCCACTTACCAACATAGCTAAAACACCAGTTGATGGAGGGTCACTAATCAATAAATCACAATCAACGGGACTTCCAGTAAAAAAAATTTGATATTCTGTACCGCTATCAGTATAGGTTGCATAACTACCTCCTAAATGATTATTTATTGCATCAATTAATTGATTTATAGCTATTGATGGTGTTGGGGATAAAGCCCCCGTAATAATAATAAATTCTGTGTTTACACCGTTAACCAAATACCTTAAAGACCAAGAATCCACAGTTGCGGTAGTGTAAAAAGCGTATGTTCTTGATATGTAATTTCCATTATATGTAATTACAGTTGAACCCCCGCTAAAAGATAGGTCATTAATTAAAGGTAGTTGAAATAAAGATACGGTTGCTGGGCTTACAATATCTATGTTAGTCAAATTAAGTGCTACAGTATCTTCATTAAAAAAGCCGTCTTCATTAGCAAGGTTGTCATTTTCACTTGAAACATATTGTGTTTCATTTGTTTGATTAGACTGTGCTTGAACAGATATAGGCGGTGCTATTACTGAACTTGATTGCGCTTGAATTAAACTTAACATAAAAGCAAAGGTAGTAAAAAAAAAATTACTTTGGATTTCCGTAGTAATCTTTCATTAACCTTTTTATAAGATGCTCAACAGCTTGTTTATGGCTTTTAAATACATTTTCCCCCGAATGTAAGTGTTTTCTACCTACTTCTTTTTTGACAATAGAGTAATTATCTTCTAAATATTTTTCTATTGCTTTCTGAAATTGAGCTTTATTGAAATTGCCTTTAATCGTTCCGTAATCCTTATCAAGATAAGCAAAAAATCTTTTGTTTCCATTTTTGTAATTGATGTCAACCATCTTTTCAAGAACTTTAAGGTGTTCTACATTTCCGCCAAATTTATTTTTATGCCGTTCTACTGTATCATCGCACTTATGGTATCTTAGCCAATTACAATTAGCCCATAATTTAGGGTTGGCAGATTTTCCGATTGACTGAAAGTGAGTAATTACATCCACTGATACGTGACGTTGAGTAGCAATACTTCCAATTAAATCATTAGGCAAAGAATCTGAAACAAATTTATTAATATCTTCAATAATTAGTAGTCCATTTTGGTAGTGAGCTAAAATATAATCTAAAGCTTGTTGTATTTCAACCAAGTTCATTTTTCCACCTTCGGGTTTTAAAACAGAAACCCTTCTAGCTTCAATCTTTGGGTGATATGTGAATTTACCTACATCCTCTAATCGGATTGCTTTTACTTCGGGAAACATGGGGTTGTTGTGGTCTTGTTTAATATTAGTGTACTCGTTGTTTGTGTCTAATATCAACACTTTTCGTGGCTTTGAACCCCCAGCCGTACCAGTTAAATACTGAGATACAATTTCCAATGTAGCATAGGTTTTACCCACCCCCTTTCTGCCAACGGCTATTCCTAATAATGCTTCTCTTTTTCCCATTTATCTTTTTTTAGTCTTCTCCACCTAATTCAGATTCTATATCTTCAACTTCTTCTGCCTTAACATTTGGCTCTTCAGCTACGCTTTCAGATTCTTGAGGTTGTGGTGGCTTTGTTATAGAGTCTGGGCTAACTGGAGCTTGTGCTTGAGCCATAGCCTCTAGTTTTTGCTGTTGCATTTCCATAAAAGTATTCATCATCATATTAGATTGCTTTTTCAATCCAAAAACCATCATACTTTTTACTCCCAAATCCTTACCGAACATATACATCAAGAACTGTTCGTCCGTAAATCCCCATCCTTTTTTCTCAAATACCCTACGCATTGCGGGTTTAACTTTTTCTCCAAATTCGGGGTCGTAAGTCAGTACTTCTTCTACTTGTGAATTATAAGTTTGGAAAAACTCTATTGGATTAGTAGTAGTTCCTTTTTCGTCAATAGGAATCTCCATTGAAGGGTCTATCTCTCCCTTCATTGCTTTTTCCATTAACTTATTTTCATCAACCGATGCAAACTTTACTCCAAAAGTATGCCCCATTTCATATAGGTCAAGAACAGTATCAACTAATTGTTCACAAGCTATTTTCTTTTCTTTTCCTTCAAGCTGATTTACCTTTTCGTTGGTTACATTTTCAAATGGAGACGGCTTTGCATCTTCTTCGCTTGATTCTGTGTTAACAGTAGAGTTGTTATCATCTTCTACTCCCATTCCGCCTTTAAATTTAGGCTCTGGAATGTCTCCCGTAACATTTTGAGGGGTAATTTTATTATACTCTCTTTGCTTAACCTCTTCTGCTAACGGAGAGAAAAAATTAGGTATTCCCCCTTCTTTTGCGGTTTCAGTAATTGGCTCTGTAGCCTTTTCTGTTGATTCTACTTCTATGTCTTCTATTTCTGCCATTTCTTTAGGTTTTTCTATTGGTGTTGCTTCAACTTTTTCTATTGGAGGAGCTTCTTTTTTACCTATGATTCCGTCCCAAATAGATTCTAATTCTGTTTTATTATTTACCGACTTTCCTACAAAGTCATGTTTGCTTTTATCTTCGTCAGATAAATTACTTATCCAATCGTTAATATTTTTTAACAAGCCTTTTTCGGCTTTATTTGGTCTTCCTTTTTTAGTAAGTTTTATCATTTACTCTACCATTTTATATTTTAGGATAACTACTTTTTTGTGTTGCGAAATATCATTGTCAATGCTTTTAAATTTTTCTATAAAATCTCTATCAGATTTAATGTCTACATTTTTATAAGCAAAATCTTTTAGTGCTAATGAAACAATGGTGTGGTTTTCTCTCCCAAATATTCCAGCTATATTTTCGTGGCTCAATGCCAAATGCTTTTTCATTTGACAAAAACACATGGTTCTTGCGGTTACTTTTTCTCCCCTTATGTGTGGCTTTTTCAAATCTTCAAACTTCATTCCATAAGTCATACAAGTTTGCTTAATAATGAAATCCTTTATTTCATTCTCGTAATCAGAAAAAGTAGGCGAATTTAATTCGTTAAGTTTGTTAAGAACCTTTTTTAGTCCAACTCTTTGAATTGTGCTATAAAGTCCCTTTACTAAGGAAACTATCTCTTTTTCTTCTACCATTTGCTTATTCACTGTTAACACAAAAGTAATGTTAATTTTGTTAAAATGCCTTAATTACGTATAAAAAATAATATTATTCACTTTGAGGAAGCTCCATGTACCAGTCAATAACCTCTTTTGCTTTATCAAACCCCTCGCAAAATCCAGTAAAATAACCCTTATTGCTTAATGACATTAACATTTTATACTGAGTTCTTAAATGCTCATCATTTTTCAACATCCCCGATTTTCGGAATACAGTTACCCCAGTTGCTTTCATTTCTATTAGCAATCCATTATAACCCCCTCTAGCCTCTAAAACTAGCAAGTCGGGTATTCCATTTGAAGATTTAAGTCTTTTGATTTTTTGTTGGAGTCCTTTAGTGACTCTTAGACCAGAGTGGTCTGATGTAAAAACTACTTTAGGGTACTGTAGTTTTATGTAATCGCAAAGGGCTATTTGCTCCCCCTCTTCATTTCTAGCCATAAATATATCTTTTACCAAAGTAACTTATCAGCATACCACCCATTTGAGCCTCGTTTAGTTCTATTGCTTTGGTGTCGTGATTTATAAGCTTTTCTTCTTTTATTGGCATAAACAGTGCCTTTTGTTTTCATAAAAGTTGGGTAATCTCCATATCCAATAGCTCCTACGGATGCTACTTTAACTCCGCCTTTAAAAACATCAATTTTTTTACCTTTTACCTTACTAGGTTTAACTGTTACTCCTAACTTAGAGGCTTGACTTCTTGTATATTTAGTTATTACGTAAGGCATAAAATAATTTATAAGCACCATAGCCAGTTAAAGCTATAAGTGAAAACATAATTAATTTGTTTTTAAATATTCTCATTCCAAAATTATAACCTTTCCAAGTTCCATAAGGCAAAACTTTCCAACGATATCTGGTGTCATCTGAATCTAAAAGCTCCATTAACATATAATCAGATTTTCCGCTATCTGCAACGTGAGATAGAGCTTCATCAACGGAATCAAACATAATGCTTTTCATTTCCGTATAATTAGTTTGAGGAATCCAAACAAGCTTTATAGTTCCTTTATTGTAGTACATAATTATATTATATTCTTTTCTCTAGATATAGGAAACCACTTATCAATCATTTTCCTTCTTCTATCCTTATGAGAGCTAAAGTCATTGCCAAACTTATAAACATAATCTGAAAGAATCTTTTCAGCGTCCCAATCTCTACTTTTTGCTTTGCTTGAAAAACCACTATTACCGTAGCTATTTGAAACCCCTACGGCAATAGCTAATTGCCTATCAGTTTTCCACCCGTTTTTAATTGCATCGTTTACCGCACCTTGTCTTGATTTTTTACAAATATTGACTTGAGTTTTATTATTTCTTGGGTTGTTTAAAAACTTTTTAAAACCTTCCCTCCACCAGCTTTCTTGATATGCGCCACTTGTTTTACTAGCCCAGTTATCACACATATCTTTTTCAGTTTTCCCAAAATATTTTTGCGTGTCCATGCCTTTGTACAAAGAACATAACCCTCCACTTGCGAAATGACATATACCTACTGTGCCACCGTCTAAGTCTATTAAATCGGTGTACTTTTTACCTTGACCTCCAATTTCTTTATCTGTACCTCCTTCGTGTGCTAATACACCATAAATTGCCTTTCTCCAAAACCTATCCCATCTTTTGCTTCTTCTAATTAACAAAATTGCAACTCCAGTTAAAAGAAAACTAGAGCCTATTATTATCCAAGTTTTAGTGTTTTTATTCATAACTAATAATTATGATTTTTCCTCAATTTCTTTTATTCTGAGCTTAGTAAGTTTTATGTCATGGTAGGATTTTACCATTAAAAACACCCCACTAGCAATCCCTATGAGAATAATTGCTTGGCGGGTTTTTGGGTCTTTGACTAATTTAGCGATTCCTTCTATCATTTTTTTATTAACTTTTAATTACCATGAGGTGTCTATTCCCCAACCACCGTTTGATTTTTCTGCTTTCGGTGTTTCTTCAGCAATCGGTTCTGTTTCTTCAGTAATCGGTTCTGTTTCTTCAACAATCGGTTCTGTTTCTTCAACAATCGGTTCTGTTTCTTCAACAATCGGTTCTGTTTCTTCAACAATCGGTTCTGTTTCTTCAACAATCGGTTCTGTTTCTTCTTCAACAACTTCTTCTTCAACAACTTCTTCTTCAACAATCGGTTCTGTTTCTTCATTTGCCATGTGCCATGCTTGAATTTCACCAGCTATAAGCTCGGAAAAGTTCTGTAACTCAATTATAAGGTCGGGGTTTTTTGCAAACCTTTTCTTTTGATTAAATGTAATTACATTAGACTTTAATTCAGACGGCAACTTTTTAGTTGTCAATCCAAGCTCTGCCATTAATTCTTTGTGTGCGTAATAAGGTTCTTGTAGCATATCGTTTTTTTTATGTTTTGATTTAACTACAAAAATACAAAATTATTTCCACCATTCTAAATTAATTCCCCAGCCCCCATTTTTCTTGGATGAAACTTCTCCCCCTTTTTCGTAAACGGTTATAGAATATGGGGATTTTTCGCTCCATTTGGTAGCATATTGTATAGCTCCGCCTTTATCGTATGAATTAACTATTGTTACATTTGAAATTGCCATATCTCCTTTAGCAAACCCCCAAACACCATTACCTCTTTCATAAGCGTAATATCTTACTGTATTCGGTTTGTTTTTGTTTTCAAACGTAATCTTATCTATTGTACCTTTTCTTATTTTGTTTCTGCTTCTAACTTTAAGAGTAACTTTATTGTCTTTTCTAATAGAATCTCCAAATTTAATAGTAATAATGTCACCTTTTTTAAGCGAATCTGCTTTTGAATTTATCTCTCCTCCCAGCTTCATTTTAGATGTGTCTAAGCTCCTTTTTAAGGCACTTTTATCTTTCATTTTAGAATTATACTCTGCAATCGCTTTTTTATCTCCTTTGTCGGCTTTTGCTACAAGCTCGGATAATGCCAATGAGTTTTTAACATTAACAGTCCCAGTTTTGTAAGGTTCGTGAGTAAGTTCGTTTACATCTTTCATTCGCTTGGTTTTCAACTGAACCTCTACTGGTATCTTTCCAACCTTAACAATATAGTGATAAGCCATATAGCCTTGTTTTGGATTAGAGTACATATCTTCCTCTTCTATAACCTCTCCAAGCGTTCCCTTTCTTATTTTATTACGAACTTCTATTAAATCCTCGTATGAATCTACGGCTATTGTTGTTCCAACTAAATCTTGCAATCCTTTTTCTGGGTGCATCAACCTCTTTTCAACTAACTTTTTAATAATTGAGTATGGGGTTTTAGTTCTAGCGTATATGTCAGCGTCTTTAGGTGTCTTCTCTTTAAGTATATCCACACTATCCTCCATAACCTTGTCTAGCTCCTCTTTAAGCTTTAACAAGTCGTTAAATGTTTTGGAAGCGGGAACGGGCTCTACCTTTCCTTTTTTATTTTTGTTTGTTGGGTTTGCGTCATCAATGTTTACAACGCCATCTTTGTCGTAATCTCCAAATACACCTTCGTATTTTTTCTTATCAAACTTAACTCCCTCGTTAACTATTTTTACCTTTCTTTTCATTTTTACCAATTTAAATCAATTCCCCAACCACCGTTATCTTTTGAAGATATTTCTCCACCCTCTGCGTAGGTAGATTTCCCTCCATTAGCCCAATAAGTGCTTGTTTGTGTTCCGTATGATTGTTTAGATTTATAGTTAACTTGTCCGTAAATTAAATCGGCTTGATTTTTAGCCCACTCCACTAACTCCCATACTTTTTTATAACTTGGGTCGTCTTTCTCTCTTTTGATTGATGGATTTCTATATATAGTGTTGTGATAGTCTTTTGAATAATCTTCAAACTCTAATGCTATTATCCACCTTCCTTTTTCTTCATCATCCTCTATTGGGTCATAAAGAATCTCTCCCCCCTCTTTATAGGCTTTGCCACCTTTTTTATTTTCAGCTAAATATTCATCACGTTCTTTTGTGTTTAGTGTACCCACCATATCCATATCGAACTTCTCAAACTCATTTTTAGCCCACTTGATTGCTTTCTTATTGGCTTCATATCCAATACCAGTAAAATACTTTTTATCGGCTCTAAAGCCTTTGTCTTTATTCATAAAGTCAACATAAGCAACTTCAAGCTGTTGTAATTTCTTTGCTTTTGGTTTCGCCTTTGCCTTTGGTTTCGCCTTTGGCTTCTTTTTATCAAATCCTCCTTCCTTCTTGACTTTTGCTACTAAGCCTTGAAAATACTCATCATCAAAATAAACCCCGTTGTACAAATGAGAGCCTTTTATAACCTCATCTACCTCCTTTACGTCATAGCCAATTTCTACCGATTTAATATCTCTACGTTTAAGGTAAACAGTGTCTTTTGGCATTTTACCACCATCCTTAAACAATGACATTTGCGATTTGTCTGCGCTAGATGTTACTTCTTTGTCGCTTACGTGCAATCCAGACATCAATCTCTTTCCACTTCTTCCAGACCAATCGTTTTCTATAACCCTACCGTCTTTCAAGTTAATGCGTATAATCTCATCTACTGGAACGTATCTAGCATCTTTAATTTCTCCACCTTTCTCCATGAATTTTCCCGTTTCGGGGTCTAAAAGAGAATAATGGTCGCTAACTTTGTTGTGCTGTAATGCTACGTTATCATCTTCATATAAAATCTCTCTTCCTTTTGGAACAAACATTTTTCCACCTTTAGCAAATGGCAGTGGAATATCAACCGAAATTTCATAAGGAGTCTTTTTATCCTTAATGATTTTCTTCAATTTGTCGGCATCTCTCTTTTTCAAATCAGAGGCAACAACCTCCCAACGTGAGTCTTTATTTTCACGCATTTCAAGATTCCAAATCTGCTTTTCGACACCTCCACCTTCTGCCAACTTAACCTTAGCCTTTGGTCTAACATCCATTCTGTTCCATCTGTACTCGTAGTAATATTTCTTTTTAGCTCCACCAACTTTACCATAGGTAGGTGACTTTCTTTTAACTTTATTTATAGCTGGTTGTTTAGCATCTTTTTTCAAGTCCCTTGTAGCATTTGGCGGGTATGGTGTTCTGCTTATAGCTCTTTTCTTTCCTTTAAAAATTGGATTAGCCCTTAAATTAGTAACCATTTTAGCAACAGTAACCTTTTTAGCTTTTGCCTTTTCTTTTTTCTTGTCATTTTCCTTTTTCCACATAGAAAATGCCTTATTCCAATCTATTTTAAACTTTTTCTGTATTGCTTTAACCTCAGACTGCCATTTAGATTTTCCTTTTACAACATCGTCTTTGGCTTTAGCTTTAATTTTAACAACCTTTTTCTTAACATCTGCAATTATACCCTTTTCAATCTTAGAAGCCTTTCTAACTGCCTCGTGAGGTGTTGATTCAGCAACCTTTACAGCATCGGCAGTAAGCCTATCTAATCCAAGAATTAGTTTATCTAGTTGCTTTTCTGCGTTAACTGGGTCTTCTTCAAAGCCTTTTATAACTTTAGCGACTGCTACTTTGTATTGTTTCTGTCTAACTTCTTCAAGTTTATCAAAGTCCATTTTACGAACTTTGTCTGAGAATCTTGTTTTATTTGCGCTCATATTTTATATGCTATTAAGTAAATCTTCTAAATCTATATCTGCATCTGCAATGGCAGTCACATCTGTATCTTCTAATTCTAAAAGTAAAGACTCTAAATCTTCATCTTCCTTTATTTGCTTTTTAGTTTTCTTTTTCGGTTTAAGTTCTACTTTTTCACCTACTTTAGTGACAACCGAATCTTTTTTCTTCTTTTTTGTAGGCTTCTTTTTGCTTTGCGTTTTCTCGGAATCTTTAAGCAAATCCATTATTTCATCTAAAAGCAAGTAAGCCTCGTCCCCAAAGTTCGTATTAAATTCTTCAAAAACAGTATTTTCTCTAAATAAAGTGTCAATTTGCTCTATTCTGTTTTTGTCATTTGTGTTTAATATCTTAAAAACTTGGGATTGAACATCGGCTGTCTCAATAGTCGGCTTAGATTGTGGGCTTTTAACTTTTCGTATTCCGTTTTCCCCAATAGCTAAAATAGAATCATTATCCCCATTGCCGAAATGGTCGGCTACTATCAACATTACGTCCAATGGTTCGTTCGGATGACGTACTATTGCAATAACCTCATGAGGGATGTTACTGTTAAAAAAAAAAGTTCCGTCTATCTCAAAGACATTATCTCTAGGGTTTGACACATTCACCCAAGAAGCATTATCAAAATAAGGCTTCATACTTTGGAAAATTTCTGTGCTGAAAGAGGGGTATCTTTTCCCCATGTTAACTATTTCAACAAAATCCCCTACTTTTATTTTTTCTTTTGCCATTACTTTATCTCCATTTTACCGTTAGAATCAATGTCAATTTCAATGAAGTCACTGGCAAAAGCCATTTGTTCATTTAGATTGTTGAACTGGTCGTAGCAATTAGATGTTCCACCATCTGCTCCAACGCAAATAATTTGTAATTCAGAGCTGATTGAGTTATCGTTAGTCACTCTATAAGAGGTGTACTTAATATAAACCTTGTCTGGTGTGTTTAAGTTATAAAGAAATTGTAGGTCTTGCTTACCGTTTCCTTTATCCTTAGTGCTGACATAATCTAACATAGATTTAATCTGCTCTTGTGTGAATCTGACTTGTCTTTTCATTACATTTTACTTAAAGTGTCTGCCATTTGTTGAAATTTATCACTAAACTTCTCTTGCTTTTCTTTTATCTGTTCTTTAGTGTCGTGATATGCTCCTCTGGTAGTATAAGAATACTTACTTTGTATTATATTTGAAATATACTTAGATATAATACTCTTTTTCTCTTTTCTTGACTTTGGAATGTCAAATATCTTACGAAAGTTCTCATCTTCCTCAAGCCTAACCATTATGTTTTTAACTAAGTTTTCCATTGTATTAAATTCTAAAGATAGAAAATCCATATAGTAATAAAACATAAAAAAGGCATGACTCATATTATCCACAATAACTTTTGTATTTAATTTACTTTCCCCTATATCGGGATAAAAATTAACATCAACTTCCGATGCTTGAATTGTAAATATTTGGAAGTTGTTATTTACAACTTTTGTGTTTACCCAAGGCTTTCCTTTATTTATTTCAAGCCAATTTTTATACCTAGAAAAAAGCGAGTCAATAAAAATTTTATGAACATATCGAATTTTTCTATAACCCGTACTTGTGCGACCAGACACAATTTTATCTCCATTCTTGTTTTTTTGCTCCCCAATGTTATTTACGTACACTTTGAAAAAGGATATTAATGTTGAAATCGTTTCTGTCCTACCTAGCATATTAAATATAAAATCAATCTTAGAAACAGTAGTTTCTTCGTAGGTTTTAACTGGTATTGAAATAGCACTAAAAACATCACCATCCCTCCCATTTCTTACTGCTGATATTCTAGTCTGAATACCAAATTGTTCTAATGAAGCGGATATTAATATTGGAGTAATTAGATTTAAAATTAAATTCCCATTACTCCTAACATAGTTAATGGAAACAAATATATCTACGTATTTAGTTGACTCTGGCTTCTTCTCATAAATTAAATAAGATTTTTTATTTGAAGAAGCATACTTCAACATCACCTTACCCCTCCCGTTAAAAACCTTATCTTGATTTTTAGCATTATAAGTAATAAAAATTCCTTGTTTATTTTGCTTTAATATACATTCATTGGGGTAGGTGTTAAGTACTAATGTTGACCCTTTTTGTCGTCTTTCGCAATTATATTTTTTACTGCCCACAACAACAAAAAAGGTTTTATTCCCATCAGCATCAATAACATTGTCAACTTTTATATTAGGAACAACCCCTAAAGGCTCTCCCAAGTGTTTGTAAATGTTTTCACCTCCTTTATCAACTGCTTTTTTATATTCTTGAGAGTAAAACTCAATCGGTCTGTATAAGCCTTTACTAGCCAACGAAAAATCAAATATTCCTTTTTTATCTTCGGTAATTATTATTCTATCGTGAGCAAATGAACCCCCTAAGTTTATAAGCTCTTTTACGTTTCCGACAACAGAATTAGCAATTTTTTTTGCATCTTCAAAAGCTGGGTTGGGAAGATTCATATAATCAACAGTAGATTTTAAAGTGTCATATTCAACTCCATCTACATAACTTAAAGCTGTACTCAACCAAGAATCTGGATTCTGAACTTTTCTAGCCTCCTCAATGACGTTAAAGGCTTCCTCAAAACTTCCGTATTGTTTAAATATGAGTTCATTATTGGGAAACATATCTACAAACACTCTATTATCAGCAGATGGAGTAGATGCACTTATCCAACCGTCAAGCTCATCTTTGTACGAAGCTGGAGTTAAGTTTTTGATTACCTCAAAAAAGTCAGTCGGTATGGGCGAATTATTTGCCATTAATACGGATTATTTGCTTTTGCTTTTTTAATTATTTTAGCCACCTCTTTAAGCTCTTCTGGGGTATTTAACCTTGCTAAATCGGGTATGTTATTTTTTTCTTCAACTATTGCCTTAAATCCATCATAATCAGTTTTTTTTCTAAGGTCATCGGCTTGGTCGCTAGTAAATAAAGAGAAAAACTCATCAATAGAGTTTATAATCGTTTTTACGTGTGTTTTATCAATCGGGTTAAATGCAAATGGTATGGGTGCTGGTGTAAACGAAATATCTGGATTAGCTTTAATTACTGTAGTTTTTTTAGTTCGAGAAATTATATCCCTATACACGTTATATGTTTTCTGTACCGATTGCATAATCCTTATAGAAACAAAAGCTTTTGCTTGAAAGCCTTGGTCAAATATTTCGTTCCGAAGCTTATTTAAGTAAATAAATATAAATGCCCATTTATACTCTAATATACCTTCCCACTCATATTCAACATCTACAACAACATTGTATGTAGAACCAACGAACCTGTCTTGTAATGATAAATCTTGCTTAAAGTTAGCCTCATATTCGGGGTCTTTCATATTTAATAAGGCATTACCCGTAGCCATAATAAATACATTTTTTCTATATATTTTTTCGCCTTTTCCGTTTTCAATAGACGCTCCTACTATTTCCTTTGTTCCATCTGGATTTTTCTTTTCTTCAAACTCCCCTATCTTGGCTAATGCCGAATTTAATATACCAGCAGTATTTGGGTCAATTTTAGGAAGCTCATCTAAAAGCAATACACACCCACCTTCTGTCATTGGAGTTCCGTCCTCATTAATGTTGCCCCATGCCCTTGTTACCTTACCCTCTTGGTAGCCGTCAATAGTTTGTCCTCCAACTAGCTCTAAGGGAGAAGTAAATTGGTTACAGCCAACTTCAATTAATTGCCACCCTAAAGTTCTTTTAATTACACCAGCAGAAAAAGTTTTTCCAGTTCCAGCACCTCCATACAGATAGACGTTATTCCTAGCTAAAACATCACTAAATATTTTTTGCATATACGGTCTATCTGCCCCACTCTCCAAATCCTTAGTGACTGTTTTCGTAGATGTTTTCCCTCCTATATCGGTTTTAACAATAAAAGTAACCGATTGAGATTTTTTCCCGCCCTCAATCATTGCCCTAACTGTATCATCTAAGTTATCAATGCTAATTTTTTCGTCCTCAATTTGCGCCCTAATAATTTGCTTTACTTGGTCTTCATCTATATCAGAGCCACCCTTCATTGCACTCATTATCTGAGTTAACTGAATCATTTTTTGTGCTACTTCATCACCAGCAAATTCTTGTTTTACAACCTCGGTTGCCATTTCCTTTATTATCGGGTTACTTGTTTCTTCCGCAATATCTTGGAATGTTTTCTTATCTTTTTTTCTTTCAGCCATTACTTAAATATTAAGTTTACTACGTTTTTTATTCTTTTTTTGTTATCAGTTTCAAATAAACTTCTCCCAGTAAGAGCGTTCTTTAAATCTGTTTTATTTCTAAAGCTTTTTCTTATGTCTGTAATACCAAGAGATTGTCTAACTACCTCTAAATCACTGCCAACATTATAATCATCATCGGGGGCTTTAGTTGTACCTCTTTCTGTATTTAGTTCGTCAATTAGTGCATCTAAATCAAAATCTGATTCGGAATTGTCAAGTTCATTTCCAAATTCATCTTCATCATCCCCACCTTTTTCATCATCACCATCGGGTGAACCAGCTATATCATCATCCCCACCTTTTTCATCATCACCATCGGGTGAACCAGCTATATCATCATCCCCACCTTTTTCATCGTCACCATCGGCTGAACCAGCTATATCATCATCCCCACC
>Ga0115566_10001186_pt1 | contig 22550 bp, 19 predicted proteins | sample COGITO_mtgs_1204_3_FD_87173 | JGI IMG/M metagenome (GOLD analysis project Ga0115566, IMG submission 87173) | Pelagic marine microbial communities from North Sea - COGITO_mtgs_120405 | ecosystem: Environmental > Aquatic > Marine > Epipelagic | place: Germany:Helgoland, sampling site Kabeltonne...
TATGTCTACTTGCCTCCAAGACGAAGACATTTGAGCCCGATGGTGAGCCGAATGAATAATCAAATGCGTTAGTATTTCATCTAGGGTATTTGAATACGCATTGCCTTCAGTATTCCGATAGACATGCCTTGAATGCAAATTTCCAGATTCAAGTAGCTCGAAAATTTCGCTGTGAAGGGCGCTATTTATTTCATGAAGCTTATCCGAAGGATGAATCTGCCAGACCTCATATGCATAAGAACGATTAGCAATTCTACACAACCAAATATGGAGGGCATTTAAGGAATGGCTTAACCATTTCTTGACTTCTTCTGGTGAATCTGGATGAGCTATAAGAACATCGATAAACCGACCGGTTACTTCTTCGTTAAACTGAAATTGCTTATGATAATTCATTTTTTAAGCCAAATCTTTCGACTATGGAAACTTAGGGAATTTTTGAAAGTCTGGATCACGTTTCTCTAAAAAGGCATTTTTCCCTTCCTGAGCTTCTTGCATGAGGTAATACATGAGAGTCGCATCGCCTGCAAATTCCATCAATCCACGCTGACCGTCCAATTCTGCATTTAATCCTCTCTTGATCATTCTCAAAGCCATAGGACTGCGTTTCATTATGGTTCGGCACCATTCAACGGTCGTTTCTTCCAACTTGTCTAGAGGGACGACTTTGTTTACCATCCCCATATCTTCGGCTTCTTTGGCCGTATATTGCTCACATAGGAACCATATTTCTCTAGCCTTTTTCTGGCCCACATGTCGCGCTAAATAGCTGGACCCAAAACCCGCATCAAAGCTCCCTACTTTTGGACCTGTCTGACCAAATCGAGCATTGTCTGAAGCAATTGTCAAGTCACAAACAACATGTAACACATGCCCGCCACCTATGGCATATCCGTTAACCATTGCAATAACTGGTTTTGGAATAGATCGAATGAGTTTATGTAAATCTAGGACATTCAATCTAGGTACTCCGTCTTCCCCGATATACCCGCCAATGCCTTTTACATTTTGATCGCCACCTGAACAAAAAGCCTTATCACCTTCACCGGTAAAAACCACCACGCCAATATCTCCACGTTCGCGACAAATGTTCATCGCATCGATCATTTCAATGTTCGTTTCTGGTCTGAAAGCGTTATAAACCTGCGGGCGATTGATCGTGATTTTCGCAATGCCTTCCAGAAATTCAAATCGAATGTCTTCGTATTCCTTTATTGTAGTCCAATTAAATTCAGCCATTTTTTATGCTTTTAAAATATTCCTTTAAAATTATTGGGCTTTCCACTCTCGGTGTGAAAATTTCAAGAACCTGACACGCATTTGATTCCATCGAAAAAAAGCGAGGGAGAACCCTTTCAATCTCTTCTAAATTCGAGGCGCTATGATAATGTACATTATGGTATTCCACTAATCCTTTAACCGATTTGTTTTGCGAATGTTCGATAAAATCATCGCTTGTTTTATGTTGAGAAGGACCTTCGATGATTCGAAAAATATTACCTCCACCATTGTTGATTACGACTATCCTTAAGTTGGCGGGAAGCCGTTCGAATGATAAACCGTTGGCATCGTAGCGAAAGGCATGATCACCACTAATGAGTAAAACCTGAGCAACTGTTTTCATGGCCGCTCCAACTGCAGTTGAAGTGCAACCTTCTATACCACTAACGCCTCGATTTCCAAAGTATTTCACCGATGGAATCTGATTAAAGAGTTGAATATATCGCACCACACTGCTGTTCCCCATCTGAATAATCCATTCATCTGGAATGAAATCCATTATCATCTCAAATACTTTCAAATCCGAGTAAGGCGCGGAATCCAAAAAGTTCCGATGTGATTGCTCCGCCTTAAAAAAGGCACCTTTCCAAAGGGAAGAAAACCCCGAATTCTTCTTCACTTTTGACTTCGACATTCCACCTAAAATCTGAGCAGGATGCGCATCAATTATATGCGTTAAAGATTGGAATGTGTCTACTGATTCTGAGCCAAAATGCCAATGATTAACAACGTCCGCTTTATGGTTTCTCAAGAATTGTTTGAGCTTTTTACTTATGATATTTCCGCCTATAGTGATCAATAAATCTGGAACAAAGTTGGCCTCATCGGTTGAACCTAAAAAGGTTTCGAGTGTTCGATCGATGCAACTGACAAGTCCAAAATGACCAACATTTGCAGTCGATTCTGTTAATACGGCAACATTTGGATGCTCGCTCAGGGTTTTTATATGTGCCTTGATTCTTTCCTCATTTGAGTTTTGACCCATCAAAATCATGACACGTGATCGTTGGCTCCAAATCGTTAGCAAGCCATTCAAGTCACCGTCTGAAAGCAAGCGCTCAGAGCGCACAAAAGAAAAACCACGATTGACTAAAGGCCTTTCCCAATGCATCGTATTGTACAAAGGTTCGTTTAGAGGTACATTAATTTGTACTGGTTTTTGGTTGGTCCAAGCGCTTTCAAAAGCTTCATTTACCAATCGCCTGTTATACCAAGCATCGTCTTCGCTTCGTTCATTCACCAAGTCGACAGCCTTGATTAAAATCCCATCCAGCAAGTGGCTTTGCCTAATGCTTTGCCCCTCGCCTTGATCAATCCATTTTGCAGGTCGATCGGCTGTGATTACAATCAACGGTATATTTTGATAATAAGCTTCGGCTAAGGCGGGCGCGTAATTCAACATGGCCGAGCCACTTGTGCAACAAAGTAACACTGATTGCTTTGATTGTTGACTCATACCAAGCGCCATGAAACCAGCGGTTCGTTCGTCCACTATGGAAATACACCGAAAATCCTCTAGAGCATTAAAGCTGATGATCAAAGGTGAATTTCTACTCCCAGGTGACAACACCACGTCAACAACGCCTTTTTCCAAAGCTGTTTCAACAATAGTTCTAACCGAACCTATTTCAGATATATCAGGCATTTAGATGTATTGCATCTGTCATTGTTTGCATCTTCTCTTCAGTTTCAATCCATTCTGTTTTAGGGTCGGACATTGCATTAATTCCTCCACCAGCATATAAACGAATGTGTTTGCGAAATAACTGCATGCAACGCAGGTTAACAAATGCACAATTAGAATGTTTTTTGGTTTCGATCAATACATACCCTGTGTAAAGCTTTCGATCATAACCCTCGTGCTCGCTAATGAAAGCCTTCGCTAAATCGGTTGGAAACCCACAAACAGCTGGAGTTGGGTGCAACTTTTCAGCTATTTGCGCCACGGAAAACTTCGACTCCCAATTAATTATTGAGCGTAAATGTCGAATACCACCAAAGTTGATTTCACCATGAGATGAAACAGCATCTTCACTCAACTCTAAGGACGATAAGATCGACTCTGTCACTACTTTTTGCTCTATTTTTTCCTTCTCGCTAAACGCTTCATTGTCCCACCGTGTCCCAGCCAATGATACCGTTTCGAATTGCTCTTGATCTTGTTTTACTAATATCTCGGGCGTAGCTCCCATCCAAATCCCAAACTCATCGGTGTTTAATAAGTATATAAAAGTGCCTGGGAATGCCTTCTTCAAATCCTTCAACCAAGTTTTCCAATTGTTAGTTTCTGCTGATAATTGCTTGGTTCGACTGCAAACAATTTTGGTCATCGTTCCATCGCAGGCATCGATAGCTTTCTGAATCAAATGCTGGTATTGCTCTTGGTCGATATTATCAGCCGAATCAATCAGATCAAACGCCAAAGAAATATCCTCAAAGGTCGATTCGAATTCCACGAAACTATATGATCTGACTTGTCCAACAAACGGTCGAACACGAATTCGTTCACCTTGATTGATGCCTGATTTTTCCAACTTTCCCATCCTCCATTCCATCCGATTAGGCAGCGAATACGCAAGAAAGTTCGAGTTTATATCCATCTCAATTTATTGCTTTTGAATTCGGACAAAGTCCGAATCTATTTTCAGGAAATAGACTCCTTTGGAAAGATTTGATAGATCAACAGATTCAACCGAACTCGACACCCATCCGGTTCGAACTTCCTGACCTAGGGCATTATAAACTCCGAATTTCTTGCCCTTGTATCTTGAATCAAAAAGTGCATTAATTTTTTCTTCTGCCGGATTCGGGTATATGGTTAAACCTAAGTCATCCGGTTCTGTAATCCCAGTGATTGCTGGAGAGTGCAGTAGCGTAACCTTGGCAGTTTGCAACACAAGCTGCATGAATTCAATTTGATTTTTAGTAAACAATAAGCCACACTCATCGTCAGCATAATCCATGAAATTCATAAACATATCGCCATCGGGTTCGCTCGGACAAGAGACATGGGGAAAGTCGTTGCATCCAAAATTCGCTTCGCGTTGCCAAGGCGTATCCGCCATATAATCCGTGTTCGTACAGTCGCCTTCTTCTTGCCCCCATAAATGCCGAAGCCCAAAATAATGTCCCATTTCATGAACCAATGTTCTGCCACCATTGTATGGATGCACAGCCGTTCCTGTCGTCCCAAACGCACGTGGATCCATTACAATTCCATCGCTCGGCTGAGCAGAAACGGATGGTAAATAGGTGAATCCGAGTACATTTCCGCCTATTTCACACACCCAAATATTAATGTAATGCGGTTGCGGCCATGGTTCGATGCCGCCCCATTCGGCTCGATAATAATCTTCGCCTCCACCTATATCCGACACTGTTGTTTGCTTGCGTGTTACGCCAGTTGTGAAATTTCCATCCGGGTCCTTATCTGCTAAATGGAATCTAAATCCTGAAGTTTCGCCCGATTCACGCCATATTTCTGGAATCAATCCTTTATCATTTTGTTCCCAATTAAAGTCTCGATTGAGTACATCGATTTGGCTATGGATTTGTTCCATGCTGATGTTATCCGATTCTTCGCGATATAAAACGTGAACAACTACGGCAAGGTCAACTTGCTTTATCGAACGATCGGCTCCATAAATTCCAGCTTCGAAGGATTCAGCCAATTGTCGATTTGCTTCCAGTCCTTTGGCATATGATTCCTCCGCTGCTGCTCGCTGCTGCGTGCGCTCCATGGTGGCACATTTATGCTGCGCACATAGGTTAAATCCAAGGTGAGTCAGAAGTATTAAAACGATGTATCGCATGAACAGCGAAGGTGAGAATTATTCAAGGATTGAATCCAGTTTTGATTAATAATACGTGACTGTCAGCAATTGCCATGATTTCGTTCAAGACTATCCCAAACCAAGCTTAAATTCGCAGTATGTCCAAAAGGATTCTATTGGTAGAAGATGAGGAGCGCTTGCTCGAAGTGGTAAAGCTCAATCTAGAGCTTGAAGGTTATGAGGTGGAGTGTGCCATAGATGGAAAAGAAGCGCTGGACCAATTTCATCGACAGCGTTTTGACCTCATACTATTGGATGTTATGTTACCAAAAATGGACGGGTTTTCCGTTTGCCGATCGATCCGATTGGAAAACAGAAAAGTGCCAATCCTGTTCCTTACCGCTAAAAACTCTGCCCAAGATCGGGTCATGGGATTGAAAATTGGTGGTGACGACTATTTGGTCAAACCTTTCGATTTAGAGGAACTATTGCTTCGAGTGCAGCGCCTATTGGAACGCTCAAATTTTGACACCAAAGTTGGGTTGTCCGAACTTGAATTTGGAGGTAATATCGTCTATTTTGATCGACATCACGCCATCAACCATGAAGGCAAACGCGTGGAACTCCCTAAAAAAGAAATCAGCATCCTCCGCTTGCTTTCCGAGCGAGATGGAGAAACAGTGAGTCGAGAAGAAATTTTAGACATTGTTTGGGGAGTTGATGTTTACCCAAGCACTCGAACAATTGACAATTTCATCGTTGGATTTCGAAAACACTTCGAACGCGACCAGCGCAATCCGATCCACTTTAATAGTATTCGAGGCATAGGATATCGCTTTGTAAGCAAACCTGTAGATCAACAATAATCCTGTGACTTCTTAATTCAGCATTTGTTTAGTTAAAAAACCATTGTTGAAAACAATAAGCAGCATCACCCAACGAAGCGCCACTGGAAGCCGTCTTTTAACCCGAACACAGATGTTATCCCAGGGAAAAAATACCGTTTCATTGATCGTTTCAAGGTCGCCCAAGTTTTTACTTTATCGAGTAAAAGGTGTCACTGAACATCCCATGCGTTTCGACTTGATCAACCTCGATGGTAAAAAAGTCCGAAGCACGGATTTAATCGCGGGGAGGGAATTTGTGATTCCAATTGCTGGATTGAAAGCTGGTGAGTATCTGTTCGCCTTAAGCTCATCTAAAGGATTGCTTAAAACAGGCGTCATCCATATCTAAAAGGTAGTGTATTTCGATTCTGGTCGATGCTCAAAAGGCTCCACTGGATTTTGCATATCCTGAATCAAGGAAGTCAATCCAGACTGAAAACTAGCCATGAATTCCGATTCTTCTGTGGAAATTACCAAGGGCATATAACCTTCTTGGTGGGAACGACAGGAATAGATGCAACTAAGCACCTCAGCTTCCGTTGCCTGAATTTCATTTAAATAGGTCCATTTGTAACAAGCGAGCTGTAAAGCCTTGGACTTCTTCGGATCATGAAAGAGTTCTGAAATAGAGCATTTCAAATCATTTGGAATCACCTTTCCCGTTTTATAGTCGATGATTCGAGTAACGTTATTGCGTTTATCTATTCGATCGGCAAAACCAAACAATCGCACATCAAGACCTGCAACGGGTAGCGTAGCTAACAAACGCTTTTCTAAATGAAGAATTTTCACGACTCCATTTGCCTTCATGTCTTCTACATCATAAGTGATGAACGTTTCAACATAGGATTTGGCGAGTTCCACCTGAACATAGTTTAAGCCTTGTTTTAAATCGGTTAGTTCAAAACTCTTCTGAAACTCAGCCTCCACCATATCGCCTAATGCCGGCAATGCCGCTTCAAGTTTTTGAATGTCAATAAATTGACCGATAAAGGGCGTATAAATCTGTTCGATTACATTGTGAATGGCTGTTCCAAATGTGCTAGCCTCCATTTCTTCCTCAACACGCTCTTGCTCTTTTAGCTTCAGCACATAATAGAAATAAAACTCAAGTGGGCTATTGATATAGTTATTGATAGCCGAAGGTGAAATGCGCGAGGCGAGTGCCTTGTTCAAATCGTCAATTACGTTTTTCGTTTTATGAATTTGCAAACCCTTTTGAGCCCCCGGTTCAATGAACCCGTCATCGGCAATAGTCTTGATGCTAACTCGCTTATTTACAAAGCTCCATTCTTGTTTCATTTGAAGAATGAAACGCGAAGGTTCTCCGCTGGTCATAGCCTCCGATGAGGTATTGTAAATCATATGGATCACTTCAGCCCGCTGTATCAATCGATAAAAATGATAGGAAACAAGCGCTTGCGTATCTTGCTTGGTCGGCAGCTTATGATGAATTCGGTGAACAAAAGGAATCAACGTTGCGTTGACCGGATTTCCCGGTAATACATCGTCAGAAGCCCCAATGAGAATGACACGTTTGAAATCGACCATACGGGTCTCTAACATGCTCATCACCTGAATGCCATCGTTGTTTCCTTGTTGAATGTTGACTTTCCCAAATCCAATTTGACGATGCATGAATTTTCGAAGGACGCGAAGGTCTGTTCCGATAAAAACGTCATTGAATTGCGAGAACACCAATTGCAATTTTTGAATATAAATAGGCAGTGCCAATGTATCCAAATGCGTAAATCCCAACTCTTTAGAACGAGACGTCCATTCCTTTAGGGCATTGGTTACACGCTCAAAGACGAAAACGAAGTTGCTTTCCCATTCAAAGAGGTATTGAAATGCACCTTCAGCAAACATGTCACCGCTGAACTGCTGTTTCATCCAAGCCTTGGAAACATATTTCCAGTTTTTAGCAATAATCTGCCCTTCCAATTGATCCCAAATTCCAGAACCACCAAACCAACGATCGACCAGCGGCAGCTTTAAAAAATCCTTTAATACCGATTGATGAAAATAAATCTCACCCGCTCGATCTATGGCCAATGCGTGCACTTGCATCCAAGCCATTACCACTTTATGTATGGTTGTGGACTTTAAGGAAATTCCAGCGCTGATGTTTAAAGCATCCTGCTGTTCCTTAAAAACCGCAAGAAAGGGTGAAAATAAATTCGGATCTGATAAAACGATAACCGTATCTCGATAGGCTTCCCTGGGTAAATTCAACACCAGATCTTTGGCGCGGAATAGTTGGCCCATATAACCTGAAACAGGATGGATATTGACGTCATAGGCACCCGTGCGGAGTCTATCAATTTTCCATTTGGCTTTTAGCAATTGTACATCGCTTCGAAACAATCGGCCAGCTTCATGGGAGATATTTTCCATGTAAAACCCATCGACATCAATGAAAATTTCGAGTTTGGCATTTGTTTGAATCCACTTTAATAACTGTTGCTCGCTTTTGTTTCCCGGCACAACTCCAATCCAACAGACCTTTTTATGCCCAAAAAAAGAAGTTAGCCGCTCATCATTCCCGTCAGCCATTTCGGCTACGTTTCTATATAACAGCCCGCGATATCCTAGCTCAATCGCATTGAGTTCCTTGCGTAATGCATCATAATAACCCGGAAGTCTTTCCCAAAATGTTCGAAAATGTTGTTCTATTGGACCTTGTTCTAAATCCGTAGTTTGATACTCGCTGATCTGTTTAAAAAGTGACCCCATGTCACCCAAATGCAAATCAACATCATTCATATCCGAAAGAAAGGTTACTGCCCACTTCGAAAACTCTTCAAATTCCTGTGGTTTCGATTCGATGGAAATATAAGCCCGATAAAAAGCGACTAAAGCTTCACCCGGTTCAATCAATTGTTTTCCGCTCAACTCTTCCATGAGTTGATCGGCAGTTCGAAACTCAACCCTTGAAATGTCAAAATCCGGTTTAACCTCTAATTTCTCCATAAGCATAAACTGCGACCTTCGATTTGGTAGCACAGCTATCAAAGCTTGCTCATTCGAATTGGCTACTAGCTCTTCGGCAAGTCGGTCGAGAAACGGAAGGCTATCTAATTTTGAATCCATTCCTGATAAAATCTAGGTACTCTTTTATGCCCGATTTACTGGTAAACGTATTTCGCAAAAGGGCAAAAATTGAAAGCTTAGCTCGGTTATCGTGATCCATGGCCTCGCCATCTTTTTCAAGCGCTCGGGCAATATCCTTGTCATGTAGTTCTTTGTGTTCCCTTCTGATTTTCTCTAAAAGCTCATCCACGCCTGCAATCTGATCCGCTCGCTTATAGTTTGATTTTGCCTTGTCTACATAACCCAGCTTCTCTTGTAATAAGCCTAAATTATTATAGGCAATACTGTCTTCTGGATCCAATTTCACCGCCACTTCGTAGTCGGCAATGGCTCCCTTGATGTCGCCAATCCAGTCCTTAATATATGCTCGACTGGAATATCGATAAGGATTGTTTGGTTCCAGTCCCAAAGCATAATCCATGTCCGAAAGGCTTTTCTCCTTGTCTTGAAGGTAATACCAAATCACCCCGCGTTCGCTGTAAATGGATGGGTTCTCTTCTTCTTTTATGGCCTGATTGTAATCGACCAAAGCGCCAGCATAATCTTGTGCTTCGAACTTTTTACGTCCTGATAAGTAGTGAGGATTGTTTGAAATCATAGTTTCGAAAATCGAATCTTTCGCTAATAATACAAAGCATTACCGTTGTCTGAGCCATTGAATTTTCCTTTGTTCCGAAAATACCCGAACAACAAGTCTTTTTTTAAAATTACGGATGAAGATCGCTTCGAGGAACTCAAGCGTACTGGGCCACTCAAGGATCACTTTGAATTTAAGGCTAAAATTCATCCCGATCGAGTGTTTATTCAGGACATGATCGAAATGACCAATGGTTTTTGGGTTGAAAGCTCAGCCGAGGAATGGGAATTGGAAAACGCTTAAATAATGTTCACCTCTCGCTCTAGGGTAATTCCAAATTGGGATTGGACGGTTTGAATGATTTCCTCGGAAAGCGCGAATATTTCCGATCCTTTAGCGCCACCATAGTTGACTAGCACCAAGGCTTGTTTGTCGTGAACACCATAATTCCCATATCGCTTTCCCTTAAATCCTGCGCGCTCAATCAACCAACCTGCGGCCACTTTCACACTGGCATTTTCGTTTGGATATCCGACAATTTCTGGATACTCGACCCGAAGTTTATTGAAATGCGCTTCATCCACGACTGGATTCTTAAAGAATGAACCGCTATTCCCAATTTTCTTTGGATCGGGTAGCTTGCTTTGACGAATCGATATGACGGCATTGCTAACAGACCGCAGGCTTAATTCCTGAATGCCCATGCGCTCTAATTCTTGTTCAATCGCGCCATAACTCGTATTGAAGTTGGCATGCTTATTTAGCCGAAAAGTCACAGATGCTATGATGGCCTTGTTTTTTAAGGCGCGTTTAAAAACACTTTCCCGATACCCAAAATGACATGATGGTAAATCAAAGGCTTGCCAGCACTTATCGTCCGTTAGGTAGGCTTCCAATTCGTGAAACACTTTTTTGATCTCCATACCATAAGCACCTATGTTTTGCATGGGAGCTGCACCAACATTTCCTGGAATCAAAGACAGGTTTTCTACTCCGGCCCAATTGTTTTGAATGCAATGCAGGACAAATTCATGCCATACAACGCCTGCTCCAACTTTCACATAAACATGTTCTTCGTCTTCGCGGATCAACTCTATTCCCGGAATTTCAACCTTTAAGACCCGGCCTGGAATATTTTGAGTGAGCAACAAATTGCTCCCCCCGCCAAGGACAAGTGCGGGATTTTCACCCTTCCCTTCAAAGTATTCGGGTAACCCTTCGCGCGTGCTAATATTCACCAAACTTTCGGCAATGCACGACAGGCCAAAAGTGTTGAATGGGAGTAGGTCTATGTTTTTGAATACTTCCATCAATAAACAATCAAGTCCATGAAAAATTCTTTTCGCTCGTGTTCTCCGACCGTGCGTACACAAACCAATTTAATCTCATAAAAACCTGGATCATTGGGACCATGTAAAGTACAATTAGCTGTGTAACCCTCCGATACTGGATTTGGTGAGATGTTTACAAAACAACCTTTTGGTAAATCTTCAAAATGAAATTTCAAGTCATTCCATTCCTCATCTCCGTCATTATAGAAGTTTATATCAAAATCGACAGCTTGTTTTGTGGCCACAAGCAAATAATCTGGAAAAGTCAGAAAGTAAAACCTCGGGTCGTAGCTCGGTTCGTTAAATAATCGAATCGTGACCTTTTGTGCAGTGCCTGAAACCGTTGTAGCAATTAAGTCAACCTCAGCTTCCGATTTAAAATCATCGGCTACTTTAACTAGTGCTGTACAGCCATAAGAAGATGATGCGCTATCAAAACTAACTTCAACTCCAATGGGCAAATCACCCGCGCTGAATGTCGCCAATGGCGCGATTGACTCAGATTCAAGCGATAAAACAACCTGAAAACTTCCCCCGTCCAAGGTCTTTAGTCCCGTTCGATTGGCTTCGAGCACAAAATCAGTTTCTTGACCGCAGTCTTCACCAAAATATCCATCCGAACAGTTGCATGCTCCATTCTCGCACACGCCCCCATTTAAACAAGTGATCGCCTTATTCTCGCAAACATCAAATTCACAAGCAGAGAGTCCAATCATTAGACTGGCAAATAGCACTAAATATTGGTTGATTCGCCTCATTTTTAAAACAATAAAAAGCCCAATTTTAGATAAAAGGCCGGTCCAACAATCCAATGGTTGGCTCGAACCGAATACAGGTTGGACGTTATAAACTTATAATCGAGCAACCCATCTTCATAGACATAGTTCAACTCCGTGGCTAACTTGCCGTCAATCAAAAATCGTTTTCCAATAACACCTTGATATCCGAGCGTAGGCATGGAAATATGAAAATACATGGAGGCCTTTTGAGCCTGTGTTGCTGCGCTCGTGATTTTCTCAAAATAACCTAGACTATGGTTTTCGAATCCAACTCCTATTTCAATAGAGGCATACAGTCCCTGAGGTGCCGGTATGATTCGATTTCTATACATACGATAACCCACCGTGGTGAGCAAGCTTTGCGTGGCACCCGGAACGATGCGATATAGCCCATTGACATTCGAAACCGCATCTGGCGTGTAACTCGAAGCCAAAACACCTAAGGTTACTGATCGTGTTCTTCCCGTTACATATTCTAAATCGAGTCCGACATTTTTCAGTCGAATACCTGATATCAAGTTGGTCTTAACTATTGTTCTCTTTCCGCGAAATCCCGTAGTCTGTGCTACAGCAGTCAAGCCGAAAAAACCCAGGATGATTATTAAAACAAATCGCATCATTTCAATTCTTCCTTTAACATGGCCATGCTATCATAAACCATTTGTGAAATCATCTTTTTCTTTAGCGATCCTTTTGAAATGCTCTTTAACTCGCGATAAACGGTTTCGGCTGTATTGGTATTTACAATCAGATGATAATACAGAATTCGACCCGGTTGCTTGTAAATTCCGATATAGGAAAAATAAGGCGTTCCATATTTCTTGGATAAATCTGTGAAATCGTGTGCGATCAACGGTGGATACACAAAAACACTTTTTGTAATGGTGTTATATCCATTTTGATTGCTAAAATTCAAGGGCGTGTTTTGAAGGTTGTTCGCCTGCAAAAACTCCTTTTTCAAACTCAATAAATCCTCGTAATAACTGGTCGTTGACTCCGGAGTTAACCGCACGATTTCCAAATCAACCTGGTTTTTTGAAGCGCTATAATTCAACTCATCTCGAAACCAATTTTCCAATTCAGCTTCTTCCTCCGAATCGTTTTGAGTATATCCCATCAAGCGCACTTGTGGATCGATACAGATGATTTTTTGTTTGATGCCTTGGCGGCTTACAAACCGTTCGCTCCGCTCGATTCGAATGTACCTGCTACAACCCGACAGCATGAAAAGCAATATGATGACACTTAAATACCTCATTGCATGTAAGAAAGTCGATTGTTAACGAATTCAACAAACCGTCCTTCGGGATAGGTTTTTAGATATTTATTGTAATAAGTAAAGGACGCGTTCTTGCCTAAATAATGTTCGGTATTGAGCGCCATGTAGAAAAGCGACACTTCATTGGAGCTCAAGGCTTCCGATAGGATTTTCGCATTACCATACGACAGCTTTTTAGCGGCCGTTACATCAAGCTTCTCAATGATGGCTTTGATTCTAAAAAAGGCCTTATCGTTGGTAGTAACCGGTTGACGAACCACCAACTTTCCGCTATTGATCTCTTTGTAATAGCTGATCCAATAAAGGGACTTGGATAGGGTTGTGTTCAGGTAAATGTTATCTGGATAATATTCCAACAACCGCACAGCATTGTATAGTGCGTGTGTATAATACGACTCGCGCATACTGTTTTCGACCATTTCAAAACGAGCGATTCGTTGTATATATTGAAAATCCTTACGCTCAAACTTTTCCACCTTTTCAATGTCTGAATAGTCAAAATTGGACATGATTTCCTTCAAGGCATATTGACGTTTTTCGATTTCTGGGTGCGTGCTCAGTAAATCGCCAAAATCTTGCGTCATTAGGTTTGACTCGCTTGTAACAGCGGCTCGATCATGAATGGCAGCGATGGCTTTCTCTGAAGTCCACGATGTGTCGAAATCGCAATATTCTGATTTGAAATACTTGTTTAATAAAACCTGTTGCGGATCACTGTCCACTAAGGTATCGGACACTTTCAGTTTTTCAAGTGCTGTAATGCACTCCATAGCGTCAAAATTTGTTGTTGCCAGCAGGTTAATAGCAAAGCCATCCGCATCAAATTCTGAATCCCGAGAAAACTGAAGCCGCCTGAATACCGCTCGATTTGAGTTTTGATTTACATTGTCATACGTGACTACGTCCGCAGTTCGTTTTAAGTCGTTAACCGAGTGTTGCTTTAAATAATGCGAAATTTCGTGGGCCATGATAAACGCCAGCTGCGACTCATTATCAAGGGAAGCGATTAAACCTAAATTGATGATTACGGTGCCATCGGCCATGCAAAAAGCATTGACTTCCATCGATCGACTCAAGTAGAACTTAAAATTATTCTTATTGGCAGGAATGCTCACGAGAATTTCGTCACCAATGCTTTGAACGTAGTCCGTTAATTCGTTTTTCAGATAGAAATTTCCACCCTCGGCATATTCTTTTTTGAAATAGTAAATATCGGTTGCGAGTCGTTTGAGCTTTTCCGCTTCCAATTGATCGCCACCTTTAATCTGCTGCACTATGCCTTCAAGATTAAAATCATACAATGACTTAGGTAATAATCCATCAGCAGCATGAAAAGGAACGTAGTTGTTATCAATTTGAGCCTGCATCAACTGAGGAGAAATCAGGCAGGCAGTCAATGCCAATACGTAAATATGTATTCTTTTCAGCTTACTCATTATTTCCTTTTTCGGGCTGCAATCATGGTGTTGTTCAGCAAATAAGCAATGGTCATTGGACCTACCCCACCAGGAACTGGCGTAATGTAGCTGCACTTTTCAGCAACTCCTTTAAAATCGACATCTCCTGTAAGTCGATAACCTCGCTCACGTGTTGCGTCATCCACTCGATTGATGCCTACATCAACCACTACAGCTCCTTCTTTCACCATGTCGGCTGTTACAAATTCTGGCTTACCAATCGCTGCCACCAAAATATCGGCTTGCAAGCAAATCTCTTTCAAATTCTTAGTGCGCGAATGCGCCACGGTCACCGTGCAATTTCCCGGGTAAGTATTCCTACGCATCAACATGGCCATTGGACCGCCAACGATGTTACTTCTACCTAGCACAACACAATGTTTGCCTTCCGTTTCAATTTTATAGCGTTTCAACAGTTCAACAATTCCACCTGGAGTGGCGGAAATGAAACAATCTAATCCTAAAGACATTTTACCCACATTGATCGGATGAAAACCATCCACGTCTTTTGATGGTAAAATACGTTCAATCACCGTTTTATCATCGATGTGATTGGGTAGCGGCAGCTGAACGATAAACCCATCTAAATCTTCGTTTTCGTTGAGATCATCAATGGCATGTAAAAGCATTTCTTGCGTAATCTCTGGAGGAAACTGAATCAATGATGATTCAAAACCGATGTCTTTACAGGCTTTAACCTTTGCGTTTACATAGGTTTCACTCGCTGCATTGTTGCCAACCAAAATAACGGCCAGATGAGGCGGACGATGACCTTGGGCAACCATTTCAGTTACTTCCACTGCCAATTCTTCTCTCAATTGTTTGGCGATCGCCTTTCCGTCCATCAATTTCATATGATCTACCTTCTTGGTGCTCCCGGAGCATTTTTCATCGACTTCATCATTTGCGACATTTTGTTTTTATCGCCAAACATGCGCATCATTTTTCGCATGTCTTCAAATTGCTTCAAGAGCTTGTTCACATCATTTACGGTCGTTCCGCTTCCTTTAGCGATACGCTGCCTACGCGATCCATTAATGACCGTTGGATTTTCGCGTTCAAAAGTCGTCATCGATTGAATGATGGCTTCGATGCCTTTGAAAGCATCGTCATCGATATCTACGTCTTTGATCGCCTTTCCCATGCCGGGAATCATGCCCATCAAATCTTTGACATTACCCATTTTTTTAATCTGCTGAATCTGCCCTAAGAAGTCGTTGAAGTCAAATTTGTTTTTGGCAATTTTCTTCTGAAGTCGCTTGGCTTCTTCTTCATCGTATTGCTCCTGTGCTTTTTCAACCAAGGAAACTATGTCGCCCATGCCCAGAATTCGATCGGCCATTCGGCTTGGATGGAACACATCAAGCGCATCCATTTTCTCTCCTAGACCGACAAACTTTATGGGCTTCTCGACCACAGCACGAATACTCAATGCGGCTCCACCACGGGTATCACCATCAAGTTTGGTGAGTATAACCCCATCAAAATTGATGCGTTCATTAAAAGCTTTTGCCGTATTGACCGCATCCTGTCCGGTCATGGAATCGACTACAAAGAGCGTTTCGGAAGGATTGATGGCCTTTTTGATGGCCTCAATTTCATTCATCATCTCCACGTCCACAGCCAATCGACCGGCCGTATCAACGATTACCGTATTTAGCCCTTTGCTTCTGGCGTATTCCACGCCTTTTTTGGCGATGTCAACTGGGTTGTTGTTGCCGCGTTCGGTAAACACTTCCACTCCAACCTGTTTGCCCACAACTTCCAACTGATCGATGGCCGCTGGACGATAAACGTCACAGGCTACAAGTAAAACGCTTCGGCCTCGCTTCGATTTTAAGAATCGCGCCAGCTTTCCCGAGTGAGTCGTTTTACCCGAACCTTGAAGTCCGGCCATCAAAATGACAGCAGGCTTTCCACTCAAGCTAATTTCTTCCGATTCGCCACCCATTAAGTTGGCAAGCTCGTCTCGCGTTATTTTCACCAACAATTGCCCTGGAGAAACGACCGTCAGCACATTTGCGCCCAGCGCTTTTTGCTTAACCGTCTCGGTAAAGTCCTTGGCTATTTCATAATTAACGTCTGCATCGAGTAGCGAACGCCTAATTTCTTTCATCGTCTCGGCCACGTTAATCTCGGTGATCTGGCCTTGACCTTTGAGCATTTTAAACGAACGCTCTAACTTTTCTGATAAACTTTCAAACATGCTTTGCTCTTTTTAAAGAGGTTGGCAAATGTAGTTTTCACAAAACCGAATCGCGAATATTGAAGCGTGAATCTTGCTAGGAAAGTACAATTTGATTGACACCCGATTAACTTTGAACCTATGACCAAGCTTTCGAGTCCAAATATGCTGTTGCCCACCGTGTTTGTATGCGGATTTGTTGTCATGGCTTTTGAAATCATTGGTTCGCGGGTGCTCGCACCGTTCATGGGAACATCAACCTACGTTTGGGTCAGTATCATTGGTGTGATTTTACTCGCCATGTCTTTGGGTTATTCCTTTGGAGGTAGCCGAGCCGATCGAAATGCGAACCAACATGAAATTGGCCGATTTATGTTATTGGCCGCGCTGTGTATCGGATTGATGAATCTTGGGAAAAATCAATTCTTGACGCTGCTTGGAAGCGTGCATTTACCGCTTTTGGTGAAATCTACTTCGGCTTCGTTCATTCTTTTTGGCCTTCCTTCCTTCTTTCTTGCCGCTGTCTTTCCTTATGCCTTGCGGCTTGCACTCACCTCTGTGACCGAATCTGGGAAACTGGCTGGGCGGTTTTATGCCACCTCGACCTTGGGTAGTATTCTGGGCACATTTCTCAGTGCAACTGTGCTGATTCCAACTTTTGGAACCACGCACATACTTTGGATTTTAGCTGCCCTTTTGATCGCATTTTCTATTTGGAATGGAGCGCTCCAAAAGCAAAAAACCGTAACCATCATAGCTTTGCTGGTGTTGGCAAGCAATATTGCCTTTTCCTTCTATCCCAGACCGTATTTGGATTTCGACTCCCATTACAACCGCATCTGGATATTGGATGCCATTGCGCAAGGCCGACCGACTCGCTATTTATCCTTAAACGGTCATGTAAATTCGGGTATGTGGGTTGACGACCCCATCGTGGCACAGCTCTATCCCTATTCAGATTATTTCCGACTTGCCGATCATTTTCACCCCAATTTCGAACGAACGCTCATGCTGGGTGCGGGCGCTTATACCTTCCCGAAGCTGTATCAACACCTTTGGCCAAATCGAGACCTTGATGTGGTTGAAATCGACCCAAAGCTTACCGAACTCAGTATGGCTTTTTTCAACTTCAACCCTAGAGAAAATACGCAGATCTTCCACGAGGACGCCCGGACTTTCTTGAGTTCTACTGATCAAACTTACGATGTCATTATCAGCGATGTATTTACATCTCCGCTAGAAGTTCCCTTTCAAATGACCACGACAGAATGTTATCAATTGCATTATAATCACCTTTCGGAAAATGGCGTGTTGATCCTCAATGTGCTTGGAAATGCCGAAGGCGATCATTCGGCTTTTCTGAAAAGTCAGGTGCGCACTGCCGCTTCGGTTTTCGACCGTGTTTTGGTTTTTGAAGTGGAAGACGGTACCAAATCCCATATGAAAAACAACATGGTTGTTGCTCTAAAATCAGCGTATGAACCCAGTTTTACGAATAGCGATTCGACCATTCAAAACATGCTTGATCAACTCCGCTCAGTTGACTTTGAAAACGCGCGCTTGCTAACAGATGATTTCGCGCCTGCGAATTGGTTGCTAAGGGAATGAGGAATTAGAAAATTAGGTAATGAGACAATTGGATAATTAGTCAATTAATCAATGGGATAATGCCGTAATGAGTCAATGATACCCCCTACCGCACCAGCGTCACTTGTCCACGAACTTGCTGCTCCCGCTGATTTATTGGCTTGACGATGAGCAAATAGCTATACGTAGCCGTGGGTAAAAGCGTGCCGTGGCTGCTGCCGTTCCACTCAAAGCAGTTGGGGCGATTGCATTGATAGACTTCGTTTCCCCAGCGGTCGAAAATGGTGTAATCCAAGGTTTCGAAACCGTAACCGAGCGGTATCCACGAGTCGTTGAGGCCATCGCCATTCGGTGTGAAGGAGTTGGGAATAAATAAGTTCAGCGGAATGTCGAGCATGCCTGCGGAGTATAAAGTAATTCTACGCGTTAAGCGCTTTTTCTTTAATTAGCTAATCTAATATCCCTGATAGGTTCCTTCTCGTTCGGTAAACACAATACCGTATTGGGCCAATTCGTCCAACACAGGTTCATACACTTCTTTGGAAATAGGCATATGAACACCGGGAGTGGAAATGACGCCATTTAAAATCATTCGGGCGGCAATGGCAACAGGAAGACCAACGGTTTTAGCCATGGCAGTATGCACCCGATCATCGCCTTCCAACACCATAAAAATCTCGCGTTGCATGCGCTTGCCATTGAGTTCATAGCCAAACAAATGATACATAACGATCATGTCTAAATCATCTTCTTTCAGCGTCCATTTTTGTTCAAGAATGTGTTGCAGAATCTGCGCTGGAGTGGCGTTTTTTATGCCAACCACTTTATTCGAAAACAGGTCGAGGCTTTCCATTTTTTCCATGATGTCGTTGTCCTGATCGATTTTCAAATAGTGCATTAGCTTTAGCTCTACCGAATCGTGGGGATTATAAGCCAAGAAGGCGTTCAGAAACTGGCGGTAGGTCAAGTTCTCAGAGTCTTCCATAACATAGGAATCGTCTGTGACTCCAAGTTTGACAAACACATCCCAAGCTTTGCAAAAGCCCTTTCCTCGCAGCGTTCCTCGATAAATCGTTGGAATATCCTTTAAGCCATAAACCTCTCGATATTTGAGTGAATCGCGGTTGGCATAACCTTCAAAACGGCCATAATCTGGGATATTGATGTATTCGGTTCTGCGAAAAAGTTGATGGTAGGGAATGTACTTATACTGCCCTTCTTGCTTGAATTTTACGGCACCGCCAGAACCAGCCAACACTACATTCCGAGGGTTCCACGCAAACTTATAATGCCATGGATTATCGTCACTTTTTGGTGCCGGCAAACCTCCCGTAAATGTTTCGAATTGAAGCATTTTGCCGCCTTGCGCTCTTATCTCGTCCAACACCCGCATGGCGCTCATGTGGTCGATGCCTGGATCAACACCCACTTCGTTCATAATGACAACATCTGCTTCTTTCGCTTTTGCATCCAAGGCTTCCATTTCCTTCGAAATGTAGGATGCCGTGACCATGTGTTTTCCAAGTGCAATACATTGCTTGGCCACTTCAATGTGCATATGGGCCGGAAGCATGGAAATAACCAAATCGGCTTTCGAAATTTCGTTGAGCCGCTGCATGTCATCGTTCACATCAAATTGAAAAGCCTCCAGTCGATTTCGACCGCCAACTTTTTGTTGGGCTAAGGCCAAATCTCGATCGCCCACACGCACCTGCCAGTCTTGGGTTGGCGCCTGTTCAGCCAAATATTCGATCAATACAGACGCACTCATACCAGCGCCAAAAACCACGATGTTTTTACTTCCTTTTTCCATTGCGGGCGAAGGTAAATAAGCGCCAGCCACACACAATTTAAATTTACATAGCAATGGATAGGATGGTTTTCTTTAAGCTTGTAAACCCCTGTGAATCAACTAACCATTATGATAACAAATCGTTTAAAACTTCTTCAGCTCCTTTCTTTCGCCTTGATCATGGTCTTGATAAGCTCATGCAGCACAAGTCTAGACGTGGCCAATGACGGATGGATACAAAAACGGAAATACCGTCAAGGCATTCATGTCAATTTAAACACTATGCGAAGCGCAATAGCTAACGTAACATTTACGCCAGCCGAAGGACTAGAATCGACACCACTCAACCCTGATATGTTGGAAGAAAAGGATGAAATTTCATGCGAGGATTTTCCAACAAAACGTGTATTTAATCCTTTTGACTTAAGCGCAATTCCAGAGAAAATTTTGGAAAAAAAGCAAGCCTTAAAAGCTGAATTACGAAGTACTGAAGTTGTCATTCAATCCTCGGATGAACAGGACATAATTAAGGAACCCGAATCGGTCGATGGGCGAACGGTAACGAGTAAATACAAACGCGGAGGAAAGATTGCACTTGTCTTTGCCATAGCCTATGGAGTCTTGGCCTTTTTGGGATTTTGGATTGCCACCCTCGGCTTTCCCGCGTTAAGCATCCTCTTTTTTCTAATGACCTTAATTAGTTTTTTCACGGCCCTCATTTTAGGCATGAAAAACAGAAAAATGTCGAAAGCAGCGCGAGCGGCATTGCTAGTGCTGCTATTCACCTTCATTTTGTATTCGACTATATCAACGGTAATACAGGTGATTTACGCCCCTTCTATTCTCTTGGATTAAGGCAAGGCGGTTTACTTGTAAACTTGAAACGCGCTCTTCTCCGTGTTGCCGTGTTCATCGGTAATCATGAGGATATGCGCGCCCGATTCGAGTTGCACAGAAAGTTGGTGATTTCCTGTGGTTTGTCCCACAAATCGGTCATCGACATGCCAAAACAAACTTGCTTCGGAATCGACATGTGTGGCTTGCAACACCACCTCTTCAAACTGACCCGACAGGTTTTTCGGAATAATAATCTCTGAACCGGTTTCAGGATAAATTACCGCTAATTGGCGCTGATCTTGTTTGTCGCTGCAAGAGGATGAAAAAGGCGGTAAAGGCCTATAATTTGGGTGTTTGAACGCGTAAAAGTATGCAGCCACGGGATCGAGGTTAAACAAAATACTATCGTGGGTCGGTCCATTGGCGCAATCATAGAAAACCCGCTCGTTGCGCTCATTAAGCACGGCAAGGCTGTGGTTTTCGCATAAACTTGGGTGCTTAGCCTCCGTGGGTATTTCGACCGAATCTTTGGGGCAAAATTGAGAAGCGGCCATTCCAGTGACAGCGCAAAGCGTTGTGTATTTTAAATTGCCATCGGGCTTGTAAAACCAATCGCCTTTTGGCAGCAATTGAAAGGCTTCAAACATCAATGGCGCTGCTGTGGATGTTCCTGTCAGTCCGGGCCGACCTTCCCCATCGGCATTACCCACCCAAACCGCCACTAAATGGCTACCGTCAAACCCCACGGCCCATGCATCGCGAAAGCCGTGGCTTGTTCCCGTTTTCCAAGCAATTTTCCGAGAGGATGAAAAGCGTTTCCAATCCTTGTTCAAATCGGGACGTTGCACATCGGTGAGCGCCTCTGCGACTTGCCACCAAGCTCCCGGAGCGATGTTGCGCTGACTCGGCTCTTCCACTTCGCCTTTCCACAAACTGAATCCTACGCTATCGTACAGCTGACCAACGGACGATTTTAAAGCTAACGCCTGCTGCGTATAGATGCGCGCTAAATCCCAAAGACTGACTTCTGCCCCACCCAAAATCAAGGTAAGGCCATAATTATTTACTGGCCGATGGATGGTTGAAAACCCCAAATGCTGAAGATCTTCATAAAAAACGGGAAGGCCGTAATCTTGTAGCAGCAAGGTGGCTGGAATGTTCAATGATTTAGCCAAAGCTTCTTTTGCGGGTAAAACCCCCTGAAAGCTTTTATCGAAGTTCTCTGGCGCATAACGACCGATAGAAATTGGCACATCTCGCACGAAGGTATTTGGGTGAAGCAGGCCTTTTTCAAATGCTAATCCGTATAAAAATGGCTTCAAAATGCTGCCCGAACTTCGGGGTGCTTGAATGATGTCAACATAAGGCGATCGCGCTTCGTTAATCATGGAATTGCCCACATACGCTTTCACTTCACCGGTTTTCAATGAAACGATCATGGCGCAAGCGTTGTGCACTTCGTTTTGCGCTAGAAAGCGAACGTATCGATCTAATTTTTCGGTCAGAGCGTTTTGCAAGTGGGCATCGATGGTGGCGTGAAGGCGTTGTCCTTCCTTTCCAGATTTAACCGCAAAGTCAAGCAGATGGAAAGCGTTGGAGGGCAATGGATTTGGCGCGTCAGGCAGGGTTTCCATTGTGGCAAGCGAATAACCAATTTCATCCAAATAGCCTTGTGTTTTGAGTTTATTTAAA
>Ga0115566_10001191_pt1 | contig 22503 bp, 23 predicted proteins | sample COGITO_mtgs_1204_3_FD_87173 | JGI IMG/M metagenome (GOLD analysis project Ga0115566, IMG submission 87173) | Pelagic marine microbial communities from North Sea - COGITO_mtgs_120405 | ecosystem: Environmental > Aquatic > Marine > Epipelagic | place: Germany:Helgoland, sampling site Kabeltonne...
CGAAGCGCATGAGGCGAGCCTATGTGTCGCCGTCTATGATTGGTCTCGCTGCGGGTGTAGTTCAATGGTAGAACATCAGCTTCCCAAGCTGAATACGGGGTTTCGATTACCCTCACCCGCTCTGTTCCAAGGATCGTGGGTCTTGCGACCTCAGCTCGTGAAGCTGAGCACGGAGTTCCGCCCGACCTTTTGAAGGTCGTGGGCCAGGTCGACATCGCAATCTCTGTCGAAACTGGGTGGAAGAAGTCGGGGTGCACATCTTCCGGCCCGGTCATGTGTGGCCCAAATGCGGCCCATGCCGGGGCGTCCGAAAGGTGCGTAGCAGGTTGTCTCCGTGGCTAGGAGATCGAGTGACCGAAGGCGTTGAGGGTTTCAGCCCGGCGTGGTGTCGATTATCCAGCGGAGTAATGCGTTTATGACGTGAACGCGGAACCGACGGTCTCGATGTTTAGCTGACCAGCGAGCCCGGCGGCTCGATGCACAGCGATCGCCTGCCACTCGGACGAGGTCGACATCTCCCACAGCGCTTGTCTCGACGGGTACTGCGCGATAGCGACCTCGTCCCAGAGTTCCTCGACCTGTCCGAGCGCCAGGAACGTGACGTCGCCGACGAAGGTGATCGAGCCGCCGTACTCGACGATCAACTTGCTCACCTCACGGCCGTAGATCTGATACGCATCGCGGCCGCTCAGATTTGACTCACGGCCGTCTTCATACTCGGCGCTCTTCTTGAACTTGAGCAGGTTCACCATGTAGATCGGCCCATCGGGACCGGAGGCCATCATCTCTTCGATGCGCTCCCGGCTCGTTGGCATTACTTCGTTGGTCACATTCATGATTTCGTCCTCTCAGGCGGCGGACTCAGCGCCGACGGTGGGTTTCGGTCCACGGATTCCGGCCCGCAACATCGCGTGTTCCGCAATGACCGGGGCTGGTTGCCGATTGTTGAGCCACATGCGATACAGCAGTCGTCGCTGCGCAGGGTCGTCGTGATCAACGTAGCGATCACGCCGGTGCATGACGGCAAGATTGTTCACCCACACCACATCACCTGGTTGCTGGCTGGCCTGCAGTTGCATGCGAGGACGTTCCGCTATCTCGTCGACCGCATCGATCGCTGCTTGCTCGGCATCGGTGAACGGGGCGCCGGACATCTGCGCGTTGAGCTCGGCGAGTCGACGGTTCATCCACGCGCTGAAGTAGGGCTCCGTGTCGGTGTCCGAGCCGGTGTCGGTGTTCCAGGCAAACGACGGCAGTCGCCGGTCGTTGACGGCGCCACCCGCCATGCTGCCGTCGCTGGACGCCTCTTGGCGCGAGTACAGCCCGAAGCCGCGTTCGAGCACGTCGAGATGCTCAGGCTGGTTGGCGAGCAACTCGTTGTAGATCGCGGCCATGCTGACCAGGCCGTTCTGCCCGCCGGTCGGTGCCGGGCGGACGCAGGCAAGCCCGATGCTGTCGCCGCCGTCGCAATGGAACGTCAACTCGTCGCTGCTCTCGTAGCCACGAGTGTCGACGACGCGCTCGGCCCCGCCGAACCGGTCGAAGACCTCACTGAGCACTTGCCCGCGCTTGTTCTGCATCGTCGGCACACCGAGGTTGTTCCCGATCACCCAGAACAGTCGACGCAGCAACTCGGGGTCGTCAGCCGGCAGGCGGCGCAGCCAGAAGTACCCCTTGCCGTGCCACAGGTCGCTCGCAACCCCAGCGATCGCGTCGCCAACAGCGTCGGTGATGACATCGTCCGCGTCGAGGTCGACCCAGCGATGCGGGTCATCGGGCAGCACGGCAGCCGCAGCGACCAACGCTTCGACACCAGCGTCGTCGATAGCGGTCAGCCAATCGGAGTCGTCGTCGAAGTCTGCCGAGCGCCAGGAGCGCGGTCCTGTCACCGGCTGTCTGAGATGGCCGCTCATGCTCGGTCTCCTTGTGCGCCGGTGTCGGTCTCAACCCAGTACGGATCGCGCAGCAGCCGCTTCTTCAGCTTGCCGCTCTCTTCGCGTGGGAGCGCGTCGATGACATCGATTGATTGCGGCAGCTTGAACCGGGCGAGGTGTTCGCTCGCGTACGCCATCAACTCGTCGGCGTCGAAGTCGACTCCAGGCGCCACCTGCACGACGGCTTTCACCTCCTGGCCTAGCTCGGGGTCGGGGATACCGAACACGGCTATGTCCGCAACGGATGGGTGCTGCGAGAGCGCTGCCTCGATTTCGGCGGGATAGATATTGACGCCGCCACGCAGGATGAGGTCGGTACGTCGATCGGCCAGATAGAGGAATCCGTCGTCATCGAGCCAACCAATGTCGCCGACGCTGAAGCGCCCGTCGGGCAGCTGGATGGAGCGGGTCTTTTCCGGGTCGCCGTGATACTTCGGCGTACCGTCGTGGCGTTTCACGTACACCGTCCCGATCTCGCCGGCAGGGAGATCTTGACCGTCGTCGTCCACGATCGACAGCGTGAGCACGGGCGACGCCTTCCCGACCGTGCCGGGATGCGCCAGCCACTCCTCGCTCGTGCAGATGACCGGGCCGGTGCCCTCTGACGATCCGTACAGCTCGACGATGGCCGGGCCGAACCACTCGATCATGGCTTCCTTGGCCCACTGGGGGCAGGGCGCGGCGGTGTGCATCACCCACTCAATGCTGGACACGTCGAAGGAGTCGCGCACGGTGTCGTCGAGCTTAAGAAGACGTACGAACTGCGTTGGCACCATCGCTGTCGCCGTGATCGATCGGTCCTCGATCATCTGCAGCGTGTCGACTGGATCGAATCGCGGCAGTATCGACAATGTGTGACCCTGGCCGAGCGTGCCCTGCATCACCCCAAACCCCAGTCCGTGGTACGCCGGTGTACACAACATGCCGCGCCCCTCGGTTGGCATGTGTGTGTTCATTGCGAATCGACCGGCCAGGGTGCTGAACTGGCTCGTCGGCACATTCATGTCGCTGCGGGTCACGCCCTTGGAGCGGCCGGTGGTGCCGCCGGTGTAGAGCATCGGTGTGCCCATCGGGCCGTCGGGCAACGGTTCATCGGATTGATCGGCAAGCCATGTCTCGTAGTCGGCTCCCAGCTCGATCACGTCGAGACCGCCCGCGATCTCGGCAGCCACTCTGCCAACCGCCGCGGTCTCGCTGCCGACGATGAGTAGTCGTGCGCCCGAATCGATGAGTAGTTCGGCGACTTCGGTTGCAGTGAGATGCCAATTAAGGGGCACGTACCGTGTGTGGGCGCGTACATTACCCAGCACCAACTCGGGCCACTCGACTTGGTTCTTGGCGAGGATGCCGAACGCCTGACCCGGTGCGACTCCGGCAGCGTGCAGTCCGTTGGCGACGCGACGTGACCGGTCTTCGAGCTGTTCAAAGGTCAGCGAGGCGGTCGGCGTCCAGATCGCTTCGTCGTTCAGACGGCTTGCTGATTGATCAAGGACATAACGCAGATCGGCGCTCATGACTGCTGCCCGATCAGCTCGGCTGGGTCTGCGTCGGGCGGACCCAACCGACGCATGCGGGCGGTGAAGCCAACGTACTGCCACATCAGGTCGTCGCCCTCGCGCCAGCGCTTCACTTCGACGTCAACGCCGTCGGGCCGCAATACATGCACGCCGTCTTCGTAGGTGGCCGCCACATGCACCGGCGTCGTGAAGTCGTGAAAGGCGACATCGTGCACGCCGTTGTCGAGCGTGCCATCGCAGCGCATGTCATGGATGATCCCACTGCCGGTGATCACGACACGGTCCCTAGCCTGTTCCTTGCGCGAGACGCGCCCCACCGCCGGGTGATCAGCAACAACCTGATCGTCGACGAAGACCTCGACGGTCTGCCATATCCCGCGAAGGTCCGGTGCATCATCTTGCAACGGCTCGGTACAACCCGCGAGCACCGGCGCAGGCCAGGTCGACCAACCACCGTCCGGGGTGTACGCGACAGGTATGTCGTCGATCGTTCGAGTCGTCATAGGTGGGTTCCCCTCCTGGGTGAACATGTTTTCTCGTTATGCGATGCTCACTGGCGCGCCATTGCGACGCGCGCAATATCTGCAGCGTCAGGCCCACCGTCGAGACGGATTTCGACCTCGTGCAGCGTTCCCGAAAATGCGAACTCGTCGTCGTAGCGCGCCGAGACCTGTGAGCCGTGGTCGGAACCAATGCTGGCCGCCAGCATCGAGATCTGTCGCATCATGAGCGGAAGTTCGGCCGTGCCGGCGGACTCTCCGTCGATGGCGATCTGCACCGTTCCCGTCCGGGGTGAGGATCGCCGCAGACGCATGGCCAGGTCACTCGCACCAACCGGTATAGGCCTCTCGGATTCGACGATCACATGATCGCCGAACGCGTTGTAGTCGACGACCAGGCGATCGTTCTGCACGAAGACGCTGATCCCGCCGCTTGAACTTCCGAACGCCCACAGCACTCCTTCGTCATCGGTGGCGCGGTCGACGCGAGCGGTCAGATCGAAGTTGCGACCTCCCGGCGATGGTGATGATCCGGCAGGGATCGGACTCACCGGCGGCCGGTAGAGGTAGCGACGGTCGTGGCGATGCGGAGAATGATCATCTCGAACCGGAGCGAACAGTTCGAGCCCGCGCTCGTCGAGCGGCAGGACACCAAGGCGGGCAGCCTCGACCCACCACAGCTCGATCAGCTCGGCGAGCTTCTCGGGTTGGTCGGCGGCAAGGTCGCTGCACTCGGATGCATCGGCACCGATGTCGTATAACTCCCACTGCTCAGTGTCGAAGTCGTCACCTTGTTGGTGGCGGACCACTGCCTTCCACCACGTGTCGTCCTGCTGGGCGACGAGCGCACGCGATCCCGACTGCTCGAAATACTGCACGGTGGTCGCCGCCGGAGCGTCGGCATCGGCCAGGACCTGCGCAAACGAATTTCCCGTGATGGGGAGCTGAGGAACATCGTGATACACCTCGGGTGCGGTAACGCCCAGCAACTCATAGATCGTGGGCACGATGTCGGAGACGTTCACGAACTGATTGCGCTTGGTTCCCACCTGGTCAGACGCGATGCCCGCGGGCCAGTGCATGACCATTGGCACGTGAACGCCACCCTCGTGGGTGTTCTGCTTATACCACTTGAACGGCGTGTTGCCGCATTGGGCCCACCCCCACGGATAGTTGGTGTGGCTGTCGGGGCCGCCGATGTCGTCGAGTCGTTCGACCATCTCGTCGGGGTCGTCGAGAATCCCGTTGAAGAACTTCATCTCGTTCATGATTCCGAGGGGTCCGCCTTCCTGCGATGCCCCGTTGTCGGCCGACACCACGAAGATGGTGTTGTCGAGTTCCCCGAGCCGCCGGAGCCCGTCGACGAGGCGTCCGATCTGATCATCCGTGTGATCGAGGAATGCCGCAAAGGCCTCCTGTAGGCGGGCTGCGAAGCGTTGATGGTTCTCGGGCAAGTCGTCCCAGGCTTCGACGCCGGGGTTACGAGGCGCAAGCGCAGTGCCGTCGGCGATGACGCCCATTTCGAGCTGCCGGTCGTACCAGCGCTGTCGCGTGATATCCCAGCCGTCGTCGTAGCGACCCCGATACTTTTCGAGATACTCGGCCGGTGCCTGGTGTGGGGCGTGGGTCGCCCCAAACGCCACGTACGCGAAGAATGGCCGATCGGGGCGGACCGCCTTGCTGTCGTTGATCATGCGGAGCGTTTGATCGATCATGTCTTCGCTGAAGTGGTAGCCGTCCTCCGGAGCCGACGGTGGCGTCGCCACGTGATTGTCGATGACGATCTCGGGATGGAACTGATCGGTTTCACCTTCGAGGAAGCCGTAGTAACGATCGAAGCCGCGCGCCAGTGGCCACTGGTCGAACGGGCCCGCGGCGGAGAGATTCCGGGTCGGCGCCAGGTGCCACTTGCCGGTACAGAACGTTGCGTAGCCCTCGCGCTGCAACACCTCGGCAACGGTTGCTGCCCGATTTGAGATGTGGCCAAGTTGATGGGGGAAGCCGGTGCGGATGTTCGACACATGGCGCATCCCGACGGCGTGCTGCGAGCGTCCGGTCAACAGCGCTGCCCTTGTCGGCGAACACAACGGTGTGACGTGATAGTTCGTGAACTGCAGGCCACCGGCTGCCAGGGCATCGACGTTGGGTGTGTCGATATCAGAGCCGAAGCAACCGAACTGGGCGAAGCCCGTGTCGTCGAGCAACACCATGACGACATTGGGCGCATCGTCACCCGGATGCACCTCCTGCTCGAAGAACGGCTCGGACTCGGCGAGGGTGCGACCGATCGTGCCGGGAAAGTCTTCAGTCGTGTAGTTCGGCGTCGAACGGTTGGTCATGACGTTGATCCTTGTCGTGTCGAGGACGGTGGCGCATGGCCGGTGAGTTCGGCGAGGGGGCGGCCGCCGAGTCGCGGCCCAGAAGTGTGGAGGTGGCAGGCCACGGTTCCGCCGGTCGTCGTGGCGACCTCGTCGGGAAACGACTGCCGGCAAATGTCCATCACGTGGGAGCACCGATCAGCGAACGGACAGCTATTGGTCGGCGCGGCGCCCGTTGCGCCCGTCACCCCGCTCGTGATCGCCCGACGATGCTTGGACTTGCGCTGTTGCACTTCGGGATCCGGGTCGGGAATCGACGCGAGGAGTAGTTCAGTGTACGGGTGGGTGGGCTGCTCACAGATCGCATCGGCTGGCGCCGTCTCGACGATACGACTGTGGTACATCACGACGATCCGCTCGCACGCGTGGCGCACGACTGCAAGGTCGTGGGCGATGAAGAGATACGCAGCGCCGGTGTCGCGTTGCAACTCTTCGAGCAGATTGATGACCTGACTCTGCGTAGACACGTCCAGCGCCGAGACCGGTTCATCGAGCACGATGAGCTTTGGCGACGTGGCAAGTGCGCGGGCGATGGCGATGCGTTGACGCTGACCACCGGAGAACTCGTGCGGGTAATTGTCGAGATGATCGGCTCGAAGCCCGACCTGTTCGAGCAACTCGGCCGACCGCTTCCGGCGAGCTTCACCTTTCAGGTGCTTGTGCAGCGTGAGTGGCTCGCCGATGATGTCGCCCACGATCATCGATGGATTGAGCGACCCGACCGGATCCTGAAACACCACTTGCACTTCGTTGCGATACGCAGCAGGGACCGTCCGGCCGAACCCAGTCACGTCGAACTCGCCCAGTCGAATCGAGCCTTCGACCGGCTTCAGGAATCGGAGCACTGCCCGACCGAGCGTGGTCTTACCCGACCCGGATTCGCCCACCAGGCCGACCGTTTCACCGAGGCCGACGGACAAACTGGCATCTTGCACAGCACGAACATCGGGTTGTTTTTGCCAGGGGAGGCTGCCACGGCCGCCAGGAAACACGATGGTCAGCCCCTCGATCTCAAGCAATGGTTTGCTCATGACCCGCCCCTCGTTTGCCCGTCTTGGTTGAGCCCTCGCACACCGGTCAGTTCGACTTCACCGAGCCGAACACAGCGACTCGAACCCGACTCGCTCGCACGAAGCTCGACCGCCTTCTCCTTGCATATATCGACGGCGTAGTCGCACCTATCGGCGAAGTGGCAGTGGTCGGGCCACTCCCAGGGCGAAGGGACGACGCCTGGGATCGTTGCCAGATCACCGGACCGCGACTCATTGCGTGGAATCGCAGAGATCAGCCCCTCGGTATACGGATGCTGTGGGTCCCCGAACACATCGGCCAGACGGCCCGTTTCGACGATTTCACCCGCATACATAACCGCAACGTCGTCGGCCAAGTCGGCCACCACACCGAGATCGTGGGTGATGAGCAGCACGGACATGTTTCGGTCCCGTGCCAGGTCGCCGATCAGATCAAGCACCTGGCCTTGCACGGTGACATCGAGCGCCGTGGTTGGTTCGTCCGCGATCAACAACTTCGGCTCACAGGCGAGCGCCATGGCGATGACAACCCGCTGCGCCATGCCACCCGAGAACTCATGGGGGTACGCGTCGATGCGCGTCTGCGGATCGGGGATACCGACCTCGCCGAACAACTCGATCACTCGCTCGCGAGCTGCGGCCCGGCTGAGCCCCAAGTGGTCTCGCAGCGGCTCGGCGACCTGTCGACCGACGGTGTGGGCCGGGTTCAATGCAGCAAAGGGCTCCTGGAAGATCACGCCCATCTGGGTGCCGCGAATCTTGCGAAGCTCATCGAACGACATGCCGACGAGCTCTTGGTCATCGAAGATGATCGAGGCGGCCGATGCCAAACCTGGATCGGGCACCAGACCCATGATTGATAGCGCCGTGATCGACTTGCCCGAACCCGACTCGCCGACGAGCGCGATTACCTGACCACGTTCGATATCCAGATCGACACTCGAGACAACGCGTACGTCGTCGCCGGTCCCGGGCCTTGGGAACACCACAGACAGGTCGCGCACCGAGACCAGCGCATCGGTATTCGGCGGGTGAGCCGCCGACTCACCAGGCGCCGACGTCGCGGCCTGGACATCGCCGACACCGATGCGGCCACCGCGGGCTTGACGAGCGAAGGCATCGCGCAACCCGTCTCCGAAGACGTTGAACGCAATCACCGTTAGGAACACCATCAGTCCGGGCGGGATGGCTGGCCAAATCGTGCGGTCGATGCTGGTCTGTGCGTCGCGGAGCATACGACCCCAGCTCGCTTGCTCGGAGCTGGCACCGATGCCGAGGAAGCTCAAACCAGCTTCCGCTAACACCGCGGACGCGAACAGAAGCGTGGTCTGCACAATCAGCGCAGGCGCCACGTTGGGAAGCACGTGACGAAACATCACCCGACGGCTGGGTGCCCCGGCGGCGATTGCGGCGTCGATGTACAACTCTTCGCGAACGGCAAAGACCTCGGCTCGGGTCAAGCGGGTGATAATCATCGAGTAGACAAGACCGACCGCCAGCATTGCCTTGGTCAAGCCGGTGCCTAGACCGGCGATGATCGCCATGGCCATCACGATCGCGGGTACCGCTACCACCGTCTCAACCAAGCGCATCACGATGCGATCGACCCAGCCGCGGTAATAGCCAATGGTCAAGCCGAGAGGTACGCCAATGATCAATGCAACTGCCACGGCTTCGGCTCCAGCCAGCAGTGCATATCTCGCACCGAACATCAGCCTGCTTGCAATGTCACGTCCGACCTGGTCGGTGCCGAGCCAGTACTCACCCGACGGTCCGCGGAGAATGTCTTGGAAGCGGGTTGCGAGGACCTCGTCATGCGGCGCGAGAAGCGGCGCCAACGCAGCGAGCACGACAATGAGAGCGAGGTAGATCGCGCCCGCCATGGCGATCTTGTTCTGAACGAGCCGAGCTTGCACGCGCTGGCGTGTCGACATCGCCATCTCAGCCCCGCACCTTCGGGTTGAGCCAGGCATAGCTCAGATCGAGAGCGATGTTGACCAAGACCACGACGAACGCGATGACCATCACAAATCCCAACAGTGCAGGAACGTTGCCTCGGAAGATCGCATCGACGCCATAGCTGCCAAGACCTGGGATGTTAAAAATCAGCTCGACGAACAACGAACCACCGAGCAGTGCCGACACTTGGAAGCCAATCAATGTGACCACTGGAATGCTGGCGTTGCGGATCGAGTGTCGTGTCACCACCTTGCGGACCGAGAGGCCTTTGGCCAAAGCGGTGCGGATGTAGTCACGCTGCAGCACACCGATCATCGCTGATCGCGACTGGCGCGCAATGGCAGCCGATGACGCGACACCCAGAGCGATGCTTGGGAGAACCAATGAGTTGAGCCACCCCGAGATTCCGTCTGGGCCCCCGGGTGGCCACACCGCCGGGAACCATCTGAGTTTCACTGCGAAGTAGTACGCCAACACGAGAGCGATCCAGAAACTCGGCATCGCTATGCCGAGCGATGAGGCGACCGTGATGATCCGATCGGGCCAGCGGCCGGCCTTGAGGCCGGCGATGATGCCAAACGAGCAGCCGACGACGACGGCAATCAGCAAGCCCCCGGACGCGAGCGCAATAGTGACCAGGATGCGGTCTTTGAGCTCGGTTGTGATCTCTTCACCGTTGAACCAGTTCGTACCCAGGTCGCCACGCACGGCGTTGCCGAGCCAATCGCCGTATTGCTCGACCAGCGAACGATCAACGCCGAGTTCGGCGCGCTTCGCCGCAATGGTCTCTTCGGAGGCGTCGAGCCCAAGAATCGAGCCGGCGGGATCGACCGAGTTGGCCTGCGCCAAGAAGAACACCAAAGTGGCGACGAGAAACATCAGAGGGATCGCGGCCAACAACCGTCCAATCAAGAGCCGCAGCATTGGACCCTCATCTGCTTGGTCCAGACATGACGGCGCTCCACCATCTTGGTGGAGCGCCGCATGCCTGCCGGGGGTTCAGTTACCGACACGGACGCCGTGCGGGTACGGGTCTTGCATGCCCAGGCCCATCACGACGCCGGTCACGTTCGCGCCGTGCATCGCATTCTGCGTCGCATGGCCAAGGGGGATGATCGCCCCCGAATCGAGCATCAGCTCAGTCGCCTGGGCGTAGAGCTCGCGAGCTGCCTCAACGTCTTCGGCGACAGCCGCCTCGGCGATAAGGGCATCGACTTCAGCAAGATCGCCGAGCTGGAACGTGTCCCATGGGCGGATGGCTAGCGCCGGAAGGTTGGTTGAGGGGTGATCGAGCAGTGCGCGAAGCCAGGTGATTCCGAATTCCTTCGAGAGCACTCGTGGGCCGAGTTCACCGTTGTTGATCTGTTCTAGTTCGACGGTTATCCCCGAGGCGCCGAGCATCTGCACGATCATTTCGACCGGCGGTGCGATTGCCGGCATGATTGGCATCGTGATCGGTAGGCCGTCGGCGTATCCCGCGTCGGCCAGCAATGCTCGTGCTTGTTCCGGGTCATAGCTGTTCTTGTCGTCGAACTCGGACCAGTAGAACTGGCTGAAGTTCGACGGGTAGACGCCGCCGCTTGTATCCGACCTACCTGAATGAATGGCGTCGCTGTACGCCGCGCGGTCGACCGAAAGGGCGATCGCTTGACGCACTCGTTCGTCTCCCAATGCCGGGTTCAGTTCGCCACCACGGTCGGTGATGAGGATGAACGGGAAGAAGTTCGGCACGGCAACGAGTTCCGCCCCGGCATCGAGGCCAGCCTGGATCTGAGCGTCCGCGATGGTGCCAGCGATTTCAATCTCGCCCGTTGTGAGTGCGTTAAGGCGGGCGACATTGTCGGGGAAGCTCGTGATCGAGACCCGCTCGACGCCCTGGTCGGCTGGGTTCCAGTAGTTCTCGTTCAGCGTGTACACCTCGGTCACGCCGGCTTGGCTGTCGGCATTGGAGTGCACCCACGGCCCCGAACCCTGCGGGGAACGCGTCAGATCGGAGCCATCAAGGTGGTTGGGGCTGATCATCATTCCCGGGATCGTCGACATGGCCAACGGGAACTGCGGTGCAGGCTGGGTGAACTCGACCTGGAAGGTGACGTCGTCGACCACACGTGCCTCGACGAACGTACCCCACGTTCCAGCGTTCGGATTCCCATCGAAATTGGCGTGGTAGTCAATGTTGTCGACGGCGACCTGGGCGTCGAATACTGCGCCGTCGTGGAACACCACGTCGTCGCGCAGCGTGAATTCCCACACGTTCGGCTCGGGGAGTGTCCATCCTGTGGCAAGGCCAGGCACGACCTGCAGTCCGGCATCTTGCCTCGTCAGCGTGTCATACACCGGGATCAGGTACCCGAACTGGGCCGAGTTGACGGCCGCAGGGTTGTACGACGTGACCGGGCCGAACGATGCAATTCTTAGCTCGCCGGTGGGCGAAGCAACTTCTTCTTCGACCGGAGCTGGCTCGGTGGTGCCGGTTTCATCCGGAGCCTCGTCATCAGGATCTGTTTCGGCCTCTACTGGTTGTTCTTCGGCCTCGACCACGATCTCAGCCGCGTCGGCGCTCTCCGATGCCGTCTCGTCGGCCGTCGCCTCGGAGGCTGCTGGCTCGTCGGCTGTCTGCTCCGAGGTTGCATCGTCACTGCCCCCGCACGCCGTTGTGATCAACAACAGCGCTACGAGCGCTCCCAACAATCGTCGAAAATGTGTACCTGTCACGGTTCCCCCTCATCAAGAGACGATCGATCCGCGATCGCGCTCCTCAACTATGAGCCATCTGGCTCCATGTGACGCTACTTTGACTGGCACTAGTTTGGCAAGGGGAAATCTGAACGCGCTAAAGTTGGCAGCGGGCAGTACGCCACCGGCTGGCGATCGGGACCCATACGCCCACCGGTGCTGGATACCGGTGGGAGACCGACGCAACTCCGGGGCGACCCCGATGGGTACTAGACGCTCCGAACGAGTGCGGTCAGGTAGCCCGCAGCGAGGGGCTGCAGCTCGCTTACAGGGCGATCGATTGCCTCGACGTAGGCGTCTGCGAACAGTGCCCACGACACCTGCGTCATGATGGACAACGCATACCGATGGCGTGTGTGCAAAGCGATCGGACCGTGGCGCTTGTCGTGCTGGGCGAAGAGGCGACTGAGGAACGGAAAGAACTCGCGATCGCTCGAGTGGCCGTCCTTGAGTGCGATACGGGTCAGAAACCGCACAAACCCAGGCCGGCTGCTCATCGAAAAGAAGCCGGGGAGGTCGGTGCCAAAGTCCTCAACCATCTGGGAGGCCTGCAGGTCAATCGCAGCCTCGAACACGTTGGCCGTCGTGCCGAACACGCTGTGGATCCGGCCGTAGTTCACGCCGGCATGACGGGCGAGTTCCCGCCCCGTCACCGAAGACGGCGCACGACTGGCGAGTAGGTCCGCGGCGGCCTGGATGAGCTTTCGTTCCACGGTGTCCGCCGAATTCGCCTGCTTCACCGGGTCTGTGACACGAAGCTTTCGTGGGTGTGGGGCCGGGGAGAACGGTCCGAACCCACCATGCATTTGCTCGATGAGCAGGACCAGATCGCGATCGATGTCCACCGAACCTCCCGCGAGCGAGGCGACTCGTTCGAGATGTTGACGGTGAACGACCACTGCCCACTGCATCGACACCGACAGTGCCACGATCACGTGACGGTGGTCGACGGAAAGATCCGGTCGCAACGCAGCGAGCCCCTCGCCGTATTGTTCGACAAGGAGCCGCAAGGGCATGGCCGCACTACTCGGATCATCGACTGCGAGGTGCGCGACCGCACGTGCAAACGACGAGTGCCGAGACAAGACCCCCGGCGTAGGCACGAGCGCGCCGGACGGAAAGGCGTCTTGTATGAAGCGCTCGCCGAGCTGTTGTACGGCGCGATCGATGAGTGCCGACTTCGAACCAAAGTGCCGGTGCACGCGCCCATAGTTGACGGCGGCGACTTCGGCGATCTGACGCCCCGAGAGCGCCGACGGCGGATGCACGGCGAGTAGTTCCTGAGTCGCTTCAAGCAACTTCTCGCCAGCCTCTGCCATCATGACAAGCCTAGAGAAAGATGAGCCACCAGGCTCCAACTCGACGGCGAATCTCTTCGAACAGCTCTGCCATCCCCACGGCCAGCTCGAGATGAGATGGCGCCATCAACCGAGTCGAGACCCGTAGACCTCGTCGGCCAATGATTTGCCATAGCGTCGGGCAGCAAGGTGCCAGCGAAGATCATCTTCGTTGACATCGTCGTGGTAGTGGCGAATGCCGGCGATCGCCATTGCGGTACACAGGTCGTTCAGTTCTTGGGCTGCGTTCGCTCGTTCGCCGACCGTCATCGATGCGAATCGTTCAAGCACGACGGCCCATGCGCTGGGACTCGTGTCGGCTGGAATCGAACCGATGGACATGTCCTCAGAGTAACCGGACGATGCGACATTGGCCGCTCCATCGGGCAGTTGCGGGCGTGCCACTCCAGTGGTGCTGGCTCAGTCCTTGGCGAGCATCGTCCGTCGACGTCGAGCCGTAGGGGCTGCCTAGATTTCTGGCGAACTGCCTGATGTTCTATTCGGTAGTGAGAACCACAGAGCGATCGCGACGAGTGGCACGAAGATGATGTTGCCTACGGCGCCGGGCGGAGTCCCGTCAACGACGATCGGCTTGATTTCGCCGAGCACGCCCCGCATGATCCAATCGAACAGCTGAAGCGCGAGCACGAGCGGGATGAGGAACCGGTAGCGGGCGAGGACGATCCAAGCGACGATCGCCAAGATGAGCTGCTCGAGTCCCCATTGCGCAAACAGATGGACGAGGTTGTCGCCGGCGTCACCTTCAATCGCGAACCCGGCGATGCTGCCTGCGCCACCATCGGGGGCGAACATGTGAATCAGACTGCGAACGGTGACGAGCACCGTGAATGCGACGGTGAACCAGAAGGAGCCGTTTGTGCCCCGGTAACCCTGTTCAGGCGTAGCGAGCAGGTAGCGAAAATCACGCACGTGAACCACCCTGGGGCCCGCTGGCCACGGCCAGTCGCATTGCAAGCCCAAAGGCCACGACGTCTACGGCCATGACCACGAGCACAACGATCAGCGGCAGACCTTCAGACGTTTCCGATGCAGCGACGATGGCATCGCCGAGCTCTCTGAAGATCGCAGCGCCGAAGGCGATGACATAACCGGCTGCGTTGCGAAGCAACACAGCCAACACCAAGGCAACGCCGGTTGCCGCCATACGGCCGGCCCATGCAGTGGCCAGGTTGTCCGCGCCCGAAATGAACTCGGGCACGCCAGACGGGTCGATAAGGCCGACGATGCCGGTCACGGTGCAGTACAAGCCGAGAAGCACGGCAAACAAGGGGATGAAATCTGGTAGTCCTGGCACTCTGATGCGGTCCATACACAGTCCTTTCGATGATGAATCTCTGGTTTCAGCGGAGCCGGACTCGTACTCGCGGCTTGCTTGATGGTCCCGCCACGACGGCACGCTGCTCGCTGAGCAGCGGCGCAAGCTCTCGGTGCGCAACCCGGTACCGATACCACGGGATTGAGGGATACAGATGATGGATCAGGTGCCGGTCTTGCTGTAACAGCAGCCACGTGGATCCTGGAAAGAGGGTGATGCGAGTGTTGCGGAATCGGTCGGTGTGTTCGTAGGGGAAGTGCGGCAGCCACACGAAGAAGAACAGCAGGTACAGGAAGGTGAGTCGCGCGGGAATGATCCACAGGACCACTACGGGGACGACTGCGCCGAGCGGGATCGAGATCAGGACCGCCAAGACACCCACACGGGCCGCCCAGCTTTGCTTGGCGAGCAACTTGCTATCGTCGCTGTCGGCGGTTGCATCCCCTCCGAGGCGGCGTTTGAGGGCACTCGCTAGTTGCACCCCGCCGGGCAGTGCGACGAGCACCAAGATGATATTGCTGGCGAGCCATTTGATCGGCAACGCCGCCATCGGACCCTTCGCCGCAAGGTCAGGGTCCCGTTCGGTGTTGGTGTGGGCGTGATGGCGCAGGTGACTCGACCGGTGGCCGGCAAAGCTCAACAGAAGCAGTTGCCCGGCGATGTTGCCGCAGATCGTGTCCCACCGCGCGTACTTCGGGTCGTTGTTGCTGATCGAGCGGTGCACCGAGTCGTGGACCACCGTGTACAGGCCGTAGGACGCAACGCTGTTGATGATCACGCCGGCCAACAACGGCATCGCTCCGGCTGCCCAGGCCGCGATCACCGCTACCTCTATTGCGACGAGCGCCACGAGCAGTACAACCGTCGGCCAGGCAAAGCCCTGCGACAGACGGCGCGAGACTTCGCGCTCGGCGTCGGTGAGGGTCTTGGTGCTCACGAGGTCATTCCGCCCAACCCGACAAAGCCTCGTGCGAGTTCGATCTCGCCCATGTGGCGCAAGCCGTGTTGATAGAGCCAGCACTCGTAGCCGTCGAGCACGGTGATTCCGGCGGGACCGGCGCACATAGCGCTGTAGGTGCTGGCGATCTGCGGCGGGTAGGGAGGCGCAACGAGCACTCGTTGAAAGTCGGCCGGGTCCATCGCTGCAATGTGTGCTTCGGTGCGGTCGAACACTGTGCGCTGGTACTCCTTGAACGCGTCGTAGTCGCCGATGCGCTGATGGATCATGTCGGACACCGGGCGCTCCTTGCCCGCATCGTCGATCGCCATCTGCACCCGCGCTTGCCACTCTTCGTTCCAAACCGGAAGTTCTCCGCTGAGCATCATGAACGCGCCGTCATGCATGTTGGTGTAGTGGAACAGCGAGAACGCGATCGGCAAAACGCCCTCGCGTTCGAAATGGTTGACGTGCTCCAGTTCCATCGTGTCGACCGCCTTGTAATACAGGCCATGCATCGTCCGCATGCGACGCAGAAGTGAGTCCTGCACAAGATCGAGCGTGTCGCCGATAGACGGCCCGGGGGTGGTTGTGCTGTCGGTCATCGTGTCTCCCTATGCGCCGATGGTAGATTATGCCGGTTCAATCGGCACAATCTACCATGAGGTGAAATGAACGACTCGACCCCCACGCAGATCCGCCTCGACCACTACCCGATTGGCATCCCCGGCTACGAGGCCTGGACCATCACCCACGATGCAACACCCGAACTGGCCGGGGGCCAGATCGAAGTCGACGTTCAGCTGATCTCGATCGATCCCGGCATGAAGGGATGGATCACGCCGATGCGCAGCTACATGTCGCCGATCGAGCCCGGCGACGTGATGCGATCCTTCAGCATTGGTCCGGTCACACGCAGTGCAAGCGACCGAATTCAGGTCGGTGATGTGGTGACCGGGTTCCTCGGCGTGCAAACCAACGCCGTGGTCGACGCGCGAGCGGTTCGGCGCTGCGATGTTTCGGTTGCCCCGATGGAGCTGCACCTCAGTGTGCTTGGCATGACCGGCTTCACCGGCTACTTCGGCATGCTCGACATCGGTCGACCGCAACCCGAGCAGACGGTGGTGGTATCCGCGGCCTCGGGCGCAGTGGGTAGCGTTGCGGCCCAGGTGGCGAAGCGGCAGGGCGCCAGGGTGATCGGCATCGCCGGCGGGCCTGTCAAGTGTGCATACCTCACTGACGAGCTCGGCCTCGACGCGGCAGTCGACTACAAGTCAACCGAACAGTCGATCGCCGATCAACTTGCCGCGGCGACTCCGACCGGCATCGATGTGTACTTCGACAACGTCGGCGGTGAGATTCTCGAAGCGGTTCTCCAGAACATCAACGATCACTCCCGCATTGTGCTCTGCGGCGGCATCTCGGGCTACGACCACATGGCGGGCGCAGCTGGCCCGGCGGGCTACATGAAACTCGTGACCACGAGCTCCTCGATGCAGGGCTTCACCATGAAGGACTACCTGCATCGCATCCCTGAGGCGTTCGCCGACCTGTCATCATGGGTGGCCGAGGGCTCGCTCGTGCATCGCCAGCACATCGTCGATGGCATCGAACGATTCCCCCAAGCGTTGCGCATGCTGTTTAGCGGTGAGAACCACGGCAAGTTGCTATTGCGGCCATGACGCTGCGACGTGAACTCAGGTATCGGGACTGAGCAGCGCGGTCAGCGCATCACGCAAGACGACGTTGGCCTCAGCCACGGTGAGGTTACGGCCGCGGCGCAGCTGGTCGATTGAATCGATCTGCGTCAGCACGTTGCCGGCTTCGACCGCCGACGCCCGGGCCCTGGGCGACAGCGCTGCCAGCTCAGGGTTGAATTGGAGCAGGAACTGTTCGCGGAGTAGCCGTCGGTTCTCAGCCATCTCGTCGCGCACGCGTGGACTGTTCGCCGCATTGTGGATCGTGGCTCGGAACATGGCCCCGGTTGCCTCGTAGAGCCGAAGCCGCATTGACACAAAGTCATCGAGTCGATCGGCGAACGGTCCCTGACCAATACGGGCAAGGTGTGTCAGTTCGACGGCCTGAGCCTGACTGCGCTTGATCGCAGCCTCGACCAACTCTGCCGGGTCGGCGAAGTAGCGATACAACGAACGCATCGAGAGCCCAGAGCGCTTTGAGGCTTGCTCGATCGACGGAAACATCATGTCTTCGGCGAACATCTCAAGCACGACGTCGAGCACGGCATCGAGGTTGCGCTGGCGGCGCGCGATGCGTCCATCTATCGCTTGCTCGGTCATTGTCGGACTGTACCCGCGCAGTCAAGACCGTCGTGACCCTGCAATAAATCGCGACTTGCGGTGAAGGCTGTTCTCGATGCGCTGCACGACAGTGAGGACAAGACGCTCGATGAACTGCTCGCCGCCGAACGGGTCGGTGTGAATGCCACGAGCGGAACCTCGGATGCGCACGAAGGCATGCTCGCGTTTCTCGAGAAGCGCCCGCCGGTGTTCAATCGCGGCGAGCCGGATTCGCCAACGAAACTCGGCTAACCATTTGCGGGTCAAACCGGCACAACATAGGCTCACCGTCATGATCGTCTCAGTTGTGAAGATGCTCGGCGCGATGCTGACCGCACCCGTTCGACGTCGGCGGTCGCCAGCCGACACGCCACCTGCGGGCCGCGAACACTATGAACCGACGCCGTTCGCAGCGTCTCGCGAGGCGGCGACTTTGCAGGCTGCCGACATTCCGGTCGCCAAGACGCCCGCCCACGGTTGGCAGGGAAGCGACTGGCCAGCGCCGGTCCTTGCGGGATGCGATGAACCGCTCGTCGAAGGCGCCCCCGACCTGCGAGGGGTTTGGCGAGTAGAGAAAGGCCCGCTTAAGGGTCACGTCGAACGAGTCGAGCAAGCGGGCGACCGAGTCGTCATCACCGCCGCAGGGATTATCCACGACATGTTCGTGAACGGCACGCTCGAAGGCGGCGTCAACGATGTCAGCGAGGCAGGCACACAGATCTCGGTCGCAGCCCGGTTCGAGGATGGTCGCCACAACCTCTACCCAGGCAACAAGCGAGTCATTGCGGTAACGCGCTATCTCGACGGCGACGAGATGGTGTGGCGCTGGGGTCCCTGGCGCAACCGTCTGACACGACTCGAGGTACCCGCCAGCTGAGCGTTGGTTAGCCGTCCCGCGATTGCCGTTTGCAGCGGAACGCTTGGAATCGGCCGACGAACTCGTCGGTTTGTTCGGCCGACCATTCGACGCCGGGCCAGCCCGCCAATGTGCGGCAGCGGTCGCCATGCGCACGCCACCCGGTCGTGAGTTTCCCAGTGAAACCGAGTCGCTGCAATCCCGCCATGCGAATGTGGATGGGCATGGCCACGGCCTCGGCCAGGCTTGGTGCGTCGCCCGCCAGCCATCCGGTCTCGGCGGTCCACTGACCCATCTCGGCTAGTGCGCTTCCGAGCGCCTCGCTCGCCTGGCCAATGGTCGCGGGGTCGGTGCCGTAGTAGACGCCGATCATGGGTCGGAACGCATGGCGGTCGATCCAGCCCATTCGCTCGCGCACGAGAGCGCGAGCGGCACCGTCGGAGGACAGGAGCGCTGGTGCAACCACTCGTTCCTCCAGCCACTCGAGGACCGGAATTGAGTCGGCGAGGTAATCGCTACCGACCCGAACCAATGGGATCTCGAGCCTCGGGCTGTGCTTGACGAACTCGTTGGGCAGCACGAAGTCGGGTCCGCGCACTGCCGACGGTGGCAGGTCGATCAGTTCGTGGGCGATGCCGCGTTGGTGCAGCGCGAACTCGACGCGCGTCGCGAACGGGCAGATCCAGTGCCCGTACAACGCAACGTCAGGCGCGGCGTCGTCCACGCGTGCATTCAAGACAGTGGGCCCCAGACTTCGAGGTGGCCGGCGCGCTCGACGCGACGAAGTGTTCGCAGGTCGAGCAGCGCTTCTAGGCCGGTTTCGGCGAAGACGGACCGAACGCGTGCTGCGTCGTCAGCCGAGGCAGAAGCAAGGTCGTCGTGGAGTCGTTGCATCAACCAGAACCGGTACGGCATCACGCTGGTGGTCAGTTCGATGCCACGCCAGGGGAATGTCGCCGCGCCACCGCCAACAAGACCGCGGCCGCCAGTTAGTCCACGAATTGCCGGGTCGTCGAGCCCGTTGGTGCCTTCCTCGATCTCGGGATGTTCTGCGAGCCACTCGTTCGCGGCCGAAACGTGCGCGGAGATCTCGCCAAGGTATTCCTCTGAGACGTAGCGCATCATTGCAAGCAGTGTCTCGGGAAGCTCGTCGTCTGCGATCAGTTCGTCATCGTCGTCGGTGCCGTATTCGTGGCGGTATGGCTCGACGGAACTCATTCGCTCGACCCACCGGCCGACACGCGGCGCGCGCTGCTTGATGAGCATCGTCGGCGCCGGGTCACGGTAGAGGTGGGCCCACATGGCAGCGATGAGTCCATAGTCACCAATGGTCGGACGATTACCCAGCAGGTATGGGTGGTCGAGCAGGTGAGCTTCGAACAGGTCGAGCCACTCATGGAAGGCCGTCTCGATCAACGGTTGCGATTCTGGCGTGACGCCGAAAACCGTGGCCGCCTTACGCATGCGTCCGCTGCTGTGCAGGAACACCTTCTCGGCCTCTTCGGCGGACAGGGCCTGCGGAAAGCTGAGCGCGAACTCGGAGGTGATGAACGCCAGGTTCTGCTCGTCGAAGTTCCACCGGTAGTGCATTGCCGGGCGCAGCAGGCCCTCGCCACCGAACAACTCGAACAGGTGGGCAACGGCCAACAGCAGTGGCGCATCTGGATACGAAGACGACCGGCGCAGCGGTTGCCCGGCGCCGCGTTCGAAGTGGTCGATGATGTCGGCGCCGTCTTGGATGATTGTTCCATCAGGCGTTTCCATGCACGGCACGATCCAGCGGCCGACGGTCGGCACGATCTCGTTCAGGTATCGGTCGCTACCCGGCGATTTCTCGACGAACGGGATGCCCTGGGTGCGCAGATACGACCGGGCCTTGCCGGTGTACAACGACGCTGGCATTCCGTACAGGGTGTAGTGAGCGTTCATCGACAAGCGCTTTCTAGTTGGGAGATGGGCAGGGGACCATGGAAGCCCGAGCCGTCGCCGAGGATGGCGACCTTGGCCGGGTTGGGGATGACGGCGATGAGATCGCTTGTCAGTTCTGCGGTGCGAAGCGTCCAACCGTTTGGCAGATCGAGTTCGCCTCGATCAGGTGCGTCGTTCGGAGCGCTCCATGCGGGCGGGGCGAAGGTGCCGTCGCCGAAGTCGAGCACGTCGATCGAGCGGCCCGACGCATAGAGCATCGTGTGGTGTTTGTCGATCGACAGCACCGCGGCGCCCGCGACGCGTTCGTTGCCGACTGGGCGAGCAACGAAGGCGAACCGCAGTCCGTCGACCTGCATTGTGTCGAGCGGGCCGTCTGTGTCGGCGAGCGGTGATCGGCTGAAGTACGCCGCATCGGCGACGAGCCCGCCAAACAGCGAAAACGAAGCTCCGTCGGGAAGCGAAAGAGACCGTGCCCGTTGCTCGGTGACAGGCTCGTGGCACAGCCAGACCTGACCCTGTGCGTCGATGAATTCCATGCGTAGGCCTTCGCCGACGGTCCAGTTGTCGACCCATTCCGGGTTGCCAAGCCTCGGATCGTGACGGCTGGTCATGATGCCGGACCAAGCCATGCCATCAGCGCATCGGTGTAGGCCTCGCCAATGTCTTCTTGCAGGAAGTGTCCGCCACCCTCGAGGATGACGTGCGGCTGGTCTTGTGCGCCGGGGATGCGAGCGGCGATTGGTTTCCAGCCATCAGGGGAGACGATGTCTTGGTCGCTGAAAATGGTCAGCACCGGTTGTGTCCACCCCTCGAACACATCCCACGCGGCGTTGCAGGCGGGGTACATCGGGTTGTCGGGACGAGTCGGTAGCAGCTGGGTAAACGCCCGGCTGCCGATCGTGAGCGCCGGATCCGGGTAGGGCGCCCGGTAGCCGTGCACGACCTCGTCGCTGGGCCCGGTGACCATCGTCATCGGTAGCATCGCCCAGGGCTGCCATTCGGGAGCGATCCTGGCGGCCTCCTGAAAGTCGGCGAACGGCCCGGTCGCTTCGATCACGTCAGGCAGCGGCTGGGTGAGGTCACGCCAGGGCAAACCGGTGTTGGATATCACCAGCCGCTTGGCCAGGCCGGGGTTCTCTGCTGCGAGGCGCATGCCGATGATGCCGCCCCAGTCGTGCAGCACGAGCGTTGCACCCGATAGCGAAAGCTGATCGACAAGCAACGACCGCATCCACTCGACGTGGCGTAGAACGGTGTAGTCGTTCATCTCGCTGGGCTTGTCCGACAGGCCCATGCCGACCAGGTCGGGGGCAATGACTCGATAACCCGCAGCGATCGCGGCAGCGATCTGGTGACGCCAGATGTAGGACCACGACGGATTGCCATGCATGAACACGACAACCGGAGCGTTCGCGTCGCCGGCATCGACGCTGTCCGAATCAACGCTGTGTGAATCGATGAGGTGGACGCGCAGGGTTTGGTCGTCGTCGGCTCCATCGCCAGCCGGGATTGTGACGAAGCGGCTGCCACTCGGATAGTCGGCGATGCCGCCACGGATCTCCGCGGCATCGGCTTCGGATGTGCGCAGGATCTCCATCAGAACAGCACCTTGCTCGGGTCGGTCAGCGAACGTGCGATGTCGTCGAGCGCCGGATCGGCAATGACGACATAGTCAGTGTCGCTGTGGGTGGAACCGCTGGCGATGAGTTCGTCGGCGGCGTCTCGGGAAACAAGGTCGTATCGGGCCTCGGCGAAG
>Ga0115566_10001197_pt1 | contig 22477 bp, 15 predicted proteins | sample COGITO_mtgs_1204_3_FD_87173 | JGI IMG/M metagenome (GOLD analysis project Ga0115566, IMG submission 87173) | Pelagic marine microbial communities from North Sea - COGITO_mtgs_120405 | ecosystem: Environmental > Aquatic > Marine > Epipelagic | place: Germany:Helgoland, sampling site Kabeltonne...
TATCGTGAATGCCGTCCAAGAGGAAATAGGGCTTCGAGGAGCCGAAATGATCGTAGAGCGCATTCGGCCAAACGTGGCCATTGTGACAGATGTTTGTCATGACACAACCACGCCAATGATGAATAAATTTGAGCAAGGTGATTTCAAATCAGGAGATGGCCCCGTGTTGAGTTATGCACCAGCCGTTCAAAATAACTTGCTCAAGTTGATCATAAAAGCAGCTGAAGACAACGACATTAGTTTCCAACGAATGGCCGCATCGCGCTATACAGGAACGGACACAGATGCTTTCGCTTTTGGTGCTGGTGGAGTGGCTTCTGCACTTATTTCATTGCCGTTGCGCTATATGCATACAACCGTTGAAATGGTGCACAAGGATGACGTTGAAAACGTGATTCGATTGATCTACAATTCGGTGTTGAGCATAGAGGATAACCACGATTTTAGGTACATCAAATAAAGACTCCGACTTTTTGACGCGCCTTCGGCCTTGGTCTTATGTTTGACTAAGGGCGAGCGCTGCATTTGCAGTCATTGATTTTCAAGTCATTAATAACCGTTAAAAAATACCTTTGCGCCCCGTTTACACCGTGCGATTATAGTTCGGTTTCGGTTGGTATTAAGAAGAACTAAGGAATGGATAGGAATACGATTATAGGTTTACTGCTCATAGGGGCTATTTTAATTGGCTATAGCCTTTGGATGAAGCCAAATGCGGAACAGCAAGCTGCGGAGCAACAAGCCCAAGACAGCATTGCATTGGTTCAGGCAGAGGCGACTCTGAAAGTAGAAGAGGAGCTAGCAACATTTAGGGCTGAAGAAGACAGTGCAGTTGAAACTGTTGAGGTTGATTCGATTGAAATGGCACTTCGTGATTCGTTGGAGCGACTCACCCGTAAAAAGCAGTTTGGGTCTTTTGCGAGTGCAGCTGAAGGCGAAGAAGTATTACACGTATTGGAAAACGACTACGTGCGCTTGACGCTTTCAAATAAGGGTGCAGCTCCGGTGAGTGCCGAATTATTGAATTACGTCACCTTCGATTCGCTGCCGCTTTACCTATTCGATAACGAAACATCTTCTTTTGATTTCACCTTTTGGATCAACAATTCACAGGAATTAAACAGCCGCGATTTGTTTTTCGTACCGGTTGAAACGGCCATGAGCAGCAACTCGGCTGTTTATAGAATGTATGGCGAGGCACAGGATCAGTACATTGAGTTGACTTATACACTACCTGAAGGTGAAAGCTATATGGTTGACGCCAACATTCAGGTGGTTAATATGGATCCGTTGCTTCGAGCGAGCGAAGATCAATTTCAATTGAATTGGCAAATACATGCTCCCGTTCACGAGCGCAGCAGAAAGGCCGAGCAAGATGTGACTACCATCTATTACAAGTATATGGATGGCGAAATGGATTACATTTCAGCTACTAGTTTCGAGGCAGAAGATTTAGAAGCATCTACAAAATGGATTTCCTTCAAGCAGCAATTTTTTAGCGCCACCATTATTGCCGAGCAGGGATTTAGCAAGGACAACGCCCAGATCGAAACCATTGAATTGGATGACCCTAGGTATACCGAAGGTTTTAGAGCGCAGTTGACCATGGATTTTGCGAATGAACGCGACCCTTCTTTCCCGATGAAGCTTTATTTAGGTCCAAATCATTATCAAACGCTAGCGGATTTGGATTTGGGTCTTGAAGATCAAATCGAGTTGGGTTGGACCATTTTTGGATGGGTAAACCGATGGTTGGTCATTCCTGTATTTAACTTCCTAGATGAAAACACCGGGCTCGGTTACGGTATCATCATTTTGATATTGACCCTATTGATCAAGTTGTTGCTTTTCCCATTGACATGGAAGAACTACGTTTCAAGTGCTCGGATGAAGGCCTTAAAGCCCGAAATTGATGAGATCAACGAAAAAATGAAGGACAAGGACGCTGTTGCCAAACAACAAGCGACCATGACGCTCTATCGGCAAGCAGGAGTGAATCCGATGGCGGGCTGCATTCCGATGGTATTGCAAATGCCAATACTCTACGCTATGTTTCGATTCTTCCCCGCCAGCATTGAACTTAGGCAGCAAAGCTTCCTTTGGGCGAAAGATTTAAGCACATACGACTCCATTTATCAGCTTCCTTTTGACATTCCGATGTATGGCGATCACATTAGCTTGTTCACGGTGTTGATGGCTATTTCCACCTTCTTTTATTCGAAGTACAACATGGACATGGCTGGAGGCGGTAACGCTCAAATGCCACAGATGAAAATGATGATCTATTTGATGCCCGTCATGCTGTTGGTCTTCTTTAATAACTACAGTTCAGGTTTGAGCTACTATTATTTCATGGCCAACGTGATGTCAATGGCGCAGCAATTCATCATAAAAAGATGGTTTATCGATGAAGATGCCATCCGAGCAAAAATTCAAGCCAATAAAAAGAAACCGAAGAAAACATCTGGTTTTCAAGCGCGGTTAGAGAAAATGGCAAAAGATCGAGGACTTCAAAATCCAAAGAAAAAATGAGAACAATGAAATTGATGTTGGTCGCAGTTATGGCGCTTGCCATGTCTGCAGTGAGTTGTAAAAACTCAAAAAAGACGACAGATTCAACAGAAACGAACATTAAAGTTGAAAAAACTACCCAAGCTCCTGATGGAAACTCAGATCGCAAAGAAGTGGCGGCAAAACCTCAAGAAGTGAAGCAAGAAGCCAAAGCTGAACGTCCGGCACCCAAATATCCTGATTCCTTGTTTTTTAGGATAGAGCGAACGCCCTGTTTTGGTCAATGTCCGACTTACACGGTCAACATATACTCCAGCGGATGGGCGCTGATGGAAGGAAAGCAGTTTTTTGATTACACAGGGTTTTACACTACTAAGTTTTCAGAAAGCGAATTGATCCAAATCGAGAAACTGGCCATGATGAACGGATTCCCAAAAATGGATCATGTTTATGATGCACCCGTGACAGATTTACCTTCAACGACCACTATTGTTCAGTCTGAAAACATCAACCATTGGGTGTATAATCGAATGAATAGTCCGGATGAACTTCGCACATTCGAGCGAGAGATGGAGACGCGCATCAAGGATAAGCAATGGAAGCCCTACACCAAAAACGGTGTTCCAAAAGGGGAGTAATTGACTTTATATCGCCAGAAAAGTTCAGCGTTTTTTCTTTCGCTTAACTTATCCTAGTTTAGACAACCAATTCAGGACATATTCGTTCTGTTAAAGAGTCTATGAATCAGTCCAATAAGTTTCGAGTTATGTTTCGGGTTTTGCCCCTATTTCTTATGCTTTTGCTGGCATTCAAATTAGACGCTCAGAACTATTTTGACCATTGGGCCTTTGGCACGAATGTCCACATTGATTTCACGAGTGGGACACCTTCCGTTTCGTGCAACACATCCATCAATTCCTCAGAGGCAGCAGCTGTTTGGAGCAATCCCGTAACAGGCGATTTTATTGCGTATACAAGCGGAACAACAGTTTATAACGGCCAAACCCACAATGTCTTAGCTAACGGAACGGGGTTGATTGCCAATGCATCTTCTATTGAATCGGCTTTGATTTTACCAAAGCCAGGCGCGTCCATTGATGAGTTTTACATTTTCCACAATAACATCACCAACACCTATTGGTCTGAAGCGGATATTTCACAAGGAACAAATGGGACGGTTGGTTCAAAGAATAATTTTCTAGCCGCTTCTGGTTCCGAACGTTGTGGAACGGTACCGCACGGAACGCTATGCCCCGCTTATTGGGTTATGATAAGCAAAGGCGTGAATGACTCGGTTGCGGCCTATTTGGTTGATACGAATGGCATAAGTTCTACACCTGTTGTTTCTGCAACAGGAATAACTGGGGGAAATGCCCGTGGAAACATTGTTTTCTCTGAAGATCGAACCATGGTTGGAATGAGCGTAGAGAACAAGGGTATGTATGTTGCGCCCTTCAATAACAATACGGGCCAAACGGGCACTTGGGTGAAAATTGGAACAACAACCAATGGATTTGGATCGGCTTTTTCACCTGATGGCACTAAAGTTTATTACACCAGTGGATACGGTCAAAATGTATATCAGTATAACTTTTCTAACACCACAGAAACTTATTTAGGCGGCTCAGGACTCAGCTATCTTGCGCTAGCGCCTGATGGTAAAATTTACATTTCGAAATACGGTCAGCAAACGCTGGGTGTAATCAATTCGCCAAACCTAGCTGGCACGGCCTCAAGTTTTCAAATTTCTGGGCTTACCATTAGCGGCCCTTCCACCTGCGTTTGCCGTTGGGGTTTGCCAAATCCATTTCATGTGGACATCGGATATACGCCAAGTCATCCAGATACCATAACGCTTTGTCCGGGTGAAGACACGCTATACACGTCATTGGTTTCGGGCGATTCCTTTCTTTGGAATACAGGAGCAACAACACAGTCCATTTTACTCGATTCGCAAGGTTTATATTACGCTACCATTGGATTTGGAGACTGCGCAAGCTTCGATTCGGTTTATCTACAATACGTTTCGGATGTAGAGATTTCGGCTAATACGGTATGCCAGTCAGATACGACCATTTTCAGTCATTATACGGCCATGCCCGTGTCGAATATCAGTTCATATCTGTGGAACTTTGGAGATGGGTCAACATCTACTTTGCCAAATCCTTGGCACCTATATAACATTGGCGATACGTTTAATGTGACGCTGAGCGTGACAACCAATTCGGGTTGTGTGCTCGATACCAATTTGGAAGTGGTCGTTCATCCAAATCCAATTCCTGAATTTAGTTTCGAAAATGTATGTGATGGCAATTATGTGACTTTTCAGGATGATGCCATTGAAGGAAGTGCAGCTATCATCGCCCGGTCTTGGGATGTAACAAACAATGGGACTACAGAATACGCAAATTCAAATCCATCGCATCTATATTCCACCTTTGGTCAATACGCAGTTGAATTCAAAGTGGAAGACGCGCTTGGATGCATTGACTCTATGGTTAAGTTGGTGTTTATCCATCCAAATCCAGTCGCTGAGTTTTCGGTGGAAAATGAATGCCTTCATGTGATTCATGCATTTGCTGACAGCAGCGATGTGGCGCTTGGAAACATAACACAATGGAACTGGACTTTTGGAGATGGTCAATCGAGTTCAATAGCCTCGCCCGATCATCTTTATGCCACGGCAGGTTCCAAGTTCGTTACCTTAACCGTGACTTCCGATAGCGGATGTGTCGATGCGAAAACCAAGAATACCCAAGTGTATCATCTACCTATTGCAAGTTTCCATGCCGATTCTACCTGCGAAAACTTAGGCGTGATTTTCAATGAAAACAGTACTTCGCAAAGCGGATCTATCACTCAATTCTTTTGGGAGTTTGGAGATGGAAGCAATGCTGCCGCTCAGTCGCCCATTCATGACTATGCTGGTCCGGGATTGTACGATGTGGATCATGTCGTCATTTCCAATTATGGCTGCATAGACAGTATTTCCCATCAAGTTAGAATCTTACCCGCACCGAATACCGCTTTTGGTTGTTTGAATAAAGTTTGTCAAGGCGATCCTTTGCCCTTCTATGACCAAAGTGTGATTGCAAACGTTACTCCGGGGGGCGATCAGATTGTTAGCTGGGATTGGCAGTTGAATGGAAATTTCTTTTCATCCGACACAAACCCTGTATATCAAACTTCAGCTTTTGAAAGCTTCCATGTGAAACTGACTACTACGTCAAATTATGGTTGCACTACATTTTCTGAAAATGTGGCTCAAATATTCCCCACGCCTAAGGCGCTGTTGGAACGAGAGCCGGCATGCCAGTTGGCTCCATCGAAGTTTTCCAGCTTGAGTACCATTCCAGCCGGACTGGTATCAGAGTGGTTGTGGGATTTTGGTGATGGAAGTTTTTCAACGGTAGAAAACCCAGAACATAGTTATCAATGGCCCGGTCAATTCCCCATCGAATTGGCTATTTCATCCAATAAAGGTTGTGTGGATACGGTGCGTGGTTCCATTTTGATTCCAGAAACACCAAAAGTTAATTTTGATGTAGATCCAACGATTGGGTGCACAGATTTGCACGTTTTGTTTAAAAATCAAAGCGCAATTGACGAGGGCGGATTGAGCTATCAATGGTATGTGAATGATAGAATCATATCAACGGAGCGAAACCCCTCAGAATGGCTAACAAATGACACCTTAGCTCCATTGTTGTATTCAGTGAAGCTGTCCGTTTCATCCGATCTAGGTTGTGCTGCTTCGAAGTTGAAAACAGATTTGATCACAGTGTTTCCCAAGCCTAAAGCAAAATTCACATATGATTTTGATGATTTTGCCATGTTCGACCCGAGTGTCGAATTCAGCAATAATTCAGAACAAGGAATTCGTTGGTCATGGAATTTTGGTGACGGTGCAAAGAGCTCAGATTTTGCTCCACAGCACTTCTATGAAAAACACGGGAAATACGCGATAAGCTTGACAACGTGGAACACTTATAATTGTCCTGATTCTACGCACGATATCATCGTCATTGATCCAATAACACAGTTATATGTTCCAACAGCTTTCACTCCGAATGGCGATGGCGATAATGACTTTTGGGGCGTAAAGGGCTTCAACGAAGGAAACCGATTCAATATCAAGATTTGGGATAGGTGGGGCCACCTTGTGTATGAATCGAGTGAAATGGATTTTTCATGGAATGGCTACATGTCAAATGGCGAGCTAGCACCGATAGGCACCTATGCTTATGTCATCAATTTTGAGACATCGGAGCTCGAAGTGAAAGAAATTACGGGGCAGTTTTCACTGCTTCAGTAACTGGTTTTTCAAGCGCTAGCGTTGCAGAAACCGTGGCGAATAAGGCCATAAAGCCCGATGTCATTGGTCCGAAAAAAGGTATGAGCATCCAAGCTGTAAATGGCATTCCTATGCCAATCGTCTTCCATTTTTTACTCCAAACAAATTTTCCGCTCTCCGAAGCTGAAATATGCATCCGCTCTAACGAGTAATCCATGAAACTAAAGCCGTAGAAATAGGCGTTGATGAAGAACATGAGAAAGGGAGCGGCAAATCCAGCTATGGGCACAAAGCCAAGCGCAAAACACCCTATCGTCAAGATCAATTGGATCAAGCCATTTTTTAAAGCAAGTTTAATGGCTCGCCATAAGTCTCGAAAGAAAACGGAAATCTTAAAGTCTGGCACGTTCGCGCCAACTGCTGTCGCAACGTTTTCACTTACTATCGTTAGTAAGGGCGACATGATTAAGAGTATGATGGAGCCGCCAACAAAGGTCATGATGAAATACAACATGATCCGAAGGATGATCCAGAGAAGGGCGTAGAGGATTTTTCCAATTATGCCGCTTAGGTCGTTAAGCCAATCGATGGACTCCATCCAGTTGGTGAGTCCCATACTCAGGAAGTCAGTAGCCCAACTTGTGAGCGAAAGCCCACCATAAATAACCAAAGCGGTAACAATCAGCGGAAACCAAAGCAGCCACAACAATCCATTTTGTTTTAGAAAGCGAAAAGACGCGATGTATGCTTGAAATGCCTTAGCCATTATTAATTTCTAAGCAAAAAGTAATCGTAAGTCGATCTGATTGCGATGAAGCTCAAGCATGCCTTTTTGCTCCATCTTTTTGAGCAAGCGAGAAATGACTTCACGCGATGTGCTTAAGTCATCCGCAATGTCTTGATGGGTGACGGACAAAATTTTCGAGTCAAGTGTTTCTGCTTGTTTCTTTAAATAGAACTCTAAACGCTCGTCCATAGCTTTGAAAGCAATGGCATCGATGACCGTTAAAAGCTCTTCAAATCGCGTGCGATAGGTCTCTATTACGAAGTAATACCACGAGCGATATTCCAACATGAGCGCGTCCATTTTGTCGATGGGTACGAGGATGACGGAAGTGTCTGTCATGGCCTTCGCCATCACTTCGGATGTTTTTTGCTGCGAGGCGCAAACCATGCTCAATGCACAGGCGTTCCCTGGTTCGATGTAGTAAACAAAAAATTCGCCTCCATCTTCACCCTCACGATACAGCTTGACCATGCCATCAACAATGAGCATGGTCGATTTAATGTATTGGCCAGTCCGCATGAGTTCGTCACCTTCTTGAAAGGTTTTAAGCGAACCAATTTCGGATAGAATATCGATTAACTCAGATTCAAATGCGGGAAAGCGGTCGTGAAGTAGTTCCTTGATTTCGGTGTTCATTCGATTGGTTTATTCTTCCCATTGCTCATAACCTCGTTGGAGGTTGTAAACAATCTTAAATCCTTTCTCCTGCATGATTTCTTGGGCGGTTTTGCTTCTTCCACCCGCTGCGCAGTAAACCAATACTGGTTTTTCCTTATCGAGTGTTTCCAGTTGCTTATCAAATGCAGGTTTAGAAATATCCATTTGTACGGCTCCTGTAATCATTCCGCGAGCCACTTCCGCATTTTGACGTACGTCAACAATTTGTAGGTTGTGGTCGGCTGCCATCAGGTTTTTTGCTTCTTCGCTGGAAACGTCCTTAAACGTGCCACCTTTAGAATCAGTTTGTGCGGTGCAAGAAAGTAGGAGGGTTGAGAAGAGAAAGGAGGCTAATATTTTCATAGTCTATGTTGTTTGGAAATCGGTTTACAATGTTATCGTTTTTTTAATCGAAAATCTGGATCAAGCTTGCGATGAAAGCAATAATCCCAAGGCAAGACTGCCTCGGGATTATTATCACCAACACACCACTAAAGCATTGTCACTTGTTCGTGAAATTCTGTAATTGGGAGCTTTCCTAATTGTTCGATGGCTTTGAATCCACCCAACACATTGGTTACGCTCGATATACCGTGTTTTTTCATGATGGATGCTGCAGCCACAGACCGATATCCGCCAGCGCAGTGTACCATGTAGTTTTTCCCCTTGTCGAGTTGCTCGACCGTATTTAGTAGGAAGTCTAACGGGAGGTTTTTGGCACCATCAATGTGTTGCGACTCAAATTCAGAAGCCTTTCTGACATCAAGCGTTTCGATTCCCGTGTATCCTAAATAGCCATTGGCAAAGTCTTCGGGAGAAATATTGCGAATGGCATCCGTTGGTTTTCCAGCGTTTTCCCATGCATTAAACCCACCGTCCAAAACACCAATTGGATTGTCATAACCAACGCGCGCAAGCCGTGTAATAACTTCTTCTTCACGGCCATCGTCAGCAACCACCAGAATTCGGCTGTTTAAATCTTCAATCAAAACACCGACCCAAGGGGCAAAGGTGCCATCGATTCCAATGAAAACAGAGCTCGGTATAAATCCTTTTGTGAATTCGCTTTCATGCCGCGTATCCAACACAATCGTGTTTTCTACCTTCATTTCGTTTTCAAACTGATCGACTGATAATTTGCGCAATCCAGCTTCTCGAACCTCCTCAAAGGAGCGATAACCTTGTTTGTTCATCGCTGCATTTTTTGGAAAATATTGAGGCGGAGATACTAATCCAGTCAGTACGGCTTGTATAAATTCCTCGCGAGTCATGTCGGCCCGTAAGGCATAGTTTGTTTTCTTTTGATTGCCTAGTGTGTCAAAGGTTTCTTTGCTCATGTTTTTGCCACAGGCGCTTCCTTGACCATGACCGGGATAAACCATTACATGATCGGGTAGCGGCATGATTTTATTGCGCAATGAATCAAAAAGGTGACTTGCTAAATCTTCTTGAGAAAGGTCCGTTTTTACGGCCAAATCAGGACGTCCCACGTCTCCAATAAAGAGCGTGTCACCTGTATAAATGCTGTGAGGCGTCTTGCTTTCATCCAGTAAGAGGTAAGATGCAGACTCCATCGTGTGACCAGGTGTGTGCAACACTTTTATGGTCATTTTTCCTAGAGGCAATTCTTCGCCATCGGTGGCTACGTGAAAGTCGAAATTGGCTGACGCTGTTGGTCCATACACGATTTTGGCTCCGGTCTTCTTCGCTAGGTCCAAATGACCGGAGACAAAATCCGCATGAAAATGCGTTTCCAAAACATACTTAATAGTAGCGCCTCTTGAAGCTGCCATTTCGATGTATTGATCTACCTCTCGAAGTGGATCAATAATAGCCGCTTCACCATTTGATTCGATGTAATAAGCCGCTTCGGCTAAACATCCGGTATAAAGCTGTTTGATTTCCATGTTTTTCTGTTTTTAAATAATCTGGAGCAAAGGTCGGTTAGGGGAAATTCACCCACGGTGACATCGGTTACAATGGCAAAAGATTATGGTCAGGAAACCAAAAAAGGTTGGTTAGAACAGTAGTTCTGTGCCCAGAATGGCCGCACCCATGATGAGGATAAACCAGCCAAATCCGACTTTCAGCTTTTTGCCATCTATTCGAGTGGCAAGTGAGCTGCCTATGAAAATCCCACCTATGGCGAGTAGGGTAAAAGCGACTAAAAAGATCCAATCGATGTCGTAGTTGCTCACATCTCCTAGGAAACCGAGCGTTGATTTTACTGAAATGATGAGAAGCGAAGTGCCTATGGCGCGTTTCATAGGAAGGCCAGCAAAAAGAACGAGTGCAGGAATGATAAGAAAACCGCCTCCAGCGCCAACCAGTCCGGTAAGTACGCCAACAACTAAACCTTCAGCCATGACTATAAAAGCCAGTTTTAGGTTCGAGACTTTTTTGCTCTTAGCCTCATTTTTTGATGGTTTTATCATACTGTAGGATGCAAAGACCATGAGCAAGGCAAACAGGATCATGAGTAGCATGTCTTTGGAAACCTCAAGATTTCCAAACTGAGCAATTTCTTCTGGAATGGCCGGAACCAAAAATTTTCGTGTCAAGAAAACAGCGATTACGCTCGGGGTGCCAAACAACGCTACGGTTTTGTAGTCAACCATGCCTTTAGAAGTGTAGCGCATGCTTCCAACAAAGCTTGAAATACCCACGATGAAGAGCGAGTAAGCCGTAGCCAGAACAGGCGGTATGCCTACCAAATAGACTAAAACCGGAACAGCCAATGTAGACCCGCCTCCACCTATCAGTCCAAGGGAGACGCCAATAAGTACAGCAAGCAGGTAACCGATCACTTCAATCATGGGTGCAAATGTGCATTTTAGGATTTAAGTCTTGTGTGATGGATGTCGCGGAAACCGCTTTTTCTAGGTGCTGACTTTCATATAGAGGTGCCAACCCATTGGTGGCAATTACAATCCGCTACTTTTGCAACCTTCAAAATTTAAGCAATGTCCCGTAAAGCCCTCGCGTCCGTTTCTCCAGTTGATGGTCGATATGCCCGCCATTCTGAACCTTTGGTGGAATTCTTTTCCGAATTCGCTTTATTCAAATACCGCGTTCGGGTTGAAATAGAATACCTGATACTGCTATCCAACCAAGAGCTGAAGAACATTTCACCTTTAACGGAAGATGAGGCCTACAAACTGCGTGGCTTGTACATGGATTTCACCCTTCAAGATGCGGAACAAATAAAAACCATCGAGCGCACGACCAACCATGATGTGAAAGCTGTGGAATATTTTGTAAAAGCGCAATTGGAGAACATCGGCCGAAACGATCTACTGGAATTTGTCCACTTTGGATTAACCAGCCAAGACATTAACAATACGGCTGTTCCTCTTAGCATCAAGGAGGCTCAAATGGAAGTCATGTTGCCGCGATTGATGACGGTTCTTGAAGTGCTTCGACAAAAAGCAAAAGATTGGGATAAGATTTCCATGTTGGCGCGAACGCATGGTCAACCTGCTTCTCCAACGCGTCTGGGTAAGGAAATACAAGTCTTTGTTGAACGTTTAGACCAACAGCTGTTGCAGTTAAGCCATGTGCCTTTTGCAGCCAAATTTGGCGGTGCTACTGGAAATTTTAATGCCCACCATGTGGCCTACCCAAACCAGGATTGGATTGCCTTTAGCAACGAGTTTGTGAATCAAGTGCTAGGATTATACAGATCGCAAACCACGACACAAATAGAACACTATGACCATTTAGCCGCATTGATGGATTGCTGGAAACGCATCAACACCATCCTCATTGACTTAAGCCGAGATATTTGGACCTATGTTTCCATGGATTATTTCAAGCAGAAAATCAAGGCTGGAGAGGTTGGGTCATCTGCAATGCCACACAAAGTGAATCCGATTGATTTTGAAAATGCAGAAGGAAATTTAGGTTTCGCAAACGCCATGTTCGAACACCTTTCGGCCAAATTACCCGTGAGTCGATTGCAACGCGATTTAACCGATTCCACCGTATTGAGGAACATCGGAATGCCTTTCGCGCATACCTTGATTGCATATGCTTCTTTAGAGAAAGGTTTAGAAAAACTCATACTGAACGAAGCCGAAATTGCAGCCGAGTTGGACAATCATTGGGAAGTATGTGCCGAGGCAATCCAGACTATATTGAGGCGAGAGGGCTATGAAAAACCCTATGAAGCGTTGAAAGAGTTGACCCGAAAAAATTCGAAAGTCACGGCCGAATCTTTGGCGCAATTCATTGACGGATTAGGTGTCAGCGAAGCCGTGAAGGTTGAGTTAAAGCGCATAACACCGCAAAATTACACGGGCATCGCATCTTTGGGAGCTTGAAAAACTTTTTACAAATACTCAATCATTTAAGTCCTTATAAAGGACGGGTTGTACTCAACTTATTGTACAATCTGCTGAATGCTGCCTTTTCGGTGGTTTCATTTTCGGCCATCATTCCTTTTTTGAAAATTCTATTCGACCGTGTTGGCGATAGCAAGGAAGAGATAGTTGAGAGCAAAGTGGGTGACGGTATGATGAATGAGCTCAACCATTGGTTTGACCTTTACATTTTTAACGAAGGACCCAAAAATGCCTTGATGGTTTTTTGTTTCATCATTGTCATTCTCTTTCTCATCCGAAATCTGTTTCGCTTTCTTGCGCAGCATCAAATGGCGTATTTGCGAAATGCTGTGGTGCGAGATGTGCGCGAAAACATCTATTCAAAGCTACTGAGACTGCCCATGGCCTATTACACCGATGAACGAAAGGGCAACATTTACTCAAGGTTTACCAACGATGTTTCAGAAGTGGAATGGTCGGTCATGGGTGCCTTGGAAGCAGTTTTCAAAAACCCCGTCCTTATCCTTTTCTTCTTCGGAACGCTGGTCGTTATCAGTTGGCAACTAACCTTATTTGTGGTTCTAGTCTTACCAATTTCGGGGTTTGTCATTGGAAAGATTGGGAAGTCGCTTAAGAAGACTGCCCGTAAAGGTCAAAATGAGTTAGGTCACGTTGTATCTACCTTAGAAGAAACGGTGGGCGGCATCAGAATCGTGAAAGGATTTGGCGCAGAGGGCCAGTTTCATCAGCGATTTGAACGGTTGAATAACAGCTATTTCCGCTTGATGGTAAAGTTGTATCGCAAGCAATATTTGGCTTCCCCCATCAATGAAACCTTATCGGCAATCACCATTGCCATGATCCTTTGGTTTGGTGGTAATTTGGTGCTAGAAGGTCGGATGCTTGCGGGAGAATCCTTCATTCTTTACATTGCTATTTTTTCTCAAATGATATCTCCAGCTCGCGCGTTAACAGAGGCATTTACCCGTGTTCAGCGTGGTATTGCGGCTTCCGAACGTATCAACGAGGTGCTTTCAGCAGATGAGCAGGTGTTGGAGGTTGAAAACGCTTTGAATGTCAGTGGGTTTGAATCGGAAATAGAATTCCAATCGGTCGGTTTTTCTTACGAGGAAGCGCATGTACTGAAAAATATAAATCTGACGGTCAAAAAGGGTGAGGCCATTGCCATTGTAGGTCCCTCGGGCGGTGGAAAATCAACTCTGGTCGACTTGCTTCCACGTTTCTACGATGTGGTTGAAGGTTCACTCAAATTAGACGGAACACCCATCGATCAGTTCAACGTAAAACAATACCGACACTTATTTGGAATTGTAAGTCAGCAGAGCGTACTGTTTAACGATTCCATTCGAAATAACCTGCTCGTTGGGAAACCTGACGCTACTGATCAAGAAATGATCGAAGCGCTACACGCGGCAAACGCACATGGATTTGTCATGTCCTTGCCTGAAGGCCTAGACACCATCGTTGGTGAATCGGGTAATAAGCTGAGCGGGGGTCAAAAACAGCGGTTGAGCATTGCGCGAGCCATTCTCAAAAATCCGCCAATTCTAATTTTGGACGAAGCTACTTCGGCATTAGATACGGAGAGCGAACGGCTTGTGCAGGATGCGCTTGCCAAAATCATGAAAGGCAGGACTTCTTTTGTCATTGCGCATAGATTGAGCACGGTAACGCATGCCGATCGAATTATTGTACTGGAAAAAGGCGAGATCATTCAAATGGGAACACATGACCAATTGATGGAAGAAGTTGGAATGTACCAGCGCTTGGTTCAGCTTCAGGAATTGGCAGGCTAGTTTGTTACAACCTTCCTGAAATTTACACTGAAATCTTTGTAGAACATGATCATGGTATTCGTAGGAATCGGTCGCCAATCTTCTCCGAATTCGGTCAGTTTTTCTGACACAATCATCATCGATCGATTTTCACCTTCAGATGGAATCATATGGCAGACGCCATCGATACATTCATAGCGGGAGCCCTCGCTGTAGTAGAGTGAGAGCGGTTCATCCGTTTTGTGTGATGTATATCGGAGGCCTACCATGCGCTCACCGTCTGTGACTACCATATTCAGGTAGGCACTTTCTTCAATGCCTTGCTCTTTTATAATGCGTTCAAGAGTATTGATCATCGATTGCATCGCGTCTGCCATTAAATCGGCAGTGAGTGCTTCGTTCTCCAATCGTTTGTTTAGTTCGTTTAGGAAGAGTGCAAAAAGGTGTTCCGTGTCGGTTTGTCCTTGAATCCAATTGAACATTTCCTCGCTCAATTCATTCATAATGCTACGCTTCAGTCGCTTGAATTCGGGCGCATCACCGTTGTGCATCATTAGAAACTGCTTGTAGTTAAACGGGTGGCAATTCGTTTCTGCCAACACGCCTACGGTGGCCGCCCTCACATGCGCCATAAAACAAGTTGATTTTACGAGCGGAGCAATTGATTTTAGATTTTGATTGTTCCAAGCGGGTGTGATGGACTTAAAAGATGCAGGAATATCACTTAAAATGTTGTTGTACCACCCCACGCCAAAACCATCTCCGTTCAGCGGTTCTTCGATTTCCTTCGCATTAAAACTTTGGTTGATCAACGAATTCTTCGGTTCGATCAGCAGTTTTTCCATTAAAATGGGGCGACCCATGTAGGCAACTAGACGACACATAGTGGTAATATTTTAAACCAAAGTAGATTGAATTTTCAATCGAATGCACTTCCGATTAAAAAATACAATGATGTCTAATTACCGTTTTGAAAATTGAGTGAGCCTAAAACTCTTTGGGGCAGTCTTTACAAGCTTTTTTGCCTTTTTTCTTGTATCGCTTGCAGCACTTTTTTTTGCAATCTAAAGGCAAAATAGCCCAGTTCAATTCCATCATTGCACAGGGGGCAGTGAGTGGTGTTGAATTACTATGGTTAACTGTGGATTTCACGAAGCACAAATGTAATTCAAGATGATCGAAGAAAACCGTATTGGATCAACCTATCATTAAGGGCAAGTGACGCTAGGAATTGTATCAGGAACGGCTACTGCATTTGCCGAAATGCCCCCAACACCAAAGAACCCGTATGCGGCCTTGTTTGTTGTCAGATTCATTAAGTTTCCTGTTATTGGAGCTGGAGGGCCATCGAAAGGGCCTCCTACAAAGGCGGTCTGACTGCGTACCGTATTAACGAAATTGAAGTAAGCTTCGGTAGAACACATCTGAAAAACAGTCACCGTATCGCCTAATTCAAGTTCATCCCCATAAACATCCAACCCAAAGAGGCAAAACCCATCAATACCATCGTCATTGGCTGTTGCAATGAAGTTTGGTCGCGAATCGTATTTGTTGTTTACATAGAACATCCATCGATAAAAATCCCCTGAACCCGGTTTTTCAAAGGTTTGAACACCTAAATAATAGGCGCAAGAGTCTTGGATGAAGTTTGGACCATAATTGGCCGTGACAGATAATAAAGGCGGAACATCATGATAGACTTCAGGTTTGGTTTCATAAAAACTTCCTAATGCCTGAATCTCTAAATGGTAGGTTGCTCCAACTATTGGGTAGTAAGTAAAACGATAGGTGCCTGGGCTATCTTGATCTTCCTCTAAGGTTTCCACAGCAACTCCATCTTCGTACAGAACCACTGAAGCATTGCTTACTGGTGGCGGAGCTGAGTTGGAGAAATAATCGGCTGTGGTTGTTAATCGCACCTTGTTGAAGGGAAAGTAGTCCGTTTCCGCCTCGATCGAGTCAATGTTAATGAAGGCATCAACAAGTGCAACAGCGAGCTTAATGTCGGAAAGTGGAATAATGGTCTGACCAAAACAATCCAAGTCTGAATCAGGTATGTAATAATCTCGTTGGGTTAGGTATCCTTCAATAACCAATTCAGGGTCAGTAGGAGGTAAGTCGAGGTCAATTTCCTCTTGGCAACCGATAGTTAAGCAGCAGAGCCCAACAAACAAAGCGATGTAGGTTAAATGCTTCATGACTTAAAATTTGAAATTGATGGTTAAGTAAGGAATCGGAATAGCGTAAATGGAAAGGCGGAATGCCTTTGTGATTTCCGGATTATCCTCATCCTGTTGGAAAAAGATTGAATAAGGGTTTTTTCGTCCGTAGACATTGTAAACTCCCGTAGCGAGATCGATGGAATAATTTTTCTTTTCAGGATTCACTAGGTTAAAGTTCATAGCTGCATCCAAACGGTGATAAGCGGGGGTTCGCGCTCCATTTCTGTTGTTGTAAATGGGGTAGGTGACTCCGCCAAAAGTCGCGCGTGCTTCAGGATAGGTGATAGGTCGGCCTGTCATATAAGCAAAGCTCGATGCGAAATTTATGCGCTTTGTGATGTCGTAGCTAGCAACAATACTGATGTCGTGCGTTTTGTCCCAGTTTGCTGGATAGGGATCGCCATTGTTTATTTCCGCAACAAAGCGCTCTACCCTTGATAAAGTATAACTAACCCATCCGGTTAGTTTACCGCGCTTACGTTTAATCTGAAATTCCAATCCATAAGCTTGTCCGTCACCAGTGTACAATTCCGTTTCCAAAGTGTTGTTAAGAAGCAATTCTGCCTCGTCTTTATAGTCGACCAAATCTTGAAAGTATTTGTAATACACCTCCACCGATGTCTCATAGGTGTTCGCCCGAAAGTTTCTAAAATAACCCAGTCCGATCTGGTCCACAAGTCCAGGCTTGATATATTCACCTGCAGGCATGTAAATATCTACTGGAGTAGCAGCGGTGGTGTTTGAAATCAAATGGATGTATTGGCGCATTCGATTGTAACTTCCTTTCACAGATGAAAATTCATCAATTTGAAAGTTCACTGAAAACCTAGGTTCAATGCCGTGGTAGAATTTCACAATATCCCATTCGTCATACTGAATCGTATCAATAGGAGTAACATTTTGAGATGGGTTATCAGGATCGATAGGTTGGTCATTTGGATATTTATATACGTGTCCAGCGCCTAATTGAGCAAATCCGCTGTATCGAACACCATAAGCAAGTGTCAATCGAGTGCCAATTTTTTGTTCATTGCTTAAATAAAGGGCCGATTCAAAAGCAGGAATTGAACGCACTTTAAAATTGAAGGTGTCGCGCACATCGCCTGTTTCAAAGTAGGCTTCGGCCGCTCCAGGGCTGAAATAATAGTATGTGTTTTGAAAACCGAACTCGACTTTGTTGTTTGGATTTGCGAAGTAGGTGAAATCTGCCTTTCCGCTTATGTTTTCAATGTCGGCTTTCCACTCTAGTCCAAAGGCATCTTGCTCAAAACCGAGGGAATAGCTGTATTTACTATAAATAGCCGAGAAATTCGAGAATAGCTTTTCTGAAAACAAATGATTCCATCGAAGGGTTGCCGTTCGGTTTCCCCAGCGAGTTCTGAATAATCCATCTAAATCAAACACATCGTCTCCAAAATAACCGGCCACAAAAACACGGTTTTTGTCATTTATAGTCCAGTTCACTTTTCCGTTTAGATCATAGAAATATAACCTGCTGTCCTTGATGGTCTCGTCTGGGGCAAAAGGGAAAAAGATGTCGAAGTAGCTTCTTCGACCCGACACGATAAAGCTCGCTTTGTCCTTGACGATAGGCCCTTCCAATGTCAATCTGCTGAAAAGTAAACCTAGTCCACCGGTAGCGCTATATTTTTTCTGATTGCCCTCTTTTTGACGAATGTCTAATACGGAGGAAAGCCGACCACCGTATTTGGAAGGGATTCCGCCTTTATATAGCTTGGCATCTTTGATGGCATCGGCATTAAAAACAGAGAAAAATCCAAAAAGATGGCTTGAACTAAATACGGGACTTTCATCCAAGAGGATGAGGTTTTGATCAATGTTTCCACCGCGAACATTAAAGCCTGTGGCTCCTTCACCCACTGTCGTAACTCCAGGTAAAAGTTGAATAGAGCGGATGATGTCCGCTTCCCCAAGCAACTGAGGTATTTTTTTTACCTGAGCGATGTCAAGTTTTTCAACACTCATTTCAACGCTTGTTAGCGCTTCGTCTTCGCGCTCCCCCGTTACGACCACCTCTTCCAACATGGCTTGCGAAAAACCGATTTCGGTGTTTCTGGTTAGGTTACTTGTCAGTTGAATCGTTTCAGAAACCGTTTCGAATCCTATGAAACTCCACTCTACCGTATACGTGCCGGGGTCAACGGATAGGGAGTAAAACCCATATTCATTCGTCACGGTTCCGGCATTTAATTCTTTAATCAATACCGTAGCTGCTATCATGCCTTCACCCGTTTCAAGGTCTTTGACGTAACCACTTATGGTTACCTTGTTCTGAGCGATTCCCGCACCGATGAATAAAATAGAAAATAGCAACGTTACGATTAGTCTCATCCGTAGTTTTTATTGGCGGGCAAATGTACCTTTCGTGGTCAATCAAAGCACCGTGATTGGATGAATGGAACAATTAAGAGGAGGAATGGTTTACCTTTCTTGCTTAACTATCGCGAAGATTGACGGAAAAATAAATCCGAAAAAAATTATGCACGCATAATAAATATTTTACTTTCGATTCTCATATTATGAAGTCAGAGGATACGGTAGATTATTATTTGAGGAAAACTTGGTTAAAGGTTTCCAAGATGTACAACCAAATTGCTGCACCATACGGGCTCACTCAATCGATTGGATTCATACTTTTAAACATTGATCCTAAAAAAGGAACGCCTTCAACGCAACTTGGGCCAATGATGGGAATGGAGCCTACTAGCTTAAGTCGAACATTGAAAGCGATAGAAGGGAAAGGATGGATAGTGAAAAGGTCCGATGCGTCTGATGGTCGAGTTACGCGTATATTGCTGACGGATGAAGGACATCGATTGCGGGCGATTTCGAGAGAAACGGTTGTAAGCTTTAATCAGAAGTTATTGGAAGAAATTGGTGCTGAACGATTTAAAGAATTTGTAAAAGTCATGGACATCATTGATGTTCATTCAACGAAGAAAAAAATATGACAAAAAGAAGAATTAATAAAGTAGCCGTTTTGGGCTCTGGAATTATGGGTTCGCGGATTGCGTGTCACTTTGCCAATGTCGGTGTGCAAGTCTTGTTGCTTGATATTGTGCCACGTGAGCCCAATGAGCAAGAGCAAGCAAAGGGTTTAACACTGGATCATCCCATGGTTCGAAACAGAATTGTAAACGACAGCCTGCAAACAGCATTAAAGAGTAGTCCATCACCTATCTATAAAAAGTCGTTTGCCAAGCTAATTGAAACAGGAAATTTTGATGATGATTTACAAAAAATATCCGATTGTGACTGGGTGATTGAAGTAATCATAGAACGGTTGGATATTAAGCAAAGCCTTTTCGAACGAGTTGAGAAATTCCGAAAGCCTGGTACCTTAATCACATCCAATACTTCGGGAATTCCTATCCATTTGATGAGCGAAGGTAGAAGTGAAGACTTCCAAAAGCATTTTTGTGGAACCCACTTTTTTAATCCACCGCGATACTTGAAGTTGCTTGAAATAATTCCTGGCCCGAATACGGATGTTGTCGTGCTTGACTTCCTGATGGATTATGGTAAAAGATATTTAGGAAAGACCACTGTTTGGTGTAAAGACACTCCCGCGTTTATCGCCAATAGAGTGGGCGTGTTTAGCATCATGTGGATGTTTCATCATGTGAAAGAAAAAGGATATACGGTTGATGAAATAGATCGACTAACAGGTCCGGTTATTGGACGGCCTAAATCAGCAACATTTCGAACAACAGATGTTGTTGGCCTTGATACATTAGTTCACGTTTCGAACGGTGTGAAAAACAACGTTCCAAACGATGAAATGGCAGACCTGTTTCAGATTCCCGACTACATCCAAAAAATGGTCGATGGTAAAATGCTCGGTGATAAAACGAAGCAAGGGTTTTTTAAGAAAACGAAAACACCGGAAGGTAAACGAGAAATTCTTGTGCTGGATATAAACAGCATGGATTACGGACCTCGATCCAAGCCAAAGTTTGCATCACTAGAGGCATCAAAATCCATTGATGATCTAGGATCTCGCCTAAAATTTTTATTTGGATTTAAAGATAGAGCCGGGGACTTTTACAGAGCTCATTTTTCTTCGCTCTTCGCTTATGTCAGTCATAGAGTTCCAGAAATAAGCGATGAAGTATATCGACTGGACGATGCTATGAAAGCTGGATTCGGATATGAAATTGGTCCGTTTGAAGCTTGGGACGCCATCGGTGTGAAGGGAGGATTAGCTGAAATTGAAAATCAAGGTTTGGTGCCAGCGAATTGGATTAAAACCATGGTTGATTCAGGAGCGGAAAGCTTCTATAGAATACACGATGGTAAACGGCAGTTTTGGGATCAAAAAACGGCTTCATATATAGATATTCCTGGTCAAGATGGAATGGTGAGTTTGATGATAGCTAAGCATCAAAATGTGCTTTGGAAGAATTCAGGAACGACCATAACAGATTTGGGCGATGGCATTTTAAATGTCGAATTCCATACAAAAATGAACACCATTGGAGGCGATGTACTTCAAGGCTTGAGTAAGGCCATTGATATGGCTGAGTCGGACTACGAAGGAATGGTAGTTTACAATGAAGGTGGAAACTTCAGTGCTGGAGCCAATGTCGGAATGATCTTTATGATGGCGGCTGAACAAGAATATGACGAGCTGGATTTTGCCATTCGACAGTTTCAACAAACTATGATGCGAATGCGTTATTCCAGTATTCCCGTTGTCAGCGCCCCACACAACCTAGCCCTCGGTGGAGCATGTGAACTAAGTATGCATGCCGACAAGGTGGTTGCGAATGCTGAGCTTTACATGGGATTGGTTGAGTTTGGAGTCGGAGTGATTCCTGGTGGAGGCGGAACAAAGGAGTTTGCTTTGCGATTGTCAGACGAACTAAGGGAAGGCGACATCAGATCAAACCAGTTTCGAAATCGGTTGATGACCATTGCGCAAGCCAAGGTTTCAACTTCCGCTTATGAAGCCTTTGAATTGGGGTATTTAAGACAGGGGATTGATGAAGTAGTAGTAAGTCGGGAACTTCAACTAACCCGATCGAAACGCGCGGCATTGGACTTGGCGGAAAAGGGATATACAAGGCCAAAAGAAAGACATGACATTCAGGTGCTGGGCAATGAAGGACTAGGGTTGGTTTATGTTGGAGCTGAAACCATGGCGTCAGGAAACTACATGAGCGAACATGATCGGGTAATTAGCGAAAAACTTGGATGGGTGCTTTGTGGAGGCGATTTAAGCTATCCGCAGGAAGTGTCAGAAAAGTATTTGCTCGACCTAGAACGAAAAGCATTTTTAGAATTGTGTGCTACTCGTCCAACCCTGGAGCGACTTCAAAGCATGGTTAAGTATGGAAAAGTATTAAGAAACTAAAATTATGAACGCATATATAATAGCAGGAAAAAGGTCGGCCGTAGGAAAAGCACCAAGAGGTAAACTACGCTTTACTCGGCCAGATGATTTAGCAGCAGCAGTGATAAAAGGCATGCTCGCAGACTTTCCAGATTTGGATAGAGACCGAATAGACGATGTCATTGTAGGAAATGCCACCCCTGAAGCCGAGCAAGGTTTAAATGTGGGGCGCATGATTTCGCTTATGAGCCTCGATACAGATAAAGTGCCTGGAATGACGGTAAATCGTTACTGTTCATCTGGACTGGAAACAATAGCAATTGCATCTGCTAAAATCCATGCTGGATTGGCTGATATTATCATCGCTGGTGGAGTTGAAACAATGAGTCCCATTCCGTTTGGTGGATGGCGCATTGTGCCAAATGCTCCTGTGGCTCATGCCAATCACGACTATTATTGGGGCATGGGTTTGACAGCTGAAGCTGTTGCCAGAGAATATAATGTTAGCCGAGAAGATCAAGATGCGTTTGCA
>Ga0115566_10001201_pt1 | contig 22430 bp, 19 predicted proteins | sample COGITO_mtgs_1204_3_FD_87173 | JGI IMG/M metagenome (GOLD analysis project Ga0115566, IMG submission 87173) | Pelagic marine microbial communities from North Sea - COGITO_mtgs_120405 | ecosystem: Environmental > Aquatic > Marine > Epipelagic | place: Germany:Helgoland, sampling site Kabeltonne...
CATCTGAAAACCCAAACGCAAGCGGGTGGCTGTCATCCACATCGACGCGATAAATCGCCCCTGGATTATCACTCTCAGATCCCTCACGATTACGGTCTTCATATCTGCGAGACCTAGCGTTTTCTGCTGCGGAGCTGTCTGGCTCCGGATCGGAGGACTTAACGGTCAGGGCCATTCCTTCCTTGCCTGCCAACCACGAAGCTGCGCGATCTAACGCCACCAATCGACCGCCGCCTCGCACCCACTCGGTAATGCGCTTCAGCCCTGCATCGTTCAACACAGAACCGTACGAGCCGGATGGCATCAGGATAATGTCAAACTCGTCCAGATCGATCGCGGCAAACCGGGAGACCGGAAATCGGGTGATCGGATAGTCTAAAACCTGATCAAACAGATGCCATATTTCGCCGATTCCAGACGATGACAACGGAGAGCCGAACGGCATACCGACGCGTGGTGGCAGAATGGCTCGTACGCTTGAGGATCCCAGATCCTTGCCTTCATCTACATATCCTGTTGGAACCGCCGTTCCGTGCTGCCCAAATTCGGCGGCCAGGCCTTGAATCAAAGAAGCAATGTCAGCCCCGAGATGCTCGTTGTTACGACGGGTCACGATTAGAGAGCCACGGCCAAATTCCACGCCTTTTACAGTAAAAGGAGCGTCGTTGCGTCTGACTATCATGTCTGCCTTGAAAAGGGCAGCCAAAAACGTGGCATCACCAGCATCGTCCCACGGAAAGACCCATGCGTACGGTACATCCTTTGCGTCTCCTTCGTCTAACTCAGAAATCGCTCCGCCCGGTGCGTCAGCCAGCCATGGCGATGTTGGAATCGTCACCAGCGAAGCAATAGCATTTACATCGTAGGCATACGGGATGGCCCATGCCGTGATGTCGTAGGTGATGGAGTCAGTGATTGCGACTTCTGGATCAAATAGGACTCGTGTCAGGACGGCGCGTGGCTGTGAAGCGGGCACGACTAGGTCCCCGGAAGAAACGCGATGGCGCCCAGAAGAGCCGCTGCGATAATTAAGTCCCTCCACTGTCATGTCACCTGAAGCTGCGGCATAGTCAATACCAAGCAAATCAAGATGGCGAGCCACTTCAGCCATACGATTTCCTGGCGAGGAGGCGCTTATAACATAGGCTTTGTACTGCCCTGGCGGATCAGACAAGGAGCGATCGAAATATGAAGCGAACTCATTTGTAAGTCGCTCCCGATGCACTGAAGCCATTTCTACAGTAGAGAGCCCCGTTGAGGCGTGGTGCGTCAGCCGATCGAGCAAGGAAAGTGTGTCACCAAGAGCAGTCTGCACGCCTAGTCCGGCGCCACCTCCACCGGCCTGCTCATACGTCATTCCAATGGCCCCGTTGAACATAGGAAAGGAATCCCCATAGCCGGGATACAGGATGTCGAAGACCTCCTTAGTAAAATAGAGCCATCCTTCCGCGTCGAATTACCGGGCGTGGTTGCGGCCAATAATCTCCTGAAACTCTCGCTGCCAATCGGTGACCTCTTCATGGACCGGCTCGGCGGCCGGCGCAAAGAAGTACGGTGAGTTGACGCCTTGCTCGTGGAAATCAACATGCACATGAGGCATCCACGCGCGATACAGGGTCATGCGCTGACGAGTCTCTACTTGTGTTTGCCAGGACCAATCACGGTTTAGGTCAAAGTAATAGTGGTTTGTTCGACCACCGGGCCAAGGCTCAGCATGCTCAACGGATACTGGGTCTGCATCCATAGACTCTCCAACCATCATATTGTACCAGTTGGCATAGCGGTCCCGACCGTCCGGGTTGATAGCCGGATCAAGTACCACCACCGTGTTCTCAAGCCACTCGGCAGATCGTTCAGAAGATGGGTCAGCAAGCGCAAATAACGTCGTCATTGACGCTTCGGTGCTGTTTGACTCGTTGCCATGTACGTTAAACGAAAGCCAAACGATGGCTGGTGGCGTGCCCTCAGGATCGCCTTCTTCGAGGTTAGCCAGGCGCAGGTTGTCATGCCGGATGCTCTCCAACCGGGTCATGTTCCGTGTTGAAGACACGACAGCTACTAGCAGCGGGCGCCCTTCGTTGGTCGTACCGTAAGGAATTAGCTGCACCCGATCACTTGCCTCAGCAACGTGCTCAAAGTAGTCTACCACCTGGTGATGGCGGGAGAACCGGGATCCAATTTCATACCCAAGAAAGCTCGAAGGGGATTCTAGGTCCTGAGCGACGGTGGGAGCGACGGTAGGAGCTACTGCCAGTAGCAGTACAACGAGAAACAACAGGCCTTTTCGCATGAGTGATGTCAAAAGAGTGGGGAAGCCGGAAAGCATATTGCGCCGGATGGTAAATCGAAGTGGTGCGTGTCAAAGGATCCGATCTACACGTCCTGCGTTCGGAGAACTCTGACAAATTGCCCTAAAGCAACGGACAACGAAAGTACCCCGCTAAGAGGGGCCTTGCAATTGCCCGATCCACTCGGCTTCCATCCTATTCCTGAATGCGACGTTTTTTCTTCAGTTTCACCGCCTTTTTTGATGCCCGCTCACGTGCTGGAATAGTCTTAGCGACCCTAACAGCCGTTCTCGTGGCCCTTCTTGTCACAGACATAGAACGAGATATCTCCCACGCGTGGATTCAGGACAAGGCGCAAGGTTTCCCCGACGAATTTGCCCGTTACCTGCATGCCATCACGACATCAGAAGGAGAAACTGCGCCAGCGTACGCACCTGGCTATCGGCGCTCAACATTGACACGTCTTAAAGAAGTTCGCAAGGGTAGCGGTCAGGTTCTTCCATGGGTAGAACGAGGTCCGGGAAATGTAGGGGGGCGGACCCGAGGATTAGTGATCGACCTTAATGATCCGTCCGGAGCCACCTGGTTGGCCGGATCGGTGAGCGGTGGAATTTGGAGGACGACAACATCAGGCAATAAATGGACTCCGGTTACGGAAGATGCGCCAAGGCTGTCCATTTCAAGCATCGCCCAAGCTCCTTCCAATCCCCAGATCCTGTATGCAGGCACTGGTGAGGGCTTTCCCAATGGGGATGCAGCCATTGGAGATGGAATTCTCAAGTCGCTCGACGGGGGGCTGACATGGACACCCCTTCCCTCCACGACCGGGGGCCAGGGCTTCTTGTTCGTGAATCGGGTAATTGTGTCAGACACGGACGCGGACCTAGTACTTGCCGCTACGCAGGAAGGGCTTTGGCGCTCAACTGATGGGGGTGCCAGTTGGGCCAAGGTCCTCGAGGCCAATGGATTCTTTGGCTTTTATCAAATCATTTCTGAGCCAGATAATTTCTCCATTCAGTATGCCACCGATGAGGTTACTGGCATTTGGAAATCAGTCGACGCGGGGCTGACCTGGAACCAATCAAGCCAAGGTATTGCAGAAACTGGTTCTGGTAACCGGATCGAGATCGACATCTCCCCGGCTGAACCTAGCACCTTGTTTGCGCTTGCTGAGAACAGCCGCCCAAATCAAAACGATCCTGCCTATATCTCAAAAGATCGTGGCGACAGTTGGCTTCCTTTCCTCCCAGAACCGGGCAGCTTCAATCCGGACATCGCTGGTGACCAAGGTTGGTACAACCAAGTGGTTCACGCCCATCCTTTTGATCCCAACGTTGTCTTTATGGGTGGTATCCGCATGTATCGCCTTACCGCAGGGGCATCCACAACCACCCTGAACCTATTTACGGGTGCAGATCAGGAGGGAACGGAAGCGTTCATGACCTTCGTAAATTTTGGAGCCTCCCATCTCGGTGGTGGTCTACGGCTTGGTACTGAAGAAGAGGAAAGCACTATTCGGGCTAGCGAGATGGTGTCCGTCGAAATTCGCTTTGGGCCAGGGCGGTCGCAAATGGCCCACCGGTTCGTTCCTCCAGATCAGTCCGGAGTTGACTTCATTGACTACCCCTATGCCGACTATGTATCAGTACCCTTCGAAGTCTGGGACATAACCAATAATCGACAATTGCATGTGTCCTTTCGAGACAGGGAAGACAACGGAGAATTCGATCTTGATGAGTACAACGCCTCCAGTGTGGATCGCGAGTATGTACTAATATCTACCCGAACGTACACCGCAGATGCGCCCGATCCAGATATTGCACAAGATGGTGGCGTTCGTAACGACCTTGCATACTTCTTTTGGCCGGTCTTGGCTTCCGGCGCAATTTGGAACCCTATGGCACTGCCCGAATCTGTTTTACGGCTCAACTTCGAAGAAGTCGATGCACCCAATCGGATTCTTTCGAATGTTGGAACTGGCATTCATGCTGATCAACATGTTATGCGTGCCTTTAAAACAGGAACGGTAGGCAGTGGTTTTAGATTGGTAGTCGGCAATGATGGAGGGGTGTATTACTCGGGCGATGGGGGACTAAACTGGACGGGACGGTTCCGCGGATACAACACCACTCAGTTTTATGGCGTGGACAAGAAGCCTGGGGCTAATCAGTATATCGGCGGAACCCAGGATAATGGATCGTGGAGATCCCAAGCCAACCCCACATTGTCGTCGAGCTGGATAAGCGCTGGCGGAGGAGACGGATTCGATGCTATCTGGCACAAGCAGAATGATCAGCAAATGATCGCGACATCTCAACACACCTATATCACGCGAAGCCTGAACGGCGGAAGCTCTTTTTCTACTGCTATGACAGGGCTGTCTGATACCGGTAATTCGTGCGAGTGTGCGCAGTTCATTACCAGCCTATCTTCGCGCTCTGACAACTCCAATATTGTCTATACGCTAGGAAAATCGGGGGTTTGGCGTTCCCGTAATTTTGCCGGGACGTGGTCCCTGAGAGCAATCCCCTCAAGCGAGTGGGGGTATGCAGGGAGCAGCGGAAAAGTTCACGTTTCAAACGCTGACGGAGATATCGTGCTCGCTGGATATGAGATGGATCCGGTGGGTGGCGGCGGTGACATCGCGGGTAACCTACAGGTTTCAACAGATGATGGCACCACGTTCTCGTCTGCTACGACTCCTTCATGGTCCCCAGGCAGGCTGACCGGCATTTCGAGTTCGTTCGAAGACGCCAACACCATCTATGTGACTTTCTCACAGTTCGGGCGCCCCAAAATTATCCGGAGTACCGACCTTGGACAGACTTGGCAGGATTTAACCGGCTTTCGGGACGGATCAGCCGGTGTAATCAGTCCAAACGGATTCCCGGACGTAGCAACATTTGATGTAATCGACTTCCCAGAGTCTCCTATGATCTGGGCGGCTACGGAAATTGGGCTAATCGAGTCTCTTGATGACGGAGCAACATGGCAACTGGCGGACAATGGCTTGCCGGCCGTGTCCATTTGGCAAATGAAGCTCATTGATGGGGAAGTTCTTCTGGCCACGCACGGTCGCGGCGTTTGGACGGTACCTGTTTCGGCCATCCCCACCGAGACGGCGTCAGAGGTGTCCATTCCCACAGAGTTTGCTATCGATAGTATCTGGCCGAATCCGTTCGGCTCAGAGCTGCGTGTGTCTTGGGAGGCGCCACAATCCGGTTCTGTTCGCATAGAACTAATAGACATCCAAGGCCGCATCGCGGCGTCGTTGTTTACAGGAACAGTGACGGCTGGAAAACAACAACAGCGGTTCACAACGGCGAGCCTGGCCGCCGGGGCGTACTTTTTACGCATTCAGAGCGGGGACCAGGTGCTTGCGCGAAGCGTGATTAAGGCGCGCTGAGTCTTACGTGTTCAACACGGAAAACAGCCTTTAATCGGAGGAGCGAATCCTTTGGTTCACGAGCGCAAATCCGCTCTTTTTCATCGTATTAATAAAGTGGACGAACCGCCGCCTTTCCTCGTCCCCAATGTCTTACCGGTCCCTTCGCACGACCGCCGTTACTTCATGCGCCGTTTCCTGGTCGCCATTCCGTTTATCCTGCTTCTGGCAGCGTCCGTCCTCGAGACCGCCGCCCAGAACGTCCGAATCGTATACACCGTTGATACTGTTCATGAGGGTGAGTACACGTCGCATGTGATGCTCACTAACATGACCGATATAGCCATTGAGGGCTGGGACATGAGTTTCCGGCTGAACCAGCACGTCACGACTATCGAACATGCTGCTTGGAGCGAATTCCAAGATGTTTTCACGGTGCAGGGGCAGGGTTGGACACGAACGATAGGCCCGGGTGAAGTCGTCTGGTTTACGATTACAGGGATTGCCTATGATGGCCAGTCACCAGAAGTACCTCGAAGCTGTTTCTTCAAGGGCGCTGCGTGTACGGTTGAGGTCCATCCGGACGCCGAGGAGGATTTCGCTTTTGAATCGGAAATGATCGTGTCTGCATGGGTAGACGATTACGATTTTACTACCTACCGCGGCTTTATTGTGGTTCAGAACCCAACGGATCGTCGCTTCCCTGCTGCTTGGGGGCTTCAGTTCGCAACCCCATCACAAATCGTCGAGATGGAAGGTGTCGTCTGGAGCCGATCCGGAACAGAATATCAGCTTTATGGAACAGCCCACACCGATTACATAGGGCCGCACGATTTCGTCGTAATCCCGTTCCGTGGCGTCCACACGGGCATTCCAACAGAGCCTGTAAACTGCCGTCTGAACGGCACCTCGTGTACGTTCGAGCAACCGGATCACTTGGTTGAAACACCGAATCTGAACGTGTTTTTTAAAATGGGTGAGGCCAACGACACGGAGTGGGAGGGGTACATCCGGATTGAGAATCCAACGAAGAGTACTCTTTCCAGCTGGGTACTTCGTTTCACGCTCCCCAACCGAATCACAGATGCTGAGAATATGATTCTCGAGCGTACCGGCACCTCCTACACGATCCGCCCTGATTTCGGTAGAGGCCGGATCATGCCGGAAGCGGAATACACGTTCGCTATACGTGGAACGTGGGCTGACAGCCTGTCTGCACCGACGAATTGCACCATCAACAGGATGGAATGCAAGCTCAAATATCAGATTCAGCAAGATGTGTCCAGCGATGGCGACGGATCAACTGATTCGGGAACTGGTGGCGGAGGCGATGACGGTGGGGGAGATGATGGGGGATCGACATCCAAAACGGCGGCGAGCCGATCCCTGAGGACCGGCTCGCTACTTTCTTTGACAAGTTTAACACGACCAAGAGCGAACACGGAGGCACGGGTCTTGGCACCACGTATGCCAAACTTGTGGTTGACGCTCATGAGGGTGACATCAGTGTCTCCTCCTCATCGGAGGAAGGGACCCGTGTCAGCATTCGGCTTCCACGGGTTGCCCTTTGACGTTCCCTAGAACTTGACACTTACGCCTCCGATTATCGTCAGGGTCGATAGTTCATTCGTCACACTTGTTCCTGGGTTTTCCCCATTTGGAAACATTGGGTTCTTCCACAATCCCGTGACCTTTTCCGTCGGTGCATACTGTCCAGCCATGGAGAACATCACCTTTTCAGTGATTGGCCAAGAGAACCCAGCCGAGATGTGCTGAGTGACGAGCGCCGGTGCAGGGGCATTGAAAAAGGCCAAGTCGTCTGGAATCGGGTTGTTGTTCCAGGCATAGCCGAAACGTACGGGGAACGTGCCATTTACGTTGTACTGAGCACCCACCGCTACGACGGTGACGGCGTCCCATCCAAATCCTTTCACGGCCATGGTTTGGTCAAATCCAGATTCGTCGAATCCGTTGGTTGAGGCATAGTCGATGTAGCGGACATCCAGAGCCAACAACAAGTCGTCCATTCCCGTCCAGGCCAACGCGCCAGATACGATCATTGGGAAATCCATTCCGAATGTGTAATCCTGTGCGCCTGCTGTTTCTGGTTCGTATTCGAGGTCATCGAATGACTGGGGGCTCTTGTACGAGAGACCAAGGTTCAGATCCTCATTCACTTCAACATGCAATCCCGCCTGAAATCCGTACCCACGGGCCCATGTAGCCGGTGCATCTGGATACAGTGGGAGGTCGTCCATAGGATCGGCAGGCGTACCAAAGGCATCAATGAATTGAGGCGATGTGCCTGGGAATACGGACAGTTCCAGCGATGCAAAGTTCAGTGTTGGGGCAAATCCAAACGATACGTTGTCGTTTAACCGATAGGCAATCGTTGGGGAAATCTGAAGCAGCATAAAGGCTGACTTCATCTTTCCAAATCCAAATCCGCCTTGGGGCATCTGGGGTGTCAGAATCGGATTCACCGATGAGGTGGTGAAGTCGGATCCGGGGTAATCAACACCAAAACCACCTACACCATACATCGAGAAACCCCAGGCCAGGCGTCCGCCTTCCGGATTGTGAACATACCCGATAGAAGGAATCGGGAAAGGACCGGCGCCACTGTCTGTTGAACCTTCAAACGTCATTGGAGGGCCAAACGCTGGGCCAAAAGCACCTTGCTGCACGGAAGACGTGATTGTACTGGTCGGCATCATGAATTGGATACCCAAATCAAACGTCTGACCCGGTACCTGCACGATGGCAGCGGGATTCCAGTGTAGTGCCGTAAGGGCGTCCTGTGGAGCTGCCATGCCGGCACCTGACATGCCTTGGTCTATTGGTCCCACACCATTAAGTACGTGACCTGTCTGGGCCATGGAAGATGTCGCGAGAAATAGGCTAGCAAGCATCACTGCCGTAATGGGTTGCCAAATGGAAATTCTATGTGTCATAATTCTACCCTCGGTTGGGGGGTGTCAGTAGGGAAAACGTCCTTGCGAGTCAAATTTGGCTCGCGACACAATGGTAGGGTGTAGCACTTGTAATTACAAGTGGCGCCGGAAGCCGTGCCTCCGGACGTAGTGGAATACCTTGCAACTGTATTTTTCATAGTCGCTTCCCACCCCTTGTACGGCAAATAGGAAGTGTTGGAGAGTTTTCAACAACTGGATCCTATGCCTGTCATTACACGTATGCCCTTGAATTAATTCCCAAATGAATACCATGTCTACTACCGCAACGCCGAGGCACGAGCGGGTCAGTTCTTGGATCCGCGATCAAATTGAGTCGGGCAAACTCCTAGAGAACGACCAACTCCCTTCTGAAAATCAGTTGGGTACACGGTTCGAGGTGAGCAGGATAACAATTCGCCGAGCCCTTCAAACACTAGCGTCTGAGGGATTGATTTATCGAAAGCAGGGACTGGGCTCGTTTGTGGCCGACAATCGGCTGCACCAAGGTCTGGAAAGTCTGTCGGACTTTGTTGAAGACATGGAGGCTGCGGGATTGGCCCCTGAGTCTATTATGCTGTCCCAGGGGACCGAGCAAGCTAGCCCCCGAATCGCCACATCACTTGGTATCAAAGAGGGTACCGTTGTTTGGCGAATCGACAGGCTTCGAAAAGGTGATGGGGAAACGTTGGCATACGACCGAACATGGATGCCCATGTTTTATGCCCACCTCCTGCAGCAGCGCGACTTAGAGTCTACAACCATATATAGCATCCTCGAAGAGGAGCATGATATCTGTGTGTGCAGGGGTGCATTTAGAATTGAAGCGGTTAATGCCCCAAACGATGTGGCTCAACATCTCGATGTGCCCTGGGGAAGGGCTTTGCTTCTAATAGAGCGAACCACATATTCCGATGCGGACCAGCAGGTTTACTTCCAGCAGCGGTTCTACCGTTCTGATCGGGTAGCTTACGAACTGGAGCTTCGCCGGTCTAAGCGGACCAGCAAGCCATCTGACCAGCCTGTGAAAAGCCTAGAGCCTGTTTTTAAGGAGCGCTAGCATAGAGCTTCGACCACGGCAGCATTTCAATAGTGACGAGCGTACCCTCGCGCACATAGCCTCCCGCCTCGGGAAGATGGAGGATGCAGTTGGCCTGAACCACAGAACCATACAGATTGGATCGTTGTGGGCCCGTGTCTTTTACTCGAAGCACCCCTTCCTCATCCACTTCGGCAATCGCCCGAGTGAAAAAGTGGAGTCCATCAACCTTCTTTATCTCCTTCCCCAAGACAGCCTTGAGGGTTGGGTTGCCTGTTGGCGCACGGCCCGAAAGCCGCTCAATCAATGCTCGTCCATAGACCTCGAAACACATGGCAGACGAAACGGGATTACCAGGCAAGCCTAATAGCAGTGTGTTCCCTAGTCTCCCAAAAGCGAGCGGCTTACCCGGTCGTTGTCTGACCTTCCAAAAATCGAACACTGCTCCTGCGTCCCTGAGCACCTGTTTAACATGGTCATGATCACCTACGGAAACACCGCCCGAAATCACGAGCAGGTCCACCCCTTTGGCCTCATCTATGGCGGCACGGATCAGGACAGGGTCGTCCGGCGCGTGCACCCAGTTATCACACTTGGCGCCAGCCATAATGGCCTGTTCTCTCAAAGATGGCCCATTCGAGTTGCGGATTTGGCCTGGCCGCGGCTGTGCGGCCGGGAGAACCACCTCATCTCCTGTTGAAAGGATCGCCACGATGGGCTGCCTGATTACAGGCACCGGATCAACGCCAAGGGTCGCTAACATGCCAATAATAGCCGGTGTAATCCGTTCGCCCCCTGAAAAAACCTGGTCTCCCTTGGCTACATCCTCTCCTGCAGGCCTAACATGCTGTCCGGGCGTCGGCCCCTTTTTGAAGACAACTCTCTCTCCCTCGCGAGAAGTAACCCACTCGACAGGCGCCACGGCGTCACATCCTTCTGGTGTAGGCGCACCTGTCATAATTTCAATACATGTGCCAGGGACTACCTTGATAGTAGAAACCGCGCCGGCAGCAATATGGCCTATGTTTTCAAGATCTGTAGATTCGCTCTCGAAATCAGCTGCACAGACTGCAAAACCATCCATAGCCGAACTCGCAAACGGCGGCACCGGTCCAGCCGATATAGTCGCGCCAGCCAACGTCCTGCCAAGAGCGTCTTTTAGGGGTATTTCTTCCACCGAAAGAGCGGAGGCTGCTGAAAGAACAGTTCCGAGGGCTTCGTGGAATGAAATGAATGTTCGCATACCTGAGAATCGGTATCGTTAATTTAAGCTGACAAGATAGGCACGGCCTCGGTGGTCTTGCCCGTCCATACACACTCCTAGTGAGCCGCCATGATCCGCCTAGATTCAGACCTTGTACTGCCCTTTATTGCTGACCATCTCAGGGACGGGATGCACACACGTGCATCCGCAGCCCATCTTGCTGTTCTTCATGGAACTGGCCAAGGAAACGAGTGGCTTGGTTGGCAAAACATGTTGCGCCAGCCCAATGACGCTCTGCTTGAGGATATTGCTGCACTGGGAGAAGAAATTCGCGCTCGTGCAGACGTGCTCCTTTGTATCGGAATTGGTGGGTCGTACTTGGGCGCCGAGGCTGTAATAAAGGCCTTGTCGCCCTATTTCTCATCGCCCATTGGCGCTGCGGGCGCCGTTGCTCCCGCTTCCCCATCTGCTATGGGTCAGGCACCTGGATCTGTGGGCGAAAACGCCTCATTGTTTGGGCCCGCTCCAGCGCGTCCTGCGGGAACGCCCACTGAGGTGGTTTTTGCGGGTCACCATCTCTCGGGTCGCTACCTAGAGCAGTTGTTGTCCCATCTTGAGGGAAAGTCTGTGATGGTCAATGTGATTTCCAAAAGTGGGACCACCCTTGAGCCCGCGATCGCATTCCGTATTGTTCGGCAATGGATGCAGAAACACTTCAAGGATGCTAGTTCCCGCATTATCGTTAGCACGGACCCTGAGCAGGGCGCCTTGCGCGAGTTGGCAAAAAAGGAGGGGTACCGCTCCTATGACATACCCGCAGATGTTGGAGGGCGTTTTTCTGTGCTCACTCCCGTCGGCCTCATCCCGATAGCCGCTGCTGGGTTTGACGTTCGCACGCTGTTTTATGGAGCGGTCGCACAGCAATCTGACATTGAAAAAGCGCCTGACAATATCGCGGTGAGCTATGCCGCCAACCGATATGCTCTCCACGAAAGTGGTTTTACTACAGAGGTGTTGTCTGTGTTTGAACCTCGCTTATCAGGCATCGGTGGGTGGTGGCAACAGCTTTTTGGCGAAAGCGAGGGGAAAGACAAGCGGGGAATATTTCCCGTCACATGTACCTTTTCCTCTGACCTACACTCCCTGGGACAATATTTACAGGAGGGGCGACGCAACCTGATTGAGACGTTTCTAATGGTCGAAGATGATCGTGGGGGGTTGGCTATTCCTGGGGTGGCGACTTCCGACGGTACCCCCTGTGCTGATGGGCTAGATTTTGTTGCCGGGTTGTCCATGAGTGATGTAACAACAGCGGCTTTTGAGGGCACACGTAAGGCACATATTGCAGGCGGTGTTCCTGTTCAAACCTTACATATCGATACGCTTTCTGAAGGGGATATCGGGCGCCTCATCCTGTTTTTTGAGCATGCAGTTGCCGTTGGTGGCTACCTGATGGGTATCAATCCGTTTGATCAACCCGGTGTTGAGGCCTATAAACGGGAAATGTTTGCTCGGTTGGGCAGGTAAATTCCTGGTTTTTTGCGCACATGTTGAGTGTTGGCAACCCGTTAAAAGGATGTGCGAAAGCATGATCTAGAAGAGGGCCTGTGGAAGGTCGTGGAAAAGGCCTCGGAAAAGGGGTGGCTCTCCACGCCCTTCCAACACCGACCCTACCGTGAGTCCAGTCTCTATCCTTATCCACAAAAAAAGTGTGGGTTACTGTGGAAATGTTAGAATCTGGCTAAAGGAGGTTTTTGATTCGTAGATAATCAGACTGATGTAGTTCACTTTGAGGACAACTCTCCACAATTGTGTACACATAGGTATGTCAATACGGGTTGATAACAAGGTTCTACACATATCCACACCCCCTACTACTATCTACTATTATTTTAAAATCTTCTTATAGAAGAAGAAAGAGCCGTGGATGAGTGTTGATTAGTGATATTCCTCAATCGATTGGAGGGTTTTGATTGTGAGAGCACGTTTTCACGTTTACCTTTGTATCCGCTGCTCCACAACCCGTGATAGAGATTTCCATGATCAGACGAATCCTAGTTGCCCTCGACCCGGACACTGACTCCAAAGTAGCTACCCAGTACGCGATTCGGATTGCTCGTGAAACAGGAGCCTGCATTACCGGGCTGGCTGTAGTCGATACAAAAACGATCGAGTCGAGTTCGAGGGGAGGGGGTATTGGTTCGATGTATTACGCCGAAAAGCTTCGAGAAAATCTTACTCAAGAAACTCGCGCATACGCTCAAAAGCTCATTACAGAATTTGAGCGGCACGTGGAAGGATCAGGCGTTGATCATATCGAAACCGTAGAAGAGGGTGTTCCATTCCAGCGAATTGTGGAAGATATGAAGGTGCATGACCTGCTCGTTATGGGATGTGATCCCCACTTTTTTTATGGACACCCCAAACAGCGCACGAACACGATAGCTGGTGTTTTTCATAACACCATCGGTCCCAGTTTGATTGTCCCAAAAAAATTAAGGGAAATCAAAAAAGTGATTATTGCTTCGAATGGTGAAAACTCATCATCACGTGCCGTTCACCGATTCGTAGAGCAGGCTCCTTTCGGACGTGGTCTTGAAGTTGATGTTATGTATGTGCAAAGTCGGGATAATCCAGATGTTGAATTTCATCTTCAGATGATGAAAGAGTATCTGACAGACCATGGATTTACCACTAGAGTAACCACGAAGGACGACCACAATAAAGGGCAGTGTATTATTGATCATGCAAAGGCAACTGATGCGGATCTGATTATTACAGGGTCTACGACATCAAAAGGACTGACAGGATATCATCTTAGTAAAACCACCGATATCCTTTCCAACAATCAGGAAATTGCTGTTTACGTCCACCATTAAGAGGAAAGTTACGCCTATCCCATATCTAACGGGGTAGCCAAGACGATATTTTCATTCTGTGTCCGTTTGTAGAAAGCCTAACTGCTCCTACTTCAGAGGTGGATAACACCTCTACACCCATTTGTTGTAGGCGGCTAACAACACTTGGATTAGGGTGACCGAAAGCATTATTGGTGCCAGCACTGATAACAGCACTGGTGGGTTGCACAGCGTTAAGAAAAAAGGAGGAGCTACTCGTTGATGAGCCATGGTGAGCCACCTTTAATACATCAGCCGAGAGTAGGGGAGTAAACTGCCTAACTAATAAATCTTCCGTTTGCTGCTCAATATCACCGGTGAAAAGAATGCGGGTGGTTCCAAAAATGACTAACAACACTACTGAATCATTATTGTCATCACCTAGGTCTGTAGGGTGTAAAACATAGACTCGATAGGAAGAAGACTGGTTGTTGTTTGGTTCACTGTTTATCAGATGCTGTCCTCTTCGCACTCTTTTTTTGGATGAAATATTCCTTGAAATACCCTCGGTAATAAACGCGGCCATGAGCGTGAAAGAACCGACAGATTCTACCAAAACAGGTAACCCTCCCGTATGATCTCGATCGCCATGAGACAGTAAAACGGCAGGCTTTCCTCGTATTGAACGCTTCGTGAGCTCTCTTTTAAGAATGGCTGCAGCCTTCGCGCCTGGGCCGGTATCAACGATGAGTACCCTGCGGTCTGGAAAATGAATCAGAGCAGAATCTCCTTGACCCACATCGAGAAAGGTCGCGCGTAGCCGAGGCCCAGGAAGGAATAGGAAGCAGGCACTGATAAATAGGCATACACAACTGATCCACCGCACTTTCCACCCTGCGTGCAAAAAAGGTAAAAGGAGGGCCGAACACATCGCGATGGAGATAGGCACCACAAGTGTCCTTCCGGCTTCTAAAACAGGGAGCAACTCTGCAGAGCTCATAATTAGGCTCCCATTAATCAACAGACCCATCATCCACGAAGCTAGTTGATTCAATACTTCAATAGAGAAAGGAGTCAGCAAGGCCAGAACAGAGAGGGAGAGGGCCAGGCTCGCAACAGGAATCAACACGGGGCTAGAGAGAAGAGTCACGAGAGGAACGAAACCGATATGCCACAAGATGGCCGGTGCCGATGCTAGTGAGGCACAGCTAGAGATAATAAAAGCTGCCTTGAAACGCTCTTTTTTCTGACGAGACTTCCGGGTTATGCGTAGACCAGATGCAATACCACCAACAGCCAAAAACGACAAATGCATTCCAACTGAATAAACATCGTCTGGTCGGATCATTACTAGGATAAAAAGCGCTGTACTAAATGATGATTCAAGTGTGCGCGGGCGGGAAGCCTAGAGGGAAAGAATGAAGCAACAGGTCATAACCCATGCCCTAAAAACAGAGGGGCCCCAACCGACGAGTGTGGCAAACAAGAAGCAGCCCACCATCATTAAGACAGTGCCCATCGATCGGCGCAGAGATGGGTGGACGGGTAACCTGTGTACGAGGCCCTTCACTCCAAGGGAAAGCAAGGTTACCACGATTCCAAAGTGAAGACCTGAAACAGCGAGAAGATGAATGACACCACTTTGGATGAAAGCTTCCCGTATTGCCGGATCAATTAGGTGTCTCCGGCCCAGTACCATAGCCTCAACTAAGGCGGCAGCCTCCTCTGCAAACCGCGTCGTTATCCTCCTTGAAATGTGTTCCTGAATAGTCCTGGTACCCAGCCTGCTTAATAGGGGGTGATCATGGACCACAATCAGGAGTGCTGGGATATCACTAATCAGGTCGGCTGAATTGGGTCTTCGCTTGACAAAATATGGATCGTGAGGATTTCGAGGCGGGTAGATTGGCCTAGGTCGGAAGTCAAACAACACCAGGTCGCCCGAATGAATGGCCGAAGAATCAACCAGGGACATGGTGAATACAGCGAGCCGAACAGGAGCTATCCGATCTGCCAGTGTGTGTCCCGTACGAACACTAAGTCCAACAGCAGAAGGCGTGCTTGCCTCCGCAGCTCTACCCTGGACGATTGGTCGTTGTGGCCATTTCAAAGAGGAAAACCCCACAGTGTCCTGGGACGTAACGACCGACAGGTCACCGGCAGACCACGACGGAATGCCTGTGGTTAGATATGGGGCGCCAGCCTCAAGAAGCAGTTCTGTTTTCTGGTTGTCTGCCAAAGAGCGGGCGCCCACCATCAACAGCAAGGCCGCCAACACAATGCGAAACATGGCTGAACTAACCACAAACAGAAATACACAAGGCACAAATACCACCCACCACCCACTAACAGAGCCAAGAACAGAAAAGAAGGCAACCACAAGCAGCCGAACCGGCTGGGAAACAGAGTTGGGTTGATGGTTCATACCCATCTTGACCCGTATTACGAATAGCAATAACCTGTTTACTGTAAAACCTTGCCCAAGACAAGCACTGTGGATTGTATTCGTCTTTGTAGAGGGGTATTCTTTGACGCGGGGCTATTTTATGCCCAGGCATCACCACACTGGCAATTCTGAAGACCGTTTTTTGACAGGCTGACCCGAAGAGATGAGTAGCAGAAGAGAAGCACGCGAACGAGCCTTGCAGGCCTTATATGCGTTCACCGTTGGTGGTGACGATGCGGATCATGTTATCGAAACGATTATTGATGATTCGATGGGAAACGACAAGGTAGCACGGGATTTTGCCAAAAAGCTTTTCCTGAAGTCGCTGGACACAACCGAGCTAGCCGACGAGTTGGTCAGTAGCTACACCAAAAACTGGGAACTGTCCAGAATTGCCCTGGTCGACCGGCTCTTGTTGCGTTTGGCCATCTGCGAAATGATACACTTCAAGGACATTCCGCCGAAGGTTTCAATTAACGAAGCCATAGAGGTCTCCAAGCGATTCAGCACAGAGAAAAGCGGGCAGTTCATTAACGGAATCTTGGATGCAGTGCTGATAGACTTGCACAAACAAGGTAAACTCAACAAAAAGGGTCGCGGCCTCATAGGAATGGAAGCACTCCTAGGAAAGAAGCCAGAAGCGGATGGATGATGCTCCGCCTTGACCAGATTATAAACCTCGAAACACACTCAGAATGGGACTGATAGCCATTGGCGACATACATGGCTGTGCGATCACGATGGACGCACTGTTGGATCGGATACAACCAGGTCCTGATGATACCCTGATTTTCATTGGGGACTATATCGATCGTGGCCCAGACTCAAAAGGTGTGATCGACAGGCTCATACGCCTGCGAGAAGAACAGGAGTGCGTTTTCCTGCGAGGCAATCACGAAGAGCTTCTCTTGGGATATTTGGATCGTGGAGAATATGATCTTTGGGCCATCAACGGGGGTATCACCACTCTCGGCAGTTATGGTTCGCAAGGTGATGGGTCAACCATACCACAAGATCACGAGCAATTTATCAGGGATACAATCCTTTACCACGAGACAGAAGAGTTTCTCTTTGTGCATGCGGGCATACGGCCCACGCTCTCAGTTGCTGATAATCTTGCTGAATCGGATCCCATGGTATTTTTGTGGGAACGAGGCCACATGAAGGCCCCTAATCCACCGTGGGAAAAAACCGTTGTTTGTGGACACACGCCCGTTTCGGTTCCGATGGATGAGCCCCATCTGATTAACATTGACACCGGGTGTGTATTCTACACACACCCAACACTTGGTCACCTTACGTCGGTTCGATTGCCCGAGCGAGATTACTTGTCAATTCCCTTTATGGGCTGACCATTCTCGGGGCGCGGCGAAGAAGCGCAAGACACTATCGGCCAGATCTCGGCCAGTTCTCGACCAGTGCGGCAACCGGCGGGTGGGCTTAGAGCGCGATCCAAAAACCCAGGCGCACAGCAGGACGAGTAATCCCAGATTCTAATACCCACGCCAAACGATGATTTCGAGCGCGGGTAAACCGAAGGAAGGGCTCAAGTACCAACTCAAACCGACGGTTACGATCTTCCGCGGATTCGTCCGGTGAAAAAGAGAGACCCGGACCCGCCCGAAATCCGAGGTCCAAATCAAAACCGCGATAGGCTGCGTTTCCCACAAGGCGCTCAAACCCAAAGAGGCGAAGGGAAAGCCCCGGCATCAGCACCACTCTCGCCTGTCGTGATGTTTCATTCCAGAGGGGCTCGATGTCGGCGAGGACCAATAGTTCGCGTGTAAAAAGTGCCCGGGCTGAAACCGTGCCCAACTCTATTCCGCGGCCTTTAACCATGCCAATGGCGAACTGGATCTGCCGCCCAACAGGAGCCCTTCGGATGCGCTTTGACTCGCTGACAACCTCACCAGGCGGCCCATCTTCCGACTGAGCCTTGGCTGATGGTGTGGCGAACAGAGCCAAGAGCAGGACCCAAAGGAGCCCATTGGTTGCCAGGCGTGCCTGCCGACACGTCGTCATATTCAGGGAGTCTTTACTTGAGGTCAGAAACAAATCGCCTCTGCGGGGTTTACCGAGCGTTTTTATCGTGATTTGCCGCCTCCAAGGTCGAAATTGAGCCAGGAGAGACACAACCGGTCACGACTTCAGAAATATAGGCAGAAACCATGGCCCTTCGTTGTGGCATTGTAGGACTTCCCAATGTTGGCAAGTCCACCCTTTTCAACGCACTCAGTCAGGCGGGGGCCGAATCGGCCAACTACCCGTTTTGCACAATTGAGCCCAATGTGGGCATGGTATCGGTTCCGGATGAGAGGCTGGACCGCTTGGCGGCCATCAACAAGTCCCTCAAATCGGTACCGACTACGATAGAATTCGTGGACATTGCTGGTCTCGTGGCTGGTGCTTCGAAGGGCGAGGGATTGGGAAATCAGTTCTTGGGCCATATTCGGGAAGTCGATGCAATTGTGCATGTTGTGCGCTGCTTCGATGACGAAAATGTTGTCCATGTTTCGGGAAAGGTAGACCCGACCAGTGACATTGAAGTCATCGAGACCGAACTACTTCTCAAGGATCTCGATGCTGTCGAAAAGCGAATCGACCGGACCAAAAAGGCAGCGAAAGGCGGAGACAAGAAGGTAAAGGACGAGCTTGCCTTCTATGAAAACCTACTAGGGTGGCTTTCTGACGGCAAGCCGGTTCGCGGGCTGGACACCAACGAACAGGAGCTTATTTGGCTTAAATCTTTGTTTCTCCTGAGCGCCAAGCCTGTTTTGTATGCGGCGAATGTGAGTGAAGCGGATGTTCACGATGGCAACGAGTATGTCGAGCGTGTTCGCGAGATCGCAGCAGAAGAAGGTGCAGGCGTCGTTATTGTTTCAGCAGAAATCGAGGCCCAGATTGCAGAACTGGATGAGGAAGAAAAAGAGATGTTCCTCGAGGAAATGGGACTAGAAGCATCGGGTTTGGACCGACTGATTCGAGCAGCCTACGACCTACTGGGGCTGATCACGTTCTTCACGGCAGGCCCCAAGGAAACCCGGGCGTGGACCGTGACACGCGGCTCAAAGGCGCCTCGCGCAGCCGGACAGATCCACACAGACTTTGAGAGGGGGTTCATCCGGGCAGAGACGATCAAGTATGATGACTACATCCAGCACAACGGTGAATCAGGAGCCAGGGACTCGGGTGTTCTTCGCTCAGAAGGAAAGGAATATGTTGTCGTAGATGGTGACGTGATCCTGTTTCGGTTCAACGTCTAGGTTGAGAAATTTGGCGGAGCCCTTAGCCTCGGCAGGTTCTAGGGCTTCGTGGCCAACCGTCTACCCTCAGTTACCGAGGGCCCCGAAATACACCACAATAAGCGGCGTGCCAAAGCGCCGGCTTGGCGCCTTGATGGAGGCTTCAAGAAGGGCAATCTCCTCGTTGTATATGGAAGCGCGGTAACCAAACCGCACACCGTAGCTGGAGTCGTTTATATCGCCGAATCGAGCGCCCACTGAAAAGGAGAGCGAGACGCCTGTCCTGAAGTGGCCGCCGGGAAGACCACTCAGAACATCGTGGGTTTTTTCACCCTCATCAAGCAGGCCGTTTTCGTTATCGTCGTCAAAATAGGGATATAACCACCCCACGAGCGGTCCGGCTGAAAAGGATAGAAATGGACGGAAATTATCCTCGATTTTAGAACGAAAAACACGGCGCTCCAAACCAACCTGAAGCGGCATTTCTAGAAGATAATTGGCCTTGTTTGGGACGTCCCGGTGTCCAAAACGGTCAAAAAAAGCTACTTCCCGCTCATCTTTGACGGCACCAAGATCGACCCCAAGCCTCAAGGACCAGTCCTGTCCTAGGTTTCGGGCTATAAACGCCCCTGCCCCAAATCCGCTATTTGAAAGAAAGATCTCAAGCCCTCGACCATGAAAGACGTGGAGGCTATCAGTTGGCTCCTGAGCGCTCGACGCAGTAGTTGGCGAGGCCAAAAGGATGAGAAAGATGATATGGGGTAAGAAGTAGCGCATGTTGGATCTCGTTCCGGCAAAACCGAATTCCGACTCGTTTGTTCACCCTTGGAACACGGGGCACTACCCTGCGCATTCCGTCATCCGCACTCAAACTCACTGAGAAACCCCTGGACTACCGCTTCCTCATAGCCCGCCGATATCTCTCAGGCCGACGAAGCGTATCTCTCGTTTCCCGCATCACCTCCATATCCGTAGTAGGTGTGGCCCTCGGTGTAGCAGCGCTGATAGTCGTGCTATCTGTCCTTAACGGTTTTTTTGACTTCGTTAGAGACATGCTCGTTTCCTACGACCCACACATTAGGATTGTCTCGGTGGAAGAGAAGGGATTTGAAAACCAAGACTCACTACTGGTGCTAGCAATGCAGCACCCAGAAGTGGTTTCTGCAACGGCCTATGTTGAGGGCAAGGCCATGCTGCTTCATGACGGCTCTGGAAATATTAACAAGGTTGTGATTGTTCGTGGTGTAGACCCTGAAGCCCTCTCTGGGGATAATGGCGTGGTAGCTGGCACGACGTATGGAGCGTTTGACCTTGCAAGGCAGGACGGTCGCCCAGGAATTGTTTTGGGCAGGCGCCTCGGTGAGCGGCTTTTGTTGGCGCCGTCTAGCGATGTTATCCCCGCCAGCCGAGTGGCCCTATTGTCTGCTCCCGCCATGGAACGGATGTATACCAGCGTATTGTCAAGCTCACCGATTAGGCAGTTTGAGGTCCGGGGTTTATTTCAGTTAGAATCAGTCTTCGATGAAAGCCACGTTTTTGTAGGCATTGAGGAGGCCCAACAGCTTTTTCGAATGGGAGATCGAATATCAGGCATTGATGTCCGCCTTACCGACCTTAACAAAGCCGACGAGGTCAAGGGTTGGCTGGATGAACGAATCGATCAGGAAAGATTCGAAATAGTAACCTGGTATGACCTGCAGCGCTCTCTTTACGACGTTATGCGCCTCGAGAAATTTGGTGCATCCATCGTATTGTTGCTGATTGTCGTGGTAGCAGCATTCAATATCGTGGGGTCTTTAACCATGATTGTGATAGAGAAACGACAGGACGTAGGAGCGTTGCGCGCTATGGGCGTCAGCAGGCGAAACATTCGGCGTATTTTCCTGAACGAAGGCATTTTGATCGGCGCCGTTGGGGCGGGGGCGGGAGTAACGCTTGGCCTGGTTTTGTCCTGGCTACAGTATCAATTCGGTATTGTTACCCTTCCCGGATCAGAAAACTTCTTGATCGATGCCTACCCAGTGGCCGTGGATATGCTCGACGTATTCCTTGTCGGAGGAATGGCCATGCTTCTGTGTGTTCTAGCGGCGTGGTATCCGGCTCACCGCGCAGCGGCCATTGTACCTGCCGAAGCGCTTCGGATGGACGGTTAACGCCTATTTGGCGTCGCGATTGGTTTGAACCTGCCCGCCTTCACCGAAAATCGGCAGAAAAGAACGCATTTGAGGTTGTGGATAACCTTGCAAACTCTCCATAGACTGACGTATATTTGCGGTTCTGTGCTCGTTATGCGCACAGGCGATTCCAGGCGCGCGATGTTCCACCAACAAAACGCGCCTTTTTACCAGCGCCAGACCCCCCGACTCATGGCGAGAAGAGATGAACTTACGGGCCAGGGCCCTGTAGCAGGAAACCACGTTTCCCACGCGCACAACAAGGCCAAGCGTCGTTTCGAGGTTAATATCCAGAAGAAACGCTTCTTCATTCCTGAAGAAGATCGCTGGGTTACGCTGAAGGTTTCGGCGAAAACCATCAAAACGATCAACAAGAAAGGAATTTCTGCCGTGCTGAAAGATGCACGCGCGAAAGGAATCAACGTTTGACCGACAGGTAACCGACCATGGCCAAAGGAAAAGATGTACGTACGAAGGTAATCCTGGATTGCACAGAAGCTCCAGGTACCTCCCGCTATTCGACGATGAAAAACCGTCGCAATACGCCTGACCGTATGGAGCTGAAGAAGTACAATTCAGTCCTTCGTAAGCACACCATTCACAAAGAGACCAAGTAGTCTCTTCGTCGGCCCACTAGGCCGATGACACCAGTTGACAGCAACGAAAAATGGCAAAGAAACAATCATTCGGCGACAAGGTCCTAGCACAGAAGCGGGACGCGAAAAAGATGGCCAAGGTCGTCATCGCTGAGAAAAAGCCAAACGGCAGCTATAGCTACCGTCACAAAATGGTTCACTTGGATAACCTGCAGTCAGAATTGGCTGCAGCCAAGAACCAGTAGGTCTCCGGCGGGCAATTGTCCGC
>Ga0115566_10001203_pt1 | contig 22411 bp, 8 predicted proteins | sample COGITO_mtgs_1204_3_FD_87173 | JGI IMG/M metagenome (GOLD analysis project Ga0115566, IMG submission 87173) | Pelagic marine microbial communities from North Sea - COGITO_mtgs_120405 | ecosystem: Environmental > Aquatic > Marine > Epipelagic | place: Germany:Helgoland, sampling site Kabeltonne...
CGCGCTGAAGATCTGGCACCACAAATGTGACAAGTGTTGCGATAACGCGACTTTTGAGAAACACGTGTGGAACTTTCGTTTCGACGGCGGATCACAGCGTATGAGCGCGGCGCGGGTGTCACCAACGCCGTCTCCCGTTAAGATGAATGACGAAAAGAAGGTCAACGCCTATGCGTTGCCCTCCGTCGACGACGAGCGCCCAAAGTTCCTCAAGGATCCCTTCGGATGGTACGCTCAGCTCTCTTACAGACGTCCTCGGACGATGTTCGCGACGGCATGGGGGTTCATCTTCCTTCTGTGCGCCATCGGCGCGCCGTTCTTCAAGCAGTCCGACAGCGGGGACTACGACTGGCTCCTCGGCAGGGACTCGGCCATCGTCCAGAGGTCGTACTCGCTGAAGCAGGTGCAGGAGCGCGCCTCGCAGTTCACCGAGCTCGCCGAGCGAACGGTGCCGCAGACCGAGCAGCTCTTCCATCTGATGTACGAGGCGCGAGGGAGCGATAACCTGCTCAAGCCCGCCATGTTGAAGGAGATGCTGGAGATTGAGAAGGTCCTCTTCACCGACAAGAGGTACGCCGCCTACTGCGTCGCGGAGGTGGCCGACGTGAACACGTGCTCCGCCGACGGGTACAAGTCACCGCTCACGTTGTTTTACACAATCTCAATCACCCGCGACGGCAACAACCAGACCGTCTACTCCGCGGACCCCATCAGTTGCCAGCTGAGCCCCCAGCAGCAGTCGCAAGGGTTATCGTGCGGAGGAGGCGCCAACTACGTGGACACCGAGGCCGGGATCAAGGCCAAGATGGCCCTCGTCCTGGCCTCCGCGTCGGGACCCAAGGCTAAGCTCTGGTTCGACGCCGGGTTCAACGAAGACGGCGTGTCCACCGACGCTCGTTACATGCAGGCGTTTTACTTCCTGGGCATGCCCCTCGACGGCTACAGCAACCCTGCGGACCGTAACGAGGAGCAGCGCGTGCCGGGTAACGCCATGCTGCTCGACGCGAGCGACGCGCTCAAGCTTCGCTTCGGCATGAAGGAGACGTGGTCCAAGAGCAGCTTCCAGACGGAGGCGACGGTGGCCACCGCCGACGGCGAGATGAAGGTGTACTGGTGGTCGCTCCCGGGCCAGGAGAACGAGTGGCAAACGCTGAGCAGCAAGGACCTCAACTTTACGGTGCTGTCCTTCCTCGGCGTCATGGTCTACGTCGCGTACCACACCGGCTCCATCATCATCAGCGCCACGTCGATGCTGATGACGGTGACTTCGATCTTTGTCGCGTTTTTTTGGTTCCGCGTGGTGTTCCAGGTTTCTTTCTTCCAGTTCATCAACTTCCTCATCATCTTCGTGGTGTTGGGCATCGGAGCCGACGACGTGTTCGTGTTCATGGACGCCTTCCACCAGAGCATCGACGAGCTACGGGCCAAGAACAAGCCCGCGACGCTGCCGCACAGGATCAAGCACACCATGCGCCGCGCGCTTCACGCCATCTTTGTCACCTCCTTCACCACCTCCGCCGCCTTCTGCGCCACGGCGCTGTCCCCGCTGATCCCGCTCAGGTCATTCGGCTTGTTCTCCGCGCTCGTCATCTTCTGCGTCTTTGGCATCAACGCCGTGGTGCTCCCGCCGCTGACGGTGCTGTACATTCGCAACCTTCACGGCCGCGGCTGGATCGGGTCCGCCAAGGCTATCGTCCAGGGTATGCTCCCGTGTACGGTGTTCACCCTGCCGGTGTACGAGGACCCGGGGTTGAAGCTACCCGACGACGAGGACAAGGCCATGGCCGCGTCCACCGACCCGGCGGACAAGTACAACGTGAAGCACATGCGAATGACGGAGCGTTTCTTCTACGTCCGATACTTCAACTTTCTCAACTCGCCCGCGAAGTACGTCATCCTCGCGGCGTTCGCCGGCCTGTTCGCGGGCGGCGTCGCGCTGTGGGTCAGCCTGGAGGTACCCAAGGAGCCCGAGCAGTGGTTCCCCAAGACCCACATGTTCCAGCAGTACCAGGACATGGGCAGCGACAAGATTATGATGGGTGGAAGCGGGGCGGATACGCTGGACGTGTCGCTCGTGTGGGGACTCTCCGGCCTGAACACCAAGGGAACCGACCCATGGAAGCCGTCGGATCTCGGCGATGTCATCTACGACGCCGGCTTCGACCCGTCCACCGCCGCGGCGCAGGCGCACCTCATGCAGTCCTACGAATCCCTCAAGACTGCCGCCTGCGGCGCCAAGGCGTGCAGCGGCGGTAAGCTGGCGGACCCCTTGGTCACGATTCGAAACATCGTGGCCGAGACCGACGCCACCGGCGCCGTGATCGGCGGGTTCTACAAGTACCTCAACGACCTCGGCGGGGCGTACGCCAGCTCGCACCCGGTCAACGCGCCGGTCACGAGCGATACCTTCAACGTCCAGATGTGCAAGTACAGCAAGCTGGACGCGACCAAGGTTCGCTACGCCGGGCACGTGGGGTACTACGTGAAGGACTGCGACGCGTCCCCGGTGCCCAGCGCCAAGTTCATCCTGATCGAGGCCACGTCGAGCATTCGCATGCCCCAGGCGCCCGTGGACTTCACCGAGGCGCAGGATGACTGGGAGGTGTTTGGCAATTCTCTGGACGTCGGAGCTCCCGCCGAGCTCACCGGCGCGGAGGCCACCAGCACCAACATCTTCTGGCTCTGGTCCGTCACCTCCATCTCCCTCATGGACAACGTCTACCTCGGCCTCGCCGTGTGCTTCCCGATGGTTTTCTTCGTCCTGTCCGTGTCCACCGGCAACGTCATCCTCGCGTTTTATTCCACGGTTACAATCGCGGGTATCGTGACCACCGTCATCGGCATCGGCGCCGGCGGGATCATGGGCTGGGACCTCGGCACCACAGAGGCCATCGCCGCGGTCATCGTCATCGGGTTCAGCGTCGACTACTGCGTGCACCTGGCCAACGCGTACATCGAGAACGACGCCGTGGACAGGGTGAGCCGCACGCGAATCGCCCTCACCACCATGGGCATCTCGGTCACCGCGGGCGCCATCACCACCATCATCGCGGGTGCCTTCCTCGCCTTTTGCATCCTGACGTTCTTCGTGAAGTTCGCGTTCCTCATCTGCTGGACGATCTTCTCGAGCTACATCTGGGCGGTCATCTTCTTCGGCGCGCTGTGCATGACCGCGGGGCCGAGCGGAAAGTTTGGAGACATCTCCTGGCTCCTCGCGAAGATGTTCCCGTGGTGCCACTGAGCGCGTGGATCGATGATCAGGGAGGGTGTAAGTGTTACTCAGAGTTAGTGCCCGTCGTGGGGCAGACTATTGTTTTATTCATTCTTTACGTCGAAAGTTATCAATCCTTGATTTGTTCGAGCAGCTGCGCGATGACTTCATCCGCGAACGGTATCACGATTCCCTCCGACCCCTTCTTAGTTCTCGTCAGCTCGTGGTCGATGAACTCCGTCAGGTGGCTCTTCAGCGTCGTCTCGGACGTCGCCAGGAACTCCTCGCGGCACCGGGTGTAGAACGCGTGGAACGTCATCCCGCCAGACTCCGGGTTCGCCAGCTGGTGCTCCGCTAATAAACGGAAGATATCCCTCGCGTTGCTGGTTAAACTCCTCAACACGTTCACCGCTCCCCTCACGTGCCTCTCCTCACCCTTGCTCGCCAGCATCTGCGGCACGTGCGCCGTCTCGTACTTGTACGGCGCGAACGTGGTGGCATCCTGCCACACAAAGTTGAACCGCGCAGCCTCACGCTTGGACCACAGCAGCGGAGCGTTGACGTGATCCACCGACGACACCAGGTGCACCCGGGGCATAGCCGCGAGTTCCCCCAACAGCGCCTGTGCCTCGGGGGACCGAAGCTGCTGCCCGTCGATGTTGTGGAGGACGATGTACAGCCTCCGCGGCGGGTGGTAACTCTGCGCCGCCCCGGTCGTGGCCAGCGAGCCGTCTCCCGGAAGGTCCTCGGGGTTGGCGAGCGCGAGGGGATTTTTATCCCCACCGCCCTCGTCGTCTTTTCCGCCCCCTCCTCGCTTGGACGCGCGTTCCCCGCGTTCCTTCGCCGCGATCGCCGACTTGTTCCGGTGCGCGAGCAGGTGCGGCGCGCTCGTGGCCTCCGCGATCATCGCCAGTAGGGTTTCCGTGTTTGTCCCGTGGAGGTCCCTCGACGGCGTCCCCGGGTGCACCGCCGCCGCCGCCGCCGCCAAAATCTGCTTCGGCGTGAGACCGGGAAAGTACCCGTTCACCACGATGACCCCGCCGTCCGTCAGCATCTTATTCGCGAAATCCTCCAACAGCTCCTTCTTACTGCCAAAGCCGTAGAGCAGCAACGAGAACTCGCTCTGCAGGAGCTGCCACCACCGAGCGAAATTCTTCTCCAGCGCCGTCTTGAGCCGGGCGCGTTCGTTGACGTGTCCCACGGGGAGCCGCCCGAGTAACTCGCGCACGGTGTCCTCGTCCGCGAGGTCCAGCGACGCGAGCGACGCGTCGGACTTGGAGTTCCGCCCCTTCATCGCGATGTAACCGCGGCCGCCGCGGCCGTTCGCGAGCCTCTGCGCGAGCTGCGCCTCAGCCTCGGACACCACCATCGCGGTATAGTCGACGTTCTTCGCGCCCTTTCCCTTCCCCTTGGCCTTCGTGGACCGCCCGCTCGCGCCGGCCGCGCCGCCGCGCGCGCCGGCCGCGGTATCCCCAGCGAGTGCCTGCGCGGAAGCCTTGCCCATCGCGCGGCCGTGAACCGTCTTTCCCTCCGCCGCAGCCTGCTGGTAAAACTCCATCTGATCCTTGGACATCGGCTTGTGCCCGGCGGTTCGCCTGTACGGCTTGCTCTTGGCCGCCCGGCTGCCGGGGCGGGCGCACATGCCCACGATCTTGGTGGTGGGCGGCGCGCCTCTCTGCGGATGTCGGGAAGGGGGAGAACGGGTCGCCGTCAGACGGTGCGATGATTTGAAAAAAAACAACGATGTTTGCGCGGGTGGGGGGGCGCGCGAGGTTGGGTGGGGCGGGATCCGCGGACGACGCACCTTGCCCATCTTCGCCGCGTCCTCGACGTCCTGGGTCTATCCTCGCCAAGAATACGCGGATGCACGATTCGCCTCGGTCACGTGCCGCGAGTAGTGGAGCGCGTCGTCGACGGTGCGGGCACTCGGTCTCCAGATCCAGCACCGGCTCGCAGCGCTCGTCCCTTGAGCGAACTTCACGATCGGCACATCCTATCCTCATTCTATCGCGCACGTCCAAGGCTATGGCTGCGTGCATGGCTTCCAAGATGGCCGTCGCCCCCTCGCGGGGCGCGCTCGCCCGCAAGACTTCCGTCAAGACCGCGCGTCGCACCGGGTTGATCCGCGTCCGCGCCGTCGGCCCCGCCTACGACGAGGTCTTCGACGGCACCACCGGGCAGATGGAGAAGGTGCTCTCGCAGTCCGTCGAGTCCCTCTCCGCGGGCGGCCTGGAGTGGAGCTACCGCGTCGGCGTCCCCGAGGAGGGCACCGAGGCCAAGCCCACGAAGGTGATCATGGTCCACGGCGCGGGTCTCAACTCGTTCACCTACAACAAGCTCTCCAGGGAGCTCCAGACGCAGGGCTACACCGTCTACGCCCCGGACATGCCCGGGCACGGCGCCACGTCGAAACCATCATCCGGTTTCGATTACTCCGCCTCCGCGTACATGTCCGCGCTCGAGGCGTTCATGACCGCCGCGGGCATCGCCGACGTCGAGGACCCGGTCGACCTCGTCGTCTCCGGGTTCATCACCTCCCAAGCCGCGCTCCTCCTCGCCGCGGAGAACCCAGCGCTCTTCCGCAGGGTGGTGGTGATGAACACCCCGCTGGGCCCAGGGCATAAACTACCCGATCCCCTCGCCGTCTACACCCGCCCGTTCGGCATGGGCAAAGGCGCGCAGGCTGACGTGTACAAACTCGCGTACTTTGGCAACGAGTTCGCACTCACCGAGGAGACCGTGGCTAAGTACGAGGCACCTTACCTCGGCGGCGACGGTGAAGCCGCCCGCGCCGCGCTGGAAGCAACCGTGACCAAAAACGATCTCAAGGCGCTCACGCAGCGGGTGAGCAAGGCGTGGTCCACACGCGGTTTACCAAAGGTACGGATCGTGTGGGGCGTGAACGACAAGTACCTGGGAGATAAGGACATGTACACGTGGGCGGAGGACGTGCGGGCGACGTTTGATTGCATGCGCAGCGTCGGGCACATGCCGCAGGAGGATTTCGCCCAGGACGCGGGGAAGTTCATCGACGCCTTTCTGCAGAGCGAGCTGAAGGTGAGCGCGCTGGAAAGCGTTCGCCTCCGGAAGGTGACCAAGGATGACGATTACGACCGATGAGTTCCGATTTTAATGTCACGAGAACGGTAGCATCACACGAAGAGACGCCCCACATCGCCTTGTGCCAAAACATTTCACTGTGGAGACTCGTTTTTACACGTCACCACGCTTACAAAATCTATGTGCCACCACTTCCACACTTCGCGAACGACGGGTCGAACGTGAGTGGTAACATGGCGGCGGCGGAGCTCAGCGCGATCTATCGCGCCATGCAGAAGAGCGCGGCGAGGTTCTCCAACTACAACGTCCGAGAGTGAGTCCCTCTGCCGCGCGCGATCGACCGCGAGAACCTCCCGATTAACCCTAACAATCAGCATCCGACGACACGGTCGCGCCCGAGCTCACCGTCCGCCCCCCGTTTCCCCATCGTTCGCAGGTACTTCAAGCGCAGGGTTCGGGAGGAGTTCGAGAAGAACGGCAACCTGGTGGGCGAGGAGGCGGCCGCGGCGCTGGCCAAGGCGAAGAAGGACCTCGCCGTGATCGACAGGCAGGTTCAGGTGTACTCCCTCTTCGGGTCCGAGTTGCGCTCGGTGCTCGAGATCACGAAGAAGCCCTGAACGCCGCCGTACCCACCTAGCCGCCGCATAGACTCAGTAATACCACGCAGAAGCAGTAGAGCAATTCGTCACGTTTCGTTCGTTACAAGCGCTAATAAGGCCGTCACTTGAGCCTCTCCAACACGTACGAAGTTGATTTTCGGGCCGACGACCGAGTCACGCGGCGACCCGAGTCGTCGTCGCTGACCGGCGCCGGTGTCGCGTCGATCCTCTTCAACGCCGCCGCCTGGGAGATCGACTTCCGTCTCGACGTCGTCACCGAGGGCGTCGACTCGCCCGACGCGACCGCCGCCGACTTCTTAGCCCGGGATGGATCCGCCTTCTTCTTTGACGACGCCGCGGGCTTGGGGGGCTTCTCCGCCGCCGCCGCCGCGACTGACGCCCGCCTCGACTTGCGCTCCGCCGCAGCCTTCGTGGACGTCGTCGACGGGGTTCCGTCCGCGAAGAGCATCGAGCCGGACGTCGTCGCGCCCGGTGTGGTGGACGCCGGCGCCGCCGACGCCCGCCTGCTGCTCCTCCTCGTCGCCGCCGCGGGCTGGGGCCTCTCCTCGAGAACGGACGCGGGCGGCGCGGGCGACGCGGCGACCGGCACCGGGGTGGTCGCCGCGATCACGACGTCGCCCTCCTCGTCCTCATCCACCACCATCGCGTCCGCCTCTCGGAACGACGATACGGGCGGCTCCAGCGGCCTCGGTGACGGTGATTTCTTCGCCTCGGCCGGGGATCTAATCTCAATCTCGGGAACCTCGCGTCTCCGCGGCGAAGGCCGGGCGGGCGTGGGCGTCATCGCGGGCTGCCTCGCGGGCGTGGGCCCGAACCCGAGCCCTTGCCCGAACGCGGGCGCGGTCCAGTGCCTCGGCGCCGGGGACAGGCCCGCGGGCGCGGACGCGGCGGACGCGGCGGCTCTCCGCTCCGCGGCTCGCCTCTTCTTCGCGCCGAAGGGACTGAACACCGCGGCGGGTTCCGGGACCCTCGACGCCGCCGGCTCCTTGGCGCGGGTGCGCGGCACCAGCGGCCGGCCACGCGCCGCCTCCTCCATGTCGTCATCCATATCCACGTCATCCATGTCCGCGTCCACGTCAGCGTCCACGTCAGCCTCAACATGGAGGGAATCCTCTACGGACCCGCGGAGGTCCAGCGCGGTCCAGGAGTCGCCGCCGCCGCCAGTCGCCGCCTTGGCGTTCATACGCGCGCCAGTCTGGTCAGCCGCGCGAGCCAACGGCCCGGGCGACGGTGGCTCGAGGGCAGTGTCGTTGGAGGACACTCCGGTACCGTACGAACCGAGGGTGTTGGCAGCGGCGTGGGAGGACGCGAGGGGCGCGGCGAAGAACGGGACGTGCCCGCCGTCGTTTCTATCATCACCGGAATGAAGCGCGCCGTCCATAGCGCACAACACGCCGCCCGCGGATGGGTTCTTCTCGTTCGGGATGACGGCGCCCGCGGGTGTCCTCGCGAAGTCCATCGGGGTCGCGGGCTGGACCACGAGCCCGCGCGCGAGCGCACGTTTACCGCCGCTGGCGTCGTCCCGCGCCTCCGCCGCGCCGGTCATGCGGAGCCGTTGCATGGGCTCCGGCATGCATCGCACCGCGGCTTCGAGCGCGGCGAGTACGTCGGCTGGGAGGGATTTCGCGCCGCCTGACTGGTTCGCGGCGCACGCCGCAGCCTCGGTGGTCCGTCCCCTGGTGAGGTAATAGACCACGGGAAGGTGCCTAGCGGCGCCGGCGGTTCCCGCGTTGGACTCCAGCCACGACATCATCGCCGACTCGAGCTCGCCTTCAAAGGGAAGGTCGAGGACGGATTCGAGCGCCCCGCGCGCCGCGGCGTGGGACGCGAGCCTGGACACGAGCTTATCCGCGACGCCGCGCCTGGCATCGTGCGGCGCGGCAGCCACCGCGTCCCTGGCGCATACGAAAGCTTCGGTGGCGAGTCCGCACTCGAGCCGGACCGCCACGCCGAGCTCCGCCTCCACAGTCGCGTCCGCCTCAAACCCCGCACTAGCGCCACCCACTGACACGTCACCCATGGACTCGTTCCCGTCGTGGCTTTCTCCCTGACTTCGCTTGAAACCCGCGGCGACGTCGCTGCGTCGAGCCCTGGCCACCGCGAGGGCATCCGCGGGCTTGCCCCTAGCCGCCAACGAGGCGACGAATCGAAGGGGGAGACCGGGGTGCGAGGCGCCCGGAAGCAACGCGCACGCCCGTGTCAGCGATTCGACGCGTTCGTGGTCATCCAGCAGCGCCGCGCACCGCGTCTCCACGAAGAGCCGCGGGTGCATGCGCGCGGCCCGGGCGAACCGGGCCGGCGCGCCCTCGGGCGGCGCTCCGAGGTCCAGGAGGTAGTAAAGAAACAAAGCCTGCTTCGCGACGAGCGCGGCGGGCGCGGCGCTCCCGTGCCTGAACACCCTCTCCGCAGCCTCCATCGCGGACTTGAACGGGTACGGGGGCGCGTGCACGCCCACGCCCGCGAGCAGGTCGTCCAAAAACAGCCCGCCGCCGTCCGCATCCGGGGGCAGATCCGCGGCTCTCGCCGCCGCCGCCGCCGACGCCCGCCTCACGTTAATCTCGGACGCCCACTGACCGGGCCCGCCGTACCTGTCCTGCGACGCCGCGGTGCCCGCGGTGAGCCCCTCGCGCAGCGCCCAGGAGAGCGCGGCGGCGTGCTGCATGCGCCGCGCGGCGTCGTCGTGCGCCAGCTGTAGCCTCTGTTGGAACCCCGGGGCATCCGCCGCGGGATGCGGCGCGGATGCATCCGTCGCCTCGGCGCTGTCGCCGCCAGCCGCGGGGTCCGCGCCGAGCGCCACGAGGACGTCGCGGAGGGCCTCGAAGACGGCGCCGGCGCGGTCAGCCTCGTCGGCGGCGCCGGCTGTGCGCAGCGCCGCCGCCTGGTCCAAAGCCTGCTCCGCGGATCGAAGCGCGGCGCTGCACCATTCGGCGACCATCTCGCCGTCCTGGAGGTATGCCTCGACGCCGTCTGGGGAGGAGAAGTCGTCGTGGCCGCATACCTCGTCGACGTAGTGGCACACCAGCTGGGGCATGCCGTTGGCGACCGCGGCGTCGAAGAGCTGATGGAGCTTGGCGACGTCGGAGGCGCCGTCGCCGGCGGCCGACGCGGCGTGCGCCGTCGCGGTGGCGGAGCTGACGGATGCGCCGGTGAGGACGCCCGCCTGCGCGCATCGCGAGTGGATGACCCGGAGCTTCGCAACCTTGGACAGGTCCGCGGGGTCGCACGACGCGAGCTCCGCGAGCGCCTGCTCCCGCGGGGGGAGCGCGTTCCTGCTGAACGCCATCCCGGGGCGCTTTTCAGATCCCTACTTTGAGTTCCCGCCTACACCGTCACGGGGGGATCCCAACCTGGATCGTGAGCCCGCGCGCGTCTCTTTGCCACGCGGACGAGCCGGTCAGACGATCGGAGCGTTCCGCTCGTCCGGGTCCGCTCCTCGCAGAGTGACGAGCGATGGGGAAGCCAGTGTTCGTTTCAAAAATCTGAGCTCGTTCAAGCAGATTGGCGCGTGGCTCGCTTCAGGCAGAAGCTTTCGGCGTACCTTTTCGATGGATAGCGTCCGCGACGACGAACACAACGCCACGCGCGGCCATCCGACATGGCGACCACCACGGCGATGTCGAGCGCGTCTCAACACCTCTCTCGAGCCGTTACTGGGCGCCGTAGGCCCGCATCGAGGCACACCACCGCGCCCGTGACCCGATGCGTCCAACGCTCATCGAAAGACGACGTGGCCGACGTGCGTTTGTGGGCACCCGAACGCCGATCGAGAAGAGAAGCGCTGCTCTTAGCGTCGACCGTGGGCGCATCCTTCCTCGCGCCGGCGCGATCCGCCCGCGCGACCGAGGCGTCCAACCTCGCGTCCCTCGCGTCGCAGGAACCCGACGCCGAGATCGCGGTGGAGCTCTGGGACGAGGTCATCCGGCTCGCGAAAGCATCGGGCGAGTCCGCCACGCCAACCGGCGGATCATGGCTGTACTCCAGGGCGGAGTGCCTGGGCGCTCTCCGGCGGTGGACCGACGCCGAGCGCGCGTACGGCGAAGCCGCGGACGTCCTGGAGACGGCGCTCGAATCCACATCAGGGAAGAAGAAGGACAACGCCACAGCGCTCACGCTCGCGTTGGCACACGACGGTCGGAGCCTATCCCTCGGCCAGCTGGACGACTGGCCGGGCGCGGTGGAGGCGAGCAGGCGCGCGCTCGCCGCGGGCGGCGCCGCGGGCGTCGCGGAGGGCGGCGGGCTGGACGTGCCCACGACCGCGCTCAACGCGGGTCTCCGCGGAGGCCCGCCGACGGTGGCGCAGAGGCTGGACTTCAACGCGGCGATGGCGAGGTGGGGCGCGGGCGACGTGGGCTACGCCGCGAACGCGCTTGCGCGGCTGGATAAGGGCCCGGAGCCCGTGGCGGGTCAGCCGCAGTTCTGGGAGGCTCGCGCGGCGCTCGCGGCGGCGCTGTACGCCAACGGGTCGCGTCCCGCGGCGGAGGCGGAGTGGTCGGGGCTGTGCAAGCCGGTGAAGCCGAACCCGCCCGCGGTGCCTACCGATCCGTTTAGAAAAGCGGTGAACCAGGCGGCGCAAGGGGCGTTCGACGCGGGCGGCGTGTTGATGGACAAGCGGTGCGAGGACTTCGCCACCGGTACGCCTCTGCCGTGCGACGACGCGGGTATTCCCGGGTCCGGGGGTAGCTCGAGCCCGTGTCTGATCTTCACCGACGCGGAGACGGAGAGCAGGCTGTGGCCGACGAACGCGAGGACGGCGCTGAGCAAGTTCATCGAGGACGGGCCGGAGGTGCTGCGCAGGTAGTGATTCGATGTGCCGTGGTATTACATGTTCGACGCGTCGTGCTTACTCTGCTTCATGAATCGCACCGGCTTGTTTCAGCAATTCGATGGTATATTCATCACCTTTCTTCAACGCCATTGACATCGGCGTGCGACCAGCATCGTTCACCCTGTTGACGTCCGCGCCAGCCTTTATGAGTATCCCGACTTTGACCCCGTGTCCTCTGAAAGCTGCAAAGTGAAGTGCTGTAGATTCATTACCGACCGCCCTGTGGACGTCCGCGCCAGCGTCGATGAGTATCCTGAATGTGGACACTTCTGCATCTGGTTCACCCGGCACTCCTAGAGCTGCCCACTGAAGAGGTGTCCTTTCAAATACCGCCCTGTTGATGTCCGCGCCAGCGTCGATGAGTATCTTGACCACCGCATCTTGTCCGTTGATAGCTGCCGCGTAAAGTGCTGTACATCCATCATCTTCCTGCTTGTCAACGTCCGCACCGGCGTCGAGCAGCAAGGCTATGCAGACGCTCCGTCCGGAAAAAGCTGCCGCGACAAGTGGCAAGGTGCAGCGAAGGTTGGAAAGGTTGTCACTACTTGTGAGATTCACATCCGCGCCCGCCTCAATCAGAGCCTTCACAACTTCTTCACGGCCCTTAGTAACTGCGAATAGCAGAGGTCTTGTTAACGCGCCCTTGTTAACGTCCAAGCCAGACTCCAGAAGGGCCCTGACCGCGGGCAAGTTGCCGGACTCTGCCGCCCAGAACATAGGCGCGGTGTCCCACTCTGTATCCTCCTCGTCATCCTCAGTGTCACTGTCCGAACGAACAGGAAGAGGCTGTATCTTAGCTTCAGCTAAGATCTTCGCCTCCATCGACCGAACGCCACCAACGCTCCACACCGCGCGGTTGAACGACTTGCTCACCTGCGCCAAGTTGAGCGTTGCCCACATATCGAGCTTGGGGAGTATCTCAGCTTCGAACAAGTCTGGCAGCTCCTCGGCGAGGGCGACGACGACCGAGATCTCGCCGCGTCGGACCTTATCTACGACTGGCTCAGTCGTTCGTCTCTTGCGTCGTGTATCCATGGCGGCGTTGGAAGTGGCGGGGCGCCCCCAAAGCCAGAGAGAAAGCCACGACTTCTCTTGGAGCTGCCGAACGAAACTTCGAAAATAATCTGCAGGTTGCGTCTTTTGCTCTGACTCCAAGAAGCGGTGCCAGCCATACCCGCAACCGCAGAGCGGCCGCCAGGCTCGTCGGTCGCACTCTGCGCGAGATGGTGGTCATCGAGGATGATAGCGTGAGGATGGACACCATGTGCCAGCCCCTGCAGGTGCGCCCCCGACCCCGTCCCAGCGCCGATCGCGACCCGTCAAACCAACCGACGCTCGCGAGGTGCCCAATAATCTCCCGCCAAGGCCCCGATCTGACCACACCCCACCCCTTACCCCTCACCCATCCCCGTATCCCGCAGTATCACGCCGGAGCGTCCGTCACTAAGGTTGTGGGCACGAGTAATTTCCCGCCGTCATTCGCGGCGGTGGGCTACGCTCCGTGCTTCAAGGGCTTCGGGTGAGCCCCAGATCCCAATCTCTCCCGAAATCGAATCCCGGATCCGACCCGCGAAGAACCATTGACTGACCGCTTCCACCCGATCACCCACCCGATCCGCAGGCCCGTCCCCGGCGACAAGGCTGACGATAACCCCGACGTCGCGTTCGTCCAGCGCGCGGACGTCAACCCCGACGCCGGCGGCATCCACGGCGCCTTCCAACACGTCGCCATCTTCAAGAACATCCTCGTCGCCGCGGACGGAGACAAGTCCGCAAAGCTAAGGGTCTTCGACGTGAGGGACTGGTCCGAGAAACAGGTCATACGCGTGGGCGCCGTATCAGAGGCTACCACCGGCGACTCATCCGGCGGCGGGGGACCGGCACCCGCGGCGGTCACGTCCCTCGCGTTCGACGGCACGACAATCGCGTGCGGCACCGCCGAGGGACACGCGCACACTTGGCGATTAGCCGAGCTCGAGGGTAAGCGCGGGTACGTCCGCCTGCTTCAACCGCTCCGCGTGGACTCGCAGCCGGTGACGCGGCTATCACTGGCCACCGAGGCGAACTTGCTCACCGCGTATTCACCCACGAAGCGGACGCTGGTGGTGTGGTCGCTGGAGTCTGGTAAGCTACACGCGGCGTATTCGGTGGATGGGGTGGCGAAAGGAACTCCGCTTCGTTTCACCGCCAACGTGGAGTCGGTGACCGCGTGTGTTCACGCGTTCACCGATGTAGACGACCCACACGGCGAACGGGGCGTGCTCGCCGCGCTTCTGGACGTCAAGACTGGTGAGGGCGGCGCGGTGGTGGGCGTGAGGGAGGTCACCGCCGGCGAGGGTGAACCCCGGTGCTTAACCTTCGACGGGGAGTTACTCTGCGTCGGAACCTCGGGCGGTGCGGTCATCGCGTGGAACGTGGGAGAGGCGTACGCGCCGTGGAAAGGGTACCACGCCGGGGAGGTCGGGTGCGTCGCGAACGTGCCGGGGGACAAGGCGAGGATCGTGTCCGGCGGCGCCGACCGGAAAATTATCCTCTGGGACGCAAAAGGCAATGCGCAGGCGCGAATGGAGGTTGGCTCACCGGTCACCGCGATACACGCGCCGTCCCCGCGGTTGGCGCTCGCGGGCACCGAGGACGGCACGGTCGAGGTGGTGGCGTTGTGCGACGGCGACGTGGACGCGGACGAAGCTCTAACCGCGTCGTGCCGCGAAGGTAAGCGAAGGTCCAACGAACTCGCTCGGTACTCCCCCAAGTTTGACGCGAGCGGCGCTTCCAAGGGATGCGAGTCTTTCGAGGCGTTCACCCGGACGTTCAAGGTTAAGGAGGGTGCGTACACCGCCCCGCCTCCGGAGACGGAGAAGAAAACAAAGGCTGAGACGGCCAAGGACAAGAAGATCGCCGAGGCTATGATGAAAGGGATGGGCGAGACGGAGGCGGAGAAGGCTGAGCGAAAGAAGCGCGAGGACGAGGAGGAAGCCGCCAAGCACCGCGCGATGGACGGAGCCGGCGTCGCCAGGGACCCGTCCATCAAGTCCAGCACCGAGGGTATGCGGCGGTGTTCCAACCCGCGTTGCATCGAGCGCGAGGACACAATCGCCGGCAAGATGCTGCGGTGCTCGCGGTGCAAGTCTGCGTTTTACTGCTCCTCGCACTGCCAACGGACGCACTGGCGGGACGGGCATAAAGCGTCGTGCGCGCCTGCCGGGACCGCGGCTCAGGAGGCATCATCGAAACCCGCATCCGCGCCCGCGCCGCCCGCGCCGCCCCCGCAGCGAAGACAGCTCGTCATCGAGGACGACTCCGAGGATGAATCATCCGACGAGGAGGATGAGGTGACGGAGACGGAGGTGAAGGCGGCGGAGCCCTCGCCGGCTGTCGTTCGAGAGGAGCCGAAAACAGATGTGAAGGAGCCGGAGCCCTCGCCAGCTGTCGTTCGGAAGGAGCCGAAGACGGAGGTGAAGGAGCCGGAGCCCGCGCCGGCGAGGGACGGCGCGCCCGCCGACGACGCCGACGAGGAGCCCCTCGTGTTACGCCCGCGCTTGCCGACCCTGGACGCCGACCTGTTCGCCGACCTCGACCTCGACCCCGAGGAGCTCGCGGGGCTTCAGTACATCAGCGCCGACGACGACATCGACATCTTCGAGTCGATATCGAGCCGCCCGGGGACCGAGCACGTCGCCGATAGCCGCGACGACGTTATGCGGATCCTCAAAGACTTGGAGTGCGACGACATCGACATGGACGAGGACGAGGTGAAGGCGATGCGGAGGGCGATGGAGGACCGGCCCGCGCTGGATGATCGGCCCGTGCTGGAGGACCGGCCCGCGCTGCCCCCGTGGATGACGACGCACGCGCCCGGGTCGGCGCGTAGCATGAGCGAGCCGCCCAAGGCTGCGGTTCGTCCCGGCGTCTCGATCAAAGTTGACGATTCGACCTGGTCAGTCGCCGGTGACGGGGCCGGGGACGGGGGTGACGCGCCGAGCCTGCCGCCTTGGATGACGACGCACAAGCCGGGTGCCACGCCGGCGGCTGAGACGGTGCGGAAGGAGGAGGAGGTCGTGGAGGCACCTGAGGTTGCGGGCGGCGACTCGGATGACGACGACCCTCTGTACGACCTCGATTGATGCGATTTTTTTAAGAGTTATGAGATGAAATTCGGCACCCGACCAATTCGCCACACTTCCCGTCGCGGGGCCCGTCCTGGAAACACCGGGGCACGGCGACGGATGCTGCGAGGCCTTCGCGGCGCGAGTAGAACGATGACAGCCCTCGCGTCCGCCCGGTGCGGCGTCAACTTCTTCCCGGCCGCCGCGCCGACCTTTGCCCCAAACCCTGCTCGCGGATTCTTCGTCTCGTCCCGTGCGGCGGCGAGCGACGACGGCGAGACCCCGGCCGCGGTCCCGGGGAGCGCGCACGGGGGATTCAGGGTTAAGCGCACCAAGGCTGTCGGCGCCTCGGAACGTCGGCGCACCGCGGACCCGAGCGACCCCAAGGCGCCCGACACAGGCTTCGTCGCCGGCGCGCGGAACGAGTTTCACGGCCGCAGGCGCGTGAAAAAGTACGTCCGCCACGTCAAGGATGCACCCGGGACGACCTCGCGGTTTCCCTACCTCCACGATTCGTTCTGCTTCGACGGCAAGGAATGCACCACGGAGGAGCTCATGCGCGCGTTCGAGCCCCAGGTCTCGCAGGAGCGCATCGCGCGCCTCGACGCCGTCGTCGAGAAGCGGTCGTTCGATCTCATGCCAATCCTCGAGGGCGTCTACGACATCGGCAACGTCCTCGCCGTGTGCAGGTCCACGGAGGCGCTCGGTATCGGCTCCCTCGGCGTCATCTCCGACGCGGGGCTCGCGTTCAAGCAGTCCGGGCGAACCTCCGGCGGCGCGGTGAAGTGGACAAACCTAGAGCAGTGGAGGTCAACCGCCGACGCCGTCGCGGACGCAAAGGCGAGGGGATACAGGGTGCTCACAACCGTGTTCGAAGGGGGGCGTCCCTTGGAGCACTACGACTGGACGGTGCCGACCGCGGTGGTCTTAGGTAACGAGCGTGACGGCGTGAGTGACGAGGCTAAGGCTTTGGCGGACGGCGGCGTGTACATCAACATGAACGGGTTCACGGAGTCGTTGAACGTGTCGGTGGCGAGCGCCATGATCATGCACCACGCGGTGCAAAGTCGGACAAAAACACTCGGCTCTCACGGGAACCTGAGCGATAAGGAGAAGGAGACCTTACGGGCCGTGTACTTGGCGAGGCTCGTGCCGCGGTACCAGAAGCAGGGGTACCTCAGGCAGCTGCTGGAGCGTTCGGAGAGGGACCATGAAAACGCTGAGGTGGACGAGTGTGTCATCGACGGGGAGGACGAGGACCGGTGCGAGGAAACCGACGACGAGGTGTTTCTTCTCAACGCGCTCGAGGTTGCCAAGATTGTGAAGCGGCCGAGGAAGAAGAAGTTCGGACGGCCGGTCAAGGACGACCACGCGAGGATCATGACCGAGGTGGAGACGGTCAGGGTGGACGGCGGCGGCGGCGGCGCGTGACAACTTGAAACTCTATTCGTATCGAAACAACTTGTTGAACTTGTACACTAAAACTCGAAATTCTTCTCATCTCCGGCTCCGTCGGGTGGTCCGCCCTCCCCTGGCGGGTTCCTCCGGCGGCGCCTCCTCAACCTTGACCTCCTCCACCGGCGCGGGAGCCTCCTCCTTCGCCGGCGGTTGTTCGTCAGTCTCCATGGGCTCGGGCGCGGGTTCCGCCGGCTCCTCCTTCGCCTCCTCCTTCGGGGGCAACCCGATGGTGAGCGCCTCGGCGACGGCGTCGAGATCCTCCTCCGATCTCTCAACCGTCTTCTCCTCGTCAACCCCCGCGTCCGAATCAGACGCTTGATCCCCCTCCTCCTCATCATCATCATCATTATCATCCTCGTCGTCTTTTTTCTTGACGGGCGGGGGCCTGAACGGCTTGTACTTGCTCCCGTTGGACTTGCAGCACGTCGGGCAGGTGAAGTGAACGTCGGCATCCTCGGGCTCCTCCTCCGTCGGCGGCCGCATCCCGCAGCAGTCGTAGTGGAACCACCCCTCGCACTTATCGCACGAGATCATCGGTCTCAGCGCATCGTACGGCGTCTTGCACAGGCAATACACCTCGCAACGCTCGCCCAGTTCCTCCAACTCATCCTTGAGGTTGATGGGCAGCGCGCGGCCTTCGTCCATGAGCGCCACCACCGCCTCCACCGGGACACCCTTGGTGCCGTCAACCGCATCCGCCGCGCGGTCAAGCCACGCCTGACCGGCCTTCTCCGTCTCCTGCACCCGGTCGCCGAGCGGATCGGGCCCCGGGGGATCACCGCTCGTTCGGTTCGGGATGATAACCCCGGACGCGACACCCGTCTCGCGAAGCTCGGTGAGAACCGCGAGGGTCGGGTACTTGAGGTTATCATCGGCTTCCGCGTCGGACCCGGTTCGCTCGGCGAGCGCCGCGGCGGCGCGCTCGCGCCACGCGGCGCCGCACACCTCGCGGAGGAGGCTCGGGAACTCCGGTTCCAACGGGTTTGGGTCGATCTCCATTGCAAGCGCACCCTTGAGGCCCGCGAAGATCTGGCGGAGCGGGTTGCCGGGTCCGGTGACGGACGCGAGCTTCTCCGCGGCGGCTTGCGCGATTTTCGCGAGGTCCATGGCCACCTTCTCGAGCTCCTTCTCCTCCTCGCTGGGCTGCTCGGGGGGTTTCTTGCGTCGGGTTTTCGGCGCGGGAGGCGGGTCCGGCGCGGGCGGGGTCGGGGATTTGGATTTGGGGACGTCCTCGTCGGTGGCGAGGAGCGCGCGTTCCTCGTCCTTGACGTCGGGATCCTCCTCCTCCTTCTTCGGCTCCTGCTCCGTCGTCTCTGCGTCCTCCGTCTTTGCCTCTTCAACCGGGGCAGCCTCGGTCATCTCGGCGTCGACCGCGGGCGTCTCCGTCTCCTCCTTGGGCGCGGTCTCTGCTTCCGACTTGAGCTCAGCCTCAGCCTTGACCGCGTCATCCAAGCCGGGTGCCTCGTCGCCGGCTTGGGAGTCGTCCTCCTGGTCCTGCTCCACGGCGGCTGCGGCGGCGGCGGCGGCGACCCTCTGTTGCTCCATCAAGCCGCTGCCCAACGCGTCGAGTTGCATGTCGTGCTGCTTGCTCAGCGTCAGGAAGTGCTGCTGCATCATCATGACCTGGATCATGACCTGATACTGCTGCGTCGCGGCTTCTTGCGAGCCGGGCACGGCTCTCGGCGCGGCGGCGATTTGCTGCTGGATGGACTGCTGGCATGTGGCGAGCTGGTGGACGAATGTGCCAATCTCCTGGAGCTGCGCCACGAGCATAGCCTCGAACGGAGCCGCGGATTCAGCCGCCTTGGCGACGGTAGCCTCGTCCGCGTTACCCCCCGCGAGCCCCGCGGCGGCGGCGGCGGTCACCGCACCCTTTAGCTGCATGAGCTGCTGCTGCTTGATGGCGGCGGCTTGCCCAACCTGCTGCCCGAGCGCCTCGAGCTGCTGATCCGGCGGGAGGTGCGCCACCCTCTGCGCCGCCTCCATCGCCGCGTTGTGCGTCCCGCCGCCGCCCGCGCCGAGCAACGCAGCCGCCATCGCGGTCGCGCCCGCCAGAACCTGCGCGTGTTGCACGGCGGCGGCGCGGTCGGCGACAGCCTGCGTCCTCGCCTCCCTCGCGCCCCGCAGCTCCATGTACGCGTCAGCCGCCTTGTTCGCCGTCTCCGCCGTGCGCTGCGCCTCCTTCTCGAGGGGCGCGAGCGTGGACCTTCGCTCGAGTGCGTCCGCTACGGCGGCGCGCCACGCGGCGTGCTCGTTGAAAACCTCCGCCAACAGCGTCTCCTCGGAGAGCTTACCGGAAAAGTCCATAGCCTCGAGGAGCATCTCGCCGAGGGAGACGAGCGCGGGTCGGCGGGTTCGGTGGATGTGCTTGTACACCTCCTTGGGGTTGTTGAGCTTGAGGACGTCGCCCGATGCAGCCAGGCAGGCGAGGCAGGTGTACTTCTGCGCGTTCCTGGCAAAGGTGGCGGTGACCCCCGCGCATCGGAGGTGGTACCAGTCGCCGCACACGTCGCACCCGAGCATCTCGCGGCCGCCCGGCTGTCGGCATAAACAAAACTGGCCCTCCTCGCTCTCGGGGGGCTCGCCGGTTCCCTCCAGGTCCGCCGTCGCAGCCTTGATCGACTGCAGGATGAGCTTGAGCGCGGTGACGGAGTCGTCCACCGCGATCGCGTGGACACCCGCGCTGCTTCGGGGACGGATGAGGAGCTTACGCAGCCGCTCGGACCACGCGGATGACGCGGCGGCGGCGGCGGCCAGCTCGACGCCCTCCTCGGATTTGAGCGGAAGGCCCTCGCCCGCCGCCTGCATCTCGAGGACGTCAGCCATGGCGGGCCGGTCGTCTGTTTTGTCCTTGGCGGCGGCGAGACGCTCGGCGACGGCGGTGGCGACGCGGGTGGCCGCCGCGGCCATGCGGGCAACCTCCTTGGCCTCGTCGGCGGCTTCCTCGTCTTTGACGGCGCCAACCGTCGCAACTCCCGCTTTGCCACCCTTGCCACCCTTCTTCCCCTTCTTCTTGCTCTTCCTGAGCCGCTCAGCCTCCGCCGCAGCCTCCGAGCTCGCAGCCGCGGCTGCGGCTTGGTCGGCAGCTTCGCTCGCGGCGACGGCGGCGGACTCCGCGGCGAGTTGCTCCGCGGACGGCTTCGGCTTGGGCGGCCCCAAAAGTTTGCGAGCCGCCTCCACCCACCGCCGGTGCTCGTCCAGGATGGTCTCCAGCTCGGTGACGCGCGGCACGATCGCCGGCAGTTCCTTACCCGCCTCCACGAGCTCCTGGATAACCTCGGGCGTCGGCCGCTTCTCGGCGTTGGCCGCCACCTGGAGCGCGCTGGCCGGTTTCTGCTTGGTGGCCACGCGGTCGTTGAGGCCCATCGCAGCGTCAACCTTCTCGGTCCACCCGTCGATGATCTCGAGCCGCCGCGCGAGTTCGTCCCGCAGCGCCTCGTCCATGTCGTCGGTGTCGATATCCTTCGCGCGCTCGCGCAGGTCCTCGAGAACCTCCAGCTGGGGTAACGGCTCCGATGAACCGCCGGTCGTCTTTTTGTTCGGGCTGGAGTCGGCGGATCTGCCGGATTTTTTCTTATCCTTGGAGGCGTCGGCGGCGGCGGGCATGCAGAGCGTTTCGCGCACCTCGCGCTCCCACTCGAGCGCCGCGAGGCACGCGCGCACGTCCGCGGCGGCCGGGAGCTCCAGCCCGAACCGCTCGTGGTCCAGCATCAACTCCGTGAACGTCTGCTCGGCGCCCTCCTCCTTCCACCGCTCCACAGCCTTCTCCGCGCTTTCCCCCCACTCCTTCGCCTCGGCTACCCGCTCCGTCAGCGCCTGAAGCTCCTTGACCTGCACGAAGAACTTACCGGCGTCGCGGACCAGCCGCTCGGCGTGCGCGAGCGTCGGGGGCGGTGCCGCGGCGCCGCGGCGCGTGAGCTGCTTCCCCTTGAGGCACAGCTGGGCCTTCTCCGCCCACGTTCTGGCCGAGTTGGAGGCTTCGAAGAGTTGGTCAAACAACGCCAACGCGCACGGGATGGCCTGTGCCTCCTTCACCAGCTTCTCGACATCCTCGAGCGGCTTGAGGTTCCCAGCCTCGGCGTCCGCGTGCATCGCCGCGGCGCGCTTCTCCCACGCCTCGCCGTTGGCCATGTTGGAACGGAGTCGGTCGAGTAGAGCGCGCTCCTGGTCGGTGACGTGATCCTCGTCCACGGCGGCTTCCACGCTGGGCTCGGGGCTCGACGCCGCCTTTTTGGCGCCGCCCTTTTTCCCCTTTTTGCCAGACTTGGCCGCCGGCTCCGGGGGCTTCTCCGGGGTCTTGACGCCCTCGATGATGGCGGCACCGGCGGCGACGACGGCTCGGACGTCTTCCAGCGAAGCCGGGTTGGGTTTCCCCGCGGCGACGAGCTTGGCCGGATCCGCCCACTCCCTGACGCGAATGCGCTCCCTCAGCGCGGACAGGTCCGTCACCGGGCACACCGACATACCCTCGCCCTCCTCGAGTAACGCGCGGAGCTTCTCGAGCTTGGCGTTCCCCTCGTCAGCTTTGATGGTCATCTCGACCCACTGCTTGGCGCGTTCGCACGCCGCCTCGAGGAGTTCAACCTGCTCGCATTGGCAAGGTAAGTCGAGTCCATCCTCGAGCAGCGCCTCCGCGTCGTCAATCTCCGCCGCCGGGACGCGGGCCATCAGCGTCTGCGCCTTCGTGGACCACGCGATGGTCTCCTCCATGGCGACGTTCACCGAGTCCAGGTCGTTGGGCTGGACCGGCAGGTTGACCGCGCCGGCTTTGAGCTCGGAGAGTTGGTCCAGCGTGGGCAGCTCGGCTCGCGCCGGTCTGTGCCGTCGTCCGGGAAGCGCCCGACGGACTCGTTCGCTCCACGCGTGCGCCGCCGCCACCGCCTCCTTGAGCCTCCTGGCGGAGGTGATCTCGATGGGACCGCGCGTGACCTCCGCGGCGAGCGAGATGCACTTCTTGGGGTTCATGTTGGGCGTCTCCGCCAGTGTGGAGACGACGCGGGATTCGAGATCTTCCCCGGCGGCGAGAACTTTGCGGAAAATGTCCTCCTCGTCGGGCGGTAACGGGAATGGCGCGGCGTCCAGGAGCTGCCGGAGCCTGTTGAGGGACATGCGGCGGGGCCGGGCGACGCCG
>Ga0115566_10001206_pt1 | contig 22372 bp, 14 predicted proteins | sample COGITO_mtgs_1204_3_FD_87173 | JGI IMG/M metagenome (GOLD analysis project Ga0115566, IMG submission 87173) | Pelagic marine microbial communities from North Sea - COGITO_mtgs_120405 | ecosystem: Environmental > Aquatic > Marine > Epipelagic | place: Germany:Helgoland, sampling site Kabeltonne...
ATGACTACTGCATTGTCCGCGTGTGCAAAATCCAGGGCCACGCCGCCGGACTCTACACCCTGAACAACCATGCCCTTTCCTTCGAGCTCTTCGGAGCGATTGATCAGGTCCAGACGCAGACGCGAGCCGGCTTCTACGAACCGGACGTCGAGCGTTGTTGTCCCATGAATCACATCATCAACATCCGTCACTTCGAGTTCAAAGACGTAACCGATGACATCAACTCCCGGATTTATCGGGTACGAATCAGAATAGTCCTGAGCTTGGGTGCCGACTACCAGAAAACAGACTAAGAGAAAAGAAAAAATGCGCGACATCATGATGAGATGAGTTGGTGAAAAGATGTGTTAGAATATAAGAGTGTAGGTCGTTCCCACACGGGTATCAAATTGCACCCGGCGATCTTCACTTGTGGCGTAATCTACCGATTCGCCATCGTTTTCTATGCCACGCACGCCATCTGCTCGAACATGGATCGAGCCGTTGGACATAGCATGAATGGTGGCTCCTATCAACTGCCCTTCGTTCCATTCCATAGAGACCTCAAAACCGCCGCGGGCCTTCAGCCCACTGACTCGGCCGGCGTTCCATTCGGAGGGAAGAGCGGGAAGAAAGTCCAAGAAACCCTGATGAGACTGAAGAAGCATTTCGGCAATGGATGCGCCAGCTCCAAAGTTACCATCGACCTGCAAGGTCCGGCCACAAAGGGAAAACATGTTGGGTAGAGAGGAATCCGTCAGGTGATGCTTAAACTCGTGCAGTGCGCCATCTGCATTGTAAAGTCTGGCCCATAATCCCATTTTCCAGCCATAAGACCACCCACAACCACCCGTTCCCCGTCGTTCGATGGAAACGGCTGCAGCCGCTGCCATACGTGGGTCACGTTCTGGCGTGATCTCACTACCTGGATACAAGCCCCAAAGATGTGATAGATGGCGATGTTCAACTTCGATCTCATCGAAATCCTCTATCCATTCCTGTATTTGCCCGTGCTTGCCTATCCGATTAAGCACCAGGCGATCTTTTGCTTCAGCCACGTCTGCTGCCAAGTCGCCATCTCGGCCAAGCGTCTGAGCGGCTTCCAAAAATTCGGTGAACACCTCGCGGATGATCTGCATGTCCATCGTTGGCGCGACCGCGATAGTCCGAGCTTTGAGATACAGCCCACTCACCTCATCAAAGAAGCGCCCATTTCCAGGGAATGCCGGAAAGTTTTCAGGAGAGTTTGATGGCGCCGTGACCAACTCTCCCGTTTCGGGGTGTTCGACCAAGATGTCCATCAGGAATTCTACCTGACCCTTCAGTAACGGATAAAGTCGTTCAAGGTCATCCTGATCTGCCGAAAACCGATACGTGTCGAACAAATTCGTCATCAACCAGGCACCACCCACCGGCCAAGCCCCCCAAGATGGGCCATCCATAGGCGTGGTCGAGCGAAATAAGTCCGTATTCTGATGAAGGACCCATCCATCAGCGTTCCAATGTTCTTTCGCGGTACTCGTCCCAGCCTCCGCGACTTCATCAACCAGATCCCACAGAGGTCCCGTTAACTCCGAGAGGTTACCCGATTCAGCCGGCCAATAATTCATTGGTAGGTTGATGTTCACGGTATACTTGCTGTCCCAGGACGGATTTGAGCGGTCATTCCAGATGCCTTGAAGATTAGCAGCCTCTGTTTCGGGTCTGGAACTCGCGATGAGGAGATATCGACCAAACTGATAGTAGAGCGCGGCAAGAGCAGGGTCCTCGGCATCAGCCAATCGTGCGATGCGCTGATCTAATGGCATCGTGAGGACATCTGGATCTCCTGGAATGGCAATTTCTACCCGACGAAACCAGGCCTGATGTTCTTCCACGTGATCTTGCGTGATGTCTGACAGCGAACGAGTACGGACAGCTATTAACGCATCATCAACTCGGTCAGATGGATCTGCAGACACATCCCGATAATTGACGAAGTTGGTGGCACCCGCTAGAATCATAGTAACAGCGTCCGCACCTTCCACTTTGAGAGTGCGATAATCAATGCTCATCGTCCCCCCTTCCGCCGTGGCTTCCAGACGCGCCTCATATCGCATCTGCCCCTCAATGCCCAGATAATCGGAGCTTTTGCCCGTCAGACGCAGCTGATTCGGTGACAATCCATCCATCTCGAAATAGTCTGTACCATAATTCGAGTGGGCTGGATTACGTATCCCATGTAGTTTTGCAGCAAACGTTAAAGCGCCCGGTTGATCAGCTGACAGCCGGATTACGATGACCTGATCCACTGCGCTAGAAAAGACGTCCCGTGTAAAGGTTACTCCGTCAACAATGTACGAAGTTGTGGCAACGGCCCGATCCAAATCCAATTCGCGGCGATAGGACTGAACGTCTTCATGACCCGGAAAATCAAGCCACAGGTCTCCCATGGGTTGGTACTTCATCTGCTCGTACGGCACACCCATCATAGTGCGTCCAAACAGGTCGTGAGCCTTGTCATACTCTCCATCGAACAGCATGCGGCGAATCTCTGGCAAGCCTTCGTGAGCACCCTCAACGACAGGATCGTAGGGACCTCCGCTCCAGAGAGTTTCCTCATTAAACTGGATGCGTTCCCGCGCTGTACCGCCGAAAATCATGGCGCCGAGCCGTCCATTGCCAACGGGTAGTGCATGCTCCCACTGCGCGGCCGGTTGATCAAAAAACAGCACCTGATCCGATCCTTCCTGGGGCTGGGCCTGTGCCTGTGCCTGTGCGGGATTCCAAGCCATTCCTAGGATCGCAAGACTACTGACGAATGTTTTGATTAATCGAGACATATCCGTGCACATCAGTTTTCAATCGGAGGAGTTAGCGTATCGACGGTTTCAATGGTCATCGGCATCGGGCCAGCAGGCATACCGCGTTCAGCCTTCTGCGCTTCAACCATCGCTCGAACATCGGCCAACAGAGCGCGGGCATCGAAGATTATTCCATCCTTAATTGTGTACTTCACCCCACCGACTCGTTCTACTTCGCGAGTATCATCATTGAGGCGAATCCAGCCCGTGCCGTAGAGCACTTTTAGGTTTTCGATCGGATTTTCCGGGACGATCACCAGGTCAGCCTTCTTTCCTACTTGGATCGTTCCAATCTCATCGTCCATCCCGAGAGCCTCGGCGGCCTGATTTGTGGCACTTCGAATGACTTCGAGGGGGTGGAAACCAGCCTCGCGCATCAGTTCCATCTCCTGGATGTAGCCAAACCCGTATAGATTATAGATATAGCCAGAGTCCGACCCTAGGGTGATCCGGCCACCGCGATTTTTGTATTCGTTGATGAAGGTCATCCAGAGCTCATAATTCTCCTTCCAGTCCATCTCGTTTTCGGTCGTCCAGTAGAACCAATACGACCCGTGGGCTGCCCGGCTCGGACGATAAAAGTCCCAAAGGGCCGGCAACGTATAGATGGAATGCCACTCTTTCCGGCTTTGCGCCTGAAGATCCCGACTGGCCAAATACGGAATAAATGTGGGGTCGATGGTGAAGTCCATCGACAGCAGCGAATCCATCACCATGTTCCAATGGTCAGAAAACGGTGGTGCAGCCTGCTTCCATAGGCGTCCTGCCTCCCCGAAGCGGTGCGCTTCATTCATGTAGTTATAATCCACCGGATAATCCTGAATGACGCGACCCTCAAAAAGCGCCTCCGGAAGTCCGTACCAATGCTCCATGGAGGTCAGACCTAGGCTTGCCGTCCGTAAGACATTCATCCGGGTCACGTCCAACTGCGCGTGGTGTTCGGTTGATCGAAGGCCTTGTTTACCCGCTTCGTCCAGAGCTGCTTCCATGATGGGAGGAGCTGCTCCAAAGAATTTGATGCCCTGCACTCCCATGTCAGCTACCATACGAACCCACTCCCGAGCATCATTCGGCGTAGCGATAGGCCGGTCAAAACCACGGCCAAAAATGGGATAGGCCTGAATTCGTGGGGATGTAATTTCGTTGGCGTCCGATAGGCGCTGCATCTCTAAGATCCATTCGGGTCCCCGTGAACCCACCACGCGCGTGGTCGTGATGCCATGAGCCATCCACAGCTTAGTCACGTATTCGAGCGGCGTGCCTTGGCCAGAATCCTCGGTGTGAGGGTGGCCATGCATATCGATGAAACCTGGCAGAACGTACATCCCTTCTGCGTCGATCTCACGCGTCCCTGGTGCCGGGCGGCGGTCTGGATCAATGGGGAGGCCTGGGTATCCGACATTTCGAATTTCTACAATCCGGTCGTTTTCGATTACGATATCAACTGGGCCTGTGGGCGGCGCACCGGAACCCTCGATCATTATCGCTCCGCGAATAACTAGCCGATCAAACGGCCCATCACCATCAGAGGGAGAGACGAAATCAGGAGATACTTGGGCGTTGGCGCTGAAAACCAACAACAGAGTAAACAGGAGGGAGGTCAGGATTCGCATAGTGGCGGGGCGAGGCTAGTGGTAAGCAAGGCAAATGGGTCCGATAAGGAGCCCCCAATGTACGCGATGACTATCAAAACCCGAACCAACGCCAGCGACCTTTCAAACTCCTCCAATACAGACATATTTGGTTTCGAGATATTCCTCGATGCCCATTCTGGATCCTTCCCGTCCCAGACCAGATTCCTTGACTCCCCCAAAGGGCGCTACTGCCGTTGATGTCACCCCGGTATTGACACCTACGATTCCATACTCGAGCGCTTCAGTGATGCGCCAGATCCGGGCATTGTCGCAGGTATAGACATAGGCTGCGAGGCCGTAAGGCGTGTTATTGGCTCGATCAATGACTTCAGACTCCGTTGAAAAAACAGATACGGCAGAGACAGGCCCAAAAATTTCCTCATTAGTGATGTCCATCTCATCGGTTACGTCCGACAGTAGTGTGGGCGTAAAAAACGTTCCTCCCAGGTCGTGGCGCTTGCCACCTGTCCGGATCTGCGCTCCCGCTTTCACCGCGCCGCCAATGAGACGCTCCACTTTGTCGATGGCTGCGTTATTGATAAGGGGCCCGATCTCAATTTGGTCATCTACACCCGGACCGACCTTTAATGCTTGTGTTCTACCTGTCAGGCGAACGATGAACTCTTCCGCAACGTCCCGATGGACGAATATGCGGTTCGCACACACGCAGGTCTGACCCGCATTTCTGTACTTCGAGGCCACTGCACCTTCGATGGCCGCATCAAGGTCTGCGTCAGAAAACACAATGAATGGAGCATTCCCCCCCAACTCAAGGGATACCCGTTTAACCGTATCGGCGCATCCTTTTAACAAGATCTTGCCGACGGCGGTTGACCCAGTAAACGAAAGCTTTCTCACGACGCTACTGGCCATCAAGGTCTTTCCGACCACATCCGGCCGGCTGGTCGTAATGACATTTAGGACACCGCTCGGAAAACCCGCGTCTTCGGCCAACCGTGCTAAAGCGAGCGCAGAAAGCGGCGTCAATTCTGATGGTTTGACAATTACTGTGCAGCCTACGGCCAAGGCAGGTGCCACTTTTCTGGTGATCATCGCAGACGGAAAATTCCATGGCGTGATGGCCGCCACGACGCCGATGGGTTGCCTTAGCGCCATGATTCTCTTGTCGGCGGCGTGTGAGGGGATTACATCTCCGTAGGCCCGACGTGCTTCCTCGGCAAACCATTCGACAAAGGATGCGGCATACGAAATCTCCGCTTTGCTCTCCGCTAGAGGCTTACCCTGCTCAAGTGTCATGAGCATGGCCAAGTCGTCGGCATGTTCCAGAATTAGTTCATGCCAGCGTTTCAACAAATTGGCCCTTTCTCCAGCTAGACGTTCCTTCCATTCACGAAGCGCACCTTCGGCCGCATCAATGGCGTCTTGCGTATCTGAGTCATCCAGATCGGGTACCGTAGCTATCTCCCTCCCATCAGCCGGGTTCAAGACGGCGAAGCGTGAGCCCGACCGGGCATTGACCCAGTAGCCATTAATGAAGGCATTGTCCCTTAGAAGTTCTGCCACTGCAATCATGGTTTACCTGCTTCTTGGTTGGAATCAAACTGTTAAACCCTATAGTTTGCCGTTTCCGGCACACACTCTTTCCATTCCGCTTACAACTCTACCTCATTGATGGTTCGCATTCTGGTCTGCTGCCTGCTTTTTCTTCTTTTCACTGCTCCAACGAGCCATGCACAGTCCCAAATCGGTGTGCGCGGGATCGTAGTCGATGCCGAATCGGGCGCACCCATGCGGGATGTCCAACTTTTTCTTTCTGATGGCTCTGGGAGTATTTCGGACCGAGATGGGCGATTCAGTTTACTGACAGACTCGACGGAGCCAGATTCACTCACTGCCCGCTATGTGGGATACGAAGATGTCCGCTCCTGGGTAATTCCGCGAATGCTGCCCGGTGAATTGGTAGTAATCAGTATGCGCTCGCTGCCGATAGAAATGGTAGGAATCGTTATATCCGCGACGCGGGAAGGGCAATCGAGCGGGGATGTGGCGGCCTCGATCGGCCGGATCGGAGAGGGTGTAATCTCAGATCGAATCCCGGCTCACCCGGCTAGGATCATGAACCGTATTCCTGGAGTCTGGGTCAATGCCACGGAAGGAGAAGGACACATGACTGCCATTCGGCAACCGCTGTCCACATTGGCCCACTACCTGTTTCTCGAAAATGGTATTCCAACACGTTCTACGGGTTTTTTCAACCATAACGCCCTTTTTGAAGTCAATATCGCCCAATCATCTGCGATCGAAATAATCAAAGGCCCTGGCACAGCGATGCATGGTAGTGACGCCATTGGCGGCGTGATTAATGTCGAAACAGGTTCTATCCCCGAATCATCGGGTGGGGACGTAACCATCGAAGGTGGATCATTCGGATTTCGCAGAATGCTAGCCTCAGGATCTCGTGTCAGTTCACAGTATGGCCTTCGTCTGGATCTAAACATCACCGATTCCGATGGATGGCGGAGAGGAACGGCCTACAAGCGACAAAGTGGAACGTTGACGTGGCGTCAATCAACCGGTCATTCTTCCACGCTCCGTACGGTCGCGGCGTTTACGCGCGTTGAGCAGCATCCTGCCGGAATCGCGGCCATCTCAGAAGAGGATTACCTCAAGGATGGACGCATTCACTATACGCCAATCTCGTTCCGAAACGTCACGGCACTGCGGCTTTCGAGCAGCTGGAATCGAGCTTCCACTTCTTCGCTCTGGACCGTCACGCCCTTTTTCCGCTACTCGGCGATGGATCTTCTTCCAAACTGGGCGCTGTCATTCGACCCGGCAACATGGGAGACTCAAAATTTGTCATTTGGCGCTCAGGTACGGTATCGATATGACCTTACGCCGCTACGGACGCGCTTAATCGCCGGCGTTGATCTAGACTACAGTCCCGGATGGCGCAAGGAAACGGAAGTAGACCCCGAGCGAGTAAATGGCGTATTCATAGACTACACAGAAACATCCCCCCAGTACGATTACGATGTGACGTACGCGCAGGCATCTCCATTTTTTCATGCCGAGTTCAGTCCAGTCGAGCGGCTGCGAATAAGCGCCGGTCTCCGCGTCGATTTGTCCTGGTACGACTACGAAAATCACCTGACTACCGTTCAGGAGGGATCCCACCGCAGGCCTGCATCCGGAACGGTCTCCTACCAGCAGGCTAGCCCTAAACTCGGCGTAACGTGGAAGGCTCTCGAAAGAGTTACTTGGTTTGCATCCTACCGCCGCGCCTTCAGAGTACCGTCCGAACGTCAGATATTTCGGCAAGGCCAAGCCTCTGAGTCATTTGGTTTGAAGCCCGTTATCGCTGACAGTTATGAGTCCGGGATCCGATTGGCCGATCAACGATGGGGCCAGGCTGAACTCACCGTTTTCAACATGGTCAAGGCCAACGACATCGTTACGTTCAACTATGAGGACGGGTCTAGAGGTAGCGTAAACACGGGGAAAACACGACATCGAGGCGTGGAAATGGGAGCTAATACGTCGATAAAGGATATTGTAACCCTCGCGGCAACAGTTACCCTGGCCGACCACGAGTATGTGGACTGGACGACGAACCTCGGCAACAACTATTCAGGAAATGGCATGGAAGTCGCGCCCCGAACTGTGGTTAATGCCGAAATGATCTTCCACCTACCTCTGTTCGATGGGATTGATATCGGGGCCGATGTAAGCAGCATCGGAGGATACTGGATGGATGCGGCGAACACGTCCAGATACGGTGGCCACCAGGTGCTGAATATCAGACTGAATGCTTTCATCACGCCGGAGATAAACCTAGTTGCACGGGTTGGCAACGCAACAGACGTTCTGTACGCCGAACGTGCGACCACTCACCCATTCCGGGGCGATGAGTTTGCTCCGGGCGCGCCACGAAACATGAATGTGGCGCTGCGATACGCGTTTTAAGGTGTGTCACCCAACTCGAAAATCCCCCGTGCTTTGCGAGAGAAAGTATGCTTTGAGCCTTTCCTAACAGCTACTTAACAAAGCGTTGGAAACAAGAAAGGGGTTTGGGGTACAAAGTTCCATTGCTAACTGCCAGTCATTACGAATAGAGTTCATGGAAATCGAAACGCTGAAATATAAAGTCAAGGATATCTCCCTCGCCGAATGGGGACGTAAGGAAATCCGTCTTGCGGAAGCCGAGATGCCGGGTCTCATGGCCCTCAGGGAGGAATACCGAGGTCAGGAGCCATTAAAGGGAGCTCGAATCGCCGGTTGCCTCCACATGACCGTTCAGACGGCCGTACTCATCGAGACACTCATCGATCTAGGAGCTGAGGTTACTTGGTCTTCTTGCAACATCTTTTCCACGCAGGATGAAGCTGCAGCAGCCATCGCAGCCGCTGGTATCCAGGTTTATGCCTGGAAGGGTATGAACGAAGAAGAATTCGACTGGTGTATTGAGCAGACGTTGTTCTTCGGCGACGAGCGCAAGCCACTAAATATGATCCTTGACGATGGCGGCGACTTGACCAACATGGTCCTAGATCACTATCCGGAATTCGTGCCCGGAATCAAGGGACTCTCAGAGGAAACCACAACGGGTGTGCATCGCCTGTACGAGCGCCAAAAGAATGGCACGCTTCCCATGCCTGCGATCAATGTTAACGACTCGGTTACCAAGTCCAAGTTTGACAACAAGTACGGTTGTAAGGAATCCCTCGTGGATGCTCTACGTCGTGCCACAGATATCATGATGGCTGGCAAGGTTGCGGTCGTTGCCGGTTACGGAGACGTTGGCAAAGGCTCGGCAGCTTCGCTTCGTGGTGCTGGTGCACGTGTCATTGTAACCGAAATCGATCCGATCTGTGCCCTACAGGCCGCCATGGACGGTTTTGCTGTCAAGAAGATGGACGACGCGGTAAAGCAGGCAGACATTGTGGTAACCGCAACGGGCAACTTCAATGTGATCACGGAGCGTCATTTCCGGTCAATGAAGGACAAAGCCATTGTGTGTAACATTGGCCACTTCGATAACGAGATCGATATGGTCTGGCTGAATACGCAGTACGGAGATACAAAAGACACGATCAAGCCGCAGGTCGATCTATATACGATCGACGACAAGGAGATTATCATCTTGGCTGAAGGGCGCCTCGTAAACTTGGGCTGCGCTACCGGACATCCATCGTTCGTAATGTCAAACTCTTTCACCAACCAGGTACTGGCGCAGTTAGAGTTGTGGTTCAACGCAGACAAGTACGACAACGAAGTCTACACCCTTCCGAAGCACCTCGATGAGCGTGTGGCTCGTCTTCACCTTGCCAAAATCGGGGTGGAATTAGACGAACTTTCTTCGGCACAGGCTGACTATATCGGGGTTACCCCTAACGGCCCGTACAAACCGGAATATTACCGGTACTAGGTAACTGGGTACTAGATACCGGGTACTAGGTCGGACGATCTCTAGAAGAGCCCCGCTTTCGCCGTGTGCGAGAGCGGGGCTTTGTTGTATGCGGCTCTTATGTATGTGCATCCTGATGCATTCCGCCACCGCCCGCCATTGCCCGCCCCATCGCTCGCCATCGCCGATGCTGCTGGTTGAGGCTTCGCTTCCCCACTTGCCTTCATTCGGTTTTCACTGCTTTTCATCCCCCGATGACTGCGAGGGCTGTTTTTGAGACCGCAAAACGTTCTGGTTTTCGGTATCTTTTAGGCTCTCTTTCAACCGGCCCTCCGGGGTCCAACCGCTACGGTTATGAGCAACGCTCCCGACGCACAGAATTCTCCAAATAAAGACCTTTTCGGCACCCGCCAGACGTTTGACACCGGCTCCGGTACGGGCGTCCTTTACAGCCTGAATGCCCTACGGGATCAAGGCTTTGCCGGCATTGACCGACTTCCATACTCAATCAAAGTCCTGCTTGAGTGCGCTCTTCGCAATTGTGACGGATTCCTCGTCGAGAAAGCAGACGTTGAAAAGCTGGCGACCTACGATCCTACAAATCCGGCTCAGGTCGAAATCCCCTTCATGCCAGCTCGCGTCCTTTTGCAGGATTTCACGGGTGTACCCGCCGTCGTGGACCTCGCCGCACTGCGTAGCGCGATGGCACGCCTCGGTGGCGACCCCGAGGAGATCAACCCCCGTGTTCCTGTTCACTTGGTAATCGACCACTCTGTCCAGGTTGATGCCTTTGGACAGCCCGGGGCTCTTGCTACCAACGAAAAGCGCGAGTTTGAGCGCAATGCAGAGCGCTACGAATTCCTTCGCTGGGGACAGAGCGCGTTCGATAATTTCTCCGTTGTGCCTCCAGGAAGCGGCATTTGCCACCAAGTCAACCTCGAGTACATCGGCCGTGGCGCTTGGAGCAAAAAGGAAAGCGACGGTATGACCGTCTGGTATCCGGACTCACTCGTTGGAACGGACAGCCACACGACGATGATCGACGGCCTTGGTGTCGTTGGTTGGGGCGTGGGCGGTATTGAAGCAGAAGCAGTGATGCTGGGCCAACCGGTCTACATGCTGATGCCAGAAGTCATTGGTGTTCGCATTACCGGCCAGCTCCCAGAAGGAGCCACGGCCACAGACCTCGTGCTGCGCGCTACTGAAATGCTGCGTGAATACGGCGTCGTAGGCAAGTTTGTCGAATTTTTCGGCCCGGGCGTTTCTAATATGACCGTGCCTGACCGCGCAACGATTGCCAACATGGCGCCTGAGTATGGTGCCACCATGGGCTTCTTCCCGATCGATCAGGAAACACTGAATTTCCTTCGCAGAACGGGCCGCGACTCAGAGCTCGTAGACGCCGTTGAGAGCTACACGAAAGCACAGGGGCTTTTCCGCACCGACGATTCGGCCGATCCGCTCTTCAAAGATGTCCTCGAACTAGACCTCTCTTCCATAAAGCCGGCTCTTTCCGGTCCCAAGCGTCCACAGGATCGTATCGAACTCCCAGCGATGCAGCAAGAATTCCATGCTGCGCTCGCACGTCCAGCAGGGCCTCAGGGCTTCGGTCTTTCAGAGGAACGACTTGCACGCAAGGGCACCTACAAGGATGATCGGGGCAACGAAATGGAGATGGAGCACGGCGATGTCACCATTGCTGCAATCACATCATGCACCAACACATCGAACCCGACCGTCATGATTGGCGCCGGACTCGTGGCAAAGAAAGCCGTCGAACGAGGCCTCAAGGTCAAGCCATTCGTAAAGACATCACTGGCACCTGGCTCGAAAGTCGTAACTGACTACCTAGAAAACGCTGACCTATGGCAGTATTTGAATGCCATAGGGTTCAACCTGGTTGGATATGGCTGTACTACCTGTATCGGTAACTCCGGGCCACTGCCCGAAGCAACGGCTAATGCCATTAAGGAAGGTGACCTGATCGTATCGGGCGTGCTATCTGGCAACCGAAATTTTGAAGGTCGCATTCATCAGCTCGTGCAGGCAAACTACTTAGCCTCACCGCCATTGGTAGTAGCCTACGCCCTGGCTGGTACGGTAGACATCGACCTGTCGAAAGACGTGATTGGAACAGATTCTAACGGTATTGATGTCTATCTCAAAGATATTTGGCCGACAACGGCTGAGGTTCTTGAGCTTGTAAACCGATGCGTCACGCCTGAAGCCTTTAAAAAAGAGTACGACGGCATTGAAGACTCTAATGAGCTTTGGAATGAAATCCAGATCCCGGAAGGATCCGTGTACCAGTGGTCAACCAAATCAACCTATGTTCAGGAGCCACCTTTCTTTACGGAGCTGACGTCTGAAACGCCAACTATCTCAACGATTAGTGATGCACGGGTATTGGCCAAAGTCGGTGATTCGACAACTACGGATCATATCTCTCCTGCTGGCGCCATCGCACCCGACGGTCCGGCGGCTAAGTACCTGCTGGAAAATGGTGTCGACTATCTGGATTTCAACAGCTTCGGCTCACGTCGCGGAAATCACGAAGTGATGATGCGCGGAACGTTTGCGAACATCCGCATCAAGAACCACTTAGTACCGGGAATTGAGGGCGGAGTAACGCGGTATTTCCCCACAGACGAAACCATGGCGATCTACGATGCTTCCATGAAATACCAGGAAGACGGCACTTCGCTCGTCGTTCTGGCCGGGAAGGACTACGGCATGGGCTCCAGTCGTGACTGGGCCGCCAAAGGCACCCTCCTGCTTGGCGTAAAAGCCGTGATTGCCGAAAGCTACGAGCGAATCCATCGCTCCAACTTGATCGGTATGGGCGTTCTGCCATTGCAGTACCTGAAGGGTGACACCGCAGCCTCACTTGGCCTCGATGGAACGGAGTCCTTTTCCATTGCTGTCTCAAACGATGTAAAGGCACTTAGCACTATTCGGGTGACGGCAACGAAGAGCGATGGTTCAGCTGTCATCTTCGATGCAGACTGCCGACTAGATACGCCTGTTGAAGTGGAATACTACCGTAATGGTGGCATCCTGCACTACGTGCTGCGAGACTTCCTCAACACTTCGAGTGTAACCGCATGATGCATTCATCCTTTCCGATCCGTATCGGCATTGCAACGGTCCTATGGCTAGCTCTTCCACTAACAGCTTGCGCACAGATTGACAATCCATACGACTCGGGAGGGGTATTGCTGCCAGAACAGGCAGCGTATGATGTACAGCACTATGACCTCACCGTCCAGGCCTTTCCAGAGAGAAAAACATTGGCCGGTGAGGTTGTCGTTTCAGCCAAGATTGCGTCGCCTCTAAGCTGGTTTGTACTAGATCTCGATCCCTTGCTTGATGTGACAGGTACCTGGTTCCTGACCGATGAAGGCGATCAGGCTGTTGATCTTGAACGCCGAGGCGGAAGACTCTGGCTACGGGCGCTGCAAACGCTTCAACCGGGGCAAGACGTTCAATTCAAGGTCGCCTACGAGGGCGCTCCTCGCGTCGCGCCCAACCCTCCATGGGATGGCGGCATTCAGTGGGAGAAGACGCCATCTGGAGCGGACTGGATAGCTACATCGTGCCAGATGATTGGCGCCGACGTTTGGTGGCCAGTGAAGGACCATGTATCGGATGAACCCACCACCATGGATATTCACATCCGGGTGCCTGAACCCTTAGTTGCAGCGTCAAATGGCCGCCTTCGAGAGGTTGAACCACATGCATATGGTACCCGCACCTACCATTGGCACCTATCGAATCCGATCAATGTGTACAACGTCGCGCTCAATATTGCGTCGTACCGCATCATCGAAGGATCCCTAAAAAGCGTAGCTGGAGACACCTTCCCTATTCAATTCTTCGTGCTCCCAGAAGACTATGAGAAAGGTGTCGTCTTGTTTGAAGAGATCAAAGACCATTTGAGATTCTACGAAGACATCCTCGGTCCTTACCCGTTTCGCGCAGATAAATATGGAGTGGCTCAAACACCTCATCTTGGCATGGAGCACCAAACTATCATTGCATATGGAGCCGGATTCTCCAATACGGCAATGACCAGAGGCAATGACTTAGGCTTTGATGCCCTGCATCACCATGAACTGGCCCATGAGTGGTGGGGCAACCTGGTGACGAATGCAGACTGGTCAGATATGTGGCTACACGAAGGCTTCGGATCGTATATGCAGCCATTGTACCGAGAACGGCTATCTGGAGTCGACTCGTACAAAGAAGCGATGATGCAACAGCGCAGAGGCATAGCTAACCGCAAGGCGCTTTCCCCTGACTCAACCCTGAGCAGTCAGGAGATTTATGCAGGTCATGATATCTACTCCAAAGGTTCTTGGCTACTGCACACGCTGCGATACCTGGTTGGCGACGACCTGTTCTTCGACATCCTGCGCCGACAGGCCTATCCCGATCCCGCCATGGAGTCCGTCATAGATGGGTCGCAAGTGCGCTTCGGCACGACAACTGACTTCATTAGCTTGGCTGAGGGCATTGCCGACCAAGACTTAGGATGGTTTTTCGATGTGTATGCCCGTCAACCCCATCTACCTCAGCTAGATGTAATCCGCGATGGGTCTACCGCGACGCTCAGATGGGATGTTCCAGGTACCGACCTGCCCTTCAGCATGCCCCTAGATATAGACATAGATGGCCGCCGTCAGCGCGTTGACATGCAGAACGGTATTGCCACAGTAGACGTCGGCGAAGCGTCCGAAATACTCATCGATCCTGACAACTGGATTCTTCGAGAAGGCAACCTGAAGCAGTCCGAATCGAACTAATGTAGCTGCGCGTTTAATCTAGAGCGTCCCGACCTGCTACTTATCGTCCCTAGACCAAAAGGTCCTTGACGGCTTAGTCCCGTACTTCTTCGAGGAGCATCAACCCCGAAGGGTGCGCTGTGAACGAAACCTGACCGTACGAAACAATAGAAATTGACCCGGTCATTGCATCGCGTAGTACGGTATCGTCAGGCCAAACGATGGATACATTGACGCGCGTCTTCCCAAGGGCTTTGTCAAGAATGACTACCTGATCAGTATCCATACCGATCTGTACACCTCGGTGGAAAGCCATCGGAGATTCTTGGACCATGTCATAGCCACCGCGCGCAATCGCTGGGTGAGATCCTCTAAAGAGCGAAAGTCTTCTAAAAACATCGACTAGGTCTTCGTCCGCTCCATCCCAGTCCATGGGAGCCATCGCCGCCAACCTGCTGTCCGAGACCTCAGGACCACTCTCTTGTCCGTTTTCATCTCCATAATAGATCACAAGAGGCCCTGCTGAGAGCAGAAAGGACGAAGCGTGCTCCTGAAATGATGAACGAGTGATTCTGCCTTCGCTAGGTGAGGAAACCGTCCGAAAAGGGGGTGCTTCTGTAGCCAATACCACGATCTCTGTACTGGCTTGAACCGCTTCTGAGAGTGCATCGGACGAGGAATTTGGACGGTGCTGAGCCATATGCCTATACGTGACTCCTTCAACCTGTGACGGACTCGAGTGCATTCCATCCGTGAGAAGCAGAAATGGTTGATCCGCTGACCATTCGTCCTCTCCCGATGCAGCCATTTTTCCGGCGCGAGCACGAGCTACTTCCTGAGCCAACAAGGTCATGGCTGCCGGGTCAATATTGCCTGCCTCCCTAACGTAAAACCCATCTATCGGCCAGTCGCGCGCCCAATCTGCTAACCATTTCACAACGTGATTCGTCGCGGTACGCTGGGCCCCGTTCCGCTGGAAAAAATCATCTAACTCCTGCTGCTCTACGGCAGTGCGTTCGGAACCCCATTTTAACGCCAGAAACGTAGGTAACGAGGACACTTCGATATCGGATCGAAGATCGGGAAGTCCTCGAACACACATTGTTTGATCATCCGCTCCGCATCCTTCATAACCAGCTACGTCTGCTCTAATCCACTCCGTCCCCCACCATCGCTCCCATCCACTCACGGAGTCTTCCAAAGCCACTTGGTCGGAGAGATAGGACTGCCATCCTACTCGACTTGACGGTGTCCAAGACCGCCATGAATCGCCATTCAGACCACCAAAATTGAAGGCTGCCATGTCATGCATGGTCGCGGGTCCAACGTGGTTAAGATCCACGTCAATAATGACTTTCATGCCCTTTTCCCGAGCCGCGACAAACAGGGCTGCGAAGTCGGCTTCATTGCCATAGGCATTATCCAACGATGTGTAGTCCAATGGCCACGATCCGTCGTATCCATACTGTTGGACATCACCGTCTCCTCCACCAATCCAGCCATGAACCTGCTCATAGGGTGCAGAAATCCACAATGCATTGATACCGAGTGAGGAGAAATAGTCGTCATCCATCCAAGAAATCAGACCGGCAAAATCTCCGCCATCGAAATGCCCCGACGGATCCTTGTCATATGGTGATCCGTTCCCGTCTAGACCTCGGCCATATGCGAAATCGTTGGACGAGTCTCCATTGGAAAATCTGTCGGTAACCACACGGTAAACAGTAGCGTGGTCCCAAGAAAAATCAAAATTCTGGGCCTGGATGGTTGGGGCGTAAAACACCGCCATCAACAGGATCAGCCGGCACGGTCGCATGGGCACAAGGGAGATAGAAAAAGGTAGACAGCCGTTCTAAGGTACGGCAACCGATCGGTTCCATACGGCTCTGCACGCGCTTTTACCTTCGCTTCACCGGATACCGTTCGTGAAGGACGTCCTAAACCTCTATTCGTCTGGACAAAAGGCCAGATTACAATCAAGCCAAAGCACGGCCCGACTGCCGAAAAATACCCGTGCGATTCACGTGCCCAACATATCGGCCAAGGACCCTTACCTCTTCGAATACATCCGGACGAATCAGGATATCATCATACTCCTCATTGGCAGGCTCCAATCTCAGACCATCTCGGTCATAGAACACTTTTTTGAGGGAAGTTTCTCCATTAAAGAGAACCGCTCCAATCCCACCATTTGGGATGTCATCGTCCATCAAGAGAACATAGTCCCCATCATTAATATCCACACCCATCATTGAATTACCTGACACCCGAATGGCAAAAATTCGATCTAATCCGGGAAATAGGGTTTCCAGTGTAATAGTCCCGAGATGCTCTTCCACGGCTTCCTGTAGCTTCCCAGCCGTGATGATTCCTCGTATCGGAATTCCGATCGGCTCACCATCTTCTTCAACCTCTTCTGGGAAATAGAATCCATCATCCTGCCGCCTGAGAAACCCTTTCTTTTCAAGAGCCTGAAGATTCTGGGTTACGCTATTAGGGGATCGAAATCCAAACTCGTCGGAAATCTCCCGATACGTTGGCCAGTCTCCATCTCTGTCCACATAGTCCTTCAGAAAGTCCAGGAAAACTTCCTGTTTGTCAGTGAGTCCTCGGCGTGGCATAGCTCTGCGTCGGTTAAGTCAAGAAATGATTGCGTCTAGAAACGGGTGCAACACATATAATAAACATATAACTAGACAAGGTCAACATCCAGGCAAAGTCAACAACCAGACAAGGTCAACGTTGGGAAGCGTCAACGTTGGGAAGCGTTAACGTTGGGAAGCAATCTGCGCAAAAACCCTGGCACTGCGTGTTGGATAGGCCTCTTCTAGATGATGCCGCAGGTATGTCACGACCAAATCGTTCAATTCCATGGATGTGGAAGCGTCTAAATCCATGCGGAGTACATCGGATAGCTCTGCCCGAGACAACACGGCGAATGCCCTCAGAACACTTCTGGGAGTTCGATAAGCAGTCCATCCTTCATGACTTTGATGGTCGATGAGTCCAGAACGCAGATCCAAAATGCCGTACTCCTGATCCATTGATTTCACGATACTGCCATCGAAGGATGGCCCAAAACCAAGAATTGTAGCCAGACGAATCTGGAAAAAAGGCCACACATTCGAAGCACGATCCGGCGTTCCATCGAGCGCAGTGAGGGACGCCGTAAGAAGACCATACACATCGGCGTTCGCCTGTCCATCTGGAAGCAACGCCCCCACCAATTCGATCATTCGAAAAGCCGATTCCATTCGATCCAACTCCATTCGCAGCGTTGGAAGATGGGCTACATGGGACGCTTCTGACAAAATCTGCAAATCTCGGCCCGGACGGCAATGGATGATTGCAGCTATTCGAGACATTGGTTCTAACGTAGAGCCAAATCGAGATTTTGCTGCCCTCGCTCCTTTGGCCATCACTCCCATCTTGCCCTCTTCCCGCGTGAAGAGTGTGACGATCCGGCTGGTCTCGCTGTAATCAATCGTACGAATGACGATGGCTTCGGTATGCAATATGCCGCTTGGGGGCATGGAGACACGTTTTGTTGGATGATTGGATCTAAAACAGGTTACATCGGCAAGTTCGGTGTGTCAATGAGCCAGACTATTCACCCCAATGCGTTTTCGATGCCTTTTTCCAAATTGCCTGATTTGATAAAACGATACAGAATGCGTTGGAGCCTACTTCTCTTCCCATTGCGTGAGCGCCTTACATGCTCGGGAAAGGAAGCGACCGTTCTCGTAGCATTCCTGCTGCTTCTTGCTGGCAGTCACCTCTTCAGATACGTACGATACCATCAGCCATTGTTCGATGAAGACTATTACGCTGAAACAGATAGCCTATTCCGCGTGCTGTCCATGAGAGCAGATTCAATGGACGCGGTTGACACGGTCCACGTTGGGTTTGGCGCAATTCCTGGATCGATTCGATCAGCAGGAACAGATGTCCAGATGTGGGTTCTTCGCGACACGCTTGAAAAGCCAACAGCAAACTTTCCCATCGACATAAATGATGCTGATGCACGCACATTCCAGGCCTTGCCACGAATCGGCCCAAAAATGGCGGAACGGATTGTTCAGTTCCGTACGGCAAAGGGGTCTTTTTCCTCTATCGAGGAATTGCTGGACGTTCGCGGTATCGGAGAGAAGACCTTGGAACAGCTCAGGCCGCTGATCCGACTCGGTCCTGATCTACGTCAGGATTCGACGCAGTTTCTAGATTCGACGCAGGTTCTAGATTCGACGCAAGCTCCGGATTCGACGCAGGTTCAGGATCCGCTGCGTCCCAAGACAGGTCATCCTCCACCGCCTGGGTAAACGCTTCTCCAGCTTCCTCTTCTCTGGACAAAAATCGCCATACAGGGATGAGTAGCATCGCTGCCAAAGCAAAGAAGCCGACGAACGTAATAAGAATGACAGGCCAGAAATCTTTCATGATTAGGCTCTGACGATGTGGCGTCAGCCGCGTTCCATCACATGCTGAACTTCCTGTCTGGCCGCCATGAATACGAATACGGCAACGAGGGCAAGGTCCACAAGCCCGCGAACAGACCGTATATGGCAAAGATGAAGGCCATACCCTGTCCGATCAGACTCGCCACATGGGTCGCATTACGATAGTCCATTTGTGTAGCAAGCGCGGCACGCAATACTCGGCCCCCGTCCATAGGGAAGGCTGGAAGAAGGTTGAAGACCACCAGTGCCAGATTTGTCCACATTAACATCGTGAGGACATTACCTCCTGGTGTCATGGCTTCCGCCATAGATCCAGGCATCTCAAGGGCGGAGTTGACCAAGAATAAAAGACCGGCGATAGCCAAGTTCACAGCTGGACCTGCGATCGCAATCAGAAACTCCTGCTTGGGCTCTCTAGGCATTCGTTGAAGCCTGGCAACCCCTCCAATGGGGTACATCGTTATGTCCAGGGTTGGGATCCCAAACTCCCGTGCCATGAAGGCGTGACCCAATTCATGTAATACCACACATCCAAAAATAGCGAGTATGAGTCCAACACCCATGAGTGCCGAAGGAATCGTAACTCCTTGATACACATAAAAAACGAAGATGCCGACCAACATCAACAGAAATGTCCAGTGGACGAACATGTCGACGCCGCGGACAGTGCCAAATCGGATGCGTGAGGTCACGGATGATGCCGGTTAAGAATCAGGAAGTGAAAATGTGTTGGATGCAGTTGTTCACGCCTCCATTTCAAGAAGACGTTCTATGCGCATTTCGGTGGGTGGATGGGTAGAAAAAAGACTTTTAACGCCCTTCATGGAGCCTGCAAATGGGTTCACGATGAACATATGTGCGGTGGCGGAGGATGCATCCATCTGGATGTGTTCAGCCCCAGACTGAAGCTTTTGCAAGGCTGACGCAAGCGCTTTGGGTTTGCCGCAGATGAGGGCCCCATCGCGGTCAGCCGCGAACTCGCGAGACCTAGAAATGGCCATCTGAATCATCATGGCAGCAATTGGAGCAAGAATAAGCATCAATAATGATGACACTACGCTCCCCCTATCTCGGTCCCCGCCGAAGAAAAATGCGAATCGGGCCAACATCGTTATGGCCGCCGCAATCGTCGCGGCAATCGAGCCTGTCAAGATGTCGCGATTCTGAATATGGGCTAATTCATGAGCAATCACACCTTCCAGCTCATCCCGGGAAAGGAGACGCACGATCCCGTTCGTAACGGCCACTGCAGCATTTTCAGGATTCCTGCCAGTGGCGAATGCATTCGGTTGATCAGATGCTATGACGTAGACCTTTGGCATTGGGAGGCTAGCAGCCTGCCGCAGGCTGTCGACAAGTTCGATTAGCTCTGGGGCCTCATCGGCGGTCACTTCCTTAGCTCGGTACATTTTCAGGACGATGGAGGCACTGAACCAGTAGCTTCCAAAATTCAGTAACACGGCAATTCCGAAGGCGATGATCATTCCTTGATCACCTCCGAATGCTTGCCCAAGAAGAGCAAATAAAACGATTAGGGCCGCCATCAAGGCGGCAGTACGCATTGCATTCATGTTGAATTGGGGTTGGCTCCGACGAACTGGGCCATACGATGGATACGCTCTGTTTGTGTCAAACAGTAAGCTTGTTTTAAAAAGAAATCGACACGGTCGCTAGAGCCCGAAACGTCGAATTGTAATGCGTCATTATGACGAATTATCCCAACAATTCGGTCACGACCAGGATGTCATAAATGGCGTGTGTCCAGGCAGCGATCCCAAATCCTCTGACCAGAAATATCCCATTCAAAACTAGACCAAATAGGAAACGGAAAGAGAACGAGGCAAGAGTAAATGAATCCCCAAAGGCGCCCACATAATGCACTGCGCTGAATATCAAGGCGCCAACAATTGCTACAATGATATAGGCCATAGCCGGTTCTTTAAACAATGACTTCATGACCCAGAACATGCCTCCGACTAAGACCACTCGGAAAACGAGTTCTTCATACAGTCCAGCACCAATCGAAAGCACAAACATCAAAGACGTCGAAAGCGACTCCACTCCATCTTGAACAGGAGCAATCAATAGGTTGGTACTCAGATCCGGTGCCGCGGAAAAAATGAGCCCAACCACCGTCGAGACCAGCAGGGCCACAACCACGGTATACAACGCACTTTCACCAATCATCCAGCCGAACCAATCAGAACGAAACGGCAATTTGAGCTTTCGCTCTCTGATGAAAATGAAAACGCCGATTAGCAGAACCGGGATACCTAGCGCGAAGAGCCCTGTACCTCCGATAGCCGCTAGAAGTTGTTTTGTCCACAGATCCGCTCCTACCCGCACTTGAGCAGCCGGATCCGTGTTTACAAGAAGTATGAACCCTTCGTACAGAATGAACAACGGCAGTGCGGCTAGAAAACCGTACGTGCCACTACTGGTGACGCGCCAATACCCCTTACGAGGGGCAGCCTCAGCCTCCGCAGAAATGACAGGGTCAAGGGGTTCCAAACTGTCCTCAATCAATCAAGTGAATGGAAATACGAGATCCTGGTGCAGGTCTTCCAAGAGCCTCCGCAACTGCGTCCGAAAGTTCAACCATCCCCAAACTGGAATCCATTGATCGATCAGCCACTGTAGCAAATACATGATGGTCACCAGCCTGAGCGCTAACGAGCACAATGCTACCCATCGGTAGAGAAGGATGACTTACGATGTAGTCAGCATCATTGTAAAATCGCCCTGAAACCAGCATACGTTCATTCATGTCGTGAGGATACACGACTGCTGGAAATACTCCAGCCTCTGGGAACCGCCCTTCGTCAGTAAACCCGACCACTGATGATGGGATTTTAAGCGACTGTCCTATACGCAGCGAGGAGCTAGTGAGCGTATTAGCTTTCAGAATCGCATCCACCGACACACCCTGAGCCCTAGCAATACCAAATAGCGTATCACCACCGCGAACGGTGTATCGGGATATCGTTCGGTTCGATGGCACGACTATTTCTGCGCCGGCGGGTATGGAAAGCGGTAGATCAGAATTCAATTCCCACAGGGAATCTGGCGGAATGGCAAAACGGATTGCAAGAGAGTAAAGGGTCTCACCCTCTCCGACAATGACACCCGAATAGGTTTCGTCCAGCACCCGAACCGCGCCGGGCACTCGTGGCGCTATCTCAAGATTATTTGCCAATAAACCTGCGGACTGTACTGAAGAATCTGGGGTGGCCTCCGAGGCCTTGTTTTCCTGTATCAACTGGCCAGAAACAGTATTTTCCAGGGCCTCGGGTGGGTCCACGAATAA
>Ga0115566_10001207_pt1 | contig 22368 bp, 33 predicted proteins | sample COGITO_mtgs_1204_3_FD_87173 | JGI IMG/M metagenome (GOLD analysis project Ga0115566, IMG submission 87173) | Pelagic marine microbial communities from North Sea - COGITO_mtgs_120405 | ecosystem: Environmental > Aquatic > Marine > Epipelagic | place: Germany:Helgoland, sampling site Kabeltonne...
AGAAACAACAAGAAGTTCAGTACCAAGCTTCTCAACGTAGAGCTATGAGGGAGACACAGATTCGCCGTACTCAAGGACAAGCAACCTCTCAAGCAGCGGGTGTGGTTGGTTCATCTCTCTACGGAGGTGGCTTCGCTTCACTGTCATCACAACTTGGTGGAACCCTTGGCTATGGTTCTCAAATGTCAGGGCTATCACAGCAGATTACAGGGTTTAATGCACAAGCTCAGCAGTATGCTTCTAACGCCTCTATTGGCGGAGATATTGCTGGTCTAGGAGCTAATATATTTAATGCTGCTGGTGGTGCAGGTGCTTTTGCATAAGGTAACTCACAGTAGTTGAAAGAAAGTAAAATAAAATGGCAGTAGCTCCTACAGTAGTAGACACACCTAATAAGATACCTGCCGAAGACTTTAGTGTCAAGGCTAAGGCAGAAGGAACTACTCCTAGCGAATTTGGCATACCTAAGAAACCTACATCAAGTAAGATGACTGAGCATGACCTACGTATGTTACCATTTATTTATGGTGCTACGTTTAAGCAAGAGCCTGAAACATTCTACGATGCAGTTAAGACTGGTGCTATCAATGGCCTAGCCTATGAAGCTCAACGTAAGATTGACCAGAACAAGACAGTAGCAATCACTAATGCTATCTCTAACCCTGATCGTCCTAATCCTCAAGAAGCCTTAGTTAGTTTACAGACTGAGCTTAACACTATTGATACTGCCAGTCGTTTAATCCCTAAGGGTATCGTAGCCCTACTGTCAGATCAAGACCCAGCTAAACGTGACTACGCTTTGACACGTCTTAACCGTGTACTCCTAGCTGATCGTCTTACACGTAATAAGATTACAGTTGCAGAGAGTGACAACTTTGCAACTAACTTTGACTTTGTAGACTACTTAGTCTCCTCCCCTCAAAACTTATTCATTCTCAATAAGCAAAGAAACTATGCTGATAAGTACGCTGAGATTATCTACTCTCAAGTATCAGATGAGGAGATGACTAAGCAACTTGATACTCTTCTTACTGAGATGTCAGACCAAGGCTTGTTTACAAACGATAACAGGTTCTACTTGAATGACTTTGTGTCTATGGTTTCTGTTGGCTCTGAGGGTAAAGCCTCTAAGCTAAGGGGTTTGTTTAGCTTACTAGATACTGGCTTAACTGTTGGCCCTCTTGCAGTTAAAGGTGTAACTACAGTGTCTCGTCTTGGTGTAGCAGGTAGTGTAACTGCTGCTGCTACAACGACAGGTTACTTAGGTCGTAGTATCATGGGTACTGCAAGCTCTATAGCTATGGATGCTGCCCGTCTAGTTGGTTACAAGACTAATAACCCTCTCCTAGTTCGTCGTATTCTAGACGGTGAACGTATCATGGATGACCCACTTCGTTCAGTAGCTAACTTGGCTAACAATCAGTCACCATCTATGACTACTACTACTCTTCAACGTCCTGAATACTGGAGTGCTACAAGTAGCCAAGCTGTACGGGCATGGGAAGAAGAAAGCCAAGCTATCCGTGAGGCACTAGACATTGCAAGGGCTTCAGGCTCTGCCGTTGATGATCCAATCTTTGAGACACTTAAGAGTAACATTACTGCTAGTGTACGTTCTAATGCTACAGCTAATGGTAGTCGTAGGTTCTTGGACACTGATGTAGTTATTGATGAGCTTGATAATGTGTACCTTCAAGAGTTCTTCGGTACTCATGCAGGTGCTTACTTCAATGGGGCTGCTGGTAAGAGAGCAGCACAGAACTTTGCAGATCAAGTAGGTGGTGAGGTTGTCGTTGGTGAGAGTGTCGGAACCTTTATGGTTAAGAAGACGACAAATATCCCTATTCAATTCCGTGAACTTAGCCTAGAGAACCTTAACGCCTATATGCTCTACAACACTGAGGACATGGGTGAGGGGGCCTTACGTTACTGGGCTGGCTCACCCCTATCTCAGACTGATCCACGCTTCAATGGCCTACTACAGCAAGCCTACGCAGCAGGTGAGCGTTGGAGAGTCTCTACTGTAGGTTCTTTAAAAGAAGTTGAACGTCTAAACACTCGTGGTCAACGTAACCAAGTATGGGCTATGTTCGATGAGCTTAACCACGGCAGTCATTCACAAAGACGTACAGCATTTACGGAGGCTGAGTTTAGAACTGAGTTCAGAAACACTCACAACATAGATGCTACTGATGCTCAGGTTGCTATGTACCTACGTGTACAGAATCACCTTGATGTAGATGCTATGTTTAAAGCTGACTATATGTTCAAGGAACAGATTGCTAAGGGTGTAGTAGTTCGTAGTGACAATGGCTACCGTGTTGTACCTACGAGAGCTTCTAAGATACCAGCTACTGAAAAGGTATGGGATGATGCAAGCGGTGGTTTAGTGGATGCCTCTACTCTTAACCCTGAAACTATAGTGTATCGTAACTTCGACCCACTTAACCAGAACTTTGCAGCTAATGCTGAGTACATCACAGGCACTAACATCCCTACTCGTAGGTTGTACCACAGTGATGTGATGGCACGTAATCCTGGTGGGCCTCGTGACTACCGTAAGTTCTCTACTCCTTACTTTATCAAGCAAGAACGTACTAAGTTTACAGCTAGTGGTAATGAGGTGAAGGTATCCCCTCTTACTGTCATGGCAGTACGTACTGAGAAGGAGGCAGCTAAAGCTATTACACAGATCAATAGTATTATTGGTTCCCTTAAGTCTACTTTGACTGCTACCTATAGGACATCAGAGGAGTTCCTTGTTGCTCTACGTGGTATGTCAGGCAATACTCAGCTAGACAATGTTATTGCAGCTAATAGTGAGTGGTTCCCTAGTGTTCACTCAGTAGATACTCTTGTCGATTGGGCAAGCCGTAATGGTGTTGACCTACGTAAGGAGTTCCAGTGGGTAGAAGACGGTAAGGCACTGATCGACCCAGACGTAGCTGGTGGTTTAGCTGGTACACGTTACAGCTTTGCTAATGATGCTCGTGCTATGAACCCCTTTGCTCGTAAAGATGAAATCCTTTATGGCTATGGTGGTGTGAAGAATGAAGTCTACGGTGCTGGTAGTTCTATCCCTAAGACATTAGCTCAGTCAGCTTCTGTTAACAGTGAGAGAGCTTATACTGCTGCCTCTATTAACAGCTTGATGAAGACTGCCATCTCTAACGGTATCCTTGAGAACCTTTCTGAGATTTCAGGTATGACCCTACGTCAGAAGTTAATGAAGGCTTCGTTTAAGAACAATGAAGTTGGTCGTAAACTTGAGCTTGAACGTAAGAAGATTCTATTCCGTATGCAGAAGAGAGGCTTCGGTGATGCAGCTTGGGAATCAGCTATGCGTAAAGCATCTGACTTCCTGTATGACACTGGAGCTAAGAAGACATCTCAAGTTGTAGCTGATGTCCTCTCAACAAACCCTCTTACTGCTCTACGTGGTATAGTATTTGATATGAAGTTGGGTATGTTCAACCCAGTTCAACTTTACATCCAAGCCTCACAGACTATTAACATCATGGCTATTGCAGGTATTGATGGTATCCGTGGCACATCAATAATGTTGCCTATGAGAGCAGCCCTAATGAATGGCGACCAAGCTGTTATTAAAGCTATTGGACAGAGTATCTCAGGTGTCTCAGGGTTAACTGCTAATGAGTTCCTAGAGATGGTCACCATGTTTAAGAACAGTGGTCGTTCATCTGTGGGTAGTTCTGTTAATGAGCTATCTAATAGTGGCATGAATGGCACCTTCTTCTACGGGCCAATATCTCGTACAGTTAGTACAGTACGTGAGAAGGGTAGGTTCTTCTTTAATGAAGGGGAGCTTATGCCACGTATGTCAGCCTATGCTACAGCCTACGTTGAGTTCGGTAAGAAGTTTCCTAATGCTCTACGTAACACACCGTCAGCACAACGCTGGATAATGAACCGTCAAGATGTTCTTACCCAAGGTATGACATCTGCTTCTCGTACTCCTATCGACCAAGTACCCTTCACTCAGTTCTTGTCGTATACCTTCCGTATTAACGAAGCTATCTTTGCTGGTAGCCTAGGTGGTAAGGCTGTGCTTAATGCTGCTGAGAAGTTTAGACTAGCTGTAGTCCATACAGCATTGTTTGGTGCATCAGCTTGGACAGCTACTGGCTTTGCAATGGACTGGTACAAGCATAACTATGGCACTGAGCTTGACGATCAGACTTGGAGAGCAATGCGTAAGGGTGCTATTGATACTGTCATCACTGAGCTTACAGGTGTTGAGTCATCCCTTGCATCACGTCTAAGTAACAGTGACGGTATGTTCATGCTGATGAAAGACTTTGCTGAACAGAGTATCTTTACAGCCGTGTGGGGGCCATCAGGTCAAGTAGGAGTGGAGCTAACTACTACTGCTCTTGGTACACTTAACGACTTAGCTAAGGCTGTCGTAGGTAAGACTGACTTTAAACCTGTTAAGGAGGACTTGATCCAGTTTGCTCGTCTATTCTCTACAGGTAACCAAGCCTACAATGCTTACACTGCATTTAGGTTTAACGAAGTAATGACACGTAACAATGCCTTACTAGATAGCAATGTAAGTGAAGCTGAAGCTATCTTTGGTTTGTTTGGTGTACCTATTGAAAGACATGAAGATGCTTGGAAATTTACTACGTTCTCTAAATTCGATAAAGTATTCGATAAGATGTCTGCTGCTAGTATTCAAAAAGCATTCAACACATATGCTACAGCTTTCCGTGAAGGTGACTACGACCAAGCTAAAGCTATTGCTAAGGCTATTGCACTAAAGTACAGCAGTATGTCACCACTAGAACGTCAACGAGTAGATAGACTTGTCTACCAAAGTGGCACACCAATCATTGACTCGTTAGTCTTGCAAGCTCTACGCTACGACTCAGGTCTTATCTCTGTTAAATAAGGAATAATTTAATGGCTATCTTTCAGGACTTACAGTCGCAAGTAACTCCGATGCAACCAATGTCTGCCCCTGAATTGGGGCCAAGCTATACTTCTGCTCTTAATTCTTTGTCAGGTTTATTCTTAAGTGCACCTAAACCAGCAGGGTCTATGACGGAGAAGGACAAGTATGCTGCATCCATTGATGAGCATCGTCAACGTATAGGGAATGAAAACTGGACACCAGCTACGAGTACCTTTAGTGAGCTTCAAGGCTTTGGTGTTAAGTACCCTGAGTTTAGTTCAATAGCTATCGGTGATGCTAAGACTGCACTAAATCCTGAGGTAGCCGCAGCAGAGACTGAGTACAACTCACAGACAGACTTCCTTAAATCTCCTCAAGGAGTCTATGCTATTCAACTAGCTAATCAAGTTGCAGAGACAAACCCAGCAAAAGCTAGAAGTATTGTTTCTAACGCCCAAGCTGACTACCTTAAGAACAATGCAATGGCTGCTGATCTACAGCAACAGGCTTCAATGACAGGTGATAAGACTACTCTTGCTAACAAAGCCTGGGATGTAAGTAAGTCTCAAGCTAAGACTGAGGCTGATGTGCTTGGTCGTGCTGTCACTGAGCTAATGTACAGCTTTACGACTAATCCAACTCAGTCCATCAACATTGGTGAGATTGCAGGTGGAGCACTCATTGGCTTCTTACCTAATCTAAGGGGTAATGAAGTTATTAATCGGGAAAACCTACCAAGTATGCTTAGCTTAGCTAGAGCTTCTTTAGAAGATAGGTTTACTAACTTAACTTCTGACATCAGTACACTAGGTAAGGCTGATCTAGGCACAGCCCCTGAGGATTGGAGCAAAGAAGTATTTAAACTATTTGATACTCAAGCTGCATGGGCGACAAAGAACCTAGACCCAACTGAAATGAAGAAACGTCTAGAGAATAATGCTATGCTTGGTATTGAGGCAGCAGGTGTTCCTCTGTCGTTAATGACTGTTGTCAATGCAGCGGCAGGTAATGACCCATCAGCTTCAGCAGCTTTCATGTCTGCATTTACTGGGGCTAAGGCTCAGCTTGTAGATTACTTAGAAGCTGGTGAGTATGCTAAGGCTAAGACACTCCTTAATGAGTCGTCTAATAAAGACTTGACAGATGCTCGTGCTGCATTCATTGAGCTTGCCCTTATCATGGGTGGCAAGTCAGACGTAGCTGTGCCTTACCAAGAAGTCATACGTGAACAACGTGACATAAAGCTTGTTGATAGTACTGCTCAGGCTGTCCTAGCCCACAAGGTTCTTCAAGAACGATCAGGTGAGCCTCAGGCTTGGAGTGCAGATCAGTGGAGACAGTCATTCGAAGAAGTCAATGCTCAGTTTAACCGTGGGTTACAGCTTAACACTGCTTACCGTGATGACTTCATTAAGTTCTTTTCATCTGACGTAGCACTAACAGGTAGTGCAGTACGTGACAGTGTAGCTGCATTGAATGAGCAGTACCCTAATGTAGGGTTTACTCTTACCTACAACAAAGCTGGTGGTGTAAGCATAGGTCTAGCTAAGTCAATCAAAGAAGCATTCCCTAATGTTAGAGAAGGTGACCTTAAAGTACTAGAGGCTGACATAAGTAACTCCGTTCAGTCAACTAATAGAAAGGCTGCACCTAAACTTGAAGCTTTAAACTATAAGCTATCAGTTCTTAACGGCTTAGGTGACGTAGGTTCATCTGCTATTGACATCATTGGTGCTGAGCTAGGCTTAGACCTAACAGGTAGTGCAGTTCCAGTACCTACCACCCTACCTCTTGGCACTATTGTACCTAGTGAGGGGGCTATGATTGCAGGGGATACCCGTCAGGCACTAGACGCTACGGCTACTCAGTCACAGCCAGTGCGGTCAGCCTTTGACTTAGTTCGTAACTTAGAGGGATACCGTGAGAACTCTTACTACGATGTCAACGCTTACCGTACAGGCTACGGCAGTGACACTGTAACTAAAGAAGATGGCACTGTAGTTAAAGTATCTAAGGGTACTACAGTTACCCGTGCTGAAGCTGAACGTGATTTAGCTCGTAGGCTTGCTGACTTCAACGCTGCTGCTGAACGTAAGGTAAGTACAGCTATCTGGTCTAACCTAGATGAGCCTACTCGTGCGGCCCTTACATCTATTGCCTACAACTACGGCAGTATACCTGATCGTCTGATGGAAGCTATTCAATCAACAGACAATGAGCTTATAGCTGCCGCTGTTGAGACACTAGCAGGTGATAACAGTGGTGTTAACCGTGATCGTCGTATGCAAGAAGCTGAAGTAATCCGTAGCGGTCAAGTAAAAGCTTACGTGGAGTAATCACATGGCTAAGAAAACTAAGAATAAGAAGGTAGCACCTAAGGGTTCACACTATATGCCTGACGGTTCTTTGATGAAGGACTCAGCTATGAAATACAACAACAGCAACAAGAATAAGAAAGGGAAATAATTATGACACCATTTTTGGTAATGCAACGTATACGGAATGACCAGAAGAAAGAAGAAGAGAAGCGTAAGGTTAAATCAGGAGCTTCTCGTAGCGTAGCTGGCAAGGTTAAGAAGCCAGTGACAACTAAAAAGAAATAAGGGGAACATTTCTTATGCCCCCCTTACTCAGCTAGTTTTCTTGCTGTTCTTCTATACTAGCAATCAACATCTCGGCGTAGTGGATTACTTTACGTAAGTCTTCTACGCCGTTTTTCTGTTTGTACCTACAGGTATACTTGATGATGTTACCCTCACAGAATGCTAAGTTGTTAGCTAGGATAAACTCAATAGGTTGGATGTTCATGTCCTTGTAGTGACTGCCACCTACCTGCTGAGTCAATGGGTCATCCTCATCATCGCCCATGTAGTGGTCAAGACATTCATGGCACTCACCGTAGTCGTCTAGCCAGTGACCACACTCATTGCAGGTATCCTTAAAAGGATTGAACGGTTCAGTTCCCCATTTAGCCATGTCCTATAGTCCTTCTTCTAGGAATGCAATCACCCAAGCCTTACATATATCAGAACGTACAATGTCGTCAACTGTAAACTCAACGACAGGTATGCCCATGTTATACTTCTTAGCTAGGTGCATGATCTTACTTAAGCCTGACTGTTCTTTAATGTCAGACTGTCGTAGGTCACCATTGATAATGATCTTACAGTTATCACCGATACGAGTGAGTAGCATCTTAACCTCATGGATAGTAAGGTTCTGTGCCTCGTCTACAATTACAAAGGCATTACTGAAGCTACGGCCACGCATAGTAGACAGTGGTGCCATCTCAATGTTCTTATTCTTGACACCAGTCTCAACGACACCCTTACCAAGTTGGTGTTCCAAGACTTCAAATACTGGTAGAACCCAAGGGGCATACTTTTCCTCCAATGTTCCTGGCAGGTAGCCTAAGTCCTTACCTACCGATACGTTAGGTCTAGTTATGATGATCTTCTCAATCCTCTTTAAGGCATAAGCATTAGCTGCTGCTGTAGCTGCAATGTAAGTCTTGCCTGTACCTGATGGGCCTAAGACTATGACCTGCTGACTACTCTTCAACGCTTCAATGTAAGCCCCTTGTCTGTCGTTCATAGGCACAAGAGTGATGAGCTTGCTTGTGCTTTCAACTTCAGCACCCTTGTACTTAGTGGCCCGTTTAGTACGCTTAATTGGTTCTTGTAGCACTGATAAGCTCCGCTTCTTTGTAAGGGATGTGAAAGAACTCTTCACCCTTCATGATGTTACGACCACGAGCAGTGGCTAGAGATTCAGGTGTAAGCTGTAATCCTTTAATGTACCAGCACTGTGACATATCATTACTGAATACGTAGAAGTTTACCTTACCGTCATACTTCTTAAGCAGTCGTGACTTACGTTCAGGTATACGTATCTCAGTCCAATCCTCAGGCCAATCACCTGTCCATGCACGTTTAACTTCAGCCTCATTATGGTATGTGATACCATCTTTAATTGAGACTACATCTGCGTAGAAGTTCTCCTTTACTTCTTGCACTTCATGCCCTGCCTTTTTAAGGATAGCTACTAATGCTTCCTTAGCTGGGTTGTCATGCTTGTCGTACAATGTTCTACTGAAGGGTTTACGTACAGCCATTAACTTTCCTTTACAATAAATGAGCAGTTTAATGTCAGTGCTCAGGACATAGTACTAAGTTAAGTCAACCATCTCACAAGAGTTACCACTACAGGCAAAGGTGCTAGTCCCTTTAGAGGTATCCTCAGTTTCAAACTCAGATAGCTTAGCCCAGTCAATACGGTCAGGCATTACAGATAGTAGTGTCTCGTAGTCATGCTTACTGCAATCTTGGTAAGGTGCTTGCTGATAAGTGTGGTCATCGTGTGGTAAAAATGACACACCTGATACCTCATCAAAGTTCTTGAACACCCAAGCTCCAACTTCTAACCACTCATGTTCACGTACTGTGATAGTAACAGATGGCTTATGCTCACACCAATGACGTTGGTATGTAAGCCACAACTCTAGCTGTTCGATAGCTGTCATGTCGTTACGTGTTACCGAACCTTCAGGTGACTTCTGAGGGAAGCTAAAGACTGTAGTGCTATCAGGCTTTCTTACATCTGGTTCAGAAGGGATACCCTGTGAGATCATAAACTGTGTCAGAGGGTCTTTGTTATCACAACGAACAGTACGAATATAATAGGCTGAATGCCTAGCGTGAATCCCAGAAGCGGAGTCAACCAGTTGTGAGACTGTACCCGAAGGTTTAACGCAGGTGATAGCAGTAGAAACAGGGATACCAAGCCGCTCAGCCCACTCAGCATTAGTAGCAACAGCGACATTACGTAACCTTTCTAGTGTAGCTTCTAGCCCTGCATTAGCATGGGTCAGTAGCTTGTTGTCCATGATACCTGTCAAGCTCACACCTAGCAGACGTTCTTCCTCTGTATTCTTCTGCCAGATCTTACGTAGGTAGGGGAAGTTAGTTAAGGTAGACTGTATAGTGCCAAGGATAGTAGCTAGTCTAACCTTTCTTTCAAGGTCATCAATGGTATCAGTAGCACGTACTACAATTTCACTGAGGTTGCAAAACTCGTATGGACGTAAAATTATCTCGCTGCACGGGTTGCACCCGAACTCAAACTCTGTGTTACGCCTACCATTTTTAGCTGCTTGCTTCTTAGATGCAACACGGGAGAAGATACCACGTTCACCTGACTTAGACTTAACCAAAGAAGTCCACTCAGTTAGGAATGTTTCCATGTCAGGCTTCTCAGTGTAAGCAACTGAGTTGTTAGCTAAGGCACGTTGGCCTTGTCTCTTGATATTTTGTGCTGGATCATCCCACCATTCCCCTGACTTAGCATTACGCATACGGTCATCAGATAAGTTAGACAGAGAGATCATAGCACTGCGGCGTACACCACCGACAACTACTACCTCACCTATCTTACACATGATGTCATGTACTTCAATGCTTGAGAGCCTACGTCCTTCAGCATCTTTAAACTTATCAGTTACAAAGTTGAACAGATCAACCAATGGTGCTGGGCCTGATGCACGGCCACCAAAGACTTTAAGTTTAGCACCTGCAGGGCGTACCTTAGACACATCCCATGTAGGAATCTCACCTGAGTAGAGCATAGCAATCAGCTTACGTAGTCCTTTAGCCCAGCCTTCTTTGCTGTCGTGTACTACGATAATGTCTTCACTTTTGAATAGGGTAGGTACTTCAGGTAGCTTGCTGACGTACTGACTTTCAACGGAGAAGCCTACACCTGTGCCACACAGCAAGATATACATAGCCTCATCGAAGGACTTCATGTCGTCTACTGGTAGGTAGCTACAGTTGTAGCCAGCAGTGTTGTCACGATCCAAGGCTGGGCCAGCAGTCATTACACTACGCATAGATGGCATAACCTCTAGGTTAAGTATAGCTTCACGTAATTCAAGAGCTATACCTACAGTGTCAATGTCTAGGTTACGTCTAACAACATTGTCCATGAAACGATCTACTGTTTCACCCCAGTTCTCACGGCGTTTATCCTCCTCAATCCAACGAGCATACCTTGAGGTAGCAATGAAAGATTGATAGTCAGTGGGTAGGTAGTTGTTAATCATTTGAGTGTTTCTCCAAGTCATCTTTACGGAAGATCAGGTCTGTAATTTCGTTTCGGTTAATGCCAATATATTTTAGCTCACGGTCAGATAAGGAGTAAAGATATTTAATAGTAGCCCTATGCTTATGCCAAGTAGATACATAACGCAAGAACCTAACGACACAATTCTCAAAGATTATCTTACTAAGTTTATCAACGGTTATCACCTGATCCTCCTAACATTCCTCTTGCCTTACGGCTTTGCAATTTAATTAAATTCATCTCAGCTATCTCAGATAGATCGTAGCCTAAGTCATTAGCTAGTGCAGCTACGTACCACATGACATCACCAAGTTCCTTAGCTAACTCAATGTCGTCTAGTGTCCCATCACGTAGCCACTTCTTAATCTTCTCAGCTACTTCACCTGCCTCACCACATAAACCTAGTGCAGTATAGAGTATCTTATCTTTATAGATAGCAGTAGTCATTACCTTCTCTTGATACTCATCCAAGGATAGTGGTTCCTTATCTTGGAATCGTTCTATGTCCTCACCTGTAATCATTCTTCAATCCTCTTCCATTCTTCTAGCTCAGCATCTAAATTAAAGTAGTCCTTAGTATCAATGAGTCCCTCAAGTACTAACATCTTAATGACAAACTCTTCTGATATATCATTCTGTTCAAGGAGTAGCATCAGTCCATAGTTCTCGAACAGTGCTGTAATCTTACTCTCCAAGTCAAACATTTAACCTTACTCCTACTCTAGTACAAGGGTTAGTTTGGTTGCGAAGTATACACCATACTGGTGGTGTTTGTCAATGCCCAAGATCATAGGATACCTTACCCTCTTCAATGGTTAGAGGTTCAATAGACTTGCCAAAGTGTGCCTTGAAGGCCATAGCTGTCTTCATATCCTCGAAGTAAATCTCTTCGTCGAATAGATCACCATCACACTCAACGAGGCAGACACACAGGATCATGCCTTCCTCATCTTCTATTGGGCCGTTAAGAACTCTGTGTACTTTTGTCATTTCTCTTTAATCCATTCTATAGGTATAAGTTTATCAGCGTAAAGGAATCCATTCTTAATACACCAGTCAGCATAAGTAGTCTTGGAACCCTTGCTTATCTTAGCCCTAGAGTTACTGAAAACAAACCTGATGTCAAGCTCTTTGTGTTGTTTCTTGACGAGCAGATGTTTCTTTCTATCTGCTGCTACAAACCTACCCTTAGACTCAATGATGATACCGTTAGGTAGGATGAAGTCAGGGGTGTATGTCCTGACCTCATTGACTTCATACTTAATCTTCTCAGTCTCATACTTAACTGGAACCTTTAAGACTTTCAACTGGGTAGAGATAGTCTCCTCTAGACCTGAACGGTAGCCAGCTTTGATTGCTCTCTGCCTAGTTGTAAGAACCTTAGCCATTAAGCTTCTCATTCACCCGTGGCTCAGACACTACATTAACTAAGAACAGTGGGCCTGTCTCATACAGGAAGGTACGTACCTCAGGGTAGCAAGCCTTCTTGAACTCACAGTAGGAGCAAGCCATAGCAAGCTTCATGTTAGGGCTAGTCTTTGACTGAGGTACAGGTGGGATACGGTACTCAGGGATAGGCCCAGCTACTAATGCCCTAGCCTTATCCATCTCATTCTCTTTGTTAGCCATGTCATCTGTGAAGTCGTAGACATCTAAGCAGATGTTACCCAGTGTCTTATCAACAACCAGGAATGCACCCTTAGTCTTATGCTCTACTAAGTTATCATCCTTACCACCGTATACGTAGGAGCTAAGCTGGCTGATGTAACCAAAGGGGTCGTTGTCTCGTAGGCTACCATCCTTAAACTTCTTAAAGGAAAAGGTAGAGGCTGACTTAACATCAACGGTAACACCATCAATGACAGCATCCCTACTACCCTTAATACCATGTACGTTTAGCCTAGACTGCATACCTGTGACAGTGTGACCTGCTGCCATAGCTAACGACAAAGTTAGTACCTCAATCATATCACCAAAGAAGAACTTCATGGTAGCGCTAGCAGGTAGCTCCTCAGCTACATCACATCCATTCACCTTGTACCATAGCTTACGATCACAGTGTGTGCCTACTGAGGACAAAGACAGGTAGTTACGTGGACGTTGTACTTCCATGAACCTCGTCTTAGCAAGCTCAGCCATTGACTCAGAGAAGTAGTGAGTGATTGCATTGTCCCATCCACCCATACCTTTAAGAACATCTTGGATGTCCTCTACTAACGTGTCTATAGTTTTATTATTTGTCATGATATACAATAACCTTTCCAGTATTCCATGTCTTTGCATACTCCTCAGCCTTAGCTTTGTCAACAAAGACTAACGGCTCACTGTCGTAAGTGAAAGGGTTCTCAGCACTGGCATACATCCACTCACCAAGTTCTATTTCAAACATAACTCTATACTTAGGCATCACCCATATCCTCTGTTTCAAGACCCTTCTTGATAAGCTTTACGAAACCATACTCAAATATTTTATGGTATGTTTCTGCACTTAAGTCAAGTGTGAGTGTAGCTGTCCCGTCCTCATTGTCTGTTATAGTTTCTATTTTAATAAGATCATTCATCTTTCAACTCCTTGATATGTTTACGAAACCTTTTGTTGTAAGCACGTTTGATCTTCTTTAACTGACCACTCTTCCATAGTAAAAACTTACGAGCTTTAGTAAGTCCATCATACTCGTCACCACCCTTCATTGGTATTCGTTTAGTCATCAGCTAATCTCCACATAAATAATATCAGGGTATTAGTAACACTCATTTTAGGTTGATTAATAATACTATAATGTTAGTAGTCATCAGAGTAATCTCAATGCTTGCCACGATACAGGGAATAACTCCCACATCTTATCACTGATCTTGTCGGCTACGATACGTGTCTCAAGTTGTGTGTCAGGCTTGCATCTTTCATTACACATCTTAGCCCATGCACCTACCGTACCTGACCACCACCATTCAGTCATAGTGAACTGAGGTAAGTAGCCACGTGCTTGCTCAGGACAAACACCAGCCTCTAACATTTCACGGTATGTCCTAAGAGAAGTGTAGTTTGCAAACTCTACTAAATCTTTACTGGGGTATACAACACCATCACTACCTTGTTTCTTATCCTTAGCCCTACCCCTGAATACATCAGGCACATATATCTCAGGCTCATCATCAACGTAACGCCGTGACACTTCATTCCAAGGTAGGTACTCATGCTTAACTAAATGTCGTGCCACTACGATGGGTGCCTTAACAACAAAGGTTGCATAGGCATGATTAAAAGGTGAGGTGTGCTTGTGCTCAGCTAAGTAGCTAACTAACTTAGCATCCTTCTCTAAGAGTTCATCACTCCTCTTGTTAAAGCTAACACGAGCAGAGTTAACTGTTGCTAAATCTGTACCACCGTGGTGCTCATACGTTACTTCAATCATGCCCATACTTCCTCTACTTAAGCTGCTTCTATATCAGCATCTGGTTTCTCGTACACTACGTGCTCAACAATCTTAACTGAGACGAGAGAAGTACGAGCATACATCTTACCATCTTGACCCTTGAAGGTAGACACTAAGTTAGTAACCTCAGCTACTGATCCATTACCAATCATACCGTTGTCGTCAGTCCAAGCCTTACCAGCAGCATCAGTAACTACTGGTGCACCACCAGCCTGAGCTACTACAGTACCATCCTTCTTAGTGACAGTGTGCTTACGTTCAAACTTAATGACTAGCTCACCGTCCATCAGACGTTTCTGTACTGGCTTCTTGGTAGTGCCAGCCTTCTGTAGCTTAGCAAACTCTTCCTTGCTAAGTACTTGAGACACAGTGTAGGCACCATCACACACAGCATAGGCACCTTGGTAGCCCTCCATGTCACGGTTACCCTCGAAGAGACGTGCCCATTCGATAGGGCCAGTAGTTTTAACTTCAGTATAAGCCATCTTTGTATTCCTTTTATGTTAGTGGGTGTCACCCCAAGTTCTGCCGATGTCGGTTGACCCAGCAAGTGGACACAGTATACTCAATTTCTTTCCCGTGTCAACAATAGATTGTCGTTGAATGCTACCTAATAATTCAGCATCATTCATACTACCCTCTACCTCAGTCTGCCACTCATCGTGAGGCCAAGTAACTAACTTATACTTGATGCCTAACTTGTTAGCAGCAGTAGCCCAAGTCAATGCTGAGTGCTTCATAACAACAGCCTCACCATTCTGTAGCATCCCAGCCAATGCCTTATGCTCAGATGGAACTGGAACCTTACGTCCATCTAATCCCTTGAACCATCCACGTTTAGCTATGTGAGGTATGACTTTCTTCTTCAAGTCAGACAGCCCTTGGATGGAGTTCATAAAATTATCTACAGCTTCACCTGCCTCACGTTGGTTAACCTTCAGGATTGTTGCCACCTTAGCGACACCAGCCCCTAGAAGGAAGGCATAGATGAAAGTCTTTGCCATGTCTCTAGTAACGTGAGATATACCCAAAGCTTTACGATTAAGATTATGAATATCAGTTTCATCTTCTTTCCTTCCACTTACAATAGCATGGATGTACTCCTCTGAGTTCATCAGGTGTGCCAGGATACGTAGCTGGATACCCTCAGCATCCGTACCTACTAGGTAGTTACCATCCTCTACAATCCATAGGCTTCTCATACGTCCATCATACTCAGACTTAACAATCTCTACTGCTGTCTTAGGTGTACCGTGGAAGGCAGCAGGTACGTTAGCTTGGTTAGGTGCTGAGTGTGCCATGCGTCCAGTCCATGCACCGATGTGTGTGAACCTACCGTGGATACGCCCATCATCCTTAACGTGACCTACCCATTCGGCTAGGCTTGAACGTCTACCCTCTAAGGTTAACCATTCAGCTAGGTTCTTAGCCCCTTCAGGTGCATCCTCAGGTAGGGTAGAGAGGTTGTCTTCGTTACACATCCACCCGTACCTAAGAAACTTTTCTCCACGAGGGTCTGTTTGCTTGTTGTCTTTCACGATCCCATTCCTTATGTCCCTTAGTCTTATCCACTGGTTGCCACCCTGCTTCCCATAGTCTGTCGATCCTATGCTGAGGTGACGATGGCCTAAAGGCTTCCCAATCGTAGCATATTAACTCATCATCTACTACGTAGCTAGTGACGTACTTGTTCTTAGCAGCAGTGACGTTAGAGTATAGCTCACCATTAGCCTTAGTCCTATACTTAATCCTATTAACTTCTACTAACTTAGGTGGGAAGTCCTGTTGAAAGCCACCCTCTAAGTCAGCCATTGATAGTTCAATCTCAGCTAACATATCAACTGCCTCAGCTAAGTCAAACTTAAAGCCATTGGTAGTCATCTGTTCACATAAGATCTGTATGTCATGCTCACACCTTAATGCTAACTGCCAGGATAGGTCATTGATAATGCTCTCAAATTTTCTGTAGAGTTTTACTGTGACCTTCACATCTTGTTGGCAGTAGTCAACCATCTCTTGTGAGTAGTTCGCAAAGTCTTTGAAGTCTCCCTTCCAACAGTTAAGTCTTACTCCCCACTCCTTAAGGCTATGCCCACCCTTGATGTTGTAGTCTACAAGGCGGCTAACAATAAGGGTATCAACAACAGAGCTAAGGTTAATGCAATCCTCTGCGACCAACCTGTTAATAACGGGTACATCAAAACCAATACCATTGTGGAAAACAAAGGTGTCAACTGTCCTGCAATACTCAATGAACCTCTCCTTCTCTTCTTGTATGTGTGACACATGGGTGAAGGTGTTCATCTCACCAGTGTCTAAGTCCTCAGTGCAGATTACCCATATCCTTTCAGGTGTTAGGTTCTCCGTCTCAATGTCCATTGCTACCCTACTCATCATCATTCCTATTTAAGATAGAGTTCCATATAATCTCAAGGACATTGTAGGGCCAGATGATTGACACTAACAAGATTTTAAAGCCATTGTATCCATCAGTGTCTGTTAGCATGAGTACTGTGATGACGTGCCAGTAGTACAGGAAGAGACCTAAGAAGTAGAAACTTCCTGCTGCTGTAGCCATATAATTAATTTCAATCATCATCAGTAGTTACCACCCTTCTCACTAAGTATAAATGTATCAGGGTCAAACGACAACTGACCTGCGTAGCCTGTCATACCTGTCGGTCTATTTTTTAACACTAATAGCTCAGTAGTATTCCTAGCATCGGTATCATCAGCCATCTTATCCCTCTTTAATTTAATAACAACTGATGCCCTCTTGCCTATCATACGGCTGTCACGGATAGCACCATCATCATTCTCATGTGCGATAGTAACTATACCTACATTAAGTTCTGCTGCAAGTCTAGCTAGTTTAGTAGATAGCTGCGACAAGAATTGTTCTGCACTCTCATCACCATGTCGTGAGTAGGCTAAGTCTTGGATAGGTTCAAAGAATATGTAGTGTACACCACAGGCTTGAGATAGGAAACGTATCTGCTCAAGGATAGAGCTTGGGTCATCGTCTACACCAATGGTAAACTGGTATAAGTTTTCCTTCTCAGTCATTAACTTGATAGCTTCATCGACCTCAGTCTGATTAGTTATCAAGTCCTTACGAGTGACGTTCTTATCTAGTAGGTATGAAGCTAAGCCTAGTAGACTTCTCTTCTTCACCTCTTCCATGTGACAGATAGCAATAGGTATGTCGTCATGCTTCATGAGTAAGTTAAACTCTAGGTATCTCATGAACTCAGTCTTACCTATACCCTCAGGTGCTTGGAACACAGTGAAGTGTCCCCTCATTAGGCCCAGGATTACATCGTCTAAGGCTTGGATACCAGTGGATACGTAGCTGCTATCATCCTCATCATGTATGATAGAAAGGAATTGTTCAGTAGTATTAAAGATGTTCTCAGGTATATACTTCTGTGCATTCCACCATGCGTTAGAGTAATCCTTAGCTGCACCAGCCTGAAGGAACTCATTGGCATCCTTGTATTTGTCGTGAGGTACATTGTACACACGGTTAGGAAAGATGTTAGCTAACTTCTGTGCGACACCATCTGACTTACCATCACTGTCGAAGGAGAGGTAGATCTTCTCGAAGCTACCCAACCAGTCCTTACACTTCTCGAATAGCTTACCCGATGGTGTAGCTGATGGCAGTGATACGACAGGATACTTTGAACCTAACATCTGATAGGCTGACAGTGCATCAAGTTCACCCTCAGTTATGGTCACTGCCTTAGCACAACCAGCATTAAACTTATCCATACCAAAGAGTTCATCACCTTTGAATCCATTCTCAGCACGGAAAGATTTAGGTAGTGTCCTTACCTTCTTACCACCAGCAGGGTAGATGTAGTCCTGCTTAACTGGCTCACCATTATTATCTACATAGGTAGTCACGTTATAGAAGGCCATCACATCCTTGTTGATATCACGGTAACCTCTAATGACTGGTGTCAGTAGGTTATCAACGACAGATAACTTAGTAGAGGTAGAGGTAGGAGATGTAGAGTTAACAACTAACTTCTCCTCATTCATTGAGAAGGATGTAGGGTACTTCTCATTAGCCCAAGGTAGCATCTTATCCTTTGATGGATACTTCCTGCTACATGAGTGACACTTACCGTATCCCTCTGTGTTGTAGGAGAAGGCATCAGTTGAGTAGCATCCCTCATATGGGCATGGTTGGTGTGGTAGTTCAGCCATTTGTAACATCCTTTCTTTTAGTTAATGTGTACATTGGAGGGTGGCAGGACAAGCCTGAGTATACAAAGGTTTTACTTTCTGTCAAGCATTATCTTTACTAACATAAAAAGAATAGGGAACCATACAAACATGGATAGCATAGCCCCCAGTATCAGTAGAGAATTAAAAGTCTGGCTCATAGAGATACCCCTTTGCAATGTGTTCCTCAAGGTAACGTAGCTCTAACTGTAGCTGGTCAGCCTTAGCTTCTTCTTCAAGCCACTCAGCCTCCTCTATAGCAGCCCTCAGGTGGCCTCTCCTACTACTGGCTAGGGTAACCCTATTCAAGTTGGCAACACCCGTCCTAGCCCTCTCTATGGAAGCCTTAAGGTCATCCCCTTCAAGTTCATACCCCATTGGTTCTTCATACATAGCCATAATCTATTCTTCCTTCTCTATATAAAATGTATGGTTGCCCCATTGACCAACCTCTTTTAATTTATCTGCCCAGTAGGGCCTACTGTCAAGTGTGTGGTAGTGAGTAGCTGCTGAGCATATACCACAGCCATTGAGTAGCATATCGTAGGCAATTATCTGTGCCCTAAGGTAAGCCTCTACATTCTTAGGCTTATCTGGCTTGCCATCATGTGTCCAAGAGAAAGCTTTCTTGCTATACACTACGTCACATATCTCATTGGGAAACTTGTCACTATAGACACGGTTCATTGTAACCTCAGCGACCAATAGTTGACCGTCATAGTCTTGGTTACGTGCCTCCCAGTATACGTTTAAGGCTAGGCAAGTAGCTGCTGCCGTCGTTAGTATCATTGTTTGTTAGCCTCATATACTGCACGGGCAAAGCCACGTGGGGTTGCTGATCTAATGTTCTTGGTCTTCATACTCTTGCCACCTAGCTTGAGGTGCTGCCTAGCATAGCCATCCTCTACTGTGACAGGTCTAAAGGATGGCATCACAAAGCCATTGCCTGTCCATAGGCAAGTCTTCTTAGGGTAGGCATCACGTGCAGCTATGTATTGAGGCCACTCAGGATGCTCAGCCTGACACAGTGGTATATACCCACCATATAGGTAAGGATGGAAGGAGTAGTCAGGCTTACGCCACTTGGTTGCTAGCACAGAGACAGGGTTTTCCACATAGTATGGCACCCCTAAGTCATCAAACAATTCACCACACCACATAGCATAGGACACAGCCTTGCTTTGAAAGTCAGGGTCACGGCCAGCCTTTGACTTAAAGTGTGCTGCCCCACTCACTGCCATATCTGTGCATACTGGGAAGGCCATAGCAAACGACACCCTTTGATCTTTAAAGCCATCATACATAGCACAGATAGTTTCATAGGAGTGCAGGTCAGCGTGTAGATATTGGATAGATCCACCACCCTTAAAGCTTTCAATCAGTTGGTCGTCATGTTGAATGTCATAGGCGTAGCACTCATAGCCTGCCTCAGCCCACGGTTTAAGTGCTTCACCTGTGAAGTCATAAAGACTTATTACTATTCCCTTGCTTGTCATGCATCTACCCCTTCTAATTCTTTCATGCTCAGTAGCAGGTCGGGCAAGCTGTCAAAGCAAGCCACACTCCTGTTGTCCTTAGTCGCTAGGTATCCTTCTGCCCAGTCAAACGACAACACCCACCCTTGCCACAATACCTTGCGTCCATTGCATATCATAGCCATAGTCTTTTCTATTTGTCCTAAGGTCATCATTGCTTTACCCCTAATTTAAAGAATACCTGACAAGCTTTATCAAACCCGTGACTGTCTACGCCCCTGCTAAACTCCCCCTTAGTTATGTTATTCCCTTTAGTGTTAGTCATCTTTGTTAACCTCTCCTCTCCTGCTACCTTATCAGTCACCCAAAGGTATCCCCCTAGCCATTCGGCTATGTAGCTAGTGCTTTCCCATAGATCCGGAAGCTCCGTCTTATATTCTTTTAACATATCTATTCCCCTCTAATTACTTTAAAATATTCTAGGTTCTTATCTTTCTTCATGCTCTTGATATACTCAAGCAACAATACACTTTCTTCCCCTATAGATGCCGACCATCTTTCTATTGGTTCATCTTTAAATTTTAGGTAGACCTTTAACATACTCATTTGAAATACTCCCCCCATGTTTCAGCTATTAAAGCTGCAGCACATATGATTAAGAAAAAGATTGTAACGTAAAAGATTATTTCCATTAGTCTACCCCATGTATTCTACGCCATGCCACCCATGTAGCAGCTTGCATTTGATAGGCTGTCATTCCGTGTTTCTTGCCTGCCTTGCTATAAGCTGCCTGCAATTCAAGGCGAAGCTTCTTGCCTATGCTTGGCACCTCCTGCATGGTACGTCTGTCAGCGTTAGCAATGCACCATGCATGGCCATCAATCACACAAACATCAGCACCCATGATGCACAAGAAAAAGTCTGTTATCTTTGGGCCTCTCAATATGAATGCTGTATCATTAGCATCATGTGGCATAGATTGTAGGATTGACCAAGCTTTATCTCTCATTGTCTTATATGTGCATGGTGTGCATTCTTCCAAGTATCCACCATCAACAAATGTTTTACACATGTAATGTGCATCAACTAAATTTCTATTCCATTTATTTGTAGGGGATAATGCCGCAACTACACCAACAACAATGTGCAAGGGTAATTGATGACAATCAGCCATGCTTTGGCATTCTTGCAATGCATTTGTGTACCATGTTTTGCCGTGCTGCAATTCATTGGGCGTTACTTGTTCAAAGACTTTCAAGATATTCTTTACATAATGCTTTGTCATTGCCCTATGCTCCTACCATTGTTGCATCTGCTAATTGATTGTATTTCTTACCCTGTCTTACTTCACCTAAGATAAGCTTATACACCCATGCGCTACTAATTGCATAGGTAAACATTGCATCTGATTTAGTAATAACTTTAATGGGTGCCCCTCCGTCTACACCTTGAGGGGATAGGACGATAGAATATCTAGGCCCGCCATTGGGTGTATTGGTCAAGCGCTTCATGTCCAGTATTTGATATTTGTTATATGTCATAGTATCTTTCCCCCTATTAATTGAACTTAGTTGAACGAATAATCATAGCGGCATAGTCGGGGCGATTAGATTGTACCCAACCGTTATTGCAACGCAAGCAAAGCTTTTCAGTTACATCATTATAGCTGACATAGTAAAAGCCAGTCACCTTGCACAATTCCTTAATGTCTTTCCAGGTTGTCTTTGTCATATCATTTAATCCTTGTTTAATTGTTTCTCTTAATCTCGATATATACAAGGTTTTAAAAGTGTCAAGGGGGAAAAGAATAATAAAATGTCATTAGCATACTTAATAGAACGACAACTATAGACTGATAGACAGACCCTATTAAAAAGTATGGGGTTGGGTGTACATACCATACGTAAGTATGTATTGGTATCAATACGTTAGTATAAAGGATGGGTGGAGTAGGTGTATTTGACTTGCAATGTGTTATATTATAACATATGTAATAAATATGTCACAGTAGTGGTATCCTGGCCACAATGTTGCAGGAATATCACAATGTGTTACCTAGAAGACACACTTGGGGGCATAGAGGGGGTTAGGGGGTAAGCCCTATTCATGAAATACGACTAAAGATTTTCTATATAAAATTTACTACCCTACAAAAATAAAGAAACCCTCCACCAGAATTAACTGGGGA
>Ga0115566_10001212_pt1 | contig 22342 bp, 25 predicted proteins | sample COGITO_mtgs_1204_3_FD_87173 | JGI IMG/M metagenome (GOLD analysis project Ga0115566, IMG submission 87173) | Pelagic marine microbial communities from North Sea - COGITO_mtgs_120405 | ecosystem: Environmental > Aquatic > Marine > Epipelagic | place: Germany:Helgoland, sampling site Kabeltonne...
GATCGTCATCAACCAGTGGCTCAGACAGTACAATCACATCCGCCCACATCAGGCCCTCAACATGCGCCCTCCTGTTCCAGAAACTCTAATCAGGAATGGCCCAGAACTTGGGGGCTAGACAGGCGAGGGACTGGTGATCACCGAAGTCTATTTTGATTTCGAACCCTTGTTGTTGCCCGGGTTGGTCCCGGCGCACCGGCTTTACTATCAGGCGGTCTATCGGCCCCGGAGAACGGCTATTCTGGCCCTGCAACAGGAATAGTTCGAATGCAAAATACTGATAACGGCTCGTTAAGAGACCTCGCGCATGATGCGTCTATGCCTGATGGAACCGGAAATACGGCTGCGGCCTGATATAGTGACATCACCCGCCTGATCGAGCGATTGCATCGACGTTATCTCGATGTCATCCGTTATGAGCTCAGTCAGATGGGAATTGATGACATCAATGCTGTTCAGGCATTGCTGCTCATGAATGTCCAAAATTCTGAAGTCTCGATCCGGGAACTGGTCGATCTTGGCTATTATATTGGCTCGAACGTGACCTACAACGTGCGCCATCTCTTCGAAACCGACTATCTGGAGCAGGAACGATCCGAACGTGATCGCCGATCGGTGCGCATCCGATCGACGAAAAAGGGCAATGACCTCTGTAAATCGCTCGCCGAGATGGAAGCACGCCATGCAGACGCGCTTGGTCCTGAAGTTGACCGTGTAGACGCGGCCTGGGCCTTGTTGCGCGGTCTTGAACGCGTCTGGTCCGACGATATCCGCTTTGGCTAGTCTGAGCTCAGCACCCCTGAGTTTTAGACCAATTTCGTCATAGCCGGACTTGATCCGGCTATCTCTCGCCGGTTTGCGCCAAGATGCCCGGATCAGGTCCGGGCATGACGCTGCCGGGCGGGTGTCTTGCCTCCCTCCATGTCCAGTGCTCCAATCGCGAACCAAAACAGGTTCAGCGACAAGGGCACATCATGGCGACCACGGCATTTTCACTTGCGGGAAAGAAAGCACTCATCACCGGTGGCGCGAGCGGCATCGGCGCGACCACAGCTGGAATTCTCAGGGATCTGGGTGCTTCGGTTGCACTTTCCGATGTGAACACGGACGGCCTTGTCACCCAGTCAGAAGCGCTGGGCGGTTGCCCGACTTTCGATTGTGATGTTTCCGATGAAGTGCAGGCCGAGGCAACCGTGACGGCGGCAACCGATGTGCTCGGTGGGCTGGATATCGTGGTGAACTCAGCAGGGCTGGTCGATGAAGTGAAATATGCCCTCGAGCGAGAGATGGAACCGTGGCAGCGGATCATGGATGTAAACCTCAAAGGCACCTTCCAGATGTGCCGCGCGGCGGCCCGGATCATGGTGCCGCAAGGGCAGGGTGCCATCGTAAATATCGCCTCGGTCAACGGCCCCGGTGGATGGCCACGCCGCACAGCCTATGGCCCGTCAAAGGCGGCAATTGTGGCGCTGACCAAGGAGCTCGCCTGCGAATGGGGCCCACGGGGTGTGCGGGTGAACGCGGTCGGGCCGGGATATGTCGCAACCCCGATGATTGCCGGACTGATCGAAGACGGGAAGATCGACACCGAACGCCTGAACAACCGCACTCCCCTCGGCCGGCTCGCCACGCCCGAGGAAATCGGCCAGTCCATCGCATTTCTGGCGTCGGACTGGGCGTCCTACATCACCGGCGAAACCCTATTTGTCGATGGCGGCTGGATGGCTTATGGCGGCGCCGGGGACGTGAAGACGTTCTAGACGGACTCATTCGGTCCGACGACACTCTCCGATATGAACATGGAATTGAACAGCGTGGTGCTGGGCATTCTGGCGGCTTACGGCGCCTATTTGCTCGCCACCATTAGCCCGGGGCCAGCCAATCTTGCGATCGTGGCAACGGCGATGCGGAGCGGGCGGCGAGCTGGCCTGCAACTCGCGGGCGGTGTGGTGCTCGGATCATTAACATGGGGTGTTCTGGCGGCGGCCGGCCTGTCTGCGCTACTTGCCACATATGGGAACGTGACCACTTACATTCGTCTGACCGGCGGGGCGTATCTGCTTTGGCTGGCCTATAAATCGTTCAAATCAGCATTGCGTGCGCAGGTAAAACCGTCGCGCGCAAAGGTCAGTGGAGCAGGGGCTTCGGGCTGGCGGTTTTTCGGGTAGGGACTTGCCATTCACCTGACCAATTCGAAAGCCATCGTCGCCTGGATAGCCATCATCGCAATCGGCGTTTCACCCGAAGCTCCTTACTGGGTCTCGTTTGTGATCGTCGGCGGGTGCTGGCTGATGGGTGTGATGATCTTTGGCGGATATGCGATTCTGTTTTCGACAAACCGGATGTCAGGGATTTATAACCGTGCACGCCGTTGGATCGAAACGGTCGCAGGGCTTGGCTTTGGGGCCGCGGGAATCAGTTTGATTGTGAGCCAGAGATAAAGTGAGTTTGTTATGAGTTTGATGCACAAGATCTGCGTTTATCATGCAGCGCTGGCGATCATAACCTTGCTGGCCTATTTCACCGGTGACTTCGGGCTCATACATGACTGGCTGGGTTACGCGGTCACGGTGATTATTGTGTTGCGGCTGGGCTGGGCGGTCTTCAATCCACGCCAGCTTGGTCTCAATCGGTTTTATCCGGTGTTCGATGGCATCGGGTGGACCAATGCGATCACCCATCCGGCGATCAACAAGACACTCATTCTGGCCGTTGCGATTTCGGTTATTATGGCAACGGCGACGGGATTGTTGACCCTGATAGAGGGTGGCGAGGTGTTCGACGACCTGCACGAAGGTGTGTCAGGGCTCGTGATCTACTTGGTGATTGCCCACGCAGCATATCTGTATCTTCTGAAACGCTCGCTCGCGCGTTTCATGCTGTACCGGGCCGATCCATCGAAGAAGCGTGTCGGCTAGGCATTGCTCAAAATGGCCAGCGAACAATCCAGAGATATCCGCTGCCGATTGTGACCAGCATGTTGAGCAGGGGGCTCAGTCTGTTCCATCGCTCTTGGTTTGAATTGGTAACAACAGCCGTTGAAGTCAGGCCGATGACGGTCACGGCTGTGGCCCACGGCCATTCAAGTGTTGCGAACCCCCAGATGATGAGCGAGAGCGTGAGGAGGTTGGAAAGAGTTCCGATGATGACCAGGATTGCGCGCCGTTCAATCTGGCCGGCGCGTGCACCAACAATGACGGTGCGCCCGGAAATGGCACCGAGAACGAACAAGACTGTGTAGAGGATGGTCATTTGTGCGGGGAAGTCGATGTAGGTCGTGCAGCTATGGTATGCCTATAAGGCGCATAATATATATTATGTTAAATAAAGTATCTATAACAGGATCAATGGTTTAGTTATCCAGTTTTGCCCTCGTTTAGTGAACCGACTGGTTGTTCTCATTCGATTGTGCCGCCTCGACCTGCTTCTTGACGCTGAGGTCTCCCGAAATCCAGGCGTCGAGTACCGGCTTGATGCTTTCATACGGTTGATGCCCGACCGTGAGTGCCGCCATCGTTTCGTCCTCGCGAAGTACGACGGTTGGGAAACCGGTCACACCTGCCTGCTGACACCAGCTGAAATCATCCATGGTCTCTTGCTTGGTGGCTTCGGATTCAAACGCTTCGGTAAACGCAGCTGCGTCAATGCCTTCTTTTGCGGCGTAATCCAGAAAGGTTTCGAGTTTCGTTGTGTCTGTGTCTTCGACGTAATAGCCCTTATGGATCCGTTCATAGAACGACAACAGCGCCTCAGGCTTCATGTTGCGGACGACGACAGTGGCTCGACAGGCTGGTTCCGTGTCGAGCACGAAGCCTTCGCGGTCAAAAAACGCGTAATTGAACGGTTGTCCTGTCGCTTCGGCGACCTGTTCCCAATGATGCTTGATGGTGGCTTTGTACTGATCGTTCATCGGATCGGTGTCAAAAGCGTGCAATCCGCCAACAATCAGGCGCAGCGGTGCTTCTTTGCCGTAATCTCGCTGAATCTGATGCAAAACCGGCGAAAACCCCCAGCACCAGCTGCACATCGGGTCACCGACATAAATGATCTCTTTTTCGGTCGTCATGGGGCTCGTTTTCCCTTCTTTGCGTCATTGCCGGGCTTGACCCGGCAATCTCTGATGAAGGAGATGCGCGGATCAAGTCCGCGCGTGACGAAATTGGATGTGGTGAAATCCATTTTAGCCCAAAAGTCGCGCGTTTTGCGACTGTTGCAAAGGAACATCACTCGGGAATATCGATCACCATGCCATCAAAACCCGGTTCCACACCGGCAGGTAGTCTGGCACTGAGCTCGGCATAGTCTACCCGGTGGCTCAGGTGAGTCAGGATGGCGCGGCGCGGTTTGACCCGTTCGATCCAATCCAGTGTTTGCTCGAGATGGCTGTGGGTCGGATGTGGCGTGTCGCCCAGGGAATCGACGATCCAGGTATCGATTCCCTGAAGCAGTTCGAAAGCTTCTTCAGGTATTGATTTGGCATCTGTTGAGTATGCGAACGGACCAAACCGGAAGCCGAGTGATGGCATACGGCCGTGTTCCTGCTGAAACGACTGGATTTCCAGGCTTCCGACCGAAAATGAACCCTCAATAGGTCGCGCTGTCAGACACGGGCGCCAGAACTGCGGACGCGGCACAGAGTACGGCTCAAACACATACGCAAAGCGTTCCTGCAGGATATCCAGGGTGTACGCGCTGCCATAGGCATCAATGGCGCCGCCATGGCGATAATTCAGCGGTCGAATATCGTCTATCCCGTTGACGTGGTCTGCATGGGCATGGGTGAACAGGATTGCGTCAATATCCCATATTTCAGCGCTGATGAGCTGTTCCCGCAGGTCTGGTGACGTATCAACGAGAATGCGTGTTTCAGAGGTTTCGACAACAATCGATGGGCGACGCCGTCGGTTTTTTGGGTTCGCGCGGTCGATATCGGCCCAACCATCGGGTCCAATCAGTGGCGTGCCGCCCGAACTGCCGCAACCCAGAACCGTAATCCGCACAGACGACCCCTGCCCGTATCGCGCTGTCAGCTTGTCGTCGCGGGCCGCTGGGCGCGCGAGAACAGGCGGAAGAAATTGTCGGTTGTGGCGGTTTCAAGCGCGTCCATATCCATGCCTTTGACGTCTGCCAGCACGCTTGCTGTATGGGCAACGAAAGCGGGTTCGTTGCGTTTGCCCCGGTTGGGAATGGGCGCCAGGAACGGCGCGTCGGTTTCCACGAGAATGCGGTCTTCCGGGACATCACGTGCAATTCCGCGCAGGTCTTCAGCATTCTTGAAGGTCAGGATGCCCGAAAAACTGATGTACATCCCCATTTCGAGCGCAGCTTCGGCCAGACCACGCCCGCTGGAGAAACAATGCATAACGGCGGTGTAGGCCCCCTGCTCCATCTCTTCGCGCATGATGGCAGCCGCGTCTTCATCCGCATCGCGTGCATGAACAATCAGAGGCAATCCGGTTTCCCGGGCTGCCGCGATATGCGCGCGAAAGCTGCTCTGCTGGCGGTCGCGTGGGCTGCGGTCATAGAAATAGTCCAGCCCGGATTCGCCAATCCCCACAACACGGGGGTGCTGGGCCAGTTCGATTAGGCGATCGGGGGTGTCGACCCCCTCTGCACCGGCCTGATGGGGGTGCACCCCGACCGAGCACCAGACATTGTCGAACCGCTCAGCGACGGCCTTCACGCCATCAAATTTGCTGAGATGGGTCGAAATCGAAACCATTGTGCCCACGCCAGCATCTCCGGCGCGCGCAACAACCGCGTCAAGTTCATCTTCGAAGTCCTTGAAATCAAGGTGACAATGGCTATCGACAAGCATCGTTCAGTCGGCCGCTTCTTCGTCCACATAACGTGGAAACACCGGTGCAGGTTTGGGCAATTCGGTGCCCGCAACAAGCGCATGATCGGGCCCGAGATGGGAAAAGGAGCGTGCGTCCGGGGCGATTTCAAGCTGATCGAGCATCCGTGCGGCGGCGTCTGGCATGATCGGCTGGATCAGAATTCCCAGATGCCGGATCGTTTCAGCGAGCACGTAAAGCACGGTGGCCATGCGATCGGGGTCGGTTTTGCGCAACGCCCAGGGGGCCTGGGCATCCACGTAGCGGTTGGCATCGCCCACCACTTTCCAGAGTGTTTCAAGGCCGCGGTGGAAGGCCTGTTGATCAAACTGCGATCGGACATCATCGAGAACAGCGTGCGCGCTGCTGAGCAGGGCATTGTCGTCATCGGTGAATGCGCCGGGTGTCGGGATGACGCCATCACAGTTCTTGGCGATCATCGAAAGAGAGCGCTGGGCCAGATTGCCGATGTCATTGGCCAGATCGCTGTTGATCCGCGAGACCATGGTTTCGTGGCTGATATAGCCGTCATTGCCGAACGGAACCTCGCGCAGCAGGTAATAGCGCACGGGATCGAGACCGTACTGGCTGACCAGATCTTCGGGCAGCACCACATTGCCCAGAGATTTGGACATTTTCTCGCCCTTGTTGAGCAACCAGCCATGCGCATAGACGCGTTTTGGCAAGGGCAGCCCGGCCGCCATCAGAAACGCGGGCCAATAGACCGCGTGGAAGCGGACAATATCCTTTCCCACCATATGAAGGTCGGCAGGCCAGAACTTTGAATAATCGGGGTTGTCTTCGTCGGGATACCCGACAGCCGTCAGATAGTTGGTCAGCGCATCCAGCCACACATACATGATGTGATCGGTATCATCGGGAACCGGAATTCCCCATTTGAAACTCGTCCGGCTGATCGACAGGTCCTTCAGACCACCCGCGACAAAGCTCACAACCTCGTTGCGGCGTGTGTCCGGGCCAATGAAATCGGGGTTTTCATCGTAAAACTTGAGAAGAGGCTCCTGCCACTTGGACAGGTCAAAGAAATAGCTCGGTTCCTCGACCCATTCGACCTCAGCCCCGGTGGGCGCCAGTTTCTGCCCGTCCTCACCCTTGGTGAGCTCACCTTCGGCGTAAAAGGCCTCATCCCGAACCGAATACCAGCCGGCATAGGAATCCAGATAGATGTGCCCGTTGGCCTGAATGGCCTTCCAGATGGCCTGAGCCGCATTCAAATGGCGCTCTTCAGTGGTGCGAATGAAGTCGTCGTTGGAGTAGTTCATGTCTTCGGCAAGATTGCGGAAGTTCTGACTGACTTCATCGGTGAAGGTTTGGGGGTCTTTGCCCGCCGCCTGCGCGGATTTCTCAACTTTCTGACCGTGTTCGTCGGTGCCGGTCAGGAAATGGACCTCGTGCCCGTCCAGGCGCTTGAAGCGTGCGAGGACATCGCAGGCCAGCGTCGTATATGCGTGACCGATATGGGGGCGGTCATTCACATAGTAGATTGGTGTTGTCAGGTAGTAAGGGCTTTTCGCCACGACATATAAACCTTTGAAACGTTTGAAAAACAGCCGTTACGCGTCCGGCGTTTCATCCTTTTGGCTGTTCAATGCTTTTTGCTTCTCTTTTTCTTTCCAGCCGAACCAGACAGCCAGAAGCACTGGCCACATGATGATCAGAAACCAGTCAAAAACCGCCTGGGGCAACATACTGATCCCGCGCGGTGCGAGAAAGAAGTGGTCAACCATACCCACTGCAATCATGGCCCAGAGCAACCATGTCATTGGTGTGAGAAATTTCAGTAAAAACTGTCGATTCATCTCGCATTACCACCCATGGCCGAAGCTAACCCCGCGCCGCAGCAGAAAGTTCAAAAAAGGTATTGAGAACAACCTGTTTCCGGTCGAGATTTACGCTGTCTGCCCGACCGGCAAGCTCATCAATTTTTTCCCATGCCTGCAACCACGGCTCAAGTGCTGCCTGCCCGCGTGATGTCGCACCTTCGCGGATATGGCGCAACAGCCACCACTTCAGAATTTCGAGAAAAGTCCGATAACTGGCTTCGCCCGCTGCTCCGGCAAATTTATCGGATGTGGCATGCAGACGTTCGGTATCCAATCCCGGCAAGGGTTCTACCAGCGCAAGCAGTTCCCGATAGAGATCAAGGCCGCCGGCTTGGGCCAGTTCAAGCGCACGTCCGGGTGATCCGTCCGAAATGTCGGAAATAATCTGTAAGTCGTCCCCGGCAAGCGTGTCGGTCTTGCGGGCGATGACCTCGGCAACCTCAGCATTGTCCAGCGGCCGTAACGCTAGACTGCGGCAACGAGACCGGATGGTTGGCAGGAGGCGTGAGGGCGCATGGGCGGCCAGTAGCAACAATGTGCGCGGCGGTGGCTCCTCAAGGACTTTGAGCAAGGCATTCTGAGCATTTGTGTTCATCTGATCGGCTGTGTCCACGATCAGGCAGCGCCACGCGCTTTGACCCGCTGTATGGTGCAGAAAGGTTCCCGCTTCGCGCACATCCTCAACGGAAATTTCGGTCCGAAACCGATAGGGCGATTTCTGCGTCATGCTGCGACGGATCAACCGACAATCGGGGTGCGAACCGTTCATGATTTTGCGGACATCGGGATGGGACGGATCGGTTTCAATGCCGTTCCCCGGCAGGCCTGCGTCTTCAGGGGCGAGCATTCGTCGGGCAAAACGCCATGCCAGAGTGGCTTTGCCGATGCCAGCCGGCCCTGTGATCAGCCATGCATGGGCCAATCGGCCGCTGGCACGTGCTTCGGACAGGGTTTCAATGGCTGAGTCATGCCCAAGTATGGCACCGGTTTCCTTGCGTGGCGCTTCGATGCGGTCGATCAGCTCGTCGCTCATGGACTGGCCATTTGTGTGTCGAGGCGCTTTTCGACCGCCATCCAGATTGCTGCGCCGACGATGTCGGGGGTGTTGTCTGCATCAATGATAGTGCAGCGCTCGGGTGCGCTTTGGGCGATTTCAAGGAACCCCTGCCGCAACCGTTCGTGAAAGGCCTGATCGAGACGTTCAAACCTGTCTTCACCACTTGCTGTCTCGGCATTGCGTGTATTGGCCCGGTCCAGGCCGACTTTGACGTCAAGGTCGAGGATAAGCGTGAGGTCTGGCGCAAAATCACCAACAACCATGTCATAGAGCCCCTGAATAAAGGGTCTGGGGACATCATGGCCATAGCCCTGATAGGCCATGGTGGAATCCGAAAATCGATCACAAAGAACCCAGGCCCCCTGTGCGAGCGCGGGCCAGATGGTTTTGTTGAGATGTTCTCTGCGAGCGGCGAACAACAGCAGGCATTCGCTGAGTGGATCCCACTTGTCGGTTGCACCAGAGACAAGCAGCGAACGAATTGAATCCGCGCCGGGCGCGCCGCCGGGTTCGCGCGTGGTCACCACCTCGTGACCTTGCGCGCGCAAGCCTTCTGCGAGGAGCTTGATCTGGGTGGTTTTCCCGGTCCCTTCCCCGCCTTCAAACGTTATGAATTTGCCGCTCGGGCGATCTGCAGTCATATCGCAGGTGTCACACGCGTATCGTGGGCCGTCAACCGCCCGACGATGCGCCGAAGATGATGAAATTGATGGCGCTGGTGATCCGACCAAAAAATGCCAGCTGGCCAACCGACGCGGTGGTCTTCAGGGGGCGAGAAATTGGCTCGATATCGGGGGCCGTCACCTCGACGCGGCCGATTGTTGCGCCAGCTTGAATGGGCGCGGGAACCGGGCTTTCATAAATGACTTTGACCTTCATGTTGCGACGCGCGGATCTGGGAATGGTAATCGTCAGAGCATCGTCGATAATGAGAGGAACGGTTGCCGCGTCGCCAAGCCAGACCTTCGCGTTCTCAACGGTCTCGCCGGCCTGAAACAGCTGATAATTGTCGAAGGCTTGAAAGCCCCAGTTGATCAGTCGCTCGGATTCCGAACTGCGCGCCCGCACGCTGTCCAAACCGTTGATCACCATCACCAGACGTCGATCACCGCGAATTGCGGACGCTGTCAGCCCAAATCCGGAGGCTTCGGTGTGCCCGGTCTTGAGACCATCAGCGCCGACGGACTTGTAGAGCAATGGGTTTCGGTTCCCCTGCGTGATGGGTTTGCCATCCAGACTCTTGCCGTAGGTAAACTCTTTTTCGGAGTAGTATTGATAGAAGTCCGGATACTCGCTGATCAGGAACCGTGCGAGCTTGGCCAGATCGCGCGCTGTCGTAACGTGCTGCGGGTCCGGCCAGCCTGTCGCGTTCCGAAACACTGTGCTTTCCAGACCAATCTCGCGGCCGCGTTCGGTCATGCGTTCGCCAAATGCTTCTTCGCTGCCGGCAATGCCTTCTGCAATGACAATGGAGGCATCATTACCTGACTGAACGATGACGCCACGCAGCAAGTCTTCGATCTTGATGTCGTCGTCGATCTTCACGAACATCTTCGAGCCACCCTTGCGCCAGGCGGTTTCAGAAACATGGAATGTGTCGTCAAGTTTGAGGCGCCCCGCCTTCAATTCATCAAAGGCGAGCAGAGACGTCATGAGCTTGGTCATGGAGGCCGGGAACATTATCGTGTCGGCGTTCTTTTCGTAGAGAACAGCTCCGGTGTCGAAATCCATCAGGATTGCTTGTTTTGCTGTTGTCTGAAATGTCGGCGGCGCACTATGTGCGATCCCGCCGAACGCCAGAACCAATGCGAAAATGCCAGAGCCAGTGAGCGTTCGAATGATCTGTAGCATCAAGGGATGGGGCCTATTCGACGATGAGTTGGGCTTCGGAAACACCTGAATTTACAACCCGCGTAAGCGTTGCGTCGGCCATATCAACGTTGGCCAGCGGACCAATGCGGACGCGATAGATTTCTGTTCCTGACACAGGAAAACGGCTGATTTGTGTCGGTCCCATATCGTAAAGGCGGTCACGCATCTTGAGAGCGTTCTCAAGCTGCGAGAATGCGCCTGCCTGAACATAAATGCCGGTTGGCGAAACCTGCAGCACTTCGACCTCTTCCGACAGAACCGGGTCGGCCGTCGGCGGGAGAGTGTTTGTGCGAACAGGCGTCGAGGTTGAAGCTGGTGTCCCTACGCTTGCGCTGGGTGTTCGCGGTGTCGTTGATGGCAAAGGCTTGGCAACTACAACTTCACGCGGCGCCGCTGCGACCTGAATTTGTTGGGAGCCGCCATTGATGGCAGCGACTTTGAGCTGGCGGCTTTCATCGGGCAGAACATCGACGCGCACTTTCGCCACGCCATTCCGCTCGAAGCCAAGGAGTTGTGCACCACGCCGAGAAACATCGATGATCCGGCCGCGTGCGAACGGCCCGCGGTCATTGATCCGCAGCACAATGGAACGTCCGTTTTCCAGGTTCGTAACCCGTACAGCACTGGGCAACGGCAGCGTGCGGTGCGCGGCTGTCATGTCATTCTGGTTATAGGTTTCGCCGTTGGCCGTTTTCTTGCCGTGAAAGTTCGGGCCATACCAGGATGCGATTCCGGTCTCGGAATACTCGTAATCTTCGGCGGGGTAATACCAGACACCCTTGATCTGATAGGGTGATCCGACCTTGTATCGCCCATCGCCGGTCGAAATGGTGTCGCCCCGAACCTGTTTGGCCGTGTGAACCAGAAATTCGGTTTCTGCACATGCAGCCAGTGCCATGGCGCAGAATACCAGAAGCGCCAGCGGGCGCATGCGGGAGCAGGACAAAGTCCTAAAGGGTGCCACGGTCGAAAACATCCCTGATTTCTAGCCTAACGATAGGCGATTCGGTCTGAGAGAAGACCGACGGCCGTTGCAAAGTAGTGTGACCGGTTCCAGCGCAACGTTGCGCGGTAGTTGTCGTAGATCATAAAGGCTGGCTGCCCGGGGCCACCGGGAAGAATAATTGAGGCCTGAATATCCCTTGCGGGCAGGTTTGTGCCGTCCACCCTGCGGACGCCGAGTTGCTGCCATTCCGCGATGGACCGAACGACATCGAGCGAGGCCTGCGAGGCATCAAATCCCTCTGGGACCCTCACCTCTCGACCCCATGTCAGGTCGTCGTTCCATCCGACACCTTTGAGGTAGTTGGCCGCCGATGCAAAGACATCGGCCTGTGTGTTCCAGATATCTTTGGCACCGTCACCGTCATGATCATGGGCGTAAGCCAGAAAACTCGATGGCATGAACTGGCTTTGGCCCATCGCGCCAGCCCAACTGCCCTTCATATCTTTCGGTGCGATATGACCTTCTTCGAGGATCTGGAGAGCCTTCATCAATTCGCTGCGGAAGTACTCGCTACGGCGACCATCATAGGCGAGCGTTGCCAGCGCGCTGACGACGGGAAAGCCGCCGGTAAATCCGCCAAAATTTGTTTCGATACCCCAAAGCGCCACAATGAAACGTGGCTGCACACCGAATTCGGCGCCAACCTGATCCAGAATGACACGGTGTTTGTCGTAAAGCGCCCGGCCTTTTTTGACGCGCGTCGCGTTGACGATACGGTCGATGTACTGGGTAAAGGTAATGGTACTTTCGGGCTGATTTCGATCCAGCTCAATTATACGTGGGATTGGTTCGACGCCGGTCAGGCTTTGGTCGAGGATTGTCTCGCTGATTCCGCTGGCCCGTGCTTCAGTGCGCACACCATCAAGCCATTCGATGAACTTCGCATCTGGCTCGGCGAACGCATGCCCAGGGAGCAGGAATCCGACTGCGATCAGGGTCAACTTCAGGAAAGTGCGTTTCATAACCATCTCAGATCGTTCAGTTTCACGTCTAAGCCGTGCCACAGTGAATCCGCGTCGGGCAATTCACGATGTTTGTATTTGGGAGACAGATGATTGTGGCGCGCAGGTTCTATTCCGTTTCGACACGCGACCCGATGTTGAGGTTGTGTTTCAATTGGGACCATCATTGAACTCCCTTTCAGGAACCACGTTATGAAGCTTGGATTTTTTACCCAGCCCGTCCATCCGATCGATCGCGACTATCGCGAGGTCCTGAAAGAAGATCAGGATGCCGTCATCCTTGCGGATGAACTTGGCTATTGTGAGGCATTTGTCGGTGAACACATGACCGATCTGGCCGAGCCGATCACCAGTTGCATGATCTTTCTGGCAACCCTGATCGAGAAGACCAAGCAGATCAAACTCGGCACGGGTGTGATCAATATGCCGAGCTATCATCCTGTCCATGTCGCAGCGCAGGTCGCAATGATGGATCACCTCCTCGATGGTCGCCTGATTATGGGCATTGGTCCGGGTGGTCTGCCGTCTGACATTGAGGTTTTTGGAAATCTCGACCTCGACAAGAATGAAAAGATGGTCGAGGCGATCGATCAGGTGCTCGCGATCTGGAGTGGCGAAGCCCCCTATAATCTGGAAGGCAAGTACTACAAGACGTCGACCGAGCGCATGCTGTTTCCCGAGATCGGTCAGGGGATCGTGAAACAGCCGTTGCAGCAGCCCCATCCGCCGATCGTCTTTACTGCCCTTGCCCCCTACTCCAAGGGGATCACCGCTGCGGCCGAACGCGGCTGGACCGGCGTTTCGTCCAACTATGTGCAGGATCACTGGGTGGCCACGCATCTGCCCAAATTCCTTGAGGGACAGCGCAATGCAGGCTTGCCCGAAGACCCCTCGCTCTGGCGGATTGCCAAAAGCATTATGGTCTGTGACGACGGCGATGATGCGGCTGCCTATGCCCGCAGCGAAGACGGGCCCTATGGATTTTACTACAGCAATCTGATGAAGAAGGTCGCGCGCGGACGCGGGGCTCAGGGGTTGGCGCTATTCAAATCGCATCCCGACCAACCCGATGAGGAAGTTTCGGTCCGGCATTCACTCGACACTCAGGTGATTGCTGGCGATGTCGATTCCGTGGTCGAACAGATACTCGCCCATCGCGAAATTGTGGGACCCTATGGCACCTTGATGTATACAGGCCACGACTGGGCGGACATTCCCCTCGCCCGGCGTTCGATGGAGCTCATGGCCACCGAGGTCATGCCCAAGGTCAATGCGGCACTCGGCGAATAACGAAGTGCCACCCAAGGAGTTTGTTCATGCCGCTCTACGATGGTCCTGTTGTTGATTCCCACCACCACCTGTTCTGGGATCTGAAAAACTACCCCTGGATGAATCGGCCAATGCGGCCAATGATCTTCGGTGATGACTGGACGGCGCTGAAGACCGAATATCAGATCGAGGATCTAAAGACGGACTTCGCGACCCACAATGTCGTCAAATCGGTCCATGTGCAGGCCAATTTCGATATTTCGCGCCCGGTCGATGAAACCTCCGGCTTGCAGGCGATTGCCGATGAACATGGATATCCCAACGGTATTGTCGGCCATGCGGATCTGACAGACCCTAATCTTGAGGCGGTCCTCGATGGGCATATGGAACACGCCAATCTGCGTGGAATCCGGCAGCAGGTGTACTGGCACCCGACCAATGAATACTGGCGTTTTGTAGATCGCCAGGACTTCTGCCTGTCAACGAGCTTCCGGCGCGGCCTTTCGGTTCTGTCCGACCGTAATCTGACGTTTGATTTTCAGGGCTATGTCCAGCAGTTCGAAGACCTTGCGATGCTGGCGAAGGAAGCTGCGAACCTGAATATCTGCCTCGTGCATGCTGGAATGCTGACAGCAACTGACGATTCTGCTGTCACCGAGTGGCGCGATGCCTTGAAGGTTCTGGTGCCGTGCGAGAATGTGTCCATCAAGGTCTCTGGCCTGAACACCTATACGCGCAAGCTCGATGAAGCTGTCATGGATATCTCGGCTAATACAGCGCTCGACATGTTCGGTGCGGATCGTTGTTTCTTTGGCAGCAACTTCCCTGTTGAGGCGATGTGGACGTCATTTGATGACTACACGGCCATGCAGAAGAAGGTTCTTGCGGACCGTTCGGAAGAGGAAACTCGAAAGTTTTTCCACGATACGGCGACAACATTTTACAGCCTCTGAGCCGCAAGCGGCTTGAAAAGAACGTTCCGGTAAATTAGGCGCACATTCGTCGGCTATTTCACGTATTATAAGTGTGAATTGGTCTGAATGAAGGAACGCACAGGAATGATCTTTCGCCAGCTTTTTGACGGTGAATCGAGCACCTACACCTATCTGTTGGCCAGCCGCCTTGGTGGTGAAGCCCTGATCATCGACCCGGTTCTCGAAAAGGTCGACAGATATATCCAGCTTCTTGAAGACCTCGACCTTCGACTGATCAAGGCCGTCGACACCCATGTCCATGCGGACCACATCACCGGTCTTGGTGCGCTGCGGGACACGACGCGCTGTATTACGGTCATGGGAGAACAGAGCGGTGTGGATGTGGTGTCCATGCGGGTCAGCGAGGGCGACAAGATTGATGTCGAAGGCTTGGCCCTCGATGTGATTTACACGCCCGGCCACACGGATGATTCCTATAGCTTCATGCTGGACGATCGCGTGTTCACGGGTGACACACTGCTCATTCGCGGCACAGGCCGAACCGATTTCCAAAACGGCAACGCTGCCGCGCAGTACGATTCTATCTTTAACAAACTGCTCAAACTCCCTGACGACACGCTCGTTTTTCCGGCGCATGACTACAAGGGCGATACCGTCAGTACGATCGCTGAAGAGCGCATGTGCAATCCGCGTCTGCAGGTATCCTCGGAGGCTGAGTATATCGAGATCATGGAAGGCCTGAATCTCGCCAATCCGAAAATGATGGACGTAGCTGTCCCGGCAAACCTGAAAATCGGTTTGCGTCAGGATGATCTCGAGAAAATGGGGTTGTCGGTAGATTGCCGCGAAGGTGTCACAAAAGTTCTGGACCCCTCATTGATTCTTGTCGATTTGCGCGATGACGCTGAACGGAAAAAGAACGGGATTATTCCGGGTTCGGTCCACGCCCCCTACCCTGACCTCGAAGAGAATATAAATCCTGGTGGGTTGTTGTATGAACTGGCGCGAAGTTCGGAACGTCAGATTGTTTTCTACTGTGCATTCGGTGAACGCTCTGCCATGGCAGTCGAAGCGGCGCTCGGTGCGGGCATCACGGATGCGTGCCATTTGTCCGGCGGTATGGAAGCGTGGAAGGCCGCAAAGGGCCCCTTGTCCTAGCTTCGTTGGTCGGAAATTTGACTGGAAAGCCAGTCGTCACGAGTCAGTTCGAGCAGGAATGCATCCTTGCCCGCGACAGTGCGACGCGAGACTCTCACAAAACCGATTTTCTCAAGTACATGCACTGATGCGATGTTCGCGGGTTCAACCGCTGCGATCAGCCTCTCCAGCTTTGATTCAGTAAAGCTATATTCAATGGCACCCCGCGCAGCTTCGCTGGCATAGCCCTGCCCCCATCTGTCGCATCGCAATCGATACGCCAATTCAATACCCGGAACGCCGTGCCCAAACTCAGCCAGACCGCACATGCCGATCACGGTTCCGGTTTCCTGTTCCACGACGGCCCAGATCGAATATCCCTGACGATCCTGCCGGTTGATGTTGGTAACGATAAAGTCTTCGGTTGGCTTGCGTGAGCTATGGGGGCCATTCAGGCTGAACCGCATCACCTCGGGGTCACTGAAAAACGCGAATGCTGCTTCTTCATCGGTGCGTTCGAATGGACGCAGCTTAAGACGTTCTGTGATGATGGGTTGCATCGTGTTCATATGGCCGGGTTTGATGGCATGGATCGTAGTGGAGGTTGTGACAAATGAAACGGGTCGACGGCAAGGTCGCATTGGTAACCGGTGGAGCATCGGGAATTGGTCGCGCGACCGCCATCATGCTTGCACATCAAGGTGCGCAGGTCGTTGTGACCGATATCAATGCAGAAGGTGCAGAACGCGTCGCGGCGGAAATTGGCAGTGGAGCGATGGCAGTCGCTCATGATGTCACGAACGAGGAAGCCTGGATTTCGGTGCTGGATGTCACCACAAAACAACTGGGCGGCCTGCATGTGCTCGTGAACTGTGCCGGGACTGCAATTACCGGATCGGTTGAGGATACGTCTCTCGAAGACTGGCGGGGTTTGCATGCGCTTGATCTCGACAGCGTGTTCCTTGGTTGCAAATACGCGATCCGACATATCGCGGCTTCGGGAGGCGGGTCGATTGTAAATATCTCGTCGATTTCAGGTATTATCGCGGGCCACAATCTTGCAGCCTACAATTCGGCAAAGGCTGCGGTACGTCATCTTACGAAGTCTGTTGCGCTGCATTGTGCACGAGAGAAGAATAAGATCCGCTGCAACTCGGTGCATCCGGCTTTTGTCGATACGCCGATACTCGACAACTTGCTCAAGACCGGCACGCGCGCGGAAGGCCTCGACAAGCTGGCGCGCCAGATTCCACTGGGCATTGTTGGCACGCCCGATGATGTGGCGTTGGCTGTTGTCTATCTCGCCTCGGATGAATCCCGATTTATGACGGGTGCTGAAATGGTGCTCGATGGCGGTGTTTCAGCGATGTAGCGCTGACCCCTTGCCCACCTGAACGCGGGTGGACACAATGGATGAAAATTCATGTGCGGGGGAAAGCAACGTGGCCACAGAACATCTGCTGACATCTAAGCCCGAGAACTTGCGCTGGGGCGCTTTCTCATCTGAATTCGAACCCGTTCTCGAAGTTGAATCCGGTGACCGGGTTACGATCGAAACGATCTCCGGAGGTCCCGATCAACTTCCCGATGGGGCACGTGAAAACCTGCTGCCCGACCATGAAGCATTCATCGCGTCCAACAAGCCAATCCTGCCCGGTCACATCATGACCGGCCCGGTCGCGGTCAAGGGTGCGGAACCCGGAGACGTGCTGGAAGTGCGTATCATTGATGTGAAACTGCGCCAGGACTGGGCGTGGAATATGATGATGCCCCTGAAAGGCGCCCTTCCCGAAGATTTTCCGGTCCGGCGCGTAATCAATATTCCGCTGGATCGCGACAGTATGGTTGCAACCCTGCCCTGGGGCGTCGAGTTGCCCTGCAATCCGTTCTTTGGCGTGATGGGTGTGTCGCCACCACCCGAATGGGGACCGATTACCTCCATCGTGCCGCAGCCGCATGGTGGCAACCTCGACATCAAGGAGCTCGGGCCTGGTTCGACGCTTTATCTGCCGGTGTTTGTGCCGGGGGCGAACTTCCAGACCGGTGACGGTCATGCGCTGCAGGGTGATGGTGAAAGTTGTCTGTCGGCCGCTGAGACCGCGTTGATTGGTACGTTCGAGTTCCATGTGCGCAAAGATCTGTCCCACACCATGCCGCGGGCCGAGACCGACACCCACTACATTACGATTGGCATCGATCAGGATCTTGATGATGCGGCAAAACAGGGGCTGCGCGAGATGATCAAACTGATCTGTGAACGCACCAACCTGTCACGCGAAGACGCCTATTCGCTGTGCAGCCTCGCTGCGGATGTCCGGGTTTCCCAATTGGTGAATATCAACAAGGGTTGCCATGTGATGTTGCCCAAGGCGGCGCTTCACGGCGCGAGTGACGCTGTCGGCAAGCGCCTTTAGTCTTCGTAGTCAGTGAGTTCATCGAGGGCTGGTTTGACCTCGTCCATGAAGAGCTTGAGGTTGGCGATCACGCTTTCCTTCGGCTGCTGGGCGAAGTGATAGATCAGGATGACGAATTCAGCCGGCAGGTGTTTCCACTGGGCGACAAACTGATCGCGCACTTCGCTGGCCGATCCCGGTACAAACAGGCCCGTGTCGATCATCGGGTCGACCAGGTCTTCAAAGGGTGTCTCGGGGGTCACGCTGATTTTTTCGCGGAATGCGAGTGGCAGGAAGTTCTCGTAGAAGTGTTTGAAGATCATGCCGTCGTAATTGGCCACAGCCTGTCGGGCATCGGCCATGGTATCGGCAATGCGCGGCATCCGGACGATGGCCTGGTTCTGGCCGAGCCCAAATTTGTGGCCGGCGCGGGCCGCGGCGTTGACATAGGCCGGGCCGTAATCGGCGACCTTGTCCATATGTGAGAAATACGCCGGGATAAAGCCATGTTTGCCGGCGTACTCGACTGTCTCCTGGCTGGCGTTTGAAGCGATGAAAACCGGCGGATGGGGTTTCGTATAAGGCGCGGGTACAACACTCACGCGACGCACCTCACCCTCGGGGCCAATCTCTCCATGTGCCCCGAGCTTTTCGGTCCATGGCGACATGAACCAGTCTTTCAGTCCTGTGTCATGCGGATAGGGTATCTGCCAGCGTGGGGAATTGTGCTCGATACTTTCCTCGGTCCAGGCTTTTAGAACGATTTCGACGGCTTCTTCGAAAATTTCCCGATTCAGAAGGTCGTCATCGCTGCCATCTGACCTTGTCGCTTTCGCGCCGACATGCTGGCCAATGACATCAGTCCAGCGGGACTGGAAGCCGCGTGAAAAACCGACAAAGCACCGACCCTCCGTCAGATGATCGAGCATTGCCGTCTCTTCGGCCACTCGGATCGGGTTGTGCGTCGTCATCACATAGCCAAGTTGACCTACCCGGATATTGTTTGTTCGCGCCCCCCAGAATGCGTTCATCACACCGGGGTTTGGGCTGACTTCGTAACCTTCGGAGTGGAAATGGTGTTCGATCGCGGTGACGCCCCAAAGACCAAGCCTGTCGGCCTCCTCCACGATGTCGCACCAGCCGCGCAAGGTTTGCTGAAACAGCTCAGCGTTTCGGCCGATGGGGCGCATGGCCATACGTTCGGCTTCCGAAGCCGACGGCATGACCGGGTACATCTGAACAATGACTTTCACCATGGACTGCGCCTGATCGTTTGAATGTGTCTGAGTTGGTTATGTCGGAGGTCGTGTGGAAAGTCATCAGCGCGCTGTAATACCGTGTGTGTTCAGCCTTGTTTAAGGGTTGGTGTCGCAAGGTCAGGTTACGCAACCCAACTTTTGGTGAACCATGTCGTCACGTGTCATTGCGCATATTGAAGAAGAACGGCGCCGTGATCGACGTCGCGCTGTGATTATCACTGCCTCTCTGGACGGGCAGGATATCGATATTCTCGATATTGGATTGTCTGGTTTCGGTGCCGAAGGGGCTTTCGAGAGGCACGACCGATCAACCTGGCCGGAACTCGGAGGGCGGGCTGAACTTCGCTTCACAGATTTCAAGGACCGAAGCCTGTTGCTTCTGGTTGAGATCACGTCGGTCGACACCAAAAAAGGCCGGTTTGGCGGGAACTTCATCGAGCTGTCGGGACTGGCATTCGATGTTATTCAGGACCTGATATTGCATCGCAACCAGCGCGTGAAGACAAGTTAGTCGACCTGCTCTTTCAGGTTTACCTGCCGTTCGCGCCATGTCAGCCAGACAGATGACCCGAAAATAACGGCCCCTCCCAGCCAGGTGAATATGTCGGGTATCTCATCGAAGACAGCCAGGCCGATGAGCGCGCCCCAGACCAGGCGCAGAAAATCAATTGGCATGACAGCATTGGTCGAACCCGTTTTAAGCGCCTGAGTCATCGCCCATTGGGCAAACGCGCCCAATACCCCCGCCAGTGCCAGCCAGCCAAGCTGATAGAGGCTTGGAGGCGCCCAATAGGGAATTGCAGGCAGGAGTGCCAAAGGCGCCATCATGAGAGCCATCCAGGCAGTGATCGTTGCACTGGATTCTGTTCGACTCAGGACTTTGATGATGACCAGCACGGCCCCCCACAAGAGTGCCGCGCCGACGAGTACGAGCGCGCCTTGATCCAGTGAAGCCGGATCTGGTCGCACGATGATCAGCATCCCGGAAAAACCTATGATCAATGCGACCACGCGTCTTGGTGTGAAACCTTCTCTCAGAAAAATTGCAGCCAGCAGGACAGCAAATAGCGGAGCAAGAAATGTCAGCGCGCTGGCTGTTGCAAGCGGCATCAGGGTCAGTCCAACAAAGAACAACAGCATCGAGGACAGGTGCAGCACGGCACGAACAAACATCATGCCGTGTCGTCGGGTGCGCAGAACTCCCACCCCGCCGCGCACGACGAGTGGAACGATGATCGCGATCGTGAACAGATTGTAGAAAAAGGTAACCTGAAACGGGTGCATGTCCGTCGTCGCGACATGCCGGATCATTCCGTGGGTTGTCACCGCGACGAGACTGGCCAGAACCATCCACGCGATCGCCACGACGGTTTGTGGGCGTATCGGAGATGCGGGTAATGTCGTGTCTTCTGACAAGCTGTGGTCCAAGGATCGGGTTCATTTAGACCCTACAGCACGCACGTCAGTCCGGCGATGTCATACCTTTGTCGGGCTCTAGAAAAAGAGAAAAGCGCGGGTTTCGATGCTTTCACGCGGGGTCGCGTTATCCGGGGCCATCGGATCTTCAAAAGCCGTGTGAACCGAAAAGCGCGCCCGACCATCCAGAGCGGAATCGAAGGTCTTGATCAGCAGGGCTTCGTCGGGCTGCATCTGCGGGAAGTAATACCAGCGATGCTTGTCGTTCTTGATCACCTGCTGGACTTCACCGATCCGATCCTTTGAATGGCGCTCGACGGTGATCAGATCGTTGTCGTCGACGCTGCGGGCGTCGCACAATGCCAATGGTGCGGTCTCGATCGGCTTACCGTTGGAAGACCGCCAGACGTTCACGATGGAGAAACGACGTGACAGAAGGTCCTCGGCTTCGTCTGCTGGGAACAGGTCTCGAATGCGTTTTGCCGCGGATACATCGGTGTAGTCGTTGTGGATCACCCCGGCGGGTTCGCGCACAACTTTCTGCTCTCGCATCGATTTCGAATCCGCCCGACGGGTGTGATCGAAGATGTGAACGCGAGTTGCACCGGTCATGTCTTTGAGCAACTGCGCCACTTCCGTTTCATAAACCGAGGCTATCTGTGCATCGTCAAAGAAGTCCGCGACGTCGGATCTCTGGTCAACCAACGCAAACCCCTGACGATCGATATCAAAGGGTTCGTCATTCTGTCGGCCATCATGGATGGAAATGATGTGATCCTCGTACAACCCAGCCCATTTGGAATTGTCCTGACCGGCCTCTGACGGCACATAGATCAAGCGCTTTTCGCCGGTGTCTGTAATGTATTTGACGGCAGCCTGTACGGAAGACGTTGGCTCTTGCTGCATTCTGTTCCCCTTCTTCAACCCTATTCGGGTATATCGTTCCCTTTCACATCAAAGGCAATCCTGCGTCTTTTTTGTACCCGCTTTCAAAGAACAAGACTCATGGTATCAAACGGCATGATCAGGTGGTGGATAGGCATGAAGCAGGCTTGGTGCGCTGTTGTTATTGGATTTGTCGCAGTGTTTGCAGCACTCCCGTACACTGCCGCCTCAGCGCAATCTGCTCCGCTGGATAACGTTTCCCAGAAAAGCCCACGCACCCTCACCGTGGGCCGCGTTTCGGGAAACCCGCGCAAACATGCTGCCCGACTTCTCGCCTTCGGCCAGCATATTGTTGATAACCACGACGCATTCGATGATGTCGAAGTGGTTCTCAAGCACCAGCCCGAAGACATGATTGCGGCTGCCGAGCGCGGTGACATAGATATTATTTCGGAAACCGTTTTTGCTGC
>Ga0115566_10001217_pt1 | contig 22310 bp, 10 predicted proteins | sample COGITO_mtgs_1204_3_FD_87173 | JGI IMG/M metagenome (GOLD analysis project Ga0115566, IMG submission 87173) | Pelagic marine microbial communities from North Sea - COGITO_mtgs_120405 | ecosystem: Environmental > Aquatic > Marine > Epipelagic | place: Germany:Helgoland, sampling site Kabeltonne...
GCACGGTCGCTTTTGCCTCTTTCTTACTCTCGTCGTCGTTTACGTCGAGAAGCATCGATGGGTTCTCCTTCTCTTTCTTTTGTATCGAGCGAGAAGAATACTTCTTACGCTTCTTTTTCTTCTTCTTCTTCTTCTTCTTCTGGAGCAGCGACGAGAGGAAGACGAAAGAGTCGATTTCGAGTGACGACGACGGCGGTGACCAATACTAATAACAATAATAACAACGACAGAGAAGAAGGAGAAGAAGAAGAAGAAGAAGGAGAAGAAGCAACGACAATAACAACAACAACGACGACGACGACGACACCTTCACCTTTTATTATTAAAAAAATCGAACGGAAGCAAAGAGGCGCGTGTTACGGGTGCGGCGTGAAAATCCAAACGGTTTCACCGTCCGCCGTCGGTTTCGTCTCCGAACTCGACTACGAGACGAAGAAGAAAAATAAGCAGTTGGATTTACTTCTGTGCCTGAGATGCTCGAATTTATCGAACGGGCAAATGATTAACGCAGTCGTTGGCCAAGGTGGACAGAAAATCGAGACCGGGTTAATCACTCCGGAAGAGTTGAGAGAGACTTTGAAAGATATTCGCGGGAAGAAGGCGCTGGTGGTGAAGATTGTCGATTTGACTGATTTTCACGGGTCGTTTCTCCCGAAGATACGAGATTTAGTCGGGAGTAATCCGATTTTGTTAGTCGTGACGAAGTGCGACGTTATTGGGAAAGGGTTCGCAATGGAAAACAACGAGAGTTTAATCGAGTACGTGATCGAAGAATGCGCGAAGAAAAAGTTGACTCTGGCGGGAGATCCGATTTTCGTCGCCGCGAGGAAGCCGGGATCCTCGAGAAGTAATAGCAGTGTTGGTAACGATACTACTGCACCGGGAACGAGAGGAATACGGGGAGAGGATTTGAACGGGATGAGAGCGGCCGTGTTGACGACTATTCGCGAACGACGAGGGAGAGACGTGTACGTGGTTGGATCCGCGAATGTGGGAAAATCGACGTTCGTGAGAGAATTCACGAAGGTGTTGAGGACGGAAATGGGAAATTATTTCGCGCCGTCGAAGAGGTTACCGACGGCGAGTTCTATGCCGGGAACAACTTTAGGTGTCATTCCAATCAAAGCGTTCGAAGATAAGAAGAGTTTATACGACACGCCGGGTGTGTTTTTACACCACAGAGTGAATTCGTTATTAAACGGGGAGCAAATGAAGTCGCTGAAATTAGGCGGCGATTTGAAAGTGTATCGAGCGCCGGTGTCGCAACAAGACGGCAGCAGCAGTACTAGCAACGTTAATAGCAGCAACAACAATAGTGAAAAGTTGAAGAATGTTTCGTTTGATTGGAACGGGTTGGTTCGATTAGATATCCTCGACGCTCCGGAAACGGACGATTTGAACACGGTGAACGTTTCGTTTTACGGACCGAAGAAGATGCGCATATTTAAGTCTACGATTGACGACATGCAAAAACACGCCGATGGTGGAGACAAAACGTGCTTATTTGATGAAAGTGCGCCCACTCGAGAGTTTTACCAATCGCTTCCAAGCTTGCGCGTTTCCAGAGAGGTGGAGATTAGTCTAGACGATTACAAAGGAAAAGATCTTTCGATTTCTGGTTTGGGCGGATGGATCCGCGTCGTTCGCGAAAGAAATCACACCAAATATACAAACTCGCCCGGTGCAAAAGGAAGCATCACCGTGCGTGTTTGGTCGTTACCTGGTGTGGAGGTGTTTGTTCGAGACGTCATGCCGATTTGATTAAAGCGAACTTTTTTATTTGCATACAAAGTTTGATGCTCCGATGCAGTATGAATTGACAGCGACTTGAGGAGGAGTTTTCTCGAAAAAATAATTAAAAAAAGCGTCAGTTACAACTACTAGTACAGACATGGAATCAACTCCAGTCGTCGACGACGACGACGACTACAACGAAGGCGAAGACGTGAAGCTCACGGCGAAAGAGTATCTCGACCTCATCAAGTTCCACAACGATCCCAAAGGTCCTCTCAAATATACGTTCGTCGATGAAGATCCCTTAACGGGCGAAGACGTAATTTCCGAAGGCGAAACTGAAAACTTAGACGTAAAAAAGTGTACGAATGGAAGTTTAGACTTTGACGACGTCCCCGAAGCCACTCCAGAACAGAAGAAGAATAACGGTTGGACGAAGAACTGGCCAACCGTGTGGCGTTCGCACGAGGAAGATCTAAAGAATTTCAAACCTGAAGAGAGAGAGCAATGGAGGATGAAAGAGATGGAAGGCGAAAACGACCGCGTGCAGTGGTTCGATCTCACCGGCGGAAAGCGAGTGATGGAGGCGAAACAGAGAGCGAGGATCGAGAGTTGCCGTCACGACACGAAGAATTTGAAGATTTGGAGAAAAGAGGCGCGAGAGGAGATTGCTCTCATGCAACGTCTTCGCAAAGAGCACGGGCTCGTCGATGACGACGGAGAAGAAGGGAACATGGGCCCGAGAGAAACGGTGGCGCCGGCGGCGGCGCCGACTGCATTTCTTCGATACGATATCGACGAAGAGAAGATCAACATTCCTTTACTAGGCTTGGGTACTTGGAAATCGAATCCTGGTGAAGTGCGTAAAGCTGTCGAAGTCGCTTTGAAGTGCGGTTATCGACACATCGATTGCGCTTCCATATACAAAAACGAGGATGAAGTCGGCGACGCGCTCGAACACGTTTTCAAGACAACAACGTTGGTCCGCGAAGACGTTTTCATTACCTCCAAAGTCTGGAACGACATGCATAAATACGAGCAAGTGTTACCAGCGGTTCAACAAACGCTTCGCGAGTTGAAATCTGATTATCTCGATCTCTATTTGATTCACTGGCCGGTTACCGATTCGAACACGCGATATATCGATCCTCCGATTGAAGTCACGTGGCGCGCGATGGAACGACTCGTGGATATCGGCGCAGTCCGTGCAATCGGTGTTTCAAACTTTTCCGTCAAGAAGTTGAAGCACATTTTGAGCTTTTGCAAGATCAAACCGGCAGTGTGTCAGGTAGAGATTCACCCGTATTGGCGCCAAGCGGAAATTATTGAGTTTTGCGAACAGAACAAAATTCACGTCACGGCGTATTCGCCGTTGGGGAGTCCGGACTCCGCATCGGTTTTGGGGAGAAGTGGACCAAACTTGATGGACGACGCGGCGGTGAAAGAAGTCGCATCGTCGGACGAGGCGAACAAAAATATCGGGCAAGTTCTCGTTCGTTGGGCGTTACAAACTCGACCGAAAAGCTCAGTATTGGTGAAATCAATCAATCCGGAGAGAATCAAGTCGAATTTAGACGTGTTCGATTGGCAGCTCTCAAATGAGTCCATCGCGACGCTTTCGAGTTTACCGACGCAGAAACGAATGGTGGACGGTTCTTTTTTCAAATTAGAATACGATTTGTGGGACGAAAGAGTCGACGAGAAATCGTCCTACGGCGGTGCCATGCCTTCGGAAACATTCGTCACGGCGGAAACGTTCGACAGAGACGGGAGTAAAAGCAGTAAGTTACACCCAGGATTCGTCAAAAGCGCAGCAGTAGCTGGGAGAAGGAAGTCTGCGGGGGTGCCGTCTACGATCAAAGAAAATTTGAACAACGATTCCTCTTCCTCCGACGACGATATCGAAGATCCACGAAAGGCTTTACGTCAATTGAAAAATCTCTCGACGCGAGGCCAAGCTGCGTTGCGCTAACTCTTCTTCTTCAAATACACTACTACTTTTACACTAACACTAACGCTATGTTCATATCTTCTTTCGCATCAGCAAATCTCGTCGCAAAAAGTTTGAACTGCGTTCCTCGTACCCTATATTTTCGTATAATCGAATGACGCCAACTTTTCTGGTCGATACGTGTAAGTAAACTTCTTCGCGACCCATCTCTTTACACAAACTCTCTCCGCATAACATCAACTTTTCGCCCAATCCTCTTCCTCTCCATCTCGTGTCGATGACTAAATCTGATATGTACCCGCCGTCGTCGGTGAATTGCAACGCTCTGTCAAAGTCGTCTCTTCTGGTTTCTGGCGTGTTGGAGACGCCCACCACTCCGACACATTTTTTACTCTTTTCTTCTTCTTCTTCGTCGTCTTTTACCAAGACGATGTACGCTCCTCGTGGGAACGCGTTTATGCTTTTCTCTATGTATTTCTTCAGCTTGCTTTCTTCCGTGGGAAACCCCGCTAATTTACTTCGCATCAATAAAGATGCGACTGCGGGGATGTCGTCCACGTCACACGCCCGACACGTGTACTTGACCCCGTCGTTCGTCGTGAACGTTTTCTTCCACTCTTTTCGAGAAGGTACTATCGTCGGGTAGGGGAGTGCGTCTGTGAATGGATTTGATGATTGTGGTGAAGCCCTTGCGCGTGCTTCTGCTTTTGTTGTTCTTCTTCTGTTACATTTTTGGCGATAGTAATGAACACATGATTTCGCTCCTTCGAAATGAGCCGTCTGCCTATCTCTGTGGTGGCACACCACCAACAGTCGTCGCGTTGGTAAAGTTTTTGCATTCATTTAGTATCTCAGAGAGTTTTTGAGGTGTTTGTTGAAGTTCTTTTGAAGAAAAAAGTTAAATTGAAATTGACAAAAATCACCTAATCGAGCCTCCTTCTCTGATGGACTCTACCGAACACGGACCAGCGGTCGTTTGGAACGGGACGTTTTTATACGTGGCAATTCCATCTTTATTCACCAGAAAATCCGGTTGCACAGCTTCGAACACCTTCTTCTTCGGGTTTAACTTCTCGTCTGGGTCGTTTTCGTAGCCGTCGAAAGTAACGCGTTCACCGATGGCAGCGCCTTTCGGCGGGGTGACAATTTCAACTTTGTTGCTATCGTTCGGATCGGTGGCGCATAAAACCATGGCTTCCGACTCTACACCGCGCATTTTCGTTGGTTTCATGTTCGCGACGAGAACGACACGAGCGTTGAGCATTTTATCAATCGGAATGTGTTTTACCAATCCCGAACAGACTTGCAAGGGTTTGTCGCCGTTGATGTTGATGTTTTCCACGTAAAGCGTATCCGCGTCAGGGTGATTCCAAACTTTCGTGATTTCACCAACGACTAAATCTAATCGCGTGACGTCAATTTTCGTATTCTCCTCGCCTTTCTTCTTCTTCGCCAATTTGGCGGCTTTTTCTTCCTTGCTCGATTGTGCCTTCTTGAAGAGTTCTGCGGTGTCAATCTCGTGTTTTTGAAAGAGCACTTCGCCGACGGCGACTTGGGTCCCAGGTTTCACATTCTCGCCGAATGGTTTGAGCTCCCAGAGTTTGTGGACCTTCGAGGCGTCCATCCCGAGTTTCTTAAATATGTCTTCACACGCGGTCGGTATGTACGGTTGTAAAAACAACGCTGTGATGTACACAGCCTCTAAAGTCGTGCGAATGATCACGTCTCTGCGATGTTTCGTTTCCTCGCCTTTTAATTTCCACGGTTCTGCATCGGTGATGTATTTATTTGCAGCTTTCGCCGAGTTGATGGCTAATTCGCAGGCTTGTTGTAACTGGAACGATTCCATCGCGCGTTCCGTTTTCAATCTCAACAGGCCGACGTCGATTACTTTTTCAAAGATTGGAACATCTGGGACACGACCTTCGCAATTCTTCGAGCACAAATGCGTCGCTCTGTGAACTAAATTTCCGAGCGTATCCGCTAAATCCGCGTTGTGAATCAAGGTCATAGATTCTTCGCTAAATGGAATATCGGACCCGTAAATGCCGTTTCGCATGAGTGCGTATCGAAACGTATCCGGAGAACACCTTTTCAAAACATCCAACGGATCAACGACGTTCCCGATAGATTTGGACATTTTCTGTCCATCCGCTGCGGTGACAAAGCCGTGCGCGAACACAGCTTTCGGCAAGGCGATGTTGCAACTCATCAACATGCACGGCCAAATGACGCAGTGGAACCAGATGATATCTTTCCCGATGATGTGTACATTCGCCGGCCAAAACTTCGAGTAGTTTTCTCCGTTCGGAAAATCACAACCGGTCAAATAGTTTGTCAAAGCATCGAACCAAACGTACAAGACGTGTTTGCTATTTCCAGGCACGGGAATCCCCCAATCGAACGTCGTTCGCGAGACGCTCAGATCTCTCAACTCGTCGTTTTTCAATCGGTATAAAATTTCTCCTTTGCGTCCTTCAGGCTGAATAAACTCTGGGTGGTTTTCAATGTGTTCAATCAATCGCGCTTGATATTTCGATTGGCGAAAAAAGAACGACTCCTCTTCCATTTGCTTCAAAGGTTTGCCCGAAACTGGGTCTTTGTAATCCATTTCTTTCGCTTCGGTTTCAGTCACGAACGTTTCTTCGCGAACGTTGTACCACCCCGAGTACGTGTCTAAATAAATATCGCCATTCTTTTCGCTTCGCTCAAAGAGTTCTCGACAGCACTGTTTGTGCTTCTCTGAGGTTGTTCTGTTGTAGACATCGTTTTCAATTCGTAACGTTTTGTTTAAATCTTGAAACATTTTCACGTGTTTATCGCACAATTCAATCGGTTTGCACTCAACGGCAGCCGCGGCGTCGGAAATCTTTTGCCCGTGCTCATCCGCACCAGTTTGGAACAACGTCGGTCGACCGTACGCGCGGTGGTATCTCGCGATGACATCCGCACTTAAACCTTCATACGCGTGTCCCATGTGCGGGGCGCCATTCGCGTAATTGATTGCCGTCGTGAGCGAAAACGCATCTTTTGATGGATCCACGGGAGGATTATACGCGTTTTTCAAATCTGAGACGTTTTGCGCCTCTTGCGCGGCGAACAGAAACGCGGACGATGGAGTCGTCTTCGCTTTTTCCATCGCGTTTTGCACAGAAGAGCTTTTCAAAAAGGCGTTGAACCAAGTCTCGATGCTTTTAAACTGTTTCGTTAAGGACGCGTCCGAAGAAGTCTTTCCAAACATCTCCGCGCCGTTTGCGAAGACTGGATAAACGCTCGAGAAGAACGCTATTTCACTATTGGTCGGTTGAGTCGACGCGGACGAAGAGAAAATACCCGGGACGGTATCTTTCAATTTTTTCTCGTTCTTTGATATGTACTGCATCAGTGTATCTAAACTCTTTTCCGCGCAGCACGTACCCACAGTCAAACCGAGCTCGCGTTCGTCCAAGTCTCTAAAGTTGATGAAAGAAGCATCATCACCGTCTCGAACACACAGCAACGCGCTGTTCATGGACGTGCCTTTTACAACCTCTCCGGATGAAGAACAGAGAGCGATAAATAACGTCGCGGATGCGCTGGTGGTCTTTTGCAACACCGCTCCCGTATTCTTGTTCTTGTTGTTCTTATTCGAAGAAGAAGAAGAGGAAGAGTGGTCCGAACAACTGGCGGCTTTCCACGGGTCGAACTCGATTGCTGTTTTGTTTCCATTGACTTCCGCGGCGATGTACACGCGCAGAGGTTTCGAGTCCCCGGCTCGGTAGATTAACTTTAACGAAGTGCTGTTGTTATTGTTGTTGCTCATTAAATATTTGTACGCGCGCGTTTAAAGGTGTGATTAAGTATACGATGTGAGGGTGAACGTCTGAACTTTTAACGCGTGTTTTGAGGTTTTTCTCGTACGAGTGAAAAAAAGTGAAAAAATCTATTCTTTTTCTATTTCAACATCATCATCAACATCATCATCTTCATCATCATCATCATCATCATCATCATCGATTGCCGGCGAGGCGGAGGAGGATGACTTCATGCTCTCGCAAAAGCTGAAACGAGATTTCACGTCTTCCTCACTCATGACACCAAAGTACTCGATAACTGTGTTGTTGTTGTTGTTGTTATCGTCGAAACGCTTCTTCGCTCGTCGCGCTTTGGGTTTCGTCCCGTCTTTAACGTTGATCTCCGGTTTGCCGTAATAATTGAACACGTCTTGCATTTTTCTTTTTAACGCGCCTTTCATGTGAAAGACGCTCGTTTTCGTCGTCGCTGGACATCCAACGTTTTTGCGGCCACTGATCAATCGTTTGACCGGGAATGTTTGCGGCGGATTTGCATTGAATAAAAAGCAAGGGTAGAAACGCGCGGACACGTGCCGACAGCGGAATCCTTTCTCTTCTTCGTTTATACTGTCAACGACGTATCGAATAGGGGCAGACGCATCCACGAATTTACCTCTGTCGCCGGCTTTGCGGTTTTTGAAGCGTTTAAACCGTCGGGCGAGCCAGTTGGCCACGTCTTGTTCCCAGAAAAACTGAGTTGAGTCGGCCCGCATGTTTGGTCTTTCCGTGTAAAAAAACCACTCGTACGCGTGGACGAAATAGGCGGAGAGTAAAGCAGCTTCCGCGATGCGCTCGGCGTTGACAAAACGCACGCCAAAATTGATCGGCCATTTCTTATTCGCGCCAGACGACCCATCTCTATACGTCCACGCCGCGCCGAACGTGTGCGGCACTTTCGTCTCTTCGTCCCGAAAGACGTTTTTTATCGATTTTGCGAAAATTACATCGGTCGAGTCCATGAAGACGATGTTGTCGCGCAAATGCTGCGGTTTTTGTTCAATTTCGTCAAATATGAACTGCTTCTCTGCCGTGGCCCTCAAATACGTCGTCCACCCTTTCGTTATTTGAGCAAACTCGTGTCTTCGCACCTCTAAAACTTCCGGGAAATTGTTCGTTAAGGGCGTAAAATCTGTCATCGTGTCCGTCAAAACAACTAATCGACACCTGTCGTGTTTATTAATGGCGCTCGTCAAAACCATCGTTATCCCATCTACTTGCGCCTGCGACAGTTTGTGTTCTTCGTTATTGGCAACGTGAAAGATCACAAACGTTATCTTGGCGTTTTTCATTTTCGTTTTCGACGGTTGTGCTTGCTGCGTTTTTGGCATTTCCTCCGCATCATCGTTGTCGTTGCTATCGCTATCACCCTCTCCTTCTTCTATTTCCTCAATAGTATTACTAAGATCATTGCTATCATCGTCATCAACACCAACGCTACCACCCCCACTGCTATTACTCCCTAAATAATAATACATCGCTTCCTTCTTGCTGTGCACGCACTTACATGGTCGCGTAGGTCCACTCCCCGTTTCCTCTAAAGCCTCTGCGATACTTCTCGGTATGTACACCGGAGGTACTTTAAACGGCGGCTTTGGCGCCGTCTCCGCGTCGTACTTTCCCGGAACGTTTTCCCGCTCGTCTGGTCGTTTTCTATTTCTTTTTGATGTCCTTTTTGTTATCATTGTTGTTGTTATCACAGGAGGAGACGACCGTTCATCTTCGTCGTTCTCTTCTTCGTCTTCTGTTCTCGTCGCTCCTCTTTTGCTGTCCTCTGTTTTCTCTTCTAGTTCTTTTTCTTCTTCTCGAAAGCTTTCCTCCGCCGATGGAGTCGCGGTCGCCTCAACATTCTCCTCTTTCGCCCCGATACGCATCGCATCATCTGCATTCTCGTAAGTGTTCTTCGTGACATCATCATCACCACCGTCCCTTCCTCCAACACCTACCACTCGTCCTCCCACGTCGTCGTCCTGGGAAGGTGAGAACGTGCTCGCGCGATGATACGTGAACACCACACATAAGAAAAGAATGCACAGAAGACAGATGAAGATGGAAACTTTCCTTCGTCTTCCTCCTCCTCTTTCTCCTCCTCTTTCTCCTCCCGTTATTCCTGGTATCGTCGTTGACGATGATGATGTCTTCATCGCGACATTATTGGATTCACATGTAAGAAGAGTCTCTCTCTTTGCAAATTTTTTTTGAGAAAAGGTGTTTGTTGTGTGAGAAAAAGAACGGAGGATGACAAAAAACACACAAAACTGCAAAAAAAGTGTAACTCTTATATGCACAAACGAAGATGATGATGATGATGTTTTACCGTCGCCAACCCAGCCGCCGCGCGTTCGTGGAGTCTATCATCGCTACTACTACTATTACTACTTCTATAACTACCAGAGCGAGAGATGGTGTTGCGGGATTAGTATTGAACAACAACAACAACAACAACTACAACGACAACACGAAAAGCAGCACGAGCGGTATACTCCTCATCAACAGACGAGGCATAGCTGGACACAGCAACAACAACCGACAACAACAACAACAAAATCAACAACAAAATAATTCTCAGAATCAGATGGAAACGTACGTCGGAGGGAACCGAGCGAGAGTGATTCCATCGCACCAACTGACTTTGGCGCAAACCACGAACCCTCTGTTATACCGAAAGCTCATTCGAAAGCTCATGCCGGGGGTGCCGTTATCGAAACCAGGTGAAAGACAAACGGTGGCTTTGGAGGATTTCATGAAAGAGTTTCAAGTGTTGCACGTGAATAGAGGCGCGGCGGGAGGGATGTCTTCATCGTCGCCATCTTCCTCCGCGACGGCGAGAGGTGGAAGAGGAGGAGACGAACGAGATTTATTGGTGATGAGTAAAGGCGCGAAATTGGTAGGTGCGAGGAAAAGAACGGCGAGGTTTTTTTCACCAACGTTTGATGGTTCGTCGAATAGTACGAGCGTAGAAGGAGGTAATAGCGATGGTCGAGGAGGAGGAGGCGGTGGTGGCGGTGGAGGAGAAGGAGGCGATCGGCAGCATCATAGCAAATCTATGTGGCAAAAATACCGCTTCTACGCCTTTATGCTCGGGTGCGCGTTGAGCTTTTATGCCTACCGAGAGAGCGTCAAAGAGACAGAAAATCTAGAGAAGCAAAACTACACGACGGAAAAAGAGTACGAGATTGAAAATTGGTCCGGGACCAAAAAAGTAGTCGTAGACACGTTCACGCAACCGGAAACGACGGAAGCGTTAGAGGCGATTGTACGACATGCAAGTTTACGAGGGAAGAAAATACGACCGGTTGGCGCGGCGTTATCGCCAAACGGAGTGGCGTTTGAAAAAGAAGGCATGGTATCTTTAGCGTTGTTAGATAAGGTATTACACGTGGACGAAGAGAAGAAGCAAGTGACGGTACAACCCGGAGCGAGAGTATCTGATGTCACTGAAGCTTTGCGAAAATACAATTTGACGTTGCAAAACTACGCGAGCATTCGCGAACAGCAAATTGGCGGGTTCACGCAAGTCGGTGCGCACGGCACAGGGGCGAAAATTCCTCCCGTAGATGCAACCGTAGTTCGAATGAAATTGATAACACCGTCGAGAGGAGTGATCGAGCTTGGTGTGAAGGAAGGCGAAGAGGACAAAAAAGTCATCGATCCAACGTTTGAAGCCGCGAAAGTAGGTTTAGGTTCCTTAGGGGTCGCCTCGGAGATCACGTTACAGTGCGTCGACGCGTACCAATTAAAGGAAGATACGTTTACGACCACGCCCGAGCGAATAGAAAAGAATCACGAGACGTGGATACGATCGTATAAACACGTGCGGTACATGTGGATTCCGCATACAGATTGTGTTGTGGTGGTCGGATCGAATCCGATTGACTCGAAGAAAAAGAAAAGTTTGCCAGGCTTTGGCACAGTACTTTCCTATTTGACGACGCCAAACGAACGCAAACAGAACAAATATCGCACCAAACCAATGATTGATTTGTTGAAAAAGTTAGACAAGGAGTCCGCGAAGAAAGCCGAACGAGAGAACGTCGGGTTCGGCGAACTTCGAGATTTGCTTTTGCGCATCGATCCGCTCAACGTGGACCACGTTAAAAAAGTAAATGCGGCAGAAGCGGAATTCTGGAAGCGTTCCCACGGCACTCGCGTGGATTGGAGCGATCAGATTCTCGGATTTGATTGTGGAGGACAGCAACACGTGTTAGAGGTTGCGTTTCCGTGTGGCACTTTAGAGGAAAAAGGTGAAAATTTGGTGTCGTCCGCGAACGCTGGTGTTTCTCATCCTTCTTCACTTCGAAAAGATTTACTTTTCATGCGCGATTTACGCAAAATGATCGCGGAGAACAACATTCCGGCGCACGCGCCGATCGAGCAACGTTGGACGAGTGGTAGTTCGAGTATAATGTCACCTTCCCACGGCGAAAAGGACTCTTTACACTCCTGGGTTGGGATTATCATGTACCTTCCGACGCAAGTCGAAGCCGAACGAGAGGAAATAACCGCGCGGTTCACTGAATACGGCGAACAAATGCGCGACGCTCTTGGCGACGAGTACTTACTCAAAACGCACTGGGCGAAAATTGAGCTGGAGAAGAATATGGTGCGTAGAAGTAAACAGGTCGAGCGCTTGAAAACCGCGTACGGTAAAGAAAACTTTCGAGCGTTTAGAGACCTTCGCAGAAAATTCGATCCGAAAGGCGTGTTAATGAACGAGCTCATAGAAGGGTTGTTTGAATCCAAATGATGATACGCGTTTGAGTAGTTTTAGCAGAGAATATATCGTAGTATTAAGTTTGAATTAGATTGATGTAAATATTGTAAGGCAGCGTTGTCTAACTCCTTTATTTTGGATGTTTTTTTCGTGTTTTGCCTCATTTTTAACCTCCCCAATTGGTTTACAACAACAACTTCATTTGTGTAGCTACGAAAGAAGAAGAAGAAGACAAAGAAGAGGAGCAACGCGATGGACGAAGAGGAGGACACGACAAACAAGATGCCGTCTCAAGATCTAGATTTATTCTTAAATGAGTACGTGGAACAATTATTCAGTCAAGAGCTCGACGTAAACGCGATCGGGTTACGAACCGAAGTGGAAGATGACGCTGCCGGCTCGTTCTTACGCGGTGGTGGTGGTGGTGGTGATGGTACGAATGTTACTAATACTACGAATACTACGAATGCGACGACCGCCACCACCACTGATGGAAGGAAACGAGAACGGAGTAACAACTCGACGAATGGAGACGAAAATAATAACGAAGAAGTGCAAAATGCAACAAAAAAGAAAGAAACGACGGTGTTGAAACAAAACGCGCACGCTCAACGACGATACCGAGAACGAATAAAACAGAAATCAGAAGAGATGGAAAATCAAGTGAAGGCTTTACAGGAGAAAGTACGAATGTTGGAAGCGGAGAAGGCGACGCAAGTGCCAATCAACCAACAGTTGTTGGAGCATAAAAACAACCTGTACGAGTCACAGTTGATGATGTTTAAAAGAGCTAGGAGAGCGGACATTGAAAGTTCGACGATGTCATCTGCAATGACGATGAACACGGCGCTGAATGGGGCGATGTCAAGTAAAAATAATCGCTATGAAGCTACAATGGGAGAGATGGTGATGTTGAACGGTATGCCGGAAGTTCCAAAACAGTTTACGCTTCCAGAAGGCATCGATTCTTTGGAAGAGTTCAAGAAACAATTTCCTGAGTTGAAGCATTCTATCAATGGCGTCGGCGATGTCACTGCGAAAACTGAAGACGGGGGATTAGAAGAAGAAGAAGTGATTGTTGATAACACTTTGGAAAGCTTGCATTACAAGTGGATGAACCAAATTTCCGTTTTGTCGCTCACGAATATTGAAGAGAAAACAAATAAGAAAGGCGGCAACGCTGACGATACCGCCGCTAAAAGTGAGGGAAATGATGAAGAACGCCCCCTCTCCGTGAAAGAAGCGAGCGTGGATTTGATTAATAAAATGGTCGATGAAACGTGCACTCTGTGCATGCACATTGGGAACGCTATCGGTAGAGATAACGCCAAAATAAGCTTCGATTATTACGATAACATGGGTTTTAGAAAAGATTTTGACGTGCTTGGAAAGGATGAAGATTCAAAAATGAAGTTTTATTCGAACGTTGTCGCAAATTTAGGTTTGAGCGAGCAACAGAAGCAGGCGCTGATCGCCGTGCACGATATCTCGAAGGCACAGTTCAGAAGACTGTTCGAAGCGAGGGCTCGAATCAACGATGGAATGAAGGAATTGTGCGCCAAAGGTAAGGAAAATACGAAGGACGGAGCTAAAGGGTTGATTCGTTGGCTCGCTGGAAGTTCAGAATCTTCTCGAGTCTTGATTTTAGAGTTACGATCGAACTTAGTCGACGAGAGAGCACTGGCGATGGACATTTCAATGGACGTTGTGCATAAAATTCTCGAGCCGAAGCAAGCTGCGAGATACTTGACAGAAATGTACCCAATGCACCACCATTCGGGTTTGGTTTTATGTAACGCTATATATAGACTGTGTAAATGATAAGAAGGCGAGTAAATTTTACGTTCATTTTACAATTATTGTACTACCAAGCCAAGTGCCCGCGCGACGTCTTTCTTCGACCGATATGACGAGCCGTCAGAACGATGATACGTCTTGTAAGGTGTCGCACTTTTTTTTTTGCATATCCTTGTCCATTTCTTTATCACCCAATCTTTTGCTTGTATCAAGTTGCCGCTTCCACCAAGTTCTTTGATGTACTCTCTCAGCGCTTGAACTCCATCTGCCACTTCTTCCGACTCCCACGCAATAGTGTCCTGTTCCTCCGCATCTTTTGCCTTCGTCGCATTTGCGGCCTTCTGTTTTTGTTTATTTGCCACCGCTTTCGGGCGCTGTTGATTGTTTTTGTCTTCTTTCGTTTTCACCTTCCAAAACGAGTCATCGATTCTTCCTATTCTTGCTGCTTCTAATCTACTCGCGTACGTCACGTTGTTCACTTTGCCTTTCTTCCTCTTTGCAATGTGCTCTTTCTCCCTCTCTTTCCTCCTCTTCTCCATCCACGCTCTCTTCTCTTCTGCGAACGTTTCTCTTTCTACTTTTCTGCGCACGCTTTGAAACGCCATCACGTTTTCGTTGACTACTTTTGCCATCATCCGTTCGTCCAAAACGTTCACCGTTTTTTGGTCGAACCAATCTCTCCTCGCGTCTTCCTCGTCCTCGTTTTCATCCTCCTCCTCCTCGCGTCCATTGATTTTTTTCTTCTCGTTTTTGGTGGTGTTTGACTTGGACTTGGAACGAACAAGAGATGTCGTCAATTCGCGCAAGAACTTCAACACAATCTCTGGTTTCTTCCCTTTGAACTTCTCCAACGACTCTTGCGTGTCCGATAACTCTTTCAAATTCTTCCTCGTGCGAGATTCCATCAGCACGATCGCCCGTTCGATGTCTTTTCGTTTCCTCTGTCTTCTGCTTCCTATAAAAGAGGCGTTCGGGGTAGCATTGGACTCGTAGAGTAACCACTGCTCGAAATCGAACGAGTCGTCGTTCACGCCGAGAAGAGGATTTCTTCTATTCGTATCGTTGTTGGTGTTATTGTTATTATTATTATTATTATTATTCTCGTACTCGTCGTCGTTTCTTTCTTCTTCCTCCTCTTGTTCTTCTTCTTTCGACGATGATGAAAGCGGTGGTGGTTCTGGTGGTGACATCATCACATCATCCTCGTCTTCCTCCCTTCCCTTTTGTGATGAGCTGTGTGTCAGACTGTCAGACTGTGGCTTCTTTTCAAACTTTTGTTTCCTCTAAAACACACATCACAAAAAAAATCAGAAGACACAAAAAGAAAGAAGAGAACACCAAAAACGATGACTTCTTCTTCTTTGTCTTCTTCTTCTCTCCGGTTGAGTTTTAAAGTCTCCTCGAGGAGGAATCCTGGCCTTTGCTCATCTTTTGCTACGTCGTCGTCGTCGTCTTTATTGAAGACGAAAACGAGTCTCAAAGGAGCACGACGCGCGGCGGGGAAAAAAGTAATCTTCTTCTTGGCAGCAACGAAAGACGGCGATCGATGTTTGGATGATATCACTCTTAATAACATCAACAACAACAGACGACATTTCTTGACCTCCTCCGCGCTCGCTGCCCTCGCGGCTGGACTAAACTTGAACGCCGAGAACAACGCTGCGTTCGCTAAATTCAATCAGGACGACGACGAAGAAGAATGGATTGTTAACCCGAAACGGATTAAACTGGAAAACGAACCCGATGGATACAAGCCGAACGAAAACTGGACGGAGGCGAAGAAAGACGTGGAGATCGTGAGACCTCCTCCTGAACCGGTGAGAGATCCAAAAGACGTTTTTAAAAGCAACAGTAGTGCTAGTAGCAATAGTAGTAGTAGTTACGAACAACAAGAACCAGAAGAAGAAGAGAATGTGATTGAAATAGATATCGATTTGGTGGAGCCGGGATACGTCCCGGCCACGCAAAAAGAAGTGGACGAAAAGACGCTGAAACAAGCAGTTAATAACGCCAAAATTAAACAGTTCAATAACGCGCCGGATGATTTTCCAACGTTCATCAGAGAAGGATACGAGGTGAACGTGGTTACCCCGAGCGGCTTTAAAAAAACAGAGGACGGTTTAATGTATTATGATTTCGCTAAAGGAAGTGGGAAGTTGCCGGGGAAGGATCAAGAGGTTACATTTCATTACGTAGCGTATAACGAAAATGGTGGAGTTATCGATTCGACTTATAGAAAAAATGCGCCTGCAAAAGCCCGATTGGGCATTAAAGGAATGATTCCTGGCTTCGAGGAAGGGTTAAGCACGATGAAACCGGGCGGGAAAAGACGGATTGTCGTGCCTCCGGAATTGGGACCGCCGATTGGTCCTGCGACGTTTTTCTCCTCGAAACAGTGGGAGGTGTTTGACATCGAGTTGATCGATTCCAAGAGCTGTAGTCGAGAGGGAGGATTGCCGGGCGGGTTCGGTTCCTCCATCGTGTGCAATTAGATTTGAAGGATATATTGATTCGTTTGTAAAAAAATGCGAATTGTTTAGTTTCACGCATCGTTCTTTGACTTGCTCTATGAGTAAAGGATTTTTATGTAAACGTTACTGTACGCTATTTATTGTGTTTTTTACTTCTTACCGCCGAAGAAACTTTTCTTCTTAGTAAGCTCTGGTGTGCCCTTATCCATCGATTCTTTCTTTAAGAAGCGCTCGCCGAATTTCAGACGCTCTTTGTAATCATGTTTCCAATGTTCGAAGCGAGATTGCAAAACCTTGAACTCTTTCTGCACGTCCATGCCGTCGACCCCGCTGATTACACCCGCCGCAACTTCCCTGATGAATTCAACGTCATCGTCCAAGACGCGCGTCATTGAGTTAAACTCTCCTTTCATACCGTCCACAAATTGAATGACTCTCGAGGCTTGACCAGATGGGACTTTGTTCGCATGCGCGGAAGGCTTTTCCAAACGCGAAGGTTCTTGTTTGCCAGTCGGCGTCGAAGCGGACGGCGAACTCTGTTGATTTTGTTCATTTTGCATCATAGCAGCAACTAGCGCATCGTCCGCAGCGGTAATTTGCTCTCGTAACTCCTCTATTTGCCTCTCGAGCGCCATCTTTTCTTCCCTTTCGGCCTCCACAGATGCTCGCAACGCTTCGTTTTCGGCTTTAAGAGCCTTGACGAACGGATTGTTCAACGCGTCTACGTCCTCAGATAACGACGCCGCGGACGAATTTTCGCGATCTAGAGTGGATTCGGGAGAGTTATTGCGTTTGAGAGCGGCGGCAGCAGCATCCGTCTCTGCTTTTGCTTTTGCTTCTTCCTCTTCTCTCTTGCGCGCCGCCGCGGCAGCTTCTGCCTCCGCTTCCTTTCGAAGACGTTCTTTCTCCTCTTTTTCTCTCTTTTCTTCCTCCAGACGCATCTCGAGTTCGCGTCGCTCGCGCTCGGCGACACGCAATTGGACTCGCGCATTGAATGCTTTCTTTTTCGCTGCCATTTGAATCTTAAGCGCTGCTCTGTTCCGATCTCTTAAAGTGATGAACTCCTTTCGCTGTTTTGTGCCTTTCCAGCTCGCTTGCGCGATAATCGTCGCGGAACGGATGCGTTGGTACTCTTTGCGTTGCTTGAAACCTTTATACGAGGCCTGGATAATCTTTGAATAGTAAATCGCGTTCGATCGTGCATCTTCCAAGGCGCCTAAGACGCCTTGCTTGAAGAAAATTTTTGTGGTGCCAAACTTGACGTGCTCTTCGGCGTCAACGGAGAAATGCTCCAAAATCATCTTCGTGACAGTTTTACTGTCTACTCCGGAGGATTCAATAACATCTTTACCGACCAAGAAACCGAACCTGTGCGCAAAATCTTCGTAGAGCGAACGCGTCGGGTACCCAGCTTGAGCGATGCGAGTCGCCTCCAAAATACCAGCGCAAGCGCACTGGTGCAAAATGAGTTTTTGATCGGTTTCGGTTGGAACGAGGGAAGCGTTTGGCTTTACGCATCGAATGAAGTGCGGCTCGCACGAATTCAGCTTTTGAAGTAATCCACTCAACTGGTTGCGAAATTTTGTGCAAACGGTTGATTTCATTTTCGCTGATTTTGAGGCTTTCGTTACCATTGTTTCCATCGCGCGGTTGTGCAACGCTTCACCGATGTTTGTCTTCATAAACTCGAAAGTGTTATCTGTATACAAAGCCGTCGCCAAATCTAATGGTAACGCGTCTCTGTTCTTTTCGAGGAACCCTGCGCACTCGTACGTGACGCTCCCGGCGTAGTGAACGATATCAAACGAAGTCTCCGATGTTCCTTTCTTTCTCATGCACGAAAACTTTTCCATATTGGAGAGCTCGCTGACGATTTTCGCGTGGTACGTTTCATCCGTCGCGCCTGGGAAACTGGCCTGATCATCTAAAAGTGCAAACAAACCCATGGGTTTGTTTTCAATCACTTCGAGCGTAGAAGAGTTATCGACGAATTCGATTCTCGACCATTCGATGTTCTCTGTCTCGTAATCTTTCTGTTCCACTACGAATAAGTGATGGTTGAACATCTTCTGCATGGATTCGTTGGCATAGTTGATGCACAACTGTTCAAACGTGTTGTGTTGGAAGCTCTCAAAGCCGTAAATATCCAAAATATTCAAAGAAACCAAATCTTCGTCGTCTCTTTGCACGGCACCGTCGCGCGCGAAGGATTCGTTTATTTTGCTAACCAAATACTCGAACAACGCTTCGAACATGGCCTTCGCCAACGCGTCGCGCGCGTCATTCGCTTGCGTCAATGTCAAATCCGTTTCAATCTTCTCTCCACCAGCAGAAATAACACGCTTAATCAATGAACGCTCTAACGCCGCAGAATCCACCCCTAACAATTCACTCGTGTATTTCAAAGCGTCTTTTGTCTTTACAACAGCGGCGTCGTGACCAGATTCATTCAATGTGTCAAACTCGATGTTCCCGAGATGTAACACCGACGCGAGCGTTTGATAAATGTCGTCGATGGTTTTATCCGCGATACCAATCGCCTTCAACGCCTCCTTCGTCTCCTTGTGCTTGTTCTCGTCGTCGATTTCCACGCTCTTTTTGCTTTGAACGCCGAATCCGCCTAAATAGTTGAATCCCTCTTTCGCGTCGTCCAAGAACCACTTTTTCTTCTCTTCCTTAGACGCGCCGGCTAAGAGTTGGTAAAACACGTGGAACGATCGTTCTCTTTTCGAGTGGTGCACGACTCGAGACTTTTCCAAGAGATACGTCTCGATCATCGCCTGCGCTAACTTTCCGTTGGACTTTTTATCAAACTTGATGTCGATCAATTTACCAAATCGCGAAGAGTTCAAGTTTCTCGCCGTTTTTGCGTTCCCAAACGCCTCTAAAATCGGATTTGTCATTAACAAATCTCTCGAAACTGCGTTAAACATATCGATGTTGTGCTTCTCTTCGCCGTTGCTGCTGCTATCGTGAGATGTCGTTGCGGCTAAAAACTTCATGATAAACTTGGTCGTTTCCGTTTTCCCAGACCCGGATTCTCCCGAAATCACAATCGCTTGATCCAATTGATTCTCCATCATCTGTTCGAACGCGTTCGAGGCGACTTGGAAACAATGTGGAGGTAGATCCTTTACAGATGAAGACGAAGTTACATCCCCTTCCGCGCCAGTCGTCGTCGAGGATGCCGTCGCTTTCACTCCGCTCGCCGCGTTCCTCGGCGAGTAAAAGTTCATCACTTCCCGGTCGTATTTACTCGGCAACGGCTCGCACGGATTCAACGCGATAAGAATAGGTCCAGCCTTAGAGTAGATTTCTCTCAACGACGAATTCTTACTTTTCTTGGTGTTTCTCATGAACCGGTCCTCTAAGAAATGAACGATCGATGGTGGATTCAAGTTGGTCAATCTCGCGACGTCCGAAAGCGACTCAATCAAGTTGGCTGGATTACCTGCGAAAATTCTCTTATACGACACGCCTTTTAGCAAAGTCGTTTCGCCGTCGGAAACGAACGCGTTTACATCCATGCACTCCCCTTGTTGATCGTTCTTTACAACCGTACCTCGCAAGAAAACCAATCCTTTTTCTCCACCACCTTCTTCGAATGAATCGTCGGCCCCGTTTTGTTGTTGCTGCGAAGATGTTTCATCGGTTTCTCCTCCTCCTCCTGTGGAACCATCATTATTATTCCTTTCTTTTAATAAAGCGCTCAAGACATCTTTCCCGATTGGTTTCTCCGGGCACACGGACGTTCGACAATCGATATAAATTGGTGCGTTGATTACCAACGAAGAGAGAATCGCCGGGTTATCGAAGCTCTCGATAGCCGCACTCATGGTGGTATAACACTACTCTTCCTTCCCGGCGGACGACTTTGATATACTCCTTTTGGGCACACGACCTTTACCTCTTCTCTGTCTTCTGTGGCGTTTCGAGGCGACGTTTGGCCTCGCCTCGTTTCTCCGCAAAGAAAGAGAAGAGGCCTTTTGGAAGGGAAGGAAAAAAGAGGAGGAAGAGGAGAGCTCTCCAAATTAGGGTATAGCATTTTGCAAATTTTTTCAGAGAGTTTCCCTTTCTCAACAAAAAAAAAAGGCAGCTTTCCTCCCTTCATTCATCAATAATAATAATAATGTCTTTCGGTCTGGACGACGCGTACGGCTCTTCCTCGGAAGACGACGACGTAAAAGTCGTCGAGAAGAACGAAAAGAAGAAGGAGGAAACTGCTGCTGAAGAAGAAGAGGTGCGCGTGGTGCAAAGCGGCGGCGCAACCTTGAACAAGAAACGTCCGCGAGAAGAAGAAGAAGACAAAGAAGAAGAAATCGAAAACGCGCCGGTGCTTTTCGAAACGCGTTTACCGCCACCTTTGGAAGAGGAAGAAAAGAGAAAGTCTGTCGCGAGAAAAAGATTTTTGAACAAGCAGCAGAAGAAGTTACTGATGAAGAGTAAAGGAAGAAGAAGAGAAGGAAGAGGTGACGACGAGGCTGAGGACGAGGAGAAGGACGACGACTACGAATTGCTGGAAGAAGAAGAGAGGAAAAGAAGAGACGTTTTAGCAAACGCGAAGAGAAACGGGGGCGGGTCTGGTCTAGGCATGTTCCTACCAAAACCAGCAGTAGCAGTGGATGCGGGAACGCTCGGTATTGGAGGCGATTTTCACGACGGTGGGGCATTTGGAGGTGGATTTGGAGGAGGAGGAGGAGGAACTCGCATAGACTTGCCCGGTGGAACGACGACGAAAAGAGCCGCCGCGGTAAAAACGCAAGACCGAGAACAAAACGAAACAACAACAACAACAACAACAGTAGCAGCAATTCCGACGATTCATCCCTCGCAGTTATACGAAGTAGACGACGATGGGAACTATATTCATCAAAAATTGATCGATTCTATGCAACAACAACAACATCCATCGACGGGAGGAAACGAGCAGGCGACAACTAAAGTTGAGAACAACAACATGAGTTTAGAAGATATGCTCGCGAAGTCCAACAAGATGGTTGAAATCACCCAAGATGACATACGAGGCTCGTATAATCCGTTATTGGCGAACGAGCGCGCAATTCAAAACACGAACGATATGGGTGGCTCGTTAGGGAAGGTTTCCGGAACGGCTCGAGCGAAGAATCAAGTGACTTCGTTAGTGCACGACGCGAGACAGGCGGAATTGAAACTAGCGCAACAACAAGGCATGCGCCACCGAACGATGGCAAAATCAAAGTACGGGTGGTAAGATGTGCACACCCACACGCGCAATAGAAATAGCTGAAGATAGATGTATTATTATTATCATTATTGTTCATTATTGCAAACAGCAAATGAGGCTTCTCGTTTAAAAGCTACCTTTTTGTTTTGTTTTATTTTTAACCTTGCAGCTGGTTTTCGATGATGGAAATAACCGTCTCCGCCGGTATCATCCCTTCTGTTCTCAACGCCGGCGACGCCGCATCTTTCGAAACGAAGACTATCGTGGGTAAACCTTCAATGCCAAGTTGCGTAGCTAACTCTGTCTCCTCGTCCGTGTCCACTTTGATGCATCGCACCGCCTCGCCGAGTTGTTCCTTCACTTTTTCCAACTCTGCGGACATCAACACGCACGGACCGCACCACGTGGCGTAAAAATCAATCACAAGCGGTGTCGACCTGTCCGCCATGGCCACTTCCAACTGTTCGGCGTTCATTTTCTCAACTAATCCAGCTTTTACTACGACTGATAATGATCCGCTTCTTTTTTGTTGTTGTTGCTTAGTATTGCGACGAGTTTGGTGGAAAGAAGAAGGTTGTTGATGACGAAACGCGAATAATTTCGACGACGC
>Ga0115566_10001223_pt1 | contig 22232 bp, 19 predicted proteins | sample COGITO_mtgs_1204_3_FD_87173 | JGI IMG/M metagenome (GOLD analysis project Ga0115566, IMG submission 87173) | Pelagic marine microbial communities from North Sea - COGITO_mtgs_120405 | ecosystem: Environmental > Aquatic > Marine > Epipelagic | place: Germany:Helgoland, sampling site Kabeltonne...
CGATCAACCTTTTGGATGATCTGCGAAAACATTGTAATATTACCCATGAGAGAGGTTGTTTTTGGTGCAAACCCAAAATATACGTTTTGGGCAAAAACTTCAGCCTCTCTCTTTTTTATTTAGCAAGCTATCGTCTCGCTCTAAATATGTAAACCTTTACCTGGCTTAAATTCAACCCGGTGATATCAGCAATTTCTTCATAATTATACCCTTCATAATCTCGAAGCAAGACGACTGACTTCTGAATCTCTGGCAGTGTTTTCAGCGCTTCATCTAAAACTTCTTTTAAATCGTGTGTTTGTTGCGTTGTACTCAAATGAATGGTCGTGTTATCAATATCCTGAAATCGTTTTGCCTTGCGGAACATGTCAATGACTTTGTGGTGTGCTGTAGTGAATAAATAAGACTTCACTTTTTCCACATTCACTCCATCTTTCCGCTCCCAAAGCTTTGTAAACGCATCTTGAACCACATCCTGCGCGTCATCTCTGTCTTTGCACATAGAATAAGCAAAGCGAAACAAGCCATCGGCATGTTGATCAACGATCTTGTTATAGGTTTTTACGTCCACTTTGGGTTAGTTGCAAGCGTTAGACTTGGGGTGGAAGAAAAAGTTACAGCCGGGGAAAAATTAATTTGACTCGCTGGCGAAAACCGCTGTTGCGATGCATACGAATACAAGTCCAAATGAAGTAGGTTTGCGAAAAAATTACGAACCATGGGTCAAAGATACGCTGTAATCGGTCTGGGTCAATTTGGAAGAGCGATAGCCACAGTGCTCGCCAATAAAGGCGCTGAAGTGATAGCCATTGACAATAGTCCTGCTCACATAGAATCGATAAAGGATGATGTTGCCTTGGCCATTTGCATGGACGCTACGGATCGAAAAGCCTTGATCGCTCATGGCATCAATGAAGTCGATGCCGTGGTTTTGGCGATTGGAAAAGATTTTGAATCGCTGCTGCTTTGTGCAGCTCATTTATTGGAAATGAATACCAAGCGAATCATAGCGCGTTCACATGGAAAACATCAGCGAATGATTTTGGAACGATTGGGCGTAAGTGAAATTCTAACTCCAGAGGATGAAGTTGGTAAAATCGTGGCAGAGCGCCTCCTTAACCCGTCCATTTTAAGTTTACTCGAACTTCCTGACGGATTCGAAATCGTTGAACTCCTAGCACCAAAGGGAATAATTAATAGAAGTTTGGAAGAAGTGGGAATGAGGGACAAATACAAGCTTACCGTGATTACCATTAAACGTGAATTCCACGAAATAAAAAATGGCGAAAATGTGGTCGAAGTACACGTATTGGGCGTTCCTAGCTCAAAATCCATGATTACTGAAAATGACACATTGATGATTTTTGGACAGGTGAAGGACATCCAGCGATTTACAGATATAAATGAATAAACGAGCTAGAACTCATAGACTCGGTGCCTTTTAGCACAAGAAAGACAAGCGCAATTCCATACTTTCGTCAGACCTAATTTAGACAGCGCGCTTATGAAGCATTTCCAAATAGCGGTGATTGCATCGCTTTTAAGCCTCACATCTTTCGGCCAAACCAATTGCGGCCAACACATTATTGAAAAGCAACTGAGGGAAGCGGACCCAGCGCTAGAATTGAAATTTCAAGCGTTTCAGGAGGAAGTTTTTAGCAACCAAATTCCTTCCGGATCACGAGCTGAACTTCGCATCATTCCAGTGGTGTTTCACATAATTCACAACAACGGTCCAGAGAATATTTCAGATGCACAAGTCTATGACGCCATGCGCATTTTAAATGAAGATTATTCTGCCTCTAACTCGGGATTATCCGAAGTTGTAAACGGCTTCCTAGACGACATTGGAACGGGCGACATCGAGTTTCGATTAGCGCAAAAGAAGCCAAATGGTCAAGCAACTACGGGTATAGAGCGCATTCAATCCAATGAAACATATGTGGGTGATGATGGATCAAAACTTGACCCGTGGCCAAGAGCTAAATACCTCAACATTTGGGTCACCGATGTGATTTACATTTCTGGTGCCGCGGCCTACGCCTATCGACCGCCAGCTGCTGATGCTAATCCTAATGCGGATGGAATAATTTCTAATCATCGCTATGTGGGAACAATTGGCACGGCTGATGGAAATGCTGGAAAAACGTTGACTCATGAAATTGGTCATTACCTTGGACTTCCACATACTTGGGGTGAAACAAATGCCCCTGGTTGCGATGGAACCAATGCAAACGAACCGTGCAATGGCGCCAATAACTGCACCCTAGATGATGGCATTTTTGACACGCCAAATTGCCTAGGAGTCAGTCAAGGCAATTGCGACAAAACACGAACCACGTGCAGCTCATTAGACAACATTCAAAACTTCATGGACTATGCGAGTTGCGATGTCATGTTTACCAAAGGTCAAGTAACCGTAATGCGCAATTCACTGAGCAGCTCGGTGGCACAGCGTAACCAGCTTTGGACTTCAAGCACATTAAGTGCAACTGGGGTTGATGATTTAACTACGGCAAAGTTTTACGTAAGCCGAAGAGCCGTTTGTAAAGGCGATACCGTCAAGTTTTATGACGAATCGACCTATGGTGCTGATAGCTGGGAATGGTCATTCACTGGACCCGAAACCTTATCATCAACGGAGCGAAATCCAAAAATGGTGTTTACACGAGGAGGCATTTACGATGTTGAATTGAAGGTGAAACAGGGCTCGAATGAAGAAGTGGTAATAGAAGAAAAAGCCATTACCGTAGCGGAAAATATTGGCGTGGGTGTTCCCTTCCAAGATGATTTTAGTTCTGACGAGCGCTGGATCATTTATAACAACCAAGAGGAATCGACTTCGAATGTTTGGAAATACAATACTTCCGTAGGATCAGGGGACAACACGAGCTTTCAAATGCAAAATTTGGGAGCTCAGCCCAATAGAGATGACGACTTGATTTTTGCCAGTGTCGACTTTCGGCCATTAACTAAAATCAATATTTCCTTTGATGTGGCCTACGCTCAGATTGGCACGGCCAATGACGACAAACTATCGCTTCAAGTGAGCGACAATTGTGGTGTTGATTGGCGAACTGTTTGGAGCAAAAATGGCTCTAATCTAGCTGGTGCAACACCGCTTTCAACGTCCATTTTTGTTCCGACTGCGAGCGACTGGGAAGCATTTGTAGCCAATAACCTGCCCGTAGTTTGGTTTTCAGAAAACACCATCATTCGCTTTCGATTTACAAGTGGCGGAGGGAACCACCTTTACTTAGACAACATCAACATTTCGGGCGATTACGATCTCATTCCAAAGCTTGTTTATCCAGACGATAATGCACCGAGCATGAACAGCGATGTGCGCATCGATTGGCAGGCGGTTCCTGGAGCCAGTTCCTACGACTATCAATTGGACGAGAGCGAGAGCTTCAATTCGAGCGGCATGCAATCCGGCACACTTAATTACATAAGTGAAGCCTCAGATGGGTCGGATACCGAATACAAGTCGTCTGGTTTGGAAACTGGAAAAGAATACTTCTGGCGCGTTCGAGGAACTACCAATGGAAGCACTTCTGGCTGGAGTGATGTATGGAGCTTTACCGTTGCTCAAGATGGAGTTGGTTTTTCTGAAATGAAGCAAAATCAAGAGGTACACATCTATCCAAACCCTGCTCAGAATCGTCTTACGATAGCATTTGATCGAGATCAGGCCAACCTTTCCATTAACATTTACACGGTAGATGGGAGATTGGTCAGTGAACATTCTGGCTTCGAATCCGTTGTAAATTCAGCGGATTTGAATGTCGCTTCGTTATCAAACGGAACGTATTACATACAAATCAACGGCAACGGAGAAACGCGATTTGAACAGTTGATAATTTCAAAATAGAAAAACATTTTATGAAGAAAATGATGATGGCAGCCCTGATGGGGCTAGCATGTGTGGTGGCAAATGGGCAAGAATATGGCTGCGCAACAGATGAGCAAACAGCGATTTTGTTCAATGCGCACCCAGCGTACCAAGCTTCTTTCGAAGCGCAACAAGATCGATTAGCCGAATTGGAGGCGAACGCTTCGAATAGAGCTGAAAATAAGCACATCATTCCAGTTGTCGTACATGTGCTTTACAACACTTGCTCGGGCAACATTTCGATGGCTCAGATTCAAGACGGGCTGCGCATTGTGAATGAAGATTTCAATCGTAAAAATGCCGATAGTGTCGATACCCGATCCTATTATCTTGATGTGGCCGCGAATTCAGAAATTGAATTTCGACTAGCACGCATCGATCCTGATGGCGACCCAACAACAGGTGTTGTTCGTATGGAAACTTCAGCGGCTGTAGATGCTCAAAACAACGTGAAGCCGCTCTCTTATTGGCCGAGTGACGAATACTTAAACATCTGGATTGTTGAATCCATTTACAATTTTACCAGCGGAGGCGGAACCATTCTAGGTTACGCTCAGTTTCCTGGATCTGGACCATGGAACACCTATGGTTTGGTTGTCCGTAACGATGCCTTTGGAACAATCGGCACGTCAAACTCCGATGGACGAACGGTCACGCATGAATTGGGTCATTGCCTAAATCTTTACCACACCTTTCAAGATGGTTGCGGAAATTACTGCACCAACAGCGGAGATTACGTTTGCGATACGCCTCCTGTTTCTGTTGTTACTTACGACTGTGGCACCGCGCACAACACCTGCGGAAACGATGCCAATGGCAGCAACGCATACTCATCCAATGTTCCTGACATGATCGAGAACTACATGAGCTATAACAGTTGTCAAAATCTCTTTACCGAAGGACAAAAATCTAGAATGACATCTGCCTTAAATGGCATCAACACGTTGGAAGACTTAACAAGTGAATCGAACTTAATCGCAACAGGTGTAGTCGGTTTAGTTTATGCCGATTTCACGACTACCAATCCGATTATTTGTCAGGGCGAAGCGACTTCTTTTGCTGATGCTTCCTTATACACAGGTGAGCCTCAGGCTTGGACCTTCAGCGGAGAGGCTATTCCTTCTTCGTCCACAGACGTCAACCCAAGTGTTGTTTTCCCTTATTCTGGCCTACAAGAAGTCAGCTATACTATTGCCGATGGATCGGATACAATGATTGTCACCAAAGATGTTTTTGTATTGGACCAAGAAGGTCAATATGCTCCTTTTACCGATGATATGGAATCGTTCAACAGCCTTCCTTCCAACCAATGGTTTCCCGTGAATGTGGATGGCGATGAATACAAATGGAAAGTTTCCAATGAAGCCGCTTATTCGGGTAGCCAATCCTTAAAAATGGACAACTACGGAAGTTGTGGCGAGCGCATCGATGAACTCTATCTCCAGAGCTTCGATTTCTCGCCATATTCGTCTGTGAATATCTCCTTCAAACAAGCTTTCGCCACCACACCAGGCGGCAATAACGTCTATCTCCGGATGTATGTAAGCAATGATTGCGGGGAAAGTTGGGTGCTGAATTGGGCTAAATCAACTTCTGCCTTGACGTCTGTTAATGGTTCCGTGAGCGACCCCTTTGTTCCAGCCGTTCAATCGGAATGGAAAAATCAAAACATTACGTTAGGTAATTCGGCCCACATGCGCGAAGGCCTTCTACTCAAATTCGAATTTGGAGGAACAGGCGGCAACAATTTCTACCTCGATGATTTCGAAATCAACGGCACCTTCAATGGCGACCTTTTGCTTCGATTGCCTGAAGATGGCAAGCAAGGTCTTGCTACAGACGTACTCCTCGATTGGAAGTCGGCTGGCTTTGTTGACTCCTATGAATATCAATTGGATAAGGTATCCGATTTCACTTCAAGTAGTTTGGTGACGGGAACAAAGGCATTTGTGAGCGCAGCTCCAGATCAAAGCGACACCGAGTTTTTAGCCGAAGGACTAGACGTTGGAACAACATACTACTGGCGCGTTCGCTACACGCAAAGCGGCAGCACTTCTGATTGGAGTGACACTTGGAGTTTTACGGTTAGCGAATCAGGGGTTGGCATTATTCCTATTGCATCAGCCGATGTGAAGGTGTTCCCAAATCCGAGTGATGGCTTGATCAACATCAACGCTCAGATTGGCATTCAATCCCTTCGAATGATGGATTTCACCGGACGTGTATTGTTGTCTGAGCCTATCATGAATCAAAAAAATACTTCAATCAACGCTGCACATTTGCCTGCAGGTGTATATCTCATTCAAATTGAGACAGCGCTGGGTATCGAATCGAAAACGATTGTCTTGCGCTAGTTAAGACCTTCGAATACTCACTAAATAAACTCCACTGAAGATTAATAGGGCGGCAACAACCTGAATCCAGTGGAGTTTTTCCATTCCGAGCGCTATGCTCAATATTCCAGCCAACACAGGTTGTAAATAAATGTAGGCACTGACCACGGAAGGACTGACCGTTTTCATGGCAAAAACATTGAGGAAATAAACCAAAAAGGTGACGCCCACAATGACGTAAGCCACACCCCACAAAATGCGAGGTGGCATGCCTGCCCAATCCACTTCTAAAGCTTGATCGTAGCCAAAAGGAAATACCATGACGCACCCGAAGGTGAACACCCATTTAATGACCGTCATGGCTTCATACTTTTTCATCAACGGTTTCACACTGATCAGGTAAAGCCCATAACTCAGTGCGTTGATTAATATCATTAAATCGCCAAGCGAGTTGCCCGCACTCCAGCCAAAAGAACTTCGACCAATAAAAAATGGCAGTGCAATCAAGGCTACTGCCCCAAACAGCCCGAGCCCAACGCCAACGGCCTTCGTAAGCGTAATGCGTTCTTTTAGAATGATGGCCGAAGCAACTAAAACCAAAATCGGATTGCTGGTCATGATAACGGATGAATTGATGGGAGTCGTTAAATTGAGTCCGTTAAAAAAGAACAGCTGATTCATGGCCACACCCAGCAAAGCACATTGGATGAATAAAGGATAATCTTCTCGTTTGATTTTTTCCTTAGAAATGAATCGGTGCACGATCCAAAAAAGAATGGTCGCGCCAAAAACACGGTAAAAGATGAAACCAGACGGACCGATGTAAGTCGGCATGATGCCCTTCGCCACGATATAGTTGATGGCGTAGAAAACAGCCACTACAAACAATACAATGTGGGCCTGGAGCACCTTACTCACCTAAGCGAGCTTTAATGGCTTCCACCGTTTTTTTCAAATTGCCGGCAAACACATCTTCACCAATAAAATAAACCGGCCGTTTTAAGAAGGTATATTCCTGCAAAATCAATTTGCGATAGTCTTTTTCCGTCAAGGTTTTTTCGTTCCATCCTTGTTGCCGAAACTTCACCGCTCGTCTGCTGAACAAGCCTTCGTAGCTGCCAATGACGGCTTGGGCGCTATCCAAATCTTCCGGACCAATGTTGGTTTGCTTGATGTCAATCAACTCAAATCCCTCGGTGCCGGTTTCCTTCATGATACGCTGACAGGTGTCGCACGAACTCAAATAATAAATCTTTTTCACGGTAATCTTTCCTATTGTAAGCGGCAAAAGTAGATTTTCACAGTTCCAATGGCGAAACGTTCCAATCCCATCCGACAACTTTTAAGTCCCAGTAAGGTTTTCATACCCATAGGCATCGGCTTGGCCATTGTGATTTGGTTTTTATATCGCGATTTCAAGGCGCAAAAGGAGGCGTTTGAACTTTTTTCTTGGGGCTGGCACACCACGGGATGGTTGGGTGTAGCGCTTGTCATGGTGGCGCTGCGCGACATCGGTTACATGATTCGCATTCGCATTTTGACAGATAAACACCTGAGTTGGCGTCAAGCCTTTGACGTCATCATGCTTTGGGAATTTGCTTCGAGTGTGACACCGTCCGTTGTTGGCGGTTCTAGCGTAGCCATTTTCATTGTGAATCGCGAAAAAATACCCTTGGGCAGAAGCACGGCCGTTGTTATGATCACCGCTTTTCTCGATGAACTCTTTTATGTGCTCATGGTTCCGACATTGTTGCTCATCGTGGGATGGAATGAGCTTTTTCCGGTTTCTATGGAAAAAGAAATCTTTGGGTTTACGCTTGGTGCTAAGGAAATTTTCATTGTAGGTTATGTGTTTATTGTCATCCTCATTTCCGTTATCTATCTGGCCATATTCCGCTATCCCGAAGGCGCGCGTGCCTTTTTGATTCGCCTGTTTACCATCAAATTTTTGCAGCGCTGGAAGGAAGGCGCAGCAACTACGGGCGATGAACTGGTGGTGACTAGCAAGGAATTGAAAACCAAACCAACATCCTTTTGGGCTAAGGCTTTTATTGCTACGTTCTTGAGTTGGACAGCTCGATTTTGGGTAGTGAATTTTTTGATTCTCGCCTTCACCACCATCGACTTAAGCATCATCGATCACTTTATGATTTATGCACGCCAGTTGGCCATGTGGGTCATCTTATTGATATCGCCAACACCTGGTGGCAGTGGCGTGGCTGAAGTGGCTTTTAGTGGTTTTTTGCAGTCCTATATTGCGCCAGCAGGACTGGCCATAACGATAGGTGTTATATGGCGCATCATCAGTTATTATCCTTATTTGGTTATGGGCGCCATCATTCTTCCACGTTGGATTCAGCGCGTTTATTTGGGTAGAAAACTGATCCGATTTCGAAAGCCGGATTAAAAACGGAAGGTCATGCATAATATTAAAGATCAACGGATTAAAGTTCAATTAAATAGTGTTCATCTTTGCAATCTTGTTATCTTGCTTGAAACTTTAAATAATTTGTCATGAAACCTTCAACGCCCTTCAACGCCCTTCAACGCCCTTCAACGCCCTTCAACGCGCGTTAATTCTCTTAATTCTATTTCTCTCGTTTAACTCGCTTCAGTCTCAAACTATTATGGTTGACAACTACCTTGGCTGCGATATTGAGATTCGGGTTTATAATACTGGGATAGATCCATCCTGCTTAAGTTTTGCATGTGGGCAATGTTGCAACAATAGTATATGTGCAGTGGCAAACACTTTAAGTCAGACATTTAGTTTGTGCGGAAGTCCATCCGCTGTAGAAGTCAGGCCATTCGATCCCTGCAGCTCAGGTTCAAATTGCAGTGGCGGAGCCTACAACGGCATCAGTTATTCGGGCGGCTGTGGTTTCACTACAACCCCATATTCAATTAGTATTACTTGCGGACCATGTGGCTGGCCAACCTTAACCGTTACCTGGTTATCTCCGACACATTTGCAAGTGACGCCTTAACATAGTGCTACGGGAAAAATGGATATTAAGCCCTATATGCTGTTTTTTTTCCTTGTGGTTACTATGGGTCTCCAAGCACAATCCCCTGCCGACAATTGGTATTTTGGGGAAAAAGCTGGAGTGAAATTCACCAATGCTCAAGTTTCCTTGTTGTCCGATGGCCAGCAACAGGCCAACGAAGGAGTTGCCACGCTTTCCGATAAGCTTGGCAACCTCCTTTTTTATTCCGATGGCGACACGATTTGGAATCGGAATCATGAAGTAATGCCCAATGGAACGGGTTTGCTGGGCAGTGCGACATCCACACAGTCCGTTGTCTTTTGCCCCAGTCCCAGCGATTCTTCCCAATACTCTGTTTTTACCGTTGATGACGCTAACGGATCGAATGGCTTGAATTATTCCATTATCGACATTGATTTGGAAGGTGGGCTTGGCGACATCATTAGCTCTATGAAGAACTTGGCTATAGACAGTGTTTCCGTAGAAAAACTGTTGGCCGTGAACCGATGCGATCGGGATGGATATTGGATCATGTGCAGGCCCAAAACAGGGGATAAAATTCATGTTTATGCCTTGACCAGTGGGGGTATGGACACTACCCCAATTATCAGCAATAGTTTGATAACGACCAATTCTTCTGGGCACACAGGCTATGCCAAATCAAATGCACTTAACACTAGAATAGCTATGTGTTTACCTTATCACAATGTAGTTGAACTGCATAAATTCAACGCGCAAACCGGAGCGTTATTCGATCCCATTCTTATTAAAATACCGCGAGCCGATGGCAGCGAATTGGGACGGCCCTAAGGCTGCGAATTCTCACCCGACTCTAAACTTCTTTATGTAAGCGGCCTTGATGTTATTTATCAATTTCAAATTGATGTGCACGATTCCACCTTAATTGCCAATTCAAAATACAAAGTTGCAGATGGACAAATTTTCAACACTAGAAGTATTCAACTTGGCCCTAATGGCAAAATTTATCAAAATTTTTTTGATCATTTAAATGCCATTCATAATCCAAATGAAATTGGGGCGACTTGCGATTTTGAATTAAATGCTATCGATCTTAATGGAGTTGATTCACGCAGCGGACTGCCAAATTTTATAGCCTCTAGCATTATTCCCGTGCTAAAGGATACACAAATGCTTTGTCAATTTGATTCCTTACATTTTTCATTTCTCGATAGCTGTGTTTTAAGCGTGAAATGGATTTATAACCATTCAACTACCTCCGACACGCTCGTTGGTCAAACGGTGGATTATCAATTCGTTGATTCGGGATATTATTTTGTTACAGCAATTTTTCAATTTGGCCAAAAGACAGAAAGCTACCATGGAGTAGTATATGCTACTCCTACTCCAAATACGCAATACACAATGGACTCGGCCTATTTGTGTAAGGATGATTCGGTTTTCCTACTAGCGGGGCCTCCTAGTTCCACCTATCAGTGGTCAACCGGCTCTGTTAATGAATCGATTATGGTAGGAGACACCGGGTGGTATGTTATCACCGTTTCAAACTCATGCTCCACCTTTGTTGATAGTATAAAGGTTCAAATAATGCCGAAACTTATGGTCAACTTGGGTATTGACACCACCGTTTGCCCCGGTGATCAATTCAACATAAGCCCTAAAATTGACGGAATTGAAACTGGTTTCAAATGGTGGGACGGGGACAGTACTTCGCTGTTCCGATCGAACATAAACACGTCAGGAACTTCACTCGAAACGCTATGGATAAGCTATGAAAACCAGTGCGAAGTAGTTGCCGACACGCTTCATATTTCCTATCAACTGCCCCCAAAAATGGATTGGTTCAATGACTCGCTATTATGCCATCGTTTGAGTCCAACTATTACCCTTCCTACAAGCGATTCGATTACCTATTTCTTAACCTATGCAGGTGAGTCAGGCAAAGACACGTTAAACTACCCATGGTTGATTCAGCAATCTGGATTCTATACGCTTGCAGCCATTACGGCCTGCGACACGGTTTCGAAGTCAAGCTACCTATCACCGACTCAAATCATAACAACAGCGCTCGCTGTGGACACAAGCTATTGCCTCGGACATCGGGAGGTTTTGAATGCGTTTTCGAAGGGATCTACCTATTTGTGGAGTTCTGGATCTACCGACAGCGCCATCGTAGTTGATCAATCGGGGCTTTATGAAGTCACAGTTACCAACGTTCCTTGTAAAAGGGCCTTTCAAACCAACGTAATATTCTCACCTGATGCTTGCCTTGAAAATCCCTGTCCGTTTACGATTCCAAATGTGTTTACCCCCAACCCAGACCAAGTCAATGATGTACTTGAAATATCGAATGACTGTTCATCCTTCGCTTTTGATGCGTTTATCTACAATCGTTGGGGCCAACTTGTTTGGTCTCAGCACAAGAATGCACAGCTCAACGCGCTGAGATGGGACGGATATTCAAACGGAAGCCTCAACAACGAAGGCGTGTATTTTATTGTCATCGAATTTGTGGACACACAAGGGAATCACAAAACGCTGCGAACGACCGTAAGCTTGCTACATTAACGTTAATCGTCACTCCCACAACAGTGCTTAAACTTTAGTCCACTATCGCATGGACAAGCACTATTCCTTCGAATCTCCTGTCGCTTCTGGTTTAAAGGACGCACTTCCATATCGTGTTTAAACATTTTCTCCAATGCCTTATACAGCTCAGGATGTTTTGTTGCCAGCAACTTTGGGCGCTCAAAAAAGTATTCGCTCACCACAGGCAAAAACTCTGATTTGTCTGTTGCGCCATAGGGATTGATGTCAGAATCATCCGCATGAATTTCGTCCATTTTCTGCTCAATCAACTTCAGCCAAGGAAGGGCAAATTCTCGGGAGATGAGCGCCTCTGGAATGCCGTCTATGGTTCCATCTTCCTTGTCAATCAGATGAACAAACTCATGAATGGCCGTATTTCTCTTGTCTGTATCGTTCGAAAATCCGAGACGCAAGGCTTTTTGCGATAGGATCATTTTTCCGTTCATATAACCCGTTCCAACCATACCCAAAATGGCGCGCTCTTTTCCCGAAGTCTCAAATTTTTCATTGAAAGTGCCTGGATATATCAACACTTCAAATAAATTGCTGTAGCGCCAATCTGGAAATTGAAAAATTGGAATGATGGCGCTGGCAGCGACCAACACGCGATCCACATCATCGATTTTAACGTCAATTCCCGTGACGCGGTGGTTCAATAAAAACTCTTGTATTTCCGTTTCAAAACGCTTTTTTTCCTCAGCCGATAGGGTGTTATAGAAGCCAACCCTTTCCATCAATATGTTACGGTAGCTTGCGGGAAAGGACGTTTTCGCTTCCTTCCAAGCCGATCGTTTTTTCGACCTGAATAAGATCCAAAATCCTCCTGCTGCTATCAGAAAAATTACCACTGCCGCCATCACTCTATGATTTTATGCCACCAACAGCGCGATTCGCCTTCGCCCACTTTGCGCTTGCATCTTCTGTCCGACAAGGTTGTTCCAGCGCATTGACCTGCATCATCTTTCAATTGATTTTGATGAAGGTGGCAATAGCCATTGGCGTTTGTTGTTCGATTGTCGCAAGGTTGTTTAGTAGATGAAGAAATTCCCGCGCACAATCGCGTAGCGGTTGCAGCAACCAGTTCATCTTCTGTTGATTCGCTCCAATCTAGCGCATCATAGTCGAATTGTTCGTCCCAGAATTGCCGCTTTTGCTCCAAAACCACTTCGGCTTTATCGGGCAAGGCGTAAAAAAAGTCGATGCCGGTCCTTGCTTCAACTTCATCAACGGAAACCACATATTCGGAAAGTTCACCACTCAATTTTTGATTGGGCATAATAAACGCTATCATTTTTTGTTCCTCTGTTGGGTCGTAAATCACCTTGTAATAAAACCCCGGAACAGTTACTTGATTTGCACCAATTGGTGCAGCATTATTTTCAAAAATGGGCCCTGAAACAACATGCAACTTTTGTTCTTGTCTAACCCAATCGCGCACCTGTTCTTCGAGCGATTTCCATTTCCCTCGATTGAAACTGCCGTTTTGAGGCGACATATTCGACATAAAAAAACTTTCATCCATAGCCACTTGGTTAAGCGTCATGGCGGCTGCAGGACACAGGTGACCTCTATCATACCCCGACCTCACATAGTCGCTCAACTCAGCCGACCCCGTTTGAACCAACGGATCAGGCTTAAAATTGTCTTTTCGAACCCCTGGTCCATCCAAAAATTCAGGTGTAATGGTGTAATACAACCACTTCGCCTGTTCGTGTTCCTCAGCATATTCCAGCTGATAATATTTATGTTGAATCACAGCCGTTGAGGCAGATGGTCGCAGGTCATCATCACTTTGGGCGAAAACCCCCAACGCAACAAATTGGGCAATTAATAACGTGAGCAGATAAAACCCTACATGCTTTTTCATACCGATCAAACATACTAGACATCCGAAGAAAGCAGCAATCATTTTTCGATTTCATTTCGCATTCGTAGCCGATAAAATACATTCGCAACATGCGAGAAGAGAATATGAAATTTGAAACTAAGGCCATTCATGCTGGGGTACAGCCAGATGAAGCCACAGGCGCCATCATGACGCCAATTTATCAAACCACCACGTATGCGCAACCTCGCCCGGGAGAAAATAAAGGCTATGAATACAGCCGAACGCTAAACCCCACACGACATGCGCTCGAAAAAAACCTTGCCGCCCTCGAGAATGGAAAACACGGTCTGGCCTTTGGCAGCGGCCTCGCAGCCATCGATGCCTGCATGCGCTTGCTTAATCCCGGAGATGAAGTTATCAGCACCAATGATTTATATGGCGGAACGTATCGGCAATTCACGAAAGTGCATGCTCGATATGGCATAAAATTTCGCTTCGCTGGCATGCAACATGCAGCAGCTATTGAGCCGTTGATCAGCGCAAACACCAAAATGCTTTGGGTGGAAACACCCACCAATCCAACGATGAACATCATCGACATTGAGGCATTTGCCGCCTTGGCAAAAAAGCATCAATTGATTTTGGTCGTGGATAACACCTTCGCCTCGCCCTATCTTCAAAATCCCTTGGATTTGGGAGCGGATATCGTCATGCACAGCGTCACAAAATACATTGGTGGCCACAGCGATGTCGTGATGGGATTCTTGGCCCTGAACGATGATAAACTACGCACAGATTTGGCCTTTATTCAAAATAGCGTTGGAGCTGTTTGCGGTCCGATGGATTGTTTTCTAGTCTTGCGCGGCATCAAGACGCTTCACTTGCGCATGCAACGCCACTGCGAAAACGGAGCTAAGGTGGCGCATTGGTTAAAAGCTCATCCCAAGGTTGACAAAGTCTATTGGCCGGGCTTTGAATCGCACCCCAATCACGAAGTTGCCAAACGCCAAATGCGCGATTTTGGAGGAATGATCAGTTTCAGTTTGATTGGCGATAAGATGGAAGACGCCTTCGATTTGGTCTCTAGGCTGACCGTTTTCACCTTAGCCGAATCTTTGGGCGGAGTGGAATCTCTGGCTGGACATCCTGCCACCATGACGCATGCCGCTATTCCGAAAGACGAAAGAGCTAAAACGGGCGTGACGGACTCATTGATCCGCATAAGTGTTGGCATCGAACATGTTGATGACCTTATCGCAGATTTGGCGCAAGCCCTGGGTTAGGTTAATCTAAAGGAGATGGAAAAATGCCCTGGGTTAACTGAAGTGTGTCGTGACTTGCATTAAAGCCAGCAAAAATGCCAAAGCCTCCATCAATGTTGTCGTACACTTGAACGGGCTGGGCAAAAGGGTCGCCATTGGAAAATTGATACCGTGAATAACTTGATTTGAAGGCAAAGTAATCGGTGCTCAGCGTGCGCAGTTCTGTAACGAGGTAGCTCGAAAGGTAATTCGTAACGATGGTCGTGTCGCCCCCGCCATCCTTGAATTCATTGTAATAGTTGACCAGCGCAGTATAAGTTTTTCCATCAAACAATTCATCGGTGAAAATCAATTCACTGGAATAATCGCTATTGAAGAAATCATTGTTTCGGCTATAGGCATATGCTTCTTGAGTGGTGGGATAATAAATCAATTTCCCATCCAGCGTGTCAGGATAATAAATCAAGACATAGAACTTGAGTTCATATAGGTTTCCTATTCCAGACGGGTCGGTTAACGTTATGCTCAGCTGGCCTTCTTCATATCCATCCGTGAAAACGGTACCCGTATCGACCCTTACGATGTCCACTGGTTCGGGAATGCTTGTAACGGAAACCACTGGAGCGTATCCCTCAGCGCTAGCCGTGATGGTATAAACCACACCTGCTTTAGCCTTTATAGCAAGTTTATATACAGACTCCAGCGTGAATACATCAATGCCGAGTTTGTTCGTAGTCGCTACTTGGCCATCCGTTCCGCTTACCGTTATGGTGGCATTTTCAATGGCCAAATAGTTGCCCGACTCAAGCGCTTCTTTACTGGGGTACAAACTCACATTCATGATCGAATCTGGGCCAAAAAGGGCGTTCAGGGTCAGCTTGCTTTCGCGCTCAGGCAAATCTATATCCACGACCGTTTCGCAAGCCGCCAGCGATAAGAGCAGTACAAATCCAATGGTATATCGTTTCAATTGCATCAAAATTCAAAACTGTATGAAATGTAGGGAATGATGGGAAAAAGACTGACAGAAACCAATTGCTTTTCCAAATATCCATTTCCGTTTTTATCCAATTTATATTCTTCTCGGAAGTAAAGGAAAAACGGATTCTTTCGGCTATAGGCATTGTACACACCCACGCTCCAGGTGCGTTTCCAATACTTTTTTTCCTTATGGAAATTGAAACCAACATCGAGGCGATGGTAGGCAGCCATTCGATAGCCATTTCGGTTTTCATAATACTCGATTTCTCCGCCATAAAAGCCGCCTAATAAGGACACAGGAGCTAGGTATTTTTCAACTGGCAAGCTCACCGCGTTGCCCGTACCATAAACCCAAGTCGCGGCAAAATCGATGCGTTTGTTAATCTCTTGAAGAAACACAATGCTGATGTCGTGGCGCCTATCATATCGATAAGGGAAGGGTTTACCAAAATTGAGGTTGTCGAATTGGCGATTAGTCCAACTCAAGGTATAGCCTATCCATCCAGAAGTTTTACCCACCTTTTTCTGAAGAAAAAACTCAGCACCGTATGACCAGCCTCGACCAAACTCTATTTGATCTTCCCAACTGGTTCCAGTAGTGAAAAACCCAGCGCCCTCCTTGTATTCGATCAAATTCGACATGGTTTTGTAATAGCCTTCGATGCTGATTTCATATTTTTCTCGGAAGGTTTGTGCAACGCCAAGAGCCACTTGTCTTGAATCTTCCGGTTTGACCTTCGAAGTGGATGGCACCCATAAGTCGGTTGGCAAACCAATGGTTCCGTTAGTCAGCAAGTGAATGTATTGTTGCATTTGCGCATACGATGCCTTAACGCTTAAATGCTCATTGATTAGGTAACGCGCTGACGCCCTAGGCTGCAAGGACTTATAGTTGTTTTTGGAAGTTAGAAAGCCGGAAAAATGTAAACCCAAGTTGATTTTCAATCGAGCACCAAGCTTAAAATCGTCTTCCACATAGGCGAAGTATTCATGGGCATAAACGGGCTTTGCACCAAACGTGGTGTCGATGTCTGTGGCTGAACCTGTAGATCCGTTGTAGACCGTAATACCCGGCACGAAGGTGTGATAGATGTCGCCCGCGCCAAATTTGATGTAGTGATTGGGTGACGGGATGTAGTCAAAATCTAGTCGGCCAGACCAATCGTAAATTCCAGATTTATACTCAAAAGCAATGTCTTGGGCATAAACAGGATCAGCAGGGATGGAATAGGATTCGCTCGTTTGACCAACAGCAAAGTTATAACGGCTGTATGTGGCAGAAAGATTAGCAAATAGTTTCTTGTTTATAACGCGGTTATAGCGCAAGGCTGTCGTCATATTCCCCCAACCAAGGCTGGCGCCCATGTTGTCGTGAATGGCTTTACTTGTGCCCAAATCATACTCATCTTCTAGGTTGAAATAGAAATTATCATCTCCAAAATAGGAGCTGAGATAGATGCGATCCTTGTCCGAGATTTTCCAGTTTACCTTGCCATTGAGGTCATAGAAATAATAGCCCGCTCCTCCACTACCACCCCCTTGTTTGAATTGCTGCTTGATTGTAGGTCGAGCCAAAATATCGATGTACGTTCTTCTCCCTGAAACGATGAACGAAGCTTTGTCCTTAACGATAGGCCCTTCAATGGTCAGCTTTGAAGCCACCAAACCCGTTGAACCCGAAGCATGAAACTCGTTCATATTTCCTTCCTTCATTCGGATGTCGACAACGGATGAAAGGCGGCCACCATAATGTGCAGGAAACCCGCCTTTAATTAGCTCAACACTATTAATAGCATCGGTGTTAAACACAGAGAAGAAGCCAAAAAGATGGGAGGCATTGTAAACTGGCACTCCATCCAAAAGAATCAGATTTTGATCGGGTCCACCACCGCGCACATAAAGTCCGCTCGACCCTTCACTTCCACTTTGAACCCCAGGCAATAGTTGTAACGCTTTAAGCACGTCTTTTTCGCCCAACAGGGTTGGGATTTTTTCTATGGTTTGAATTGGAATTTCGATCACGCTCATTTGCGATTCATCTTGAATCCGTTCGCTTTGAGTAGCTGTTATTTCAACTGCATCAAGATCGAGTGCACCGCCCATTTTGAAGGTGAAAGTCGTGTCGTTTTTCAAATCGAAGCTTCGCTCAAGACCTGTGTAACCAACAAAGGATGCAGAAATGGTATAAACGCCTGTGGGCAAAGTCAAGCTGTAAAACCCGTACACATTGGATGTGGTGCCTTTAAAACTCTTGACGTCATAGATGTTGGCTCCAATGAGTTTCTCCCCACTTTTTGCGTCTTCCACGAATCCACTTATGGTGTAAGATTGGGCAGTGGCAAACTGACAGAAAAAACAGACGATCATGGCTAACGTGGCCAACAGACTTCGAAGCATAGGGCGTAAAGACGCAACACAAGTCATAGAAGGCCAGTATTTTTGAAGTCCGTTCAAGAGGGGCGAATGTCATGATAGATTACCGTAAATACAATAGCTCGAATTGAAGAACAGGTTGAATCAGCTGCTATCGTTTGTTCGCTTACCCAATTTAGTGCTCATCGCCCTTTTCATGTGGAGTTTTCGAGGCTTTGTTCTTCAACCATTGTTTATGAAAACCGGCCTCGAGCCAGCCTTATCGAGCGTTCATTACTCCCTTTACATACTCGACATTCTTCTGGTCACGCTTTTCGGATATTGGATAAACGACTGGTATGATCGCAGCATTGATGCCATCAACAAACCCAATCGATTTTTAGTAACTATTCGAATCTCCCAACGACAGTTCGTATCGTTCATCACCGTTCAAATTCTCCTAATCTTTTTGCTGAGCTACTTCATTGCCCAAAAAACCGGCAACATGAATAAGCTGTGGATTTTACCCAGCGTTTTGCTGAGTTTGTGGATCTACGCAAAATGGCTCAAGCGAAAAAAGCTTGTTGGAAATGTTTTGGTTAGCCTGCTTATTGGGCTTTTAGTCGGCATGGTGTTTTTGAGTGAGATAGACAACATCGTTCAATTGCGATCCCTATCGTTAGCAACTTTTAATCAACTCCTTTATTGGTCATTGACTTATGTAATACTGATTGTAGTAGCGAATTACATTCGAGAATTAATCAAAGACTTAGAAGATGAATCGGGGGATAGACTGCACCATGTTTCCTCTGTTCCAAGTAAAATCGGAACAAAACCAACTCACGTACTAATTCAAGCCTTACTCCTGATCTTGATGTGTTTTGAAATAACTCAAGTCCTGTTTATTCAAAAGACATACAGTTCGATACTTTTCGTTTTCGCTTTATGTACTTTATGCGCAGTGCTGGCTTTCAAGCTGAAAAATCCTCTTAAAAACCCAGAATATTCAAGCTTAAGCAAATGGGTAAAATGGCTCATGTTGATCGGAGTTTTGCAGATGTTTATTATAGAATTCTAGGAGATTTTAAAAAACACTTATTTTGCAACAAATTGAGGCCATGAAACTTTACACTTTAACTGGAATATTTTTAATCGCATTATTAACCGCATGCGGAGGTGAATCTAAGACCGATGAAGCCGAAGGCGATGCGGCTAGTGATTTACCCGCAGTGCTTCAAACATCCGTTACCACGGCTGATTTGTCAGAACATTTCATCAATGCGTCCATCATTATTCCTGACTCTAATCGCGCCAAGAGCCATGCAGAGATTTATGTGAATGACTTTGGAGAAACACGGGTTCAGGTCGGAACAATTTACAACATCGTCATTGCCGAATTACTTGAAGGCGACTTAAACAGCTATCGCCAAGGGCTTGCTGATGATTTGACCTACACCCATGAAATCATTGAAGAAGGAAGTGATTATGTTTTATATAAGTCCGTCATCATCGATTCTCACCTTGATCCCGAGTTTCACTTCTATGCAATCAAAGACATTGATGGCGTGAAATATGAAATTCATGACTATAGCGAAGAAGGTGGTTATGCTGAAAGTATTGCGCGTATGATGCTTGAAAGTGTGAACCATATGAACGTAAATAATCCAGCAACCTAACGCAGGTTAAAATCTAATATTAAATTTGTCCATGCACTAAGCATTGGTGACCCTCAAAATGACCCGAATGACATCTTTATTCAAGACTACACTCCTTTTAGTTTTTGTGCTTTGCACGACTGTTTCTCTAGCCGGAAACATCGTACTGGAAGGAAATTATCAAGGGGGAAATTTATACATCAAAAATCCTTATGCTGGTACCGGTGTTGGATTTTGTGTTTTTGAGGTTACAGTAAACGGAAGCGTTACCACAGATGAATGGAACTCAAGCGCATTTGAAATTGATCTTTCTATTCACGATTTAGACTTGGGTGACCAAGTAGTAGTCGTAATTAAGCATAAAGATGACTGCCCTACTCCTAAGGTGCTCAATCCTGAGGTTTTAAACCCAAAAAGCACATTCAAAATTTCAAGCATTAGTGTCTCCAGCGATGGAACATTAAAATGGTCGGCTTCGGACGAAGCTGGTGTTTTGACCTTTGTTGTTGAGCAATATCGATGGAGCAAGTGGGTTTATGTTGGTGAAGTTGAAGGTGCGGGTCGAACAGGTGTTACTAATTCGTATTCCTTTAAGGTAACTCCACATTCTGGAGAGAATAAATTCAGAGTGAAACAACTTGATTACACTGGTGTGCCTAGGTATTCTCCAACTGCTAGCTATACGTCAAATGTTTCCACGGTAACTTGGGGACCAACGAAGGTTACAAGCAGCGTTGATTTCTCTGCTGACACTATGTATGAAGTGTACGACATTCACGGAAACATTGTCAAAAAGGGATATTCCAATAAAATTGACGCGACAAACTTGAAAAAAGGTCTTTATTACCTGAACTACGACAACTCAACTACGGAGTTCATGAAGAAAAACTAATTCCATCTTTTGGAATTCATGAACCCCTCCAAGCGAGGGGTTTTTTATTTCCCAACGTCATGAAAAAAATCGAACATATTGGTATTGCTGTAAAAGACCTGAAGACAGCAAACATCACTTACAGCAAACTATTTAACGCGCCACCCTATAAACTCGAAACGGTAGAGTCTGAGGGAGTATCTACGTCATTTTTTCAAGTTGGAGACACCAAGATCGAATTGCTGGAAGCAACACATAGCGATAGCGCAATTGCCAAGTACATTGAAAAGAGAGGCGAAGGCATTCACCACATCGCGTATGATGTAGTTGATATTCATGTCGAACGAGCACGATTAATAAACGAAGGCTTTCAAGCCATAGGTGAAATTAAAAATGGGGCCGACAATAAACTCGTTTGCTTTTTTCACCCAAAATCGTCTCATGGCGTTTTAATTGAACTTTGTCAAGAGCGGAGTTAGTTCCTGCTCTAGCGCATGAATCGATTTTAAATGCAGGGTTTGTAATCCCAGGGCATCAGCCGCTGCAATATGCTGAGGCAAATCATCAATAAAAAGTGTTGTTTCTGGGTTGAGGTTTTGCTCATCCAATATCAATTGGAAGGCATCGGTATTGGGTTTTCGCTTTCTTATTTCGTGCGATAAATACGCCTTATGGAAACCATCGTGAATGCTATTCAATTGGTGCTTTCGCTTAAGAATTTGATTGAAATACTCCAGATGAATAGCGTTTGTATTACTCAGTAAAAAAGTGGGATATTGCTTTTTGAGTTCTATAAGAAAGCTAATTCGATTAGCTGGGAAATCCATAATAATAGCGTTCCAAGCCTGAGCAATTTGCTCCTTAGAAACAGATGGAATGAGAAGCTGTAACTCACTTAAAAACGCATCATTCGATAATTGGCCGGTCTCCATCTTATCAAACAATCCCGATTGCACGGACTTATTATAATGCGCATCAAAATCGTTGATTCCGAGTGCCACAAATGCGTCAATGGTTCGCTGATAATCTACCTCGAGGATAACGCCTCCGAGATCAAAAATGATGGCTTTAATTTCTCTTCTTTTCATAAGGTGTTGGAAATGTACGAATGTTTAAATTCGCAGCCCTTTTTGAAATGAAGGTGACTTGGTTTTTCGGTAAACACGAATCAGATTAGCACTAATTTTCAAGAGGTTTGTTCTTAACACTTGGTCATATAGTTCTCCCGATAGTTATCGGGATGGTTAGAATGCCAAAACGGTCCTATAGCTCAGTTGGTTAGAGCACCTGACTCATAATCAGGTGGTCCCTGGTTCGAGCCCAGGTGGGACCACGAAAAAACCCTCATCGTTTTGATAGCGTTGGGGGTTTTTTATTATGAGCCAGAGGTCGTCTTAATTTTATTGCAAGTGTTGGTACGACTAGGTTTCATGATTGTTTAAAAAACAATCAATCACCTTTTTGCTCCACCAACTTTCGCTAAAAACGAACCCAAAATCG
>Ga0115566_10001224_pt1 | contig 22179 bp, 19 predicted proteins | sample COGITO_mtgs_1204_3_FD_87173 | JGI IMG/M metagenome (GOLD analysis project Ga0115566, IMG submission 87173) | Pelagic marine microbial communities from North Sea - COGITO_mtgs_120405 | ecosystem: Environmental > Aquatic > Marine > Epipelagic | place: Germany:Helgoland, sampling site Kabeltonne...
CAGAAGTAGCCAAGGCATTAGCAGATCCATCTGGAGATGACTACCACTACTTCGGAAACTCCCAGTACTACCAAAATTCGAGTTATTTCCCCAACGTAGCATCGTTCCAGCAACACTTCAGTCACTACTTCGCTGGGCAGGAGCTCAATGCGTTCGAAACCCAAACCAAGCTCGCCAACAACACATCCATCAAACGTGGTAACTCACGCTTTCCGGATTCTGAAGACCGCAACTTGAACTCAACGGTCGATACGGAAAACAGCTATTACCAGTATGAACTTCCCCTTTCCAGACGAACGCTGGACTCTCTCGCTGCCCCAGGCATGGTTGATGACTATATCGTAGGCGAGGTTGCGGATGCTAATGGAAATGGCACGGGGTGGTATCAGGTACGAATCCCAGTTCAGCAGTACGACCGGAAAGTGGGTGACATCCAAGACTTTTCCTTGATTGAGTTCATGCGCTTGTGGACGACAGGGCACGAAGTCCCATTCACAGCACGTTTTGCTTCGCTCGAACTCGTTGGGTCACAGTGGCAGAAGTCGGAAAGAGTCACTCTTGAACATGAAACTGCCTTCGACACAACAGGCACCGATACCCGGCTAACGATTTCCAGTATTAACAACGAGGAAAACGCCGAGACGTACCAGCCCCCGATTGGAGCCGTCGTCAGCCAGTCTCGTCTCGCTTCCGGACGTGTACAGAATGCACGCGAGCAGTCTCTTGTAATTAGGGTTGAAAATCTCAAACCAGGCAAACAAAGGGCTATTTTCAAGACGCAGAATTCTGGCCTAGACTTACTCAAATATTCCAACCTCCGCATGTTTGTTCATACTCATGGACGGCTTGCCGATGGTACGGACCTTGCTTCCCTGCCAAAAGAAGATGCGCGCGCTAAAGCAAAGCTGTTCGTTCGGCTCGGCTCAAACGAAACAAATGATTACTACGAATACGAACAGCCTCTTTCTCCGAGTTTTGAAAATGCTGGTTCATCGGATGAGCTTTGGCAGACAGCCGTCGACTTTTTAGGTGAATTCAGAGACCTTGGGTCGATGAATATCGAACTTGGAGCGCTCAACCAGCTAAAAGTCGCTCGAGATCGAATTGCCTTCCCTACCGATAGCGTCTTTTTTAGTGCAACCAACGGAGAGCTGACTACGCCCGATTCACCGGATGCGGAGCTCTTTGCTCCTCCTGGTACTCGTTTGGGAATTAGAGGGACACCGTCTCTGGGTAAGGTTAATAGCATCGTCATTGGTGTTCGGAATGCAGCTGACTCCACGCTAACCGGGTTCGACCATATCCTCGAAGACATCACATTGTGGATCAACGAGTTACGTGTTTCGGGATATGACTCAGAGAATGGATGGGCTGCCCTGTCAAACATCGACATCCAACTTGCGGACCTTGGGCGAGTAAAAGCCAGCTTTCAGCGACAGACAGACGGATTCGGCTCGCTGTCCTCTAGCCTGGGAGAACGCGAACAGCTGAGTATTAACAACTGGACCGTCACGACAGAATTGAATGCGGACAAAGTGATTCCAGAGCGGTACGGCTGGTCGATGCCCGTAAACCTGCAGGTCCAGTCAAATAAGACCACTCCCCGATTCTCCCCTACCAGAGGAGATATTCGTCTCGAAGAACTCATTAATCAGATTGATGATCGCGAAGACCTAAGTGACCAGGAAAAATCGGAGGCCAAAACAGAGGCCACCAAATCAGCTCAAACCTATACCCTTTCTAAATCGTTATCGACACGAGTGGGCAAATCGGGCTCGCGTAACAAGATCCTGCGTAATACGGTGGATGGTGTCGCAGTAGCCTACTCTCAGGCAACAGTCGATGGCCGTAGCCCTTCCCAGCAGTTAAATACTTCCTGGCGCTGGTCAAGTACTCTATCGTACCGTTTTCAAACGCGTCGACCCAAAACGCTCCGCCCATTTTTCTTCCTGGATCCAATTCCATTGTTGCGTGCACTCGGCGGAATCAACTTTAACTATGCACCCGCACTTGTCTCCGTATCTGGAGCCTTTAATCGGCAATTCAACCAGACAAGGGAACGCGCGATCATTAACCCAGGAGACGCGAACACAACACCCATCGACGTTCGCTTCCCGTTGCGCGAAAAGCACGCGTTCACCCACGGTAGGGATTTCCAGTTTCAGTACAATCCATTCGGGTTCTTAAACCTTAGTTTTGATACCAAAACTGACCAGAGCTTCAATGTTGTTGGCGTGGATACCCTCTACAACGTCGTTACGCCAGACACCACGCTGTTCAATACCACTATAACTTCTGCGATTGACCAAGGTCTCCTTTCAGAAGAACAAGTAGCTAACGCGTTTCAGGTTCCCCTTCTGGATGTAAAGTCAGGGAGTTCAGTCCTTGGACAGTTTTTCAGCGGCGGAATCACGCCCCGAACAGAGCGTCACAATCAGGTCTTTAGAGCATCATTCAGACCTCGCATTGAGGCCGTCAAAATACTCGACTGGATCCAGATCCAGGACGTCGGATATCAGGCGAATTTTGATTGGCAGAACGGCCCCCTCGGCCGCAATAACGGTGCGTCAATTCGCAATACCGTAGAACTGCGCGCTGGAATTTCTTTTCGCATTCAGGACATGTGGCGCAAGTTCGGATTCTATGAATCCATTGAGCAAGCTCAACGCAATTACCTGCAAATAAAGGAAACAAATCGAGCCAATAAGCTGAAGGAAAAAGAGGCACGCAAGAAAATAAAGGAGGCCAGAAAGCTTGCTAGAAAAAGTGGCGTTGAAATGCCTGATGAGTTGCCAGCTGAAAAAGCCGCGCAGGAAGCACAAGATGCACTGGCTGAGCAAGCTGAAAAGGATGGGGAGGATACAGAGGCTGATTCCGAGGAGGAAAAAGAAGACTCTGGTCCAGGATTTTCTGGTCGGTTGGTTTCCTACGCCCGTCAATTGCTGCTAAGCTCCACAGGAATCCGAGACTTCAATCTATCTTATCAGAACACACGAAGCGGAACCTCATCCAACGTAGGCTCTGGTGTTTTCGATGAGGATGGCCTACTCCAAGATGTGGCCACATTTTATTCCATACGGGATGCAATTCGTGGGAATGGAGCTTCTTTAGGCTATCGCTTTGGGTTCAAGCGACAGTTTGATGTCGCGGATAGGATCGTGGACCCATCACTTCAGGTCTCTGACCTTCTCAGTGATGCCCATCGATTCCAAGGACGTACAACGCTCAATCCTTCTCCGTCTTTGAACGTGACCTTAAACTGGAACCTTGACCTCCAGCAGAACGAGACATTCACCTTCCGACCTGCAACCGACGACTTGGGCATGGTAATCGGTGTGGACACGACCATCACACGGAGTGGAAACAACAAGGCTTCCATCTGGGCATTCGGCTCCTCTTACCTGGATATGTTCTCAAGTCAGCTTACTACGTTCCAAGATGACTTGGCTGCCGCCATTAACCCAGATCCAATCATTATCGCCGATGACAACCAGGACGGGCGTACAGTCCTTACAAATACGTCTGTAGTGGAAGACTTTAGGCAGGCATTCGTGAAAGGCACGACAACTGTCGATGACCTAGGAATCGCGCCGCTACCGAAACCGACTTGGCAGGTTAACTATTCGGGCCTTTCCAATTGGCCCATCATTCGGCGTCTTACCAAGAGCGTTTCCTTGAGACACGCTTACTCTGGCGATTATGCAGCAGATTTCAACACGAATACAGCTTTTGCAAGCGAGGACACTGTTCGAACAGTAGATCTTGGATCTCGACGTATTCAGTTTGCGGTTGAAGAGTACCAGATCAACAACATCCGTATCAACGAAAGCTACCGGCCGCTTTTAGGCGTAGATATCACCTGGGCTGGCAATATCTCTACCTCGGTCACTTGGTCTAAAAGCAATTCGTATTCACTTAGTACGGCCAACTTTGAGGTCAGCGAGAACAAGACTACTGAATTGGGTGTCGATATAAATTATCAGAAGTCGGGCATGAAACTGCCATTCTTTAAGAAAATGAATAATCGTTTGACGCTGCAGCTTAGAATCACGTCTAGTGAAACGATCGATCAGCGTTTGAGACTTCGTCGAGCACTGGAGCAAGCTGTAACTGATCCTGAGTTTATTCTAGCCAATGCCTTAGAGGGAGATAATATTTCACTGGTAACCGCCCACAAACGACTAATAATGACACCGCGAATCGCTTATCAGTTCAGTAATAGGGTAACCGCTGACTTCACTCTCAAATACGAAAAATTCGACTCGGAAGACTCTCGTCAACCTTCCTCAGTGAACATCAACGGTACGTTTAATATCCGCGTCAGTATTGCTAACTGATGATCGAGAACACCGAAAAAATCGTGTTCTGCCGGATGGGTCGTATGGAGTATGAACCGGCTTGGAGGCTGCAACAGCAGCTTCAAAAGCGACTTATCGACAATAAACGTTCCGCAGATCCAAAGCCTCTTCCCCATGTTGCGCTGCTAGTTGAGCATCCACCCGTGTTTACATTGGGAAAAAGCGGTGATGATGCCAATTTGCTCGCTGATGAACAGCAATTGAAAGACGCTGGCGCAACGTTTGTTCGAATCGACCGCGGAGGGGATATCACCTATCATGGTCCAGGACAGATTGTAGGATACCCTATAATTGATCTCGATCGCTTCTACACTGATATCCACCGCTACCTTCGCGACCTGGAAGAAGTGATCATTCGGACATGTGCCGATTTTGATCTGTCGGTTAAGCGTTTTGACAAAGGAACGGGCGTTTGGGTGACCAATGAAGAAGGCAACGAACGCAAAATCTGTGCAATGGGTATACGATGCAGCCGGTGGGTAACGATGCACGGCTTTGCTCTAAATGTGGCATCGACACTGGATCATTTTTCAATGATCGTTCCGTGTGGTATTACGGATCGAAGCGTCACTTCGATGGAAATGGAGTTGCTCAAAAAGCTCGATCGAAACGCCATCGAAGATCGCATCTGTGCACATTTTACCGAGGTTTTTGGGTGTAGTGGACAAGTCCTCGAAAAGGATGATGCACAGACTTGGTTGGAAACGTATCTTGACGTAGATCCAGTCTGACCATCAGTTCGTCTCGCTTCGCGAGGCCACGAACGGAGCCTGCATATGTCCGCTTTAGATACTGAACAATTTGTTCTTCGCCTCATCGCCGAAACCCTGTTTTATGATGAGGAATATGAAGCACTCGGAAACCTGAGTCTTATCGACACGGAGGAAAAGTGCGAGCGTTACGTCGCTTCCTTTGCGCCCGAGGATGGCCTCTTTGTATTAGAAGAAGCTATTGAGTGGGAAGATTATGAAGAAGGGGAAGCTGATGACATTGGGTACGCTCTAGCCGTTGATTCCCGTGAGTTGGGTACGTTTGAAACGGCCGAGGATGCCGCCAAGGAATTGCTTCGACTCGCCAAAGAGCTTCAGCTTGCGCCGAGCATTACGCTGTTGTTCGAGGAAGAAGAAGGCGCCTAAGAGCCTAACAGACTCATTCCTTGACATGCACATCTCTTGGGCTCATCCTTTAGTCCTTGAGACGCACAAAGGCTAGAATCGTCCAACCCCAGGACGTAATCAGAAGAAGCCCTCCCATGGGAGCAATGGCTCCAAGCCAGGCTATACCTGTGAGCGCCAGCGTTATTACGCTACCGCTGAATACTAGAATACCTGCCAAACCGATGGTCGCTGCCTGCCTGAGCCGCGGTAGATCTATCCGTAACGCCGTGACGCCAAGAAGTAGTAGATACACAGCATGTAATTGCAGGTAATCTACACCCGTGCCATACGTCCTCATCGCTGATTCATCGAGTAGACCTCGCAATGAATGTGTTCCAAATGCTCCAAGAAGGACGCCCAGTACCCCTAATAGTGCACCCGTGATACAAACATGACGCGCAGTTAACATGTACTTCTTCCGTTTTTTTGCAACAATGGTATCTCAATCCGTACGAAGAATACCAGCCGTCTATGATAAAGCCGAGGTTGAGAGTGCGGTTCCTCAGGACTGAATGAACAATATCATTCTTGGGGTTGGGTACGGGGACGCGAGTCGCAATTCGTTGTATATCGCAGTTCGAGCCGGTATCTTTCAACAGATGCCCTAGGCATTCATTCCATAGAAGAGACGAGATTTTGTATGCCGTTTTCGTTTTCAGATACCGACATCGAGCGCATCGAGAAGATTCTCGGTGTGACGGCAAAAAAAGTTGATTCACTAGCCCGTTTCGAATTATCCGACGAGGATAGTGGTCGACGCATAACTCTTGAAATCCATCGCATGGTCGTCACTCCTGGGCTTTCTGATGGGGAGTTTACCTCACTGGTTTCGGTCTATGCACCTGCCTCGTTCTTGCAACTACAGGGGTGCACCGGGTTCATAGGAAGCGAAGATCTGGGAGAAATCATATTTGTCGCCAGGAGCGGTGAAACGTCCAATGGATTGGTTGTTGAAAAGCAGGCAGGTTGCTCGTTGTACGCCAATGTAGATTCCAGCCTACTCTCAACAGATTTCACACGGCTACCGCCTGAGCTCATAATGAGTAGCATAGCCTTGTCCGTTACAGAAAGTCTGTTTGACGACCTTCCCTGATCAATCACTGATCCATCCGCCTTGGTGCCTGACGTAACCCTTTCCTTCTCTGGTGAAATCCTTCCTTGGTACCCGAGTGAGGAGCGCATTCGTACCATTGTCGAATGTGTTTTCTTAGGTGAAGAAAAGCCCTTTGAGTCAATCGGTGTAATTTTCTGTGATCATGGCACCCTGCATGCAATGAACCGGGAATGGCTGGAGCACGACTGGACAACGGATGTCATCTCATTTCTCCTGGAAGAAGATCCTATCGAAGGTGAGATCTATATCGACGTGGAAACGGCTCAGGAACGACACGCGGAGTTTGATAGCACGCTGACGACAGAAATCGAGCGATACGCTGTTCATGGGTTACTCCATCTGTGCGGCCACGACGATGCTTCAGACAAACAGCGGGCTGCCATGCAGGTATTGGAAGACCATTATCTCTCCCAGCTGAACTAGCTTCCAAACCACGTTTAACAGCTGCTTGGCCCTTTAGCTACCTGACAATTTGCGGCCACCAGGAAATGCCACCAGGAGATGCCAGCAGGGTTGTAGGATACCCAAGAAAGATGACCTGTAGCGTTGAAGGCTCCTTGAAAACAGGCAATGCGACGACGCGATGCGATGCGATGCGACGACGCGATGCGACACTGCGCAGTGCCAAGAAAAGCGGCACGGGGCCGCAGCAGTTTTAGGCCATTTTACGGACAGAGCGAACTAGTTTACTGACGTGCTCAGGCGTCTGTATGATGTAGAAATGTAGATTCATGAATCCTGCTTCCAGTAGCTCTTCGCACTGTTTCTGTGCCCACCGAATACCAATTTCCGGAATCTGATCATCCCGAGCAGCCTCGCATTCAGCTGCCAATGACTCTGGGATTTCAACCTGAAACTTGGCTGGAAGTGTTTGCAGCTGGCGTTTGCTGGTCAGGATCTTCAGCCCCGGAACAATGGGGACGGTAATCCCAACATCTCGGCAACGCTCTACGAACGAAAGAAACGAAGAGGTATCGAAAAACATCTGGGAAGTCACGTAATCCGCTCCAGCATCTACTTTCCGTTTCAGATTTAAAACATCCCAGGTGATATTTGGCGCTTCAAAGTGCTTCTCTGGATACCCAGCAACACCGACGCAGAAGTCAGTTGGTGCAGCATCGATCAATTCTTCCAGATAATGTCCGGCATTCATATCGGAGATCTGCTTGACCAGATCGATAGCATATTCATTTCGGGTTCGGTCGACCGAAACGGGTTTATGATACCCTCCGTCGTCTCCTCGGAGTGCCATTACGTTCTGGATACCGAGATAGTTGAGCTCGATGAGCGCATCTTCGCTCTCCTCCCTAGTAAATCCTTTGCAGAGTAGATGCGGCACCGTCTCTATACCAAATCGGCCTTTGATAGCTGCACACATCCCCAGTGTACCCGGACGCTTGCGCTTTATATGCCTTCGCCACGACCCATTTGTCTGCTCTTCGTAATAAACTTGAGCAGAATGCGATGTCACATCCACAAACGGTGGATCAAATTCGCTTAACTCTTCGATGATTGCCAGAATCTCACTAATGGACCCACCCCGCTTCGGCGGGACGATCTCGTAAGAAATACTGGGCGAATCATTGTTCTGCAGTAGGTCGACTACTTTCATACTGATCCACTTATTCGTTTCTTAGCCCTTCCTGCAGCGTATCGCTGAAGAGACTCGGACAACCATTCAAGCGGGGTTGACCATATTTTGACGGACCGCTTCTTACCACGACGAATCCAATCTGTTCGATGACCGGAATTGTTTTTTCAACAGCAGAGGAAGCCCAGCCATTTCTGGCGACGTACGAAAGAGGCCGTTTCGACGGTTTAGGTGAAGGCGAAACCTTTCACGACGATGACTTCCTGGTTTCTATTCTGGGCATCGGTAAGATCAAGGCGGCGCTCCGTACTGAACGTCTCCTTCGTTCCTACGATGTAACCTCCCTCATACATGGAGGCACTTGCACGGCGCTCAACGACGATTTGGATATTGGTGCGACGGTGGGAGTATCGCAGGTTTTCGAGGGCGATAGAATCGAGTTATCTGCCCCTACCTATCCTCGAATGCCTTTGAGCGTACCTTTTGAGGGCCTCAAACAAGTCACTTTAGTGACTCAGGATCACACGGTACAAGGCGCCACTGAATTGTTATACTGGCAACGAATAGCCGATATCAGCGACATGTCCGGATATGCGGTAGCCTATGTCGCTGCAACCCACGGAAAACTGTGTCAGATCGTCAAAGTGGTGACGGGACACATGGGCGTTGAGGACAAAAATCTTAGAAAAACATTGGCAACAGGCCACAAACAACTCGGCCAATTCCTGGTGGACCGTACAGACGTAATGAAGACGCTCTAAGCGCTCCGTCTCAGAACACTCTATATTCTACCTCGATCTGCTCCGGGTCAGTTACGCCTAAGCATAAGGTCATCTGTCCACTCGTCGGGCCATCCTACAGAGTATCCTTCTTCGAACAGATAGTCCGCATCGGCAGGGACAGTGGAGATCCTCTGTGCCTCTCGATTCCTGATATCTTGAAAGCGAACCGTGCGCGTCCCAGCAATCAGTCGCTCACGCCCTATCGCATCCGGCGCACTACTTGATCTTGGAATATTTGGAGCCTCACAGAGAATACGTGAACCCGCCCAGAGCGCCCAAACGACAAGGGCGACGGCAGAGAGAACTCCGGTGTAAATAATCAGGGATTCCATAGGTATGCAATAACTGTCAATCAGGTAGAGAACGTCTTAGCCCCCTCTGTTGTTACGACTTTATGCATAAAAAAGAGGTGGGTCGGGCATTCTGCCCGACCCACCTCGAAAGCTTTCTAGCGATCTAACGCTCTTAGCTGACCTAAAACCTAGTGGTCCGCCGCCTGCGATTCAGCAGCTTCTGTGTCTCCCATCGCTGCTCGTTCAGCCTCGAGTCGTTCGTCCATGAGCGTCTGCTCGAAGGTGTTGGACAGATCACCACGATATTCCGTATCAAGCAAGATGAAGGAAATAAAAACGACAACGAACAGGCAACCCACAGCCAAAATGACAGCGTTGACTTTATTGTCCCAAATAAGGGCCATAAAAATCAAGACCACCAAACTCGCTTTAGTAAGCGCAATGGCTAGCGCCAATGGAACGTTGAATGCACCGAGATCAAACTGCGCCGTGAATACAGTGAAGACCGTCAAGAAGACCAGCGCACCGAATACGATGCTAAGTGTCTTCAGGGATGTTATGTGATGTTCAGTATGGGACATCGTCGTACAGGAATCGAGAAGTGGAAATCAGTTGCTGCAGTCAAAGACACTAAATCAGATACAGCAGGGGGAAAAGGAAAATCCAGATGATGTCGACCAAGTGCCAATACAACCCGCAGTTTTCAACCGGTGTGTAGTACTCGGCCGAGAAATCTCCCCGAATGGCCTTTCGAGTTATCCAAGCGAACAGCCCCATTCCCACTAACACGTGGAAACCGTGTATCCCGGTCATCACGAAATAAATAGAAAAGAATTGAGGACCGTACGGCACGTTGTATGTAGCGTAGTCAAACCCGTATGAAATACCGTGGGGATCGAATGCTGCTCCAGGAAGAAGACCATGCTCGATTTTTGCGGAGTACTCGAAATACTTCACTACAAGGAAGACACCAGCAAAAAGGAAAGTCAAGATCAGATTAATGATCAGTCCTTTCTTATTTCCCTTCTGGATGTGGTGAATTCCAAGGGCCACCGTAAAGGAAGAACCCAGAAGCACAATGGTGTTCAGACCACCCAATTTCCAGTCTAGAGCTGTCGAGAGAGCAGCCCACGTTTCTGGATGCCATGAGCGGTAGATCGTGTACGCCACGAACATGCCGGAGAACAGCAGTATCTCCGTAACAAGAAATAGCCACATGCCCATCTTCGCTGCGTCGAACTGCTGTTCGGACGACACGAAGTAGTGCTTAACGTGAGCCGGTTGATCAGAATGCGGGGTTGACATGATTGATTGGTTGATTCTGGGCCAATTCAGCCTATTCAGACAGTTGCATCTTCAGTAGCAGGGGTCTCGGGCAACGTTGAAGCCCCATCGCCCATACCCTCGAGTTCCGTTACTTCTCCGCCATGCTCAAACAGATGACGGGCAAGGTGGAAGTCGTATGCACCTCTAGTCACAACTGGGGTCTCAAGGAAGTTGTGGTGATCCGGTGGTGTCGTGGTGTGAGTCCACTCCAGAGTAAGAGCACCCCACGGATTCAATCCCGCTTTCTTGCCCTTGAAGACTGACACGAGGAGGTAGTAAGCGATCAGAAAAAGACCTACTCCTAGTACCCATGATCCGTAGGTCGAAAGTTGGTGGTAGCCTTCGTACTGTGGAAGGTAATCGTAGTAGCGACGTGGCATCCCTTGTGCGCCCATGATGAACTGCGGGAAGAACGTCAGGTTGAAACCAAAGAAGACCAAGAAGGCGGCAATTTTGGCTTGTGTCTCATTGTAGAGCTTACCGGTCATTTTCGGCCACCAGTAATGAAGCCCCCCGAGCGCCGCAATTACGTTGCCACCCATCATCACATAGTGGAAGTGAGCGACGACGAAGTAGGTGTCATGCAGGTGAATATCGATGGCCAGAACGCCTAGCATGATACCTGTGAATCCTCCAATGGAGAATGTGAACAGGAACATGATGGCATAAAGCATCGGGCTCTTGAACTGCACAGACCCTTTGTACATGGTCTGAACCCAGTTGATCACCTTCACACCGGTTGGTATTCCGATCAGGTAGGTAATCAGCGAGAACACCACGGACGATACGGCCGATTGGCCCGATACGAACATGTGGTGACCCCATACCAGGAAACCTAGGAATGCAATTGCAACAGAGGAAAGGGCAACGAATTTGTATCCCGAAACCTGATGCCGCGAAAATGTACCCATCAAATCTGATACGACTCCGAAGGCCGGCAGAATCATGATGTATACGGCCGGGTGCGAATAGAACCAGAAGAAGTGCTGGAAAAGGACCGGATCCCCACCGAGTGCAGGATCAAAAATTCCGATCTGAAATGCCTTCTCAAGAAACAGAAGCAGGACCGTGATACCGATGACTGGCGTGGCAAGAACCTGCACGATCGACGTAGCATAGATCGACCAGATGAACAGTGGTAGGCGGTTCCAGGTCAGTCCCGGTGCACGCATTTTGTGCACAGTCACTATAAAGTTTAGCCCTGTCAGAATGGACGAAAAGCCCATCACAAACACACCCGCGGTGACGAACAGAATTCCATCACCTATGCTGGTGGAATAGGGCGTGTAGAAGGTCCATCCGCCATCGATGCGGCCCACAATCAGGGCGCTCATCGCGATGGCAGCCCCAATTAAGTAAATGTAGAACGATGCCAGGTTTAATCGCGGAAAGGCGACATCTTTCGCTCCCAATTGAATAGGGAGGGCGAAGTTACCCATCACTGCGGGTATGGCCGGTATGATGAACGCGAAGATCATCAGGACCGCGTGAAGCGTGAATGACTGGTTATAGGCATCCGCGCTCATAATCGTTTCACCGGGTGCCAGCAACTCGATCCGTACCAATAGAGCCAGAATACCACCCGCCAGAAAGGCGAGCGATACGGCCACCAGGTACATGATACCGATGCGCTTGTGATCCAGGGTGAATAACCACGACTTGATGCCTTTGTCGTGATTTAAATAATTAACCATCCCGTTGGCAGAATGACTCATATGTGTAGTATGCGAAACGTTTCCTTGATGATAGCTGGTCGGACTACTCGAGCGTCTTGATATAGGCTACGAGTCCATCCAACTGCTTTGGAGACAAGGTGGAAGAGAACATGGCAGGCATGACGGGCTGGTATCCCTCAGCGATTTTCGCCATGGGATTGACAATTGACTCAAGCAGATAGTCTTCGTCCGCTACAACGGTGCTTCCATCAGCTAATGGACGAGTAGTACCATATAGCCCCGCAAGCGTAGGACCAATTCCTGCCGACCCATCGACGGAGTGACATGCTTGGCATTGGGCATATACTTGGAGTCCCAATTCGGCAGGTGGAAGATCCTGGCTTTGCTCGGCAATCCACTTATTGAATTCATCCTGAGGGACCGCGACGACCTTCGCCATCATGCCGGAATGCTGCGTACCGCAATACTCCGTGCAATAGATGTCATATTCGCCGGCCTGTGTGGCTTCAAACCAAACGGAGGTGTACCGATTTGGAATCACATCATGCTTGATGCGGAAGTCAGGGACAAAAAATGAATGCAATACATCACTCGAGTTCATTACGAGCTTCACTGGGCGACCAACAGGAACGTACATCTCCGTATAGGAAACGGCTCCTTCCTGGTACTGGAATTCCCAAGACCACTGTTGCGCCCGCACACTGATCTCATACGAATCAGGTGGTGCTGTATTTAATTTTACGAAGACTTCGAAACCCCACGTAAAAACGATGAGGGTCAGAATCGTGGGTAACACGATCCAGACGGCTTCAAGAACTTTGCTCTCTTCGACCGGCTCCGGTACGTACGTTTCGTCCGTGCGCCTGAACTTCACCATGAAATACACTTTTGCCACAATGACCATGGCAAAAATGATGGTACTCGCCCAGAACACGAACCAGAACAGGGCATCGACCTCCCCTGCGAGAGTCGACATGGCGTCCGGCAGCCAGACAGATCCGTTATCGCCCATGTTGGATTTCTTCCTTTAGCTTTGGATGAATGATGAAATCAGGTCTGATGAACTCGTTCCACTTGATCATGCTGCTCCTTACGCCAGAAAACGAAAAGACCCGCACCAAGCATCAGTAGGGTGAACATCCCACCGAGTTTCATCAGGTTTGTTGCATGTAAAACGTAGGAATTCGAGCCTGGGTCATACTGAAAGCAGTACATAAGGAACTGATCAACCGCCGTTCCTACCTCCCCGTTCGAAGCTTCCACTAGTCCGCGACGTACATCTGAAGCCGCTACGTCTATTCCGTGCAGATACCGAGTAATCGTTCCGTCTTCAGCGAGTAGAACGACGACAGCTGGATGAGCATATTCTTTTCTAGATGCAATCCACTTGAATGTGTATCCGACAGAACCCGTAAGCTCCATGATGCTCTCTTCCTCACCTACGAGAAAGTGCCACCCATCTTCAGCACCACGCCGACCCAATGATGAAATCATACGGTCTTTAGCAGCGGCAGCCATTTCGGGGGTCTCACCAGCGCCAAAACTTACGGTCAATACGTCAAACTCGTTGCCAGGCGTCCATGCAAGATCGCCCAGTGTAGTGCCTAATGCGTCTAGAGCAATGCTGCAGAGCATCGGGCAATTATGATAGACCAAGTTCAAAATTACAGGCCGTCCTTTGCCCAGATAGTCACCGATCTGTACTGAACGGCCCGCGCTGTCAAGAAACGAAGTGGTTGTTGCAATCTTAGTCCCGAGCATTTCCTCTACACCAACTCCCGCCAAATAGGAATCGAGGGCTGGGATCTGTGAGGACGTCATATCCTCTCCGTCTTGATTCATTGGATCTGCAGCAGACGTGATATGATCATGCGATACTGCGTCAGCATCCAGGTCAGAAGCCTCTTGTGCGGTCACGACTCCTGGTGCGTAAACAACCAAGAAGAGGACAAGAACGATATGGTGAATGAACTTCTTGATACTAGGTTTTCTTCCTACTGTCCCGCTGATTGGGCTTCGAGTTCCATAGCCCGTTCGATCGGAATTTTGTACGTGCCATCGTCATTGGCCTCGTAGCCACTAAGCTTCGCATGCCCATTCATTTCCGTTTCATGCAGGGTTGGATAGCCAGAAACAGTAGTTACTTCAAGCTTATAGTCCTGGAAATGCATTTTTGCGAATTCGAAGCCTACAACGACGATTGCAAAAATGATAACGACACTAACGCCGATTACGCTGAACAGCATCGTTGTGTCGACGCTTTCTGGTTCTACGCCAGGATTGTTGATGGGTGCGCCCATGGTGAGAATCCGGTTCAGGAGTTAGTGAATGAAAGGGATTTGGCTAATCGCGGATCATGCTGCGGTACCAATGCGTGACGGCTCATGCGATACATGAACGCAGCAGAGAAAACACCAAAAAGTCCCAACCAAGCTGAAATGTCATACATGCTCATAGCAGCATGCTCATTGTGCAGCACAGGGGCAGCGATCCAGAAAAAGTCGAACCAGTGCATGACCAGCATCCAGACGCACATAAAGCCCAGCAAAGGAAGGAGTCGCTTAGACCATCTACCCAATAGTACCACGAAGGGAATGATGAAGTGACAGATCAGCAAAACAGCGCTGAAAGTCTCCCAGCCGTGCTCCATGCGATGACGATAGAAAATCGTTTCTTCTGGCAGGTTACCGTACCAGATCAGCATGTACTGACTGAAGGCGATGTACGCCCAAAAAACAGTGAAGCCAAAGAGGAATTTACCAAGGTCCTGATAGTGGTCAACCTTGATAACACCGTTGAGCATGCCATTGCGTTGCAGTAGCATAGAAACAAGGACCATCACAGCCATGATCGCCATGAAGGATCCTGCAAAGAAATAGATTCCAAAAATCGTCGAGAACCAGTGAGGGTCTAACGACATCAGGATATCCATAGCTGCAAAGGCAGTTGTAATTCCTCCCAAAACGAGCCCAATCGCACTGATCTTGCGCTGCTTAGCCGTAATACCTGCTTCCGGAGTTACATCTTGACGAATAGAAAGCGTATACAGGCGGAAGGAGACGAACGTCCAGACTATAAAGTAGAATGCCATCCGAGCCATAAAGAATGGCATATTCAAATATCCTTCCTTTCCTGCCAAAATGGGATCGTACTCCGGACTTGCTGGGTCGAATAATTCGAGGTGTGTCCAGTGATAGAGGTCGTGCATCCCGAAAATGATGGGAAGCCCAAGTACTGCCAGTAGCGGAAAGGACCAGATCAATGCCTCAGGAATACGGCGAATCACAACGCTCCAGCGGGCTTTAGTCAGATGTTGTATTACAACGAAGAAGTAAGCACCCAGCGTCAGGGAAAGACAGAACGTCCATCCGATCAGATAGGAAAAGTAGAACTGGTGGCTGTCCGTAGCCCAACCCACAGCACTGATCACGAGACCGGCGATACCTATCGCAAGCGGAAGCATCCAGGCTGCCTGTGACCACGTGAAGCGGTAGGCGGGATCGGCATTGCTGGCCGTCGACTTCAATGGGTCGATCAGCCAGATCAGCGGATTACTACGTTTAACTGTCTCAGACATTCGCTTTCGCTCGTTGTTTGTCCGTCGCTCAGGACGCGTTTGGTGGATCTATCGTTCGCTTTCCGGGACATCGGAAACCGCCGCACTCTGGCTGCGCTGCAGTGCCCTGATATAGGCCACGATGGCCCACCGGTCCTTTGCCTTTACTTGCGTGCTATACCCCGGCATGCTGCGGATACCCCATGTCAGGGCGTCGTAGATATACCCATCTGGCTGCGCGCGCAGCATGTCCGAATGGTACGTGGGAGCCGGTACGTACCCATACCCTCCCGTCATGATGATACCTTGCCCGTCACCGGCAATCCCGTGACAGACGCTACAGAAAATCTCGTACTGATCTTTTCCGCGCTCTAGTAGAGCAAGGTCAACGGTCAATGGATTCTCAGTAAATGAGCCATTCTCATTACGACCGGTCCAGAATGCGACATCATCTTTCAGGAACCCTCGCGCGACAGTGCCTCTAACCGGTTCACGCATGGCGCGACCATCGGCAAAGAAGGAATTCGATTCCTGTGCCTGGAATTTCTCCTGGAAATCCATGTTCTGGTTGAAGTGGAGCGGGGGCTTCTCGGAAAGAGACCCCTGACAGCCTGTCAGAACCAGAATCATAGCCGCTGCAAGGAGTCGGCCGAAATATGTATTCGTATGCATCTTCATGATCAGTTGCGTTGACAACCAGACGAATGGTCCGGGTCAGACTCCGTCCTCCTCTTCTCGGTCGTGAATGGTCTCGACGTGGCTTGCGCCTAAGCCCTTCAGGAAGGCCTCCGTGGAGCTCATATCAAACCTGCGATCGCTCGCTGCGATGTGCAGGAAAAACGCATCATCGGTTACGCGAAGGAAGTTCTTCGAGAAGAAAAGCGGATTGTAAGGTCTTGGAAGTCCGTTCAGTGCAAACATACCCCCAACTGTGAGGAGAGCGGCTAGCAGCACCGTCAACTCAAACATGATCGGAATTGACGGCTCAATCGAGAAGAAAGGTTTACCGCTGATTCCGATCGGATAGCTCTGTGCTCCCATCCACCACTGCATTAGCGTAGCCAGCGATAGACCAGTGATCCCTCCGACCAATGTGATCCAGCCGATAATGGAATTCCCCAATCCCATCGCCTTGTCCATCCCGTGGATTGGAAATGGGCTATGGGTATCGTAATGCTTGTATCCCGCCTCTCGTACGGCCGCAGCCGCATGAAGAAGCTCACCGGGATGGGCGAACTCAGCGAGGAGACCGTACACCTCGTCTTCCTGAGCATCATAGATGCTCATGCTTGCCTTTACTTCGGTTGCCAGTTGGTTCAGCATGGCTGCTCGTCGTAGTGCGTTGGTGGTTACTGCTTCTGTCCGGCGTTCACGTTCACTGCGTGAGCAGCGTCGTGACCGTCCCCTTCGTGGTCGTAGAAGTGTGGATCTGCCTCAGGCATGACCCCTTTCACTTCAGATACCGCGACGATGGGTAAGAATCTCAGGAAGAGCAGGAAGAAGGTGAAGAAGAGGCCGAACGTTCCCACAAAAGTGAGTACGTCGACGAATGTGGGCGTGTAATAGTCCCAAGAGCTCGGTAGGTAATCGCGGTGAAGCGATGTGACGGTAATCACAAATCGCTCGAACCACATACCGATGTTCACGAAAATCGAAATGATGAACATGAACGTGATGTTGCGACGCAGCTTTTTGAACCAGAAGAACTGGGGGAAGAAGAGGTTGCAAGACATCATCGTCCAATAGGCCCATGCATAAGGACCAAACATGCGATTTGTGAACGCATACTGCTCGTACTGCACGCCGGAATACCAGGCGACGAAGAACTCGGTGATGTAGGCAAAGCCAACCATCGTACCAGTAAGCAGGATGACGATGTTCATCTTTTCGAGATGATCCACCGTGATAATATTCTCAACGCCGTAGATCTTACGAGCGATAACGAGCAGGGTAACTACCATGGCAAAGCCAGAGAAGATAGCCCCAGCCACGAAGTAAGGCGGGAAAATCGTCGTGTGCCACCCCGGCACAACGGATACAGCAAAGTCAAAAGAAACGACTGAGTGGACCGACAGAACCAGCGGTGTTGCCAAAGCAGCCAGCAAGAGATACGCTTTTTCGTAATTGCGCCAGTGGCGGTTGGCACCCGTCCATCCCATCGCAAGAACACCCGTTACCATGCGACGAAGCTTCGTTGTTGCCCGGTCACGCAATGTGGCGATGTCCGGCACCAGACCAACATACCAGAAGACCAAGGAAACGGTGAAGTAGGTCGAAACGGCAAAAACGTCCCAGAGAAGCGGACTCTTGAACTGAGGCCACATACCCATCTGGTTCGGCAGGGGAAGTGTCCAGTAAATCGCCCAAACACGACCAACGTGAATAGTTGGGAATACTAGAGCGCAAATGACGGCAAAAATCGTCATTGCCTCTGCAGACCGGTTAATTGCCGTCCTCCATTGCTGCCTGAAAAGGAAAAGAATAGCCGAGATCAGCGTCCCAGCGTGACCAATACCCACCCAGAACACGAAGTTCACGATGGCATAGCCCCAGCCGACCGGGTTGTTGAGTCCCCATACACCTGTTCCATTCCAGAACAGGTAAGCGATCATGATAAGTAGCAGCATCAATCCGACAAGTGCCAGACTAAATGCGCCATACCATGCTAATGGAGTCTTCTTCTCGGTGTGGGAAGAAACGAGTTCGGTAATGTCGTGGAATTTCAGATTCCCGGTCACAAGCGGAGCTTCATCATGGAAGTCCGCCAAAGAGGCGAGTGTCTTATCCTTGCTTGCCGTATTCACAGGCGTCGCGTTCCTTTAGCGTTCAATGACGGGTTGATCAAGCCAGATTTGGGTTCGGATTGCGGAGCCGACCCAAATAACTGACACGTGGTTTTATGTTGAGCTCGGCCAGCAACTCATATCGGCGGTCAGAAGTGCGTTTTTGCGACACACTGCTTTCCGGATTGGCCAAATCTCCAAATGTGATGGCATTTGCTGGACAAACCTGCTGGCAGGCTGTCACCACCTCTCCATCACGCAGCGACCGGTTCTCCACGTTAGCCACTTTATTGGCTCCGCGGATTCGCTGGATGCAGAAGGAGCACTTCTCCATAACACCACGTGAACGGACAGTAACATTAGGATTCTGGGCCATATGGACCGTTCCTGGTAATGTTTTCGTCCAGTTGAAGAAGTTAAACCGACGCACTTTGTACGGGCAGTTATTCGCGCAATAGCGCGTCCCGATACAGCGGTTGTAAATCATCTGGTTCGTGCCATCTGGTGAGTGCACCGTAGCAGCTACCGGACAAACCTGCTCGCACGGAGCATTTTCACAATGCTGGCACGGCATAGGCTGGATCACCATCTGTGGATCTTCCAACGTTGCACCGTCCCCGCTTACAAAGTAGCGGTCCATCCGGAGCCAGTGCATCTCGCGACCACGGGCAACTTCCGATTTACCGACTACCTGAATGTTGTTTTCGGCCTGACAAGCCATAACACATGCGTTACAACCTGTACACGTGTTCAGGTCGATCACCATACCCCACTGGTTTTCGAAATAATTCGAATTGGTCATCACATCCGATTCCTTCGGATGGTTGGCCTGCCATAGGGTTGGATAGTCTTCCCAGTCTTCTTTCAGAGGCGCTGGCTCTCCGCCGGCCACAAAGTCAGGGTTGGCACGATACTCGTCGACCGTTGCCATGCGGAAGAGACCGCGTTTCTGGACCTGCTCGCTCACATGCTCTGCATCGATAGCACCGTGGTCCTGAGTGGACGCGACTAGGTAACCAGAAGCCTTTTTCGAGATACTTCCTGTGACGATACGACCTTCAGAAGCCAACGGAGCGACATTTGAGCCTACGCCCGTCGAAACAGCCCCCTTGCCATATACATCTGTGTAGTCGTCAAGATCGAAAATATTGGTGCTCCGCTCTTCTCGTTCACTAACGATGTTACGACCATAACCGAGCGTGACATGAACAGAATCATCTGCCATACCTGGCTGAATCCATACTGGTAGTTCAACGCGGTACTGACCAACTTCTATTTCAACGGTATCCGTCAGGTAGCGGCCACCGTCGAGTTTTGAGCCAACGCCCAAGCGTTCGGCTGTTGATGGGTTCATCTTGGCTACGTTTTCCCAAACCACTTTAGTGGTTGGTTCCGGTAGCTCTTGGAGCCATGCATTATTGGCAAACCGACCATCAAACACCTTAGTGTCAGCACTGATAACGATTTCGGTGCCAGAAACAGCTGCTAGGCCAAGGCCTGAAACGGCCGCATTGACACCAGTGCTAGACAGACTAGTGCGAGCCGTTGATGCTCCGCTTCCGTCCAAGAATCCGTCATGGACAACTTTGCGCCAAGACGTTTCAAACGTGCCGGAAAGCTGTTGTCTCCACGTCGCGCGAACCATGTCGTAGCCAAACATTTCAGTACCGGTCGCAAAAAGACCGATGACTTCGATGTCCGAATGAGCATCTGCGTAAAGAGGAGCGATAAGGGGTTGAACGACCGACATGACGCCAGATTTACTCGTTCCATCTCCCCAAGCCTCCAGATAATGGGTCTGAGGCACTGTCCATGTAGCAGAACCTGCCGTCTCATCATTATATAGAGAGACATGCACGCGATGGGTTGCGTTAGCATACGCATCACTGAATCCAGGTAGGTCATAAACCGGGTTGACGCCCAGCGTGAGGACTACGTCTACATCTCCCGCATTCATGTCAGCCAAGGCGGCCTGCATGTCTGCTTCAAAGTCATTTGCGCTGTCTTCAAGTGACAAGTAGGAAACGGTTGTACCAACGGCACCTAGGCGATCATTGATGGCGGCAGCCAAGGCATGCACACCAGCCGGCTGATTATCTCCGGCGACTACAAGTGCAGTGCTTCCGGCACGGCGAAGGTCGGCGGCTACTTCAGCAACCCAAGGATGGGATGCGTGAACACCGGCGTCGCCGCTCCACGCGCCGACCGCGGAAGCCACTGCTGCCGCAAACGAGGCAATTTCTCCGGACTTCATGCGCAGACGGTTATCCGCCATACCGCCCGTCAACGAATAATCACTTTCGACGACATACAAGCGGCTCATGCTGCCTGTTGCTTCCATGTCACGACCTTCGGCAAACCCGCGGGCTGCACCAATCGGATCTGAACCGTTGGCACCGAAAAGGTCTGCATCCAAGCTCAAGATGACATTGGCTGCCGACACATCATGCGTGGTGCGCCATGCACGCCCGTAGGCAGCTTGGACACCTAACGCACTATGATTGCAGGTAGCGGCTGAGTAATCGACCCAACGAACTGTGCTGAACCGTTGCTCCATCTGACGGCGCACAACGGCCATGGTCATGGATGAAGTGGGCTCTGCAAGCACCACGATTCTGGAAGACGTTGGCAATCCAGCCACGAACGCCTTGAATGCGTTCCAATCAGAAACATCGCTGTCCGTCCTGACCGATCCGAGTCGATCCGGATCATACAATGCTAGGATCGAAGCCTGCTCATAAATACTGGTTGCGCCGTGACTGTCCGCGTGCTCGGGATTGCCTTCTATTTTGGTAGGGCGCCCATCATAGCTCTCCACTAGCACGGGCCGTAGAGCACCGCGAAACGGCATGGCCGTTGCAAACTGAACAGGAACACCTGGAATGGTGTCTTCCGGCATTCTCGTGAAGGGAATGATTTTCTCCACTGGCTTGCGGCAGGCGGTAAGACCAGCCATAGCCATGGAGGCACCCATCAATTGGATGAACTGCCGGCGGGTTGCTCCGCTCGTGGCATCCGAGGCAATAGGGCCCTCTGAGGCACCGGGGATAAACTCCCCAGCACTAATGCGGGAGTATTCGTCCGTGCCCTTCAGATGACTAATGCTACGCCAGAACCGGTTGCGGGGAGATTCCCCTGTTTCCGGGCTGTCGTCAAGTACAGGAAGCTCGATCATGATAATGGAAGTCGATGCGCTGCAGATCCTTCAATCTGCGGGTCCGATCAGTAGTGACAGGCTGAACAGTTGGTGGGCGGCTGGATATTTTCAGCTTCAATCCTTTTCAGGTTCTGCTGAACAAAGTCGTCTGGATAATCAAAGCCCATCGTTGCGATTTCAGAATTTGGTCGCAGGAACTGCTCCGGATTGCGATGGCACTCAAGACACCATCCCATTGAGAGTGGCTCAGACTGGAAAACTACTTCCATCTGATCAATACGACCATGACAACTCTCACAACCCACACCATTATTGGTGTGCACAGCGTGACTAAACTGAGCATAGTCAGGCAGCTTGTGGACCTTAATCCATTCAATCGACTCGCC
>Ga0115566_10001227_pt1 | contig 22157 bp, 12 predicted proteins | sample COGITO_mtgs_1204_3_FD_87173 | JGI IMG/M metagenome (GOLD analysis project Ga0115566, IMG submission 87173) | Pelagic marine microbial communities from North Sea - COGITO_mtgs_120405 | ecosystem: Environmental > Aquatic > Marine > Epipelagic | place: Germany:Helgoland, sampling site Kabeltonne...
CCGAATCCGAAAACGGTGAAAAGACAAACCATTCCAATCTCGTTCATGCAGATGCATCGGGTTAACCGCATGGACACCGGCTCTCAGCTCCTGAATGATCCGCTCAAACTTTTGCGTGCCGGTTCAGCGAAAGCTTGCTCTGAATCTCTTCTTTCAAACTGCTGATAATGGATTGCTTGTCCGTGCTGGCAAGAATTTCTTTGACGACGTTTTTTGGTCCAGAGGAACCCCATGACGCGCCATGTTCAAAATAGTATTTCGAAGCGTGTCCGACGATATAAGAACTGTATCCGGCTGCGGCACCCTGTGGCAAAATCGTAAATGGCGTTGCGGCAGTGAGTGTAAAAAACTTGATGGCCGCACCAACGACTTCTCCAATTCCAATCCAACCAGCGGATTTCAGGATGGCTTTGGAAAGCTCTTTTGCCTTTTCCAATGACATTTCCAGCCCGTAAACTTTGGCTAACATCATCACCATCGTCGCGTCGACCGCGACTCCGCCTAACACATCAGCGACCGCAATTGGATTGGCAGCAACGGCAACGGCCTTGATCGTTGCATACGTCATGATCAACTTGTTGGCATGTTTCTCGCGCAACGCGACTCGTAGCGATGCAATTCGATCTGTCTTGTCCGCTGCGTACAGCGCTGCATTGAGGGCAATTAAATCCAATCCATCACGCTCCAAAATTTCAATGATCTTCAGTTTCAGATCTTCAGTTTTGGGAGCCGGCTTTCGCCACTCATTGCGCGTCGAACCGTCAGCGCTTTCGATGATGCACTCCAGTTCACGCGGATCTGCAGTCGTTTTGACAATCTGATCTTCCGGAATAAAATCGCCGACGCGATCGTGGACAAGAACCTCGATTAATCGCTTTTGCTGATCAGGGCTGTAAAGATCGATTTTATTGAGCACCAAAATAATCGGCTTTTGGAGCGAAGCGAGATTCAACAAGGCCGTATACTCCGTTTCATTTAAGTCGGAGTCGGTCACAAATAGAATTAAATCGGAGCGTCGCGCCGCGTCGGTCGCCATGTCGCCTCGATCTGCACCACCGACCTCGTTGATTCCTGGCGTGTCAATCAAAACGATTTCAGAATTGTCGAGGCCGGCAATGCGATGCCCCGTTCCTTCCCAAGAGGTGCCCCAAATCTCTTTGGTCCATCCACCCTGAACATCAACAGCGGCAACGGCTTCGCCAATCAACGCGTTAATCAATGCCGATTTCCCCGTGCTAATCTCACCAAAGATGACAATATCAATTCGGCCTTTGGACAGCTTTTGGTACATCTGGCTCAGTTGCTTCAAATCGTCACGAAGCGAGGCCTTTTCATTTTCGCCGCAACCACGCAACTTGGCTAAAGTTGACTCGACTGAGCCCATTGCAGCGTTATATTGCTTTAGTTCGTCGCTCTCTTGGGTCGTCGAAAAGTCATTATTGACCAACAACTCTTCAGCCAGAGGCTGTGAGCTATCCGCATCAAGATTGGCTTCGCCTAAACGTTCATTCGCCGATTTGACATCGTTCGATTTAACTTCAGATGGTTCGGAAGTTTCTGGGATCGATTCGTTATTCACTATGATAATGGTTCAGATTCAATATTGGGAAATTTGGATCAAGCGCTAATTGTCAGACCGTTTTGTTTTGTCGCGTGCTTCGCCAACAAGTTTTCGCAATTCGTTTACCGTGGTTAACGCATTCCATTTGTTTCGTGCTAAAGCAGCAAGTCCACCCTCAGGTTGCCGCATTTCGTTCTTGAAGTAATCAATAAAGACGTAGCCCATCCATCGTGCGACGAGCGCTTGTGCAATGCCTTGAACCGCACCGCCCGCAACCGTTCCGATCCCCGGCACCGTTTTCAACATCGATCCAACCACCGCTGCAATAATCGGTCCGGTCGTGTTGGTTCCGATGGTCGTCAACAACGTTTTGCCCAGTTGGCCAATCAGACTGGTTACTGTCTCCAAATCGATATTTTGCTGATAGACCTTCCCCAGATCCATGACCATTTTCGTGTTCACGGCACAACCGGCAATCAAATCCAAGACGGGAAAAGGGCTTGCCGCAGCCACTCCACCCGCAGTCCACATGTATTTGTCAACGATTCCACGAGCCGTCCTATCGAGAGCCCGCTGGACGCTGTCCCGTGCTTGCTCGACGATGCCTCGCGATTGCAACAGCAAATTCGCCAATAACAAATCGCTGCCATCTCGGCTCACGACGTTCAACATTCGCTTTGCCAGCTTTTCGATATCCGGTTCGACATGAATCGTTTCCTCGACGGTTGTCCCATCCGGTTCGACGCGTTGTCGAATTCGATCGACCGGTTTAGCCTGAACCGTAACAATATCGTCTTCCGCGACAAATTCGGACGTCTGTTCCTTGATTTGGGATAGAAGCTTTTCGAGGTCGTTCGACTTGAACCAATCCGTTTTGTTTACACAGATGAGAGCTCTCTTTTCCATCTGCGAAAGACTCTCAAGCAATTCGAATTCGTGATCACGCAGCGGTCCATCCACGACGACCAACACAACATCTGCGTCGCGAGCCGATTCGGCCGCGACGTGCACATGTTCCTCGCCATCGATTTCACCCAGTCCGGGCGTGTCGACCAGAATGACTTGATCTTGACCTGGCCAAGGAATCTCGTTTCGACTGACGGTTGTCCCGCCTTTGGCGTCCGTTACAAATGCATCGCGGCCGGCCAAAAGATTTAATACAGATGATTTGCCGGACGAAATTGATCCAAACGCGACAATTTCCAATTTCTTTTCGCGATGCTTATCTTGAAGATCACGGACAAGTGGCTCGATTTCATCGCGAAGGGCTTCGGCAGCTTCTGAGTCTTCGCCTAAGTCCTTGATCGCATCGAAATTTTCGTTTAGCTCGGCTTCTTTTTGGCTTTGCGATAGCTCGCTTGGGTTTTTGTTTCGGTCTTTCTGCTTTTGCTTTTTCAGTGCCGAGTTCTTCCAAAGCCTGTAAAAAACGATTCCCGCCGCACCAAAAATCAAAATAGCTCCAATCACGACCCCGGCAATGTACAGTCCGGTTGCGACAGGCCCGGATTCCGTCACCTTCGCGTATTGCTCCAGGATTTTCCCCGGCAAGAAAATCATCACCGCGCCAAAAATCGCGGCCACGATTAGGTAGATGATGCCGGAGAAAGGGTGAGTTGTTTTCATGGGTGATTTGCTGATTGACGCCAATTCCGCATCACACAAACGATCAAAAGCCATTTTTATTCGTAGAAATGACTCGATCTTGTTTGACGTCCGTTTGCTAAACGCATCATAACATACGGTCCGATAAACTAGGTTTCGTGTATTTTCACCTTTCCATTTTGACCGTTAAAGTCAGAATGGAACGCGGTTTTTGTCACGTTTTTCCAATTGTAATGGACGTTTCCATCGATTTTAACCTTTGTTCCGCGGTTTTCATCTGGTGTCATTTTTTCGACTTCGAGGCTTCTAGGTGACAGCCAACGCGAAATCTTAACGATTGGAGTCGATTTCGGCACTGGCAAAGAAATAAACGTCCAAAATATAATGAGACTTTCTGAGATTCTTTTCAGTCAAGTCGTTCGACATTTACCTCAGCAGCGTTCGACTCTGAAAATCGTTTGATTTGTGATCATACTGCTCAATTTTTCCCAACTTAAAACTCAAAAGCAAAGTCAATCAGTTGTTCGCAGGTCCCGTTTTTGCTCGTGAAGCCGTCACCGCTCCCCGTCGTCCACGGCTTTACGTGTTCCGAACGCTTTATGCTTCGATGCTATTTGTGCTGATGTGCACCGCGTGGTTCCTTGTTTTTGGAACACAGCTCATTAATAACATCGGCGACCTGGCAAGATTTGGAACCATTTTGTTTCGTGTTTTGTGCCCGATGCAATTGGCATTGATCGTTTTTCTTTCCGCGGTTCAGGCGGCCAGTTCTGTTTCGCAGGAAAAAGACAAAAACACTCTGATCCTTCTTTTGCTGACTCGAATTACAAACTCTGAACTCGTGCTGGGAAAACTGTTTTCCAGCCTGTTAAGCATCGGAGTGATGCTCGCCACGGCGGTGCCCATTTTTATGTTGGTCGTATTGTTTGGGGGGACATCGTTTCAACAAGTCATGTGGGTGATATTAGTCACCGGCCTTAGCGCGATTGCAGCAGGTAGTCTCGGTGCGACGGTTGGTTTTTGGCGGGAGAAGACGTTTCAAATTCTTTCCATCACGGCTTTAGCGCTTGCGTTCTGGATTGGAATTTGGGAGGCGGTGGCATTTGTAAATTTTGAAATTGCCGGCGTTTCTTCAATGACAATCGCTGGCGCGTTTAGTCCGATGCGCGCGATCTTTGCCGCATCTGATCCAGGAATCAATTTAAATTGGCAAACCAATGTTTTGCCTTTCTGCGTGGTCGCGATTTTAGTCGCAACCATTTTAAATAGCATTTCGATTCTTCGGGTCCGCGTTTGGAATCCAAGCCGCGACGTTCGACCCGGTCAACAAGAGGAAGACGAAAAAGATAGCATCTGGGGCACCACTGATGGTCTTTCCAATGGCGACGGCAAAATCGAAACGGATTCCAGCTCGCCCTCAAATCCCGCAGTTGAAAATACGGCTGCTGAGTCCGCTCGTTCCGAACATGTTGATGCTCGAGTTCGTGCTGCCTCACAAAAAAGCCGGGTTGTTTGGGATAATCCCGTGCTGTGGCGTGAGATCTGCACTTGGGCTTACGGGCGCAAGGTACTTGTTGTGCAAATCGCGTATTGGGTCATCTTCTTTTTCGTAATTTCCGCTGTATACGGAATCATGAATTCTGGGACATCGACCATTTCTGCATTGGGTGAATTGATTCCCGCGTTTGCGCTTCCGTTGGCGCCTTTTTTTCTCGTCAGCCTTGTGATTGTAAACGCTTTGGCGGTCAGTTCGGTGACAAATGAACGGGATGGCCGCTCGCTGGACTTGCTTTTGGTGACTGACCTTTCGCCGAAAGAATTTCTATTCGGCAAGATTGGCGGAGTGTTTTATGTCGCCAAAGAGATGATCGTGTTGCCTATATTGATTTGCCTTGCCTTGTGGTTCTTCAAAAAGATATCTCTGGAGAATTTGATCTTTCTGACCACGGGTCTAATGGTCCTCAATCTTTTCGCTACGATGCTGGGAATCCACTGCGGAATGATTTATTACAATTCCCGCCAAGCCATTGCCGTCAGTTTGGGAACGGTATTTTTCTTGTTTTTGGGGGTCATGACGTGCATGTTGATCATGATTTCATTCAGCACAACGTCCTTTGAAAGCATGCTGGCTCCATTCCTCGCATTTATTGTGTTTGGCGGAATTGGCTTGTTTGTGGGGCTGGGTGCAAAAAATCCATCGTCGGCGATCGCACTGGCAAGTGGAGCACTTCCGATTTCGATGTTCTATGCCATTACCAGCTTTTTGATAGGACAGGTCACGCCCGTTTATATCATCTTGATGACGGTGTATGGATTTACGACTTCCGCTATGATGATTCCTGCACTCAGCGAATTTAACATCTCGATGGGACGGCAAAAATCAATGGACGACGATTGATCTTTTGATCCCTTTCGTCAGGGGTTTGCCGCGTTCTGGCGTTGGCACTCAAGTCGAGAATTTTTGCATGTCTGAACTCGTAATCCATGAATGAATTAGCAGAAGCCGTCCCATTTTTGATCGCAATGGGTGTGCTGATATTTGTCTCCGGATTCTTCTCTGCGTCCGAGGCCTCTTTTTTCTCGCTTCGTGCCCGCGATCGCAAGGTGCTTTCACGCGGAACGTCCCGGCAACGGCTCGTCATCAAGTTACTTGACAATCCCGACCGATTGCTGTCGGCGATTTTGTTCTGGAATTTAGTCATCAATGTCACCTACTTTGCGATCTCGTCGGTCGTCGCCATTAAACTTGGCGACAGCCAAACGCTCGCTGCGTTGTTTGCCATTGGGTCCCTCATCACGATCATTTTTCTGAGCGAGATGATGCCAAAGACAGTCGCGGTGCTAACGCCCTCCAGTTTTTCCAGCTGGTTTGCAACACCGTTATCACTAATGGTTCGAATCGTTGATCCAATCATGCCGACACTTAACAGGGTCAACTTGTATTCGCAGCGTTTAATCTGGCCTGATCTCAAGGAAGAAGAATATTTGGAAGTCTCTGATTTGGAACGAGCTATTGAGCTGTCGAATCAAGACCAGCAGATCGTCGAGCAGGAGCGAACGATTCTACGAAACATCGTTCAGCTATCGGAAATTCGGGCGGACGAATGGATGCGGCCTCGAAGTCAGTTTCGATCATTTTCACCTCCGGTTGATATCGAGGATTTCAACGGCGAAATGCCACCCAGCGGTTACTTGCTGGTCACGGAAACCGAATCAGAAGAGGTCGAAAAAGCGATACGATTACGTGACGCATATGAACTGCCAACCAAAAATTTGGACAGGATCGCAAAGTACGTCGCTTACGCACCATGGAGTACAAAGGTTGCACATGTCTACGAATTGATGCTCAAAAAGAAAACGGAGGTCGTTGCGATCGTCAATGAGTTCGGCGAAACGATCGGAATTCTGACTTTTGAAGACGTGCTCGATACCGTTTTCAATTACGAGCCAAGTCGTGCAAAGCGATTACTTGATCAAAACCCAATTCACACGATTGACGACGATCAAAAATGGTTGCTTTCTGGAATGGCTAGTCTGCGTAAGATCAGTGAATTTACCGGTGATCAGCTGCCTGATTCACAAAGCGTCACGGTCAGTGGTGTCATCCAGGAGTCAATTCAGCGCATTGCAGCCGTCGGCGACGTTTGCGACTGGGGTCCGTTTCATTTCAAGGTTCTTGAGATGCCGCACCGTGGACACATGCTAATTGAGATGACGCGAATCCATCGGAGAATAGATTCATGATCGCAATTGTGATTTTATGTTTTGTCACCGGAATATTTCTCAGCGCGTTTTTTAGTGGCAACGAAACCGGATTCTATCGCGTAACCCGGTTACGATTGGTTATGGACGGTTTGAAAGGGGATAAGGTCGCCAAACGATTACTCTGGTTAACCAACAATCCCTCACTTTTTGTCGCCACAACACTGATCGGAAACAACATTGCAAATTACTTAACGAGCCTTGCAATCGTCTTAGGATCTCGTCTGGTTGTTGGTCGTTCATCGTTGATTGTTGACATTCTCGCTCCGATCGCACTGGCTCCGATTCTTTTTATCTATGGCGAATCACTGCCAAAACGGTTGTTTCTGAAGATGCCAAATTATTTGCTCCGGAAATCGGGTCTACTTTTCATGTTCTTTTTTGGTCTCTTGTTGCCGATTTCCAGTTTACTTTGGACGGTCGGCCGAATGATGGAAAAGCTAATGGGACAATCACCCGTCAAAGTCCGTTTGGCATTAGCCCGACAAGAGCTGGATGAAATTCTTCAAGAGGGCCATGACACAGGCATCCTGCAAAAGGGACAACGAGATTTAGCGAATTCGATGTTCAGCTGCGTGAACCGACCCATCCGCGAATTTGTCAAGCCTTCGGCCCGATTTCTAATCAAACAAGTTGATCCAACTCCAACTCAGCTGAAAGAATTTGCTCGGCGCCAAAAAGTCGGAATCGTGGTTTACAACGATGCTGCTGGTGCCAGCCATTATGTAAAGATCATTGATTTGCTGATCGCTGAATCGGGTACCGACAGCTCAACCTCCTCATTGATTGACGTGTCTGACAAAGAGATTCACGGTAGTGTATTGGTTAAAATGCAATCTGGAAAACAACCAATCGCTCGAGTGGTCGACCAACAGAAAAAAATTGTCGGTTTCGTTACCATCAATGATCTGTCGTCTGGATTATTCTCCAGGTAGTCAAATCCTGTCAGATTGAACTCAAGCCAAGTTTTGATGTCGAAAAATTTCTCAAATGTTGGTAAATCCTGTCAGGAACTGAAAGCCAAGCACTGAAAATTAGTTTGTAACAATTCCTTTGCTACCGTCGTATTGTCGATTCCCTGGTTTACAATGATAAACGAGACCGCAACGCCGTAACGATCGAGAACTTTCGTTTGGAAGTCGCGACCCTACGTTTCGATGAATGCACGTCGCAAAAATTAATCCGAATTCCCACCTATTTTTCCAAACAGGAGCCACAACTGTGTCCGAAACGAATAACTCATCAAGTGGATCGCGACGATCGTTCTTGAAAAAATCTTCAATGGGTGCGGCCGCTGTCGCCTCAGCCGCCACTCTCAATATGGGCAAATTCGCTCACGCAGCTGGTACGCGTGAAACAGTTCGAATCGGACTCATCGGCTGCGGTGGACGTGGTTCAGGAGCAATCCAGAACGCACTGAATGCAAGTCCGCAAAATGAAGTGGTTGGTCTTTGTGACATGTTCGAAGATAGGTTGAATTTTTGCCGAAAGACTTTGGAAGCGAAAAAGAAGGACCAAACGAAGGTCACCGACGATACCTGCTTTCTAGGATTCGACGGCTACAAAAAATTACTGGATACCGATGTCGACGTGATTTTGCTTTGCACGCCGCCTTACTTCCGTCCCATGCAATTGAAGGCCGCGATTGAAGCAGGCAAACATGTGTTCTGCGAAAAGCCCGTTGCCGTTGATGCACCGGGCGTCCGCAGCGTTTTGGAAACGACCGAGCTGGCAAAGAAAAAGGGACTGAGCATCGTTTCAGGACTCTGCTGGCGATATGACTACATGGTCAAAGACCTCGTTGGTAAGATCATGGACGGATACATCGGTGACATCACTGCGATTCAAGAAAATTACCTTACCGGTTTATTGTGGCAAAAGAACCGCGAAAAAGACTGGACCGAAATGCATTATCAGTTGAAGAACTGGTTGTACTTCCATTGGCTTTCGGGTGATCATATCGCTGAGCAGCACATTCACAGTCTCGACAAAGCAATGTGGCTGATGGGTGACACACCACCGATGAAAGCCTATGGTTGCGGCGGTCGTCAAACGCGAACCGATGCACGATTCGGAAACGTCTACGATCACTTTGCTGTTTGTTATGAGTGGGCCAACGGTGTCAAAACGTTTGCCTATTGTCGCCAACAAGGTGGAAAGATTTTCCGCGAAACCGATGACCATGTTTATGGCACCAACGGACGTGCAAAGATTCTGGGCAATCAAATTATCATGAATGATAAAGTTGCCTACAAATACGAAGGCGAACGGCCAAACATGTACGATGTTGAGCATGTTGCGTTGTTCGATGGCATTCGAAATGATAAGCCGATCAACAATGGTGTTTACATGTCTTATAGCACGTTGATGGCGATCCTTGGACGCGAAGTTTGCTACACCGGTCAGCAAATCACTTGGGATCAGATGATGAAGTCTGAAAATAAACTTGGACCTGACAAGCTTGAGTTCGGTGACATTCCTGTACCAGAAGTCGCAATGCCTGGCCAAACCAAGTTCAAGTAGTTTTTGCAAGACGAAATTGCGTCTCAAAAATATTCTTAAGACCAAAATCGCAAAGGACTCGATCCATTCGAGTCCTTTTTTCATTTTCTTGTTGGCGAGCAATCAGATTGCTAGAATCTTACCGTGAATTTGATTCTTGCATGACAACGGTTTGTCGATTCAAAAGCCCTGTCAATTCAATCGACCCGTTTCATATGCGTCAGTCGCTGGTTACCTATTCAACGGCTGTTTCGGCCCTAAATTATACGGTCAATCTACCTCTCTTGAAAACATTCAGCTTTCTGTTCTGAATTTCAATTCCGCCGGACTAAATTTGAGTTCTCCGCCCATCACATGCACAATCGCCGATGAGGTCGCAACACTGCATGAAACCTCATCCCATCCGATTGATACCAACGATCGAGTCCATCACCGGAATGGTTGTTCTCCTCCCGACGACCAGCGCCTATTCCACCCCAGTTTTCGTAGCCTACTACCATTCAGGAAATCCGTGAGGCGTAGCCATTAAGTCATTTTGCCGCAAATTTTTTCAGCCACACCCTATTCTTTGACCGTTGGAGTGCCGACCACAATTGTGAAATAAATACCAGCGAATTTAGCAAGACTCAAAACGGTGACAAAATGTCGATGCGGATAGCACGCTCACCGCCTGCGTAACACCACCACCATTCGCAGAAAGATTGAGCGTTCAACATCCATGCTCGTCTGGAATTGAGAATACCGGGAATTTCGGCAATGATCGGTAAACCTGTACTGCCGAATCGGCGGCATTTCTTTTCGAAACGCATTTTCAATAAAATGATTTCGCTTTGCGATCCCTAAAATGTCATCACTGCGGGATTTGATTTCGGGTAATTCCCAATCAGGGATTCATCTCCATGACTAGATCGTTCCACTGTTCGCAGTGGAAAATAAATTAAGGAGCGGGATTTTATTTCATCGACCGATAAACATCCGCGATAATGGAATCAAGATCATGCTTCGCCTCGAAATGAATGGCATTCTTAATTTTACTCAGGTCAGGCACCCGCCGCCGGATGTCTTCAAAATCTTTGTCATAAGCATCGTTGTACGATTGAAATTCAATCTTCGAATTCGATCCAGTAATCTCGATAACTTTTTCGGCTAAGGCTTTGATCGATATTGGTGAGTCACTTCCAATATTAAAAATTTCACCATTGGTTTGATCCGAATCCATCATTGCGATTACGCCGTCAGTGACATCATCAACGTGACCGAAACACCGCGTCTGTGCTCCATCGTCGTGCACGACCAGATTTTCGTTTTTCATCGCGGCGCTGACAAACCGCGGCAACACCATCCCGTAAACACCCGTCTGCCTCGGACCGACAACATTGAAGAATCTTCCGATCACGCTGGGCAGCTTTGACTGCCGGAAATATCCAAGTGTCAGAAATTCATCAATCGCTTTGGACGCGCCGTAACTCCATCGCGCGCGTGTTGTTGGACCGAATACCAGATCATCTTCTTCACACCAAACTTCTTTTGGATTCTTGCCGTAGACTTCGCTGGTGCTGGCAAGAAAAAGTTTGATCTTGTGACCAGCCAAATGTTTTTCGTTTACCGCTGACAGCAAAAATTGAGTGGGTTCGATATTTCGTTCAATCGTCTCGATCGGTGCCTTGGCGATCAAAGCAACGCCGACCGCGGCCGCAAGATGATAGACTTGGTCGACCTTGGACACTTGCTCTTTAATGAGTTGTTTGTCCGAAATAGAGCCGTCAATCCACGTCATATTTTCATGGCCGATAATCGGGTCAAGATTTCCCAGCCGGCCTGTCGATTGATCATCCACGATAATCACCTGATCCCCACGTGCGATCAGTTTTTCGGCAAGATGCGAACCAATAAATCCTGCTCCACCGGTAATAAGCGTTTTCGTCACTTCAACTTTCTATAGATGAGGGTCACGTTGTGCATCGTCCGTTAAGCGAAATGTATCCATCTCTTTACGTGATGCTCGGCGTTTTCGATCGAATCAGATGGGCTCCGCTTCCAAAAAATGGCATTTCGACCGAAATGAATATGCAGGAAAAGCGGCGTTGCGGCAACTGAGGTTGATTCGATGGAAATCGAAGTTCATTCAGTTTTTTTCGGCCTGCGGACCCAAAATCCTATCTTCAACCCAAAGACAAGGATAAACTGTTGATGGGACGGCTTAAATGAGACGAAGTACCGCAAAAATTTAGTTGGTCAATTTTTGACTTGACGTATTATTTACGTCAATAATTGTCCAACCACAACGAATGCGATACGACCCGTTCTCGCGTTGATCATGACGAAATTTTGGATCATCTTTGGATGGTATTGCAATAACGAGCGATTGCGATTGAATTCGCGAAACCCAATTGAGCGAGGCGGGTTACAAGTTTTAACACATCAAACCGTCGTTCAGCCGTATTCTTCTTTCGCTGTGAACCAAACTTGCTATCGATGATGATGACGGCGTGGTTGGCTAAAACCAACGATGCTTGGAAAGTTGAGGAACACGACGTTGGTTTGCGGATTTGCTTCACCGGAACGATATTAATAGATAGATTCCCAAAATCTTGAACTCTTTTTCTATCGCATCGTAACAGCAGTCAAACAGAGACGAGGCACTGAAAACATGAAGAACGCATCGAAAGCTGCATTCACGGCAGGTTGTTGGTTTCGTTTTGCTATTTTTGGAACAGCATGTTCGCTGTCATCCCTATTTGCCGCAAACGTAAATGCAACAACATCACTCATTCACCTATCGCTAACCAGCGAGAACACGACAGGACCCGCGGCTTCGGATAGAGATGCGGATCGACTCTTTAGTCAGGCTGGCGAAGCTCAAAACAGTGGTGATTTCAAGTTTGCAGTTGAATTGTGGGAACGCTTTTTAGACAAACATGCTAACGACCCACAAGCCATTAAGGCTCGTCACTATTGCGGTGTTTGTCAGATGACGTTGAAGCAATACTCCAAGGCGGCGGACTCTTTTTCCAAAGTGATTACCGACCCCAAAGCGGATGAGCTTTCGCAATTGGAGGAAAGCTATTACTACTTGGGTTGGTGCCAATTTTCAATCGGTCAACAAGATGAATCGAAGAATGGCTCGCTAGAAGAAGCTATCGCTACGTTTGATAAACAAATCAACAAATTTGCGTCCGGCAAGTTTCTGGATCAGGCCTATTTTCTTCAAGGCGAATCGTTTTATTTTTTGGGAAAAAAGACGGAGTCGATCGCTGCGTATCAGAAAGTTGTCGACCAATTTAAAGATTCGTCATCGCGTTCCAATGCGATTTACGCTCTGGGTGTCTCGCTTTTCGAAGAAAATCAATTTGTCGATGCCGAATCAAATTTCAATTTATTCCTAAAAGAATTCAAAGATGATGAACTTTTTGATGAAGTCCAGCTCTTTAAATTTGAGTCGGTCTTGCAACGGGCACTCCAAGTCGCAACGGATGATAGCGACTCCGCAAAGCCCTTGTTCGAGTCGGCGAAGATTGGGTTAACTGAACTCGCGAACAATGAGGATTTTTCGAAGCGTGACGAAGCATTATTCAACGCGGCACTTTGCGAATCTCAACTTGGTAATCAAAAAGAGTCGGCGACTTTGTATGCGAAAGTTGCGGACCAATTCGCGAATTCGACTTACGCCAAAACCGCGCAGCTTTCTGCAGGAAAACTTTTCTTACGAATTAAGGATTTTGCCAACGCTGAAAAATGGCTGATAAAATCGGCTGCAGCGAATGAAAAAAATCGAGATGAAGCCAACCATTGGCTTTGCCGCTGCCTGATCCGTCAAAACAGATTTCAGGACGCGGCAACCCTTGCCGATTCGGCGATCCAATCTGCCACCAATCCGGAATTCAAAATTCAATTGCAATTGGATCAGGCGGATGCGGCCTACGAAATTCCTGTCCGTAAACCAGATTCGATTGAATTATTCCGAAGTATTGCGACAGCAAATCCAGACCATGCCGTTGCCCCACAAGCACTTTACAACGCGGCTTTTACCGCTCTGGAGTTGAAACAATTTGACATCGGACTGGACATTTCGAAGACGTATTTGGAAAAGTATCCGAACGACTCGTTGCTGTCTGATGTTAAATACGTTCGAGCGGAATGCTTTTTACTGACGCAAAAAAACGCAGACGCTGAGCCGATTTATAAAGACTTGATCGACAATCATCCTGATTCCCAAAACGTCAACGCCTGGCGTGTCCGTTATGCCTTATCGCTTTACCTGCAAGATAAATACAAAAACGCGATTTCGTTTCTCACTCAATTGAAAGCCGACTTCAATCAGCCCACAGAACAGGCCGAAGCGACTTTCATTATCGGAGCTTCCCATTTTTATCAAGACGAGTTTTCTGATGCCATTCCAAGCTTAAAATCAGCCGTCGAATTTGGAAATGACTTGAAACAAATTGACGAAGCGCTCGTATTGATCGCGCAGGCGTATGCGAAAGAAAACCAGAACGCGGACGCGATCGCATCAATTGAAACAATGTTGAAGAATTTCTCTGAATCGCGATTCACGGCCCAGGCGAATTATCTTTGCGGTCAGTATTTGTCGAATGATAAGAAATACGATCAAGCGATTGCCAAGTACAACAATGTTCTTTCGACTCAAAAAAACACATACACACCATACGCCCTCTACGGAAAAGGCTGGGCGGAACTCAATACCAATAATGTCAACCAAGCCGCCAATGACTTTTCATCGATCATCACCGACTTTGCCGCGCATCCGCTTGCTGCCGACAGCTACTACGGACGTGCCGTCGCCAATCGTCGACTCAAGAAGTACAAAAACACAATCAGTGACATCGGCAACTGCTTAAGGCTGAAACCGAAATTTTCAAATCTCGTTTCGGCCCTTTATGAAAAAGGAATGGCGGAATCCTCCGACAGCAATTTCGGTGCAGCTGCTGAGACTTTCGGACGATTGGTCAACGACTTTTCAAAGAACAAGGACGCTGACGAGTTTCGGTATCAATTGGCATGGGCGCATAAATCTGGGAAAAAAGATGAACAAGCGGTTCAAAACTTCAAACAGTTAGCAGAAACGTTTCCGGATAGTCCGCTCGCACCAGAAGCACATTTTCACGTTGCTGAGGATCTCTACGCAAAATCGAAATTCGATGCTGCCGTCTCACAGTTTAATAAAGCTGCAACAAGCGACGACGCTGAAGTAGGTGAAAAAGCCTATTACAAAATGGCATGGTCGCATTACCAACAGAAGAGATATTCGGTCGCGAGCGAGACGTTTGGCAATCAAGTTTCGACGTTCAGCAGCGGCGAACTTGTTGATAGCGCCAGGTTTATGATCGCTGAATGTCTTTTCCAACAAAAGAAATATAAACCGGCGTACGTTGAATTCAAAAAGATCAAACAGACGATCATCGAATCAAGCAAAACAAATGACGCGGAAAAGTCATTAACCTGCCTTCACGGAGCGGAATCGGCAAACAAGTTGCGTGAATACTCGGACGCGATTTCATTCGTTACAACCTTGAAACAAGATTTGAAAAGCAAATTATTTGCTGCCGAATCGATGCTGGAACTTGGTAATGCCTATCGCGGCCTAAAGGAATTTGATAACGCAATCGCGGCGTTTCAAGACGCATCTGACCTATCGAATTCCGAAACAGGTGCCCGGGCAGGATTTTTGATTGGCGAAGTCCGTTTTCAACAAAAGAAATTTGAGGATGCCATTCGCCAATACAAACTGGTGATTTACGGATACGGTGGCAGTCGAGCATCGGATGCCGTCAAAAAGTGGCAATGCAGTTCGGGATATGAAACGGCTCGTTGTTATCAAGTTCAAATCAAAGACGAACAAGATGCTGCCAAACGAAAAAGTAATATTGAAGATGCACTTAAATTTTTTAACTACGTTGTCACCAATCATCCTTCGGACAAACTGGCAACTGAGAGTAAAAAGCAGATTGCATCATTGAAGACGTTGAAATGACGTCGAACCTTGTATCGGATTTCGATGGTTACTCATACAGGTTTTGCCTTCCATTCCATCGGCGGTCAACCTGAACCTCCACCCAACGCCAAATCTTACGAGCCTTCCATGAACCATCTAAACAGCCGGACGGACCGACAAAAATTTCGATTTGGTTTGGGGTTGATACTGATAACAACATTCATTTTCTGTGCCACCGAAAGTTGTATTGTCGCGCAAAGCGATTCAGAATCATCTACGATTTCACGACCCGCTCCGGCGTCAAGCAATCAATCATCGTCCGATTCGAACACGAAGGAATCTGGGATCAGCATGCTTTCTTTGGTGTTCAAAGGGGGTTGGTTTATGCTCCCCTTAGCCGCTTTGTCAGTCATGATTGTCATCATCACGGTCGAACGAATTCTCGCATTGCGATCGGAAAATACGATGCCGCAGGAGCTGGTGCAATCGCTCGGAAAGTTATCAACTCAAAGAGAAGGGTTCGATCCGCGTCGGGCTTATCGAATTTGCCAGGAATATCCATCGATTGCCGCGCGAGTCGTCCAGTCATTACTTTTGAAGGTTGGCCGTCCGATTCCTGAAATCGAATCAACGGTTTCGGAAGCTGCCCAGCGAGAGGCCGATCGCGTCCAAGGTCCGATACGATGGTTGGAACTTTCGGCCGCGATCGCGCCGTTGATCGGGCTATTGGGAACGGTTTGGGGTGTGACTCAGGCTTTTTACGAAATGACGCAATTGACTCAGGGACAAAACAAGGGTGAAGCGCTCGCTGCAGGAATTTACACTGCATTGATCACAACGATTTGTGGCTTGATGATCGCGATTCCTGCTTTGGTCATGTATAAAGTTTTGGAAGGCCGAATCGCAAGCTTATTTCACCGTGTCGATGAATTGATTTTGAGCTTGATCCCCCAAGTCGAACGTTTTGAGGGGCAAATCCGATTCGCCGATCCATCCCTACCACCTGAACCACCCACCGAACGAACGCGACGATCTTCAGACGATTTAAGTGATCGTCCACGCAAATCGAAGAAACGAAGTGACACTTCCAAAATCGCAGGAAACAAAAACGGCGGTAACGAAATTAAATTGGATGAAGAAGTGATCGACGATATCGCCAAGAAAAAAACAGGCAGTTCAAGGTCCGATTCGGGGATTGAATTTTCCAAAAGGTAAGCACGAGAAAGCTCTGCTTGGTAACCGCACGACGCAACATCAATTCGTAAACAACATCAATTCGTAAACAACGACAAAAGATACAACGTTAAACGAGTAATGCGATGCCAGTTCAAATCCGACGATCAAATGCCGCATCGGTGATCAGTATGACACCGTTGATCGATGTCGTATTCCTGTTGCTCATTTTCTTTTTGGTCACCTCACGTTTTTCCGAAGATGAAGACAAAGTTACCAACTCCTCACCTGTTGAAAACGAACTGGATATTTCCCTTCCGAGCGCCAGCGAAGCGGTACCTCTTACCAACGATCAAACAACACTGTTTGTAACGGTAACTACGGAAGGACGCTATTTCCTTGATGGTGAATCCTATTCCGCAGATCAATTGGAAGCCGAACTGGAGCGGGCACGAGCCGACAATCCTTTACAAACCTCGGTCGTGATGCGCAGCGATCAAGACGCGAAATATCGCTTCGCCGTTACGGTCATGGATATTTGCAAACGAATGAGCATTCCCTTAACCACTGCAACCGACAGCGATTAGTTAATACCGCAGGTGAAACTCAACGTCGCCTGCCGAAAAAACTGAATTACACAATCGATCCACCGCAATCCAATGGCGAAAATTCGCAGAATCATCCATTCGGTCGAAAAGCCCCAACCCACGGGCTTGGATGCGCAGTATTGGCCCGTCCTGATCGCGATCGCTGTGCTATTTGGGTTTCTGATGGGTGCAGTTTTGACGCTGCTAACCGGAATTTGGCTTTGGTTCAGCTTGCTTGCCATTCCGGTCCTCGTCTTCTCCACAACAATTGGTCTTCGATTTGTCGACAGTCAGCGTTTTAAGCGAACGTCGCAGTTGGCGTTAATTGTCAGCCTCATCGTTCACCTGGCGATGCTGATTACGGCTCATCATCTGGAACTCTTCGGCGGCATTAGCGAATCAACTGATCAGATTACGGAAGAAAAAAAGATAAATCAAAAGAAGGAAACTTTGATCCCGATCATTTTCGACAAGCAATCTTGGCAACAAGCAGAGCAAACGATCACCCCTCAACCTGACGAAAAAAAGACCGAACAGAAAAAACAAGAGACTCAGCGAGACGTTGAAACGAAAGAAACACCAACGCCGATTGATAAGTCGCAGCGTAAAGTCACTCAGAATCAGAACCGACTGCGAAAGCCAGCTGAAACCATCCCAAAACAAAGCTCAACGCTATCTAAATTAAGTCGTTCAAAACTGGAAGCCCAACCAAAATCCGGATTAAAGGTTTCAAAAAGTGAGACCAATTCTCCAGCCGCAAATCCAAGCCCCGAAACGACCGCTCCGTCGCAACTAACTGCAAAGAACAATCCACAGCCGAAAAAGAAATCTTCCGAATCGCAACAGGCGAATTCAACAAAAGTGGCGGTCAATTCTCCCTCTCCAAAATCTGCCGACGCCAAAACGATTCAACGTCGAAATGTGACCGAGCCCCAACCGTCGACGACGCAGGCGAAATCCAATTCCCGCCCACGTCGCAGTCGAACCATTAATGCCAATCCGGCAAACCCAACAGCGATCGCCAAAACGAATCCGTCCAAAAGCGCTCCCACCAATCCGGCGACAAAAGCCTCAGCTAAACCCACACTTTCTCCCTCTCGGACTGAGGTTGCCAAAGCCGCACCCAATCGCCCAACCGAACAACCGACGCAAAAATCGCCTGACCAAAGTGATGCTCAGCGGCAAAAAGTCACGGAGTCAATTGCTTCTCGCCGCCCTAAAAGCGAATCCAATCCGCAAATCGTGAAATCGCCCACTTCACGCAGTCGTTCGACCAAAAGTGCCCAAGCCCCCAATACCATCGTCATGGAATCACCACAGCGATTGGCCCAGGCCCCCAAGGAATCGCCGCAGCTGAAACCGCGACCCACCAACAACAATATCGCTCGGCAGAAAATCGTTACACCGCGACCAACACAAATTCAGGTTGAGGCACCCCAACAGCAAACCAGTCAATTGACGCAATCAGCAACTCGTGCGACTCGACGGCCAAACCAAACGCTGCCCAGCATCAATCCCAACGCAGCACCCGATGTGCAACCGCGTCGGTCAACCCAAATCTCGCCGCAAATCGCATCCAACACAACTGCAGAATCGCCATCAAAGAATACTAGTCAGACTCAACTGGCAAAAAGTGAAGGGCAACCGCGAAGCACAACCTTGCAGAAATCAGCCAAGGGCACAGCCGGTACAGGGCAATCTAAGAACGTCCTCTCCGACGCACCCACCTCCGCCAAGCCATCGATGATCGCTTCCGATTCTGCGGTGCGCCGACAAACAACTCGCAATTCCCCGTCGGATTCAGCATTTAGTCCAGTCCAAGCGGCAAAGACGCGCCGGAGTGTAGCCGATAGAAATTCTCCAAGCGCTCAGATGAAAGTTGAAAATGTTGCCGAGGCTCAATTCGCCGGCTCGTCGACCCCAACGCAACTCAATGCTCAATCGAGCGCTTCGCAGATAAGTGCAGCTTCCAATGCGGAAATGGGACGAATCAATGCATCGCAGGGCGCGTCAACGCTGGACACCGGGGCAACGAAACTGGTTTCTGAATCCGGTTCCAGTCGAGCTTCTGGAGGAGGGCAGCCTGATATCGACAAAGAGATCCGATCCAGCTCATCCCAACGATCGAGAAACGGTCAGGTAAATAACGGCTCGTTGGCAGCAAACCTCAAGGCCGATGTCCCAACCGCACCTGAAGCAACGGGCGGTGGTAAACCGTCTGAAACCATTTTGAACCCTAATTCCAATTCGTTGGCAAAGTCCTTGGCTGGTAGTGGAAACCAAACCTTGGCGGGACCGACATCCGCTGCCACAGCAGGACCAATGGAGGATTCCAGCAGTGCTCCGTCGGCCGCCGATACTACGATCGCAAGGGCGGCTCCTAATGAATCGGCAGAAGGAGAACTCATCCGCGGCGGAGGCGATCCGAATCAAAACTCAACACTCCGACGTGTCCGGTCGCAATTGGCGGGTGGAAGTGCCAACACGAAAGTAACTTTTTCCGGTGAGGTATACACCTCGGAAGAGGAAGGATCTGACGGCGGCGATACCGCGTCGGCTGCAGCATTAGTTGGCAATGATAGTGCATCGATCGAAAGCCAACTCGGTGCAAATTCTGGAACCGTTGGGTCAGGTGCATCAACAGGAATCATGTCTGATGCCGGAGCTGAAAAATTGGCGGGGGAAGTTTCGGGTGGTGGAATCACCAGGCAAAAAGTTGATGACCAGGGTGTTGATAACCAATTGGGAAATATTGGATCACAAATCGCCCGCAGCCGATCAAACGCATCACGAGGAAGAGGACCAGCCGGAAACGCCCGTGTCGAACTACCGACCGGAAAAACCGGAGGCGAATCAGGTGGTGCCGATGATACAGCGGCCGGATCTAGTGATACAAAATTGGCGGGCTTGGTGGGGGATGGAGTTACCGGACTAAAACGGCGCGGTTCGACCGGTGGTCAAATGGTTGATCTCGATGTCGTCGAGGGTCCCGGTGGCCTGGGTCGAGAAGTTGCATCGGATACTGGCATAAAATCAAGAAGGGCAAGAATCGATTCATCCTCAATTCAACTTGATATCGATACCCGGTTTCAACGAAAAGAAGCGGGTGGAGATCCAAAGATCAATACCGCAGCTGTCTTTGCCAAAGGTGCGTTTAAAGGTCGAGAAAAGACGAAGCAAGGGGGAGGATCTCCGTCGACCGAACCAGCGATCGAGCTTGGTCTGACATGGTTGAGAAAACAACAGCGGGCAGCTGGGAATTGGAATTTGTTGGTGGATGATGTTTCTCAAGAAGAACTTGACTTTCAAAAATTTGATTCACCAACGGCCGCTACAGGTTTGACATTGCTCGCATTTCAAGGTGCCGGCTACAACCACAAAGAATACAAATACGCCAACGTCGTCAATAAAGGCGTTCAATGGTTGGTCAGCAATCAAAAAGAAAATGGCGATCTGTTCGTCGAAACTACCGAATTCTCCAATCAGGTGCTTCGCCTGTACAGTCACGGCATTGCCACGATCGCTCTCTGTGAAGCCTACGGCATGACCAACGATCCCGAGCTTCGTGATGCCGCCCAGCGAGCACTCGACTACGTCGCTGAGAGTCAAGACAAAACCTACGGTGGTTGGCGATATAGCCCAGGACGTGACTCGGACACATCGGTTACCGGCTGGATGGTCATGGCACTCAAGAGTGGCAAACTCGCTGGGTTGAGTGTTGATCAACGGACGCTCGATTTGGTAAATCGCTGGCTGGAAATTTCAGCCGATCGAGATGTTGGTTACCGCTTTCGTTACAACCCCAACGACAAAAATACTGCGGAATATCCTGACCGGGAATTCAAGGGAAGAACGCCGACGTATTGCATGACATCAGTTGGACTGTTGTTGCGATTATATTCTGGCTGGGACCGAACGGATGAGCGAATGCAGCAAGGAACTGCCGAACTTTTGAATCAAATGCCCAGTGAGCAGTCTGTGATGGTTCGTGATACGTACTATTGGTATTACGCAACGCAGGTTCTTCGTCATGTCGGCGGTGAACCATGGGAAAAGTGGTACGACCAGTCGCTTTATCCACTGTTGATCCGAACGCAAAACAAAGGCCAATCGACAAAAAAATTGACGCGAAGAAGATCCGGGCGCCGTGTTGCTACATCCGTTAATTTTGGTCCGATGGCGGGTAGTTGGGACCCGTTGTATCCGGTACCGGATCGTTGGGCGGCAACCTCAGGCCGGCTTTATTTGACGACCATGAATTTGCTAACACTTGAAGTCAAATGGCGATTGCTGCCTCTGTACGATGAAACGGTCAAGTAATCCGCACATACTTTTTTGTCAGCACTCGTTTGACATGCTGGGGGGCAAAATCGCGGGACGTTCCAATTCCTATCGACGATGAGGTTACCGGGGCCATTACCGAAAACTGAATCAGACGATCGCCTCAGTTTGACGGCCTCCTGTTATCGATCAAAAAAGCTCCTCCACCAAAAATTATTGCCAATCCCGCGCCAACGCCAATTCCAACACCCAAATTACCCGTACCGACTGTCAACGAGACACCGACACCGATTCCCAAGAGGGCTCCGATCAGTGGTCTGTAGCTATTCTGGGTAGACATCTACCCTCCAAATTTTTTTGAGACTTTTCGACATCGACATACCCATATGGACCTTTTTTCATATTGTCACGGCCGATGCACAAAACTTGCGACAAGGGCAGTGTCACCCGCACGTCTTCAACAAATCAACAAGGAGGTAGAGCATTCGTTCAACTGTGACATCGGTGGCAAGCAACTCTACCGGCTCTCCAAATTGTTTGTAGATCGCATCATCCGCGGCGGACCGACCGGGATGTTGACGTCAAGGAAGCTGGTTGCGTGCATCCACATTTGGAGCGTTTACCATTACAAGTAGATAGAGTGATACGATTTCGTGCGAATCAAACAAATCGACGAAGTTATTTATACCGGTTTGGTAGCCAACCAAGTGACCTTTTCCGGATCGTCCTCGATGAA